>Ga0224555_1003573_pt1 | contig 15652 bp, 10 predicted proteins | sample 714S23034metaG_FD_180687 | JGI IMG/M metagenome (GOLD analysis project Ga0224555, IMG submission 180687) | Peat soil microbial communities from Stordalen Mire, Sweden - 717 S2 30-34 | ecosystem: Environmental > Terrestrial > Soil > Wetlands > Peat | place: Sweden: Norrbotten County, Stordalen...
GTCCGGCTTCACCCGGATCGTCCACTTCATGGCATCGCTGCTCGCTGTGAGCTCCTCGGCCAGGCTCAACACTGGATGAGCGTCGAGGTCGAAGTCCACGAGAGGGTTGAACAGGGAGTACACCCGAGCCCCGTCGACGAGGTTCACCCAGGTATGCGGGTCCAGCGTGTCTCGACCACTGCCACCGCTCAAGCCGGCTCGAAGAGTCCCGCCAGGCTGGGGGGGCGGTGTCGTCGTGGTCGCAGGAGTGGTCGTGGTCGTCGCGCTGGTGCTTGAGCTGCACGCGGCCAACAGGCCTCCCGTGCCGAGGAGGGCCGCGCCTTGTGCGGCGTAGCGAAGCAGGTCCCTCCTGCTCAGTTCGATCTCGCGCTCGGTCATGGACTGCTTCCTATCCTTCACCAGTCAGTCAAGGTAACGGCGCATGCTGCGCGACCACAGGCAGATCGAAGCCGAGAGGCGGCGGAGTAGGAGCGGCCACCGAACAGCGCTGGCCCGGGGGCTATGTCAGCGGCGTCATGACGTGCTTGATCTGGGTGTAGTCCTCGAGGGAGTACATGGACATGTCCTTGCCGTAACCGCTCTGCTTGTAGCCGCCGTGCGGCATCTCCGGAGTGAGCCAGAAGTGGGTGTTGACCCAGACGGCGCCGTACTGCAGCCGGCGGGCGACGCGCATCGCGCGAGAGATGTCGCGGGTCCACACCGAGGACGCCAACCCGTAGTCGACGTCGTTGGCCCAGGCCACGGCCTGATCCTCGTCGGAGAAGCGCTGCACGGTGACGACCGGCCCGAAGACCTCTCTCTGCACGATCTCGGCCTTCTGGTCGACGTCGGTGACAACGGTCGGCTTGTAGAAAAAGCCCGGTCCTGCGATCTCCTCGCCGCCTGTGAGGACCTTGGCCCCGGCATCCTGCGCCCGGTCGACGAAGCCTTTCACGCTTTCGCGCTGGCGGGCGGAGACCAGCGGTCCAACTTCGACCCCGGCGTCGGCGATGTCGCCGACTTTGATCGACTCAACAGCGGGCACCAGTCCGGAGAGCAGGTCGTCGTAGACCTTGGGACCGGCGACCACGCGGCATGACGCGGTGCAGTCCTGGCCGGTGTTGGCGTAGCCGGCGAACTTCAGTGTCTCGAGAAGGGCTTCCACGTCGGCGTCGTCGAAGACCACGACCGGGGCCTTGCCGCCGAGCTCGAGGTGGGCACGCTTGACCGTCTCGGCACAGGCAGCGGCGATCTTCTTGCCGGTGGCCGTGTCGCCGGTGACCGATACGAGGCGGACCGCCGGGTGACGCGTGAGAGCGTCGCCGATGACCGCGCCCCGACCGGTCACGACGTTGAACACACCTGCGGGAAGGATGTCCGCCGCCAGGTCGGCCAACCGAAGCGTGGTCAGCGGTGTGATCTGCGCCGGCTTGATGATCGAGGTATTACCGGCCGCCAGGGCGGGGCCGAGCTTCCAGATGGCCATCATCAACGGGTAATTCCAGGGGCAGATACCGACGGTGACGCCCAGAGGCTCCCGGCGGATCATGCTCGTGAAGCCCCTCTCGTACTCTCCGGTGGACTTGCCTTCTTGGCAGCGGGCAGCGCCGGCAAAAAAGCGCAGGCTGTCGGATACGAACGGGATGTCCGCTTTCGAGACCGTGATCGGCTTGCCGACGTCGATGGACTCGAGCCGGGCGAGCTCGGCTGCATCGGCGTCGATGGCGTCGGCGAGCTTTAGGAGCATGGCGCTGCGCTCTTTCGGCGGCGTGTCGAACCAGACCTCGTCGTAGGCTCTCTGCGCCGCGCTCACCGCACGTTCGATGTCCTCCTTGCCGGCGACGGCAACCTTGGCGATCGTCTTCCCGGTTGCCGGGTTGATGTCGTCATCTGTCTCGCCTCGGGCGGGATCCACCCACTCCCCGCCGATGAACAACGGGCGGTACTTCTCCAGGTCCTCCTCCATAGCGCTCTCTCCTTTCCGCAATCGTGCCCCTGGCCGTCGATGGTCTTGGTGCCCAGCGGGCCCCTGCTGAGGAGCCGGATCGGCGTCCGACCGCCCGGAGTCTCGCCGCGAGTGCTTGGCGATCGTCTGATGGCGGCGCCACTGCGTCGCTGCGATGACCATCGTCATGGCCTACCTCTGAGTGCACCGTAGTTCTGGTGGCGTCATTCGCCCAGGGCCGAAGGTCCCTCCGCCCGGGCCGTGGGCGGGTGGCGGAGATGGGTTTCGCGCCACCCGGCTTGAGGCGACTGCAGCCAGGCTCAAGCCCGCCGGCACGGGAGCGCCACCCGCCGCAGCTCCACGGCGTCAGGTCGCGAGTCCGAATGTCTCGCTCATGTGCTTGCCCTTGACCGAGTAGGAGAACGTGGCCTGCGAGTAGAGCGGACCGTACTTCTTGGTCCGGGTCACGTCCGACAGGACCAGTTTCGCGAGGTACGTGTGGAACTGTCCCGAGACGCAGTTCGGCTGGCAGTCGTTCTGGTAGAGATCGCCTGTGCCGACCGCAGTCTGAGCACCCCAGCTCGCCCACTTGACCTTCTTCCAAGAGGCATTGGCGTCTGCACAGCTCATGAGGTAGTTCGCCGGTCTCACTTGCGGGAGGCCGAGGCACGGGAGCACCCTGGGGATGGTCTTGACGGCCGGAGCTTGGCTCGAGGCGACTGCAGCCGGGCTCGAGACCGACGGCACTGGACAGCGAGCCGCCGCAGCTCCACTTGTTGGAAGGAACAGGACGATGGCGACAGTGCCGCCGAACATCGCAAGGGAGATACGCCGCAAGGTTCACCTCTGTCTCGTTGTCTGAAGGCCGTTCCGAGGCACGACCCGACGACTGTAGCCAGCACCTGATGCCGAGGGGCATCACGCTCGGCTGTGCGACCGTAAAGCTCGAAACAGGGCGCCGCCGCGCCGGTGCTCAGACCAAACCGGCGCCGAATCCGCCTCCTCCCTGTTCTCCCCGAACTTCCGTGCTTGCCGGCACTAGCGGCAAGGCGGCGTCCTCGGGCACGAGCGTTGGTGTCGAGCGGTTGAGCGTCTCGCCCCGGAAGAACGACGGCCCTGCGAAGCGCCACGCCACCGCACAAATGAGACCGACCAACGCGCTGACTAGGAAGACCATGAACACTCCGCCGATGTCCCAGTGCGGAGCGAACGGCAACTGCCACGACGTGTAGCTCTGATTGCTGGAGAAGAACCAGTCTGCCTTCAAGCTCCAAGCCCCTGCAGCGAACAGAATAAGTCCGCCAAGGCCAGGCAGGACCCCCTTCATCATGAGGTCACGAGTGCTTCGCGTCAGCGTCTTGCGGTAGTACCACAGGCACGTCCAACCGGTCAGGCCGTAGTAGAAGGCGATCCACACTCCGATGGCCGTGACGGAGTCTGCGATCACGTTCCCGCCCGAGAGGAAGTTCATGAGCGCGTACATCACGACCGAGATCGCGCCCATCGCCACGGTCGCGACCGACGGGGTCAGGTACTTCTTGTGCATGGTCCCGAACGCGTCTGGTACCGCCTTGTACACGCTCATCGAGAGCACCGTACGGGCAGTGGGAAGGATCGTCGTCTGCGTGGAGGCGGCGGCCGACGAGAGCACCATGAGAAGCAAGAGGTGCGAGAAGACCGAGCCGATCCAGGCCGATCCGAACACGGCTGTGCCCTGAACCGACAACACGTCGGTGAGGTGCGCCGGGTTCGCCAGGCCTATTCCCGTTGTGCCGACACCGGCGAAGGCTTGCGCGGCGATCGTGACGAGTGCGTAGGTTGCCAGCAGCAGCACCGTGGCGATGATCCCTGCCAACCCCGGGAGCCGATCCTTGTCGTTGGTTTCCTCGTTCACCGAGAGCGACGTGTCCCAGCCCCAGTAGATGAACAACATCAGGACGAGACCGTCGACGAGCGCCGTAGGAGAGACCGTCGTCGGGTTGAACCACGACAGGCTGGGCACCATGTGTCCTGGTGGTGCGTGGCCGACGGCCACTCTGACGAGTGCCACGACCGCATAGACCGCCAGCATGACGAGTTCGATGGCCAACAGGACGCGCTGGACCCACGCCGATACCTCGATGCCCCTGTAACAGATGTAGGCCAGGACGACGATGAAGAGCACGCCCACGAGGAGCACCCAAGGGCTGGTCGCGTTGTCCCCGATGCCTTTCGCGTTGAACAGCAGGAAGCCGTACTGGCCGGCGACCTCGGCGAGGCTCGCCATGACGAGGACGTCGGAGGCGATGATCCCCCAGCCGCCCGCCCAACCCGTCTTCGGGCCGAAGGCTCGCGTCGCCCAGGTGAAGGTCGTCCCGCAGTCCGGGTCCGCCTTGTTGAGCTCGCTGTAGCCGATCGAGATCAGCAGCATCGGCACAAAAGCACCAATCGCGACGAGCGGCGCGTGAAAGCCGACCGTTGCGGTGACGAGGCCGATCGTCGCTGCCAAGCTGTAGGCGGGGGCCGTGGAAGCGGTGCCGATGACGACGCTCGAGACGAGCCCGAGCGCGCCCGACTTCAAACCTTTGTCGAGGCTCTCCGTGGAAGGCGTCGAAACGGCACCCGTGGACATCACACGGTGCTTTCGTCCACCATGGCGTCAGCCACCTTTACGAAGCCTGCGATATTGGCTCCCAAGACGTAGTCGCCCGGCCTGCCGTACTCCTCGGCTGCCGCGCGCACGTTTGTGTGGATCGCGCGCATGATCTGCCGCAACTTGGCGTCCACCTGCTCTCGAGTCCAAGAGAGGTGCTCGATGTCCTGGGTCATCTCGAGGCCGGAAACCGCCACGCCGCCTGCGTTGGCAGCCTTGCCCGGGCCATAGAGGACCTTGGCCTCGAGGAAGCGGTCGACGCCTTCGGGGGTGGTCGGCATGTTCGCGCCCTCGGCGACCAGCTTGACTCCGTTGGCCACGAGGTTCCGCGCGTCCACACCGCTGATCTCGTTCTGGGTCGCGCTCGGGAAGGCGCAGTCTGCCGGGATGGCCCAGAGCGGGTTGGACCCTTCGTCCTTTGCCGGTGTGAAGGTCGCACCGTGGAAGCGGTCGGCGTACTCGCGGATCCGACCGCGCCGCAGGTTCTTCAGCTCCATCACGTAGGCGAGCTTCTCGGCGTTGATCCCATCGGGGTCATGGACGAACCCGTCCGAGTCTGAGAGCGTGAGCGGCCTGGCGCCCAGTTCGATCAGCTTCTCGACGGTGTACTGAGCGACGTTGCCACTACCGGAGACGAGACACGTCTTGCCTTCGAGGTTCTCCGCGCGCGTGGCGAGCATTTCCTGGGCGAAGTAGACCGAGCCGTAACCGGTGGCTTCCGGCCGGATCTCCGAGCCGCCCCAGTTGAGGCCCTTGCCGGTGAGCACACCGGTGAACTGGTTGGCGATCCGCTTGTAGTGCCCGAACAGGTAGCCGATCTCCCGGGCCCCGACTCCGATGTCGCCCGCCGGCACGTCTGTGAACTGGCCGATATGACGGTAGAGCTCTGTCATGAAGGCCTGGCAGAAACGACGCACCTCTCCGTCGCTCTTGCCCTTCGGGTCGAAGTCGGCACCGCCCTTGGCACCGCCCATGGGCAAGGTAGTGAGCGAGTTCTTGATGACCTGCTCTAAGGCGAGGAACTTGAGCAGTCCCAGATAGACCGAGGGGTGGAACCTGAGCCCGCCCTTGTACGGCCCGATGGCGCTGTTCATCTGGACTCGATAGCCGCGATTGACCTGGATCTCGCCGCTGTCGTCAACCCAGCTGACCCGGAACATGATCACTCTCTCGGGCTCGACGAGCCGCTCGAGGACCTTCATCTCCTGGTACTTGGGGTAACGCTCGACGACGGGCTCGAGGGAGGTCAGCACCTCACGCGCCGCCTGCAGGAACTCCGGCTCGCCCGAGTTCCGTGTCTCGAGATCGTTCAGGATTGTCTTGACGTTGTTGCTCACTTCAGTTGCCTCCCTGTGCACTCCGTTGTGCACATCTGGCTCTCGTTTGCTCGGCCGTGCCGATCTACCGCTCTCCTCGCCCTCCGCCGTTGGTCCTCGACCACCGACATGACGTTCTTGATCCAGTGCGGCCCTTCCTGGTCGCGATCGAGCTCTTTGGCAATTCTCTCACCGTCAACCGAGCCTGAATAGGGACTTTCGGCCTATGGAGAAATGTCGAGCTTCCTCTAGACTAAGTAGGCGCACGTCCGAAGCTGCATTTCATCGTGCTAGCCCTAGCTGATCTTCAATCGGATTGCCGAGAAAGGACCTTCTCATGCGAGTTCTCGTCGTAGGAGCCGGTGGAGTCGGGAGCGCCTTTGCCCATATAGCGGCGCGCCGGGGCAACTTCGAGAAGGTCGTGATGGCCGACTACGACAAAGAGCGTGCGGAGAAAGCAGCGTCTGTCTCGGACCGTTTCTCTGGCTTCAAGATCGATGCCTCCGACGACCTGATGATCACCGAGCTGATTCGGGCGGAGAACTGCGATGTGGTCCTCAACGCGGTCGACCCCCGTTTTGTCATGCCGATCTACCGCGCAGCTCTCGTAGCGGGCGTCAACTACATGGACATGGCCATGTCGCTCTCCCGCCCACATGCCGAAGAGCCCTACTCCAAGACAGGGGTGAAGCTCGGAGACGAGCAGTTCGAGCTCGCCCCGAAGTGGGAGGAGCGCGGGTTGCTGGCCCTCGCGGGCATGGGGGTCGAGCCGGGACTGTCTGACGTGTTCGCCCGCCACGCGGTGGACAACCTCTTCAGTTCCGTCGACGAGCTCGGCGTCAGGGACGGCGCCGACCTCGTCATCGATGGCTACGATTTCTGCCCGAGCTTCTCCATCTGGACGACTATCGAGGAATGCCTGAATCCTCCTGTCATCTGGGAGAAAGGGCGTGGCTGGTTCACTACCGAGCCGTTCAGCGAGCCGGAGACTTTCGTCTTCCCTGCCGGCATCGGCCCGGTCGAGTGCGTGAACGTGGAGCATGAAGAGGTTCTCCTCATGCCGCGCTGGCTCGACGCGAAGCGGGTCACGTTCAAGTACGGCCTCGGGGATGATTTCATCGGCGTGCTCAAGACGCTCCACATGCTCGGGCTCGACTCGACGACGAAGGTCTCGGTGGGCGGGGAGAAGGTTTCGCCTCGGGACGTAGTCGCTGCGTGCCTTCCGGACCCGGCCCTGATCGGCCACCTCATGCACGGCGTCACGTGTGCCGGAACCTGGGTGACGGGCATTGGCAAGAACGGTTCCCCGCGGGAGGTCTACCTGTACCATGCAGTCGACAACGACTGGTCCATGTCGGTGGACGACTCGCAGGCTGTTGTCTGGCAGACTGCCATCAACCCGGTAGTGGCGCTCGAGCTTCTCGCCTCCGGAGCCTGGTCGGGTGTCGGGCTACTGGGCCCGGAGGCGCTTCCGTCCGAGCCGTTCCTCGAACTGTTGAACGACAGTGGTGCCCCGTGGGGCCTCGACGAGAGAACGCCGTCGGCAGCTTTGTAATAGCCCCGCGGCGTCAAATCCGAGGCCGGCAGAGGGAGCAGTTTGATCGGTGTCAGGGCCCTGGACGTCTTGGAGATCAACAGACATGGCCTGATACCCAAGACGTAGCCCTGCCCTCGTTAGCAGACCCATGCCAGCCAAGGCTGATCGCGAGCGGGCGCCGGCGATCAGCGGCGTGTCGCGGTCGACTTGAACGTCTATGAAGACCCCTCGGGTTCCGGGGCGGGGCCAGTGTCGAGCGGTCGTGGCAGCTTGACAAGTGTGAGGTATTCGCATCGCGCGCCGCCGTCACTGAGTGACGGGGCCACGGCGCTTGCCTCGCGATTCGCGTTGGGGTTCGAACCTGCAATGACCTGCGCCGCCAGGCCGAAGCGCCTGGTCGAGGACAGGCCTTTGGCCCTACCGCTGGCCGATCCTCAAGCCTATGCTGACATGATGAAGCGGATTTCTGCCTATTTTCGGCCTGAGTCCATCGGCGAGGCGTTCGCTCTCCTCGACGGGCCCGGAGCCGTTCTCATTGGCGGTGGGACAAAGCTGAACGGCCGGCTGTCCTCCGAGCCCATGTCGGTGGTGGACTTACAGCTCGCCGGACTCGGCGGGATCGAACGGTTCGACACCGGGACGCTGCGTATCGGCGCGACGACGACGCTGCAGCAGCTCGTCGACTGTGAAGAGGTCCCGGCGATCGTTCGCGAGGCGGCGCGCCGGGAGCTGCCGAGCACGCTGAGGGCGCAGTCCACGCTCGGCGGGACGATCGTGAGCGCGGACCGCGAGAGCGAGCTCCTCGTGGCGTTGCTCGTCCATGATGCAGAGGTCTTCGTCGCCCGCCCCGAGGGGACCGAGAAGATGGGGCTGGAAGTTCTGCTCGCGCATCTCCCGCTCGCGTCGCACGAGATTGTGACGGCTGTCGCCATCGACACCGGGGGCAGCGCGTCGGTCGCGCGCACGGCGCGCACGTCGGCTGACAAGCCCATCGTGGTGGCGGCGGCTCGTGTGGGGGCCGACGGGCGCCGCCGGCTCGCCCTGGCCGGAGTGGCGTCGACTCCGGTCCTCGCGGAGGAGACCGACGAGCTCGATCCGCCTGGCGACTTCCGCGGGTCTGGCGAATACCGCCGCGCGCTGGCCGGCGTGCTCGTTTCTCGTGCGATCGAGGGGGTGTCCTGATGGAGTTGGCTATCACACTGAACGGCGTCGCTCATAGCCTCACCTGCGACGCGGGCGACTCGCTACTTGACGTGCTCCGCCGGGAGGGGTGCTTCAGCGTCCGCTACGGCTCGGAGACGGGCGAGACCGGTGCAGCAGCGGTCCTGCTCGACGGCCGGCTGATCTCAGCCGACGTGCTTCTTGCCGCCCAGGCAGACGGGCACGCGGTCACTACGGTCGAGTCGCTGAACGTGGCGACAGGAGAGATGGACCCGATCCAGGAGGCGTTCGTCGAGACGGGGGCGCTCCAGTCCGGGTACTCGGCCGGGGCCATGGTGCTGGCGACCAAGGCCCTCCTCGAGCGTGGACCCGATCCCACCGATGAGCAGATCCGCGACGCGCTGTCGGGGATCCTTGACCGCGAGACCGGCTACTCCAAGGTGATCGAAGCAGTCCGCCGCGCTGCGGCGGTGCTCCGCGGCGAGAAGCCCAACCCGATGGAGCCTCTCGTCGTCGAGTCCCTGTCGGGGGATCTCGAGCTGGCTGAGACGCTGCCTGCGCTCGTGCTCGACGTGTCGCCTGCTGTGCCGCGGCTTGTGACCTCCCCGGACGTTCCGGAGACCTCTGTGGTCGGCAAACCGGAGCACAAGGTGGAAGCTCTGCGTCTCGTCAAGGGCAATGCAGCTTTCGCCGACGACATCGAGCTTCGCGGGATGCTGTACGCGAAGGTCCTGCGGAGCCCGCATGCACACGCGCGCATCGTCGCGATCGACGACTCGAAAGCAACGGCGTTGCCAGGAGTGCACGCTGTGGTGCACCACGGCAACACGCCGCGGGTGAAGTACGCCTCGGGCGGTCAGAGCTGGCCCAACCCGCGTCCTCACGACGAGGTGAGCTTCGACGACAAGGTGCGCTACGTCGGCGATCGGGTCGCAGCTGTCGCCGCCGAGTCGCCCGAGATCGCCGAGGAGGCGTGCCGCCTGATCGATGTCACCTACGAGGTTCTGCCTGCGGTATTGGATGCCAAGACGGCACTTGCCGAGGGCGCGCCTGTCATCCACGACGAATCTGACACCGTGGGGATCTTCGACGCGGCGCACAACATCAGCCACCACATCGAGGGCCAGACTGTCGGCGATGCGGAGATGGACGCCGCCTTCGCCCGGGCCGACCACGTCTTCGAGACGACCTTCGATGTCCAGCAGATGCAGCACACCCCGATCGAGCCGCACGCCACAATCGGCTGGCTCGACGAGGATGAGCGGCTGGTGCTGCGGTCGTCCACGCAAGTGCCCTTCCACATCCGCCGCATGCTCGCGCCACTGCTCGGGCTCCCGGTCAAGGCCATTCGCATCATCAAGCCCCGCATGGGCGGCGGTTTCGGCTCGAAGCAGGAAATGGTCATCGAGGACATCGTCGGCCACCTTGTGCTCGCTACCCGCCGGCCTGTCCGGCTCGTGCTCAACCGGGAGGAGGAGTTCATCTCGACCAGGACCCGCCACTCGCAGACGCTCACATACCGGACTGGGGTCACAGACGATGGCCATCTCGTGGCACAGGACCTGCGCGTGGTGGCGAGCACGGGCGCGTACGGTACACACGGTTTCACCGTGAATTCGCTCACGGGCGCGCGGGGCCTCTCGCTCTACAACTGCCCGGCAAAGCGGTTCAGTTGCGACGTCGCCTATACGAACCGCCCTGTGGCTGGCGCCTTCCGCGGCTATGGGGCACCGCAGGCATTCTTCGGGCTCGAGTCGCAGATGGAGGACATCGCCCGGGCCCTGCACCTCGATCCCGTCGCGTTCCGGCGCATGAACTGGGTGCAGTCCGGCGACGCGCTCGACATATTGCCGCGCCTCGGCGAACGGGGCGGCGTGGTGGAGGAGATCGCACCGGAAGACCTGCCGCATGTTACGACCTGCGGTCTCGAGGAGTGCGTGGCGCAGGGCCTCCGCGCGATCGGCTGGCACCGCCGGGAGGACCCCTTGTGGAAGCAGCCACCTGACCGGCCGCACATTCGCCGCGGGATCGGGCTCGCACTTTGCATGCAAGGTTCAGGCATCCCGTTTGTGGACATGGGGGCGTGCTCGATCAAGATCAACGACGACGGGTCGTTCAATCTTCTCGTCGGTGCCGCCGACCTCGGGACCGGGGCAGACACGGTGTTCGCCCAGATCGCGGCGGACGTGCTCGGGGTCGCGACTGACGACATATTGGTGTACTCGGGCGACACCGACTTCACGCCGTTCGACGTCGGCGCGTACGCCTCGAGCACCACGTACATCTCAGGTATGGCGGTGAAGAAGGCCGCCGAAGCCGCGCGGGTGCGGATAGTGGAGCGAGCGGCCCGGCTGCTGAAGGCCGACGCCGACGAGATCGAGCTTCGCGACCACCGTGCCTGGGCGGCCGACGGGCAGTCCATATCGATCGGAGACGTCGCCCTGAATGCGCTGCACACCGAGGACCAGGAGCAGATCATGGGGACGGCGTCCCACTGGTCGACCGAGTCACCGGCCCCGTTCGCGGCCCAGCTTGCCGAGATCGAGGTTGACATCGACACCGGCCAGATAACCGTCAACAAGCTCGTGATGGCCGTGGATTGCGGTGTGGCGATCAACCCTGTGACAGCTAGCGGCCAGGTGGAGGGCGGCATGTTGCAGGCTCTCGGCTACGCGCTCACAGAAGAGACGCTCCTCGATGATCTCGGACGCCCGCTGAATGCGCGCTTTGGGCCGTACTGGATCTTCCGGTCCGACGACACGCCGACCATGGAGGTCTTCCTCGTGCAAACGATGGAGGCTTCCGGCCCCTTCGGGGCAAAGTCCATCGCCGAGATCGTCATCGATGCCGTCGCGCCTGCGGTGCGCAATGCCGTTCTCGACGCGACCGGTGTGACCATCGACTCGATCCCGTTCACGCCCGAGCGTGTCTGGCGTGCCCTCCATCCCCAGCCGAAGGCTGATCTGTAGCGGCTGAGAAGCGCGGAGGGGCGTCGAGAGGCTTCGAAGGGGAGCCCTGCCGAAGGGCCGGCCTAAGTCGTATCCGGTCTCCCGGGGCTGGCTCAAGAAGGAGAAAAAAGGGGGCGCTAACGGCTCATAGCCGTTCAGGCAGGCTCTGCAGCTTCTCGGCCAGAGACTCGCAGCGCTGCACCACGAAGCTCTGAGTCGACCCGCCGCACAGCGTCAGCTCGAGCGAGCCGGCGACCGGGGCGGCAGAGATCGGCAAGAGCCGGATATGGGTCATCTCGGCCCAAGTGACGCTGAGAACAGGAACTTCTGTCGCGCGCCGGGGCGTGAAGGAGAGTCCCTGCTTGTCCAGCACGAGTTCGCCTGCCACCTGCCGCCTCTTGCCTGCACCCGGTAGGTTCTCGACCCTCGCCGGTCCCGCGTAGATGACGTCAGCCGGAAGGCTCCTGAGCCTGCTCTCCTCGAGTCGGCGCCACCTCGCCTTTAGGAGCGGCACTTGTATCGCGGCTATCAGAGACACGACGCCGAGGAAGATTGTCGCTGCGATGATGACCTTTGAGGAGTGGTTCAGTCCGATGGCCATTATGAAGCCGAGCGCGGCCACGGCCAGGACTCGAGTGATGACAAATCTCCAAAGTCCCTTAGGGGGAACAATCTCACGAGTTGGGAGCCTGAGCTCGGATGGCTCTCTCGGCACAGAAGGCAGGCTAGCTGTGACCGTCGCCGTGAGCGCTCGTGAGACCGCTTTCTTCGTGCGCCCCAGGGCACAGGTTCGCCTACAACGGCAAACCAGGACTGTTGGTGCTCAAGAACCGGCACATAGAGGTCGTGGGGCGCGATCCACTCACTGTTGTTACGCCTGTTCACGACTCAGACTGCCCCCGGCAGGCTCCTGGGCTCGATGCGTTCCTCTGTCGCCTGGTCGCCCTCTCGGCGAACCAGGTAGGCGCTTTGGCCCCTGATCTCCGTCACTGCCTCGATGAAGTTGGTTCCTCAGTAGAGGAGGCCGACCCCGTCGTCAGAGGCGTACCCGTCGGGCAGCACGCCATCGGCGATGAGCTGCTGGAACAGTGGGCGCCGCTGGGGCTCAGAGTCGTAGTGGACTCCGTTGGCGTAGGGCAGGAGGCCGAGGCCGTTGATCACGGGGCGCAGTTCGGGCCCGAAGGAGTCAGTCGTGCCGCCGACGTGCCAGCACAACGAGCCGGCGGAAACTCCCGCGAGCACCACGCCTGCTTGCCAGACTTCGGTGAAAGTTCGGTCGAGGCCGTGAAGGCGCCAGATCGCGAGCAAGTTCGCCACGCTGCCACCGCCGACCCAGATCACGTCTTGGTCGAGCAGGAGCCCTGCTAGGTCTTCGACGTTCGGCATCGGGAACAAGTTCAGGCTCACGACGTCGACCCCAGCAGCGTGCCCGGCCTCGTCCCACAACCCGTTCCACCAGCGCTGGTCGCCACCGGCCGTTCCCACGTGGCACAGCCGGGGGCGTCGGGCATTGACCCCGGACAGCTCGATGGCATGAAAGACCAACGGAGCGAGCTCGAAGTTGGTGCGAGACCCCCGCTTGATTCCTCCAGAGGTCGCAAGGATCGTCGGCAGATCAGCTGGCATGTTGTGATGGTAACGAGACCGTCGGCGCAGTCGAGTATTGCCGCGGCCTCCGTGGCGAGCCCTTGACACCGGTGCGCAGGGGAGAACCCCTGGTCGAGCTCGAGCTCGCCTACCTTCTCACTGAGCTCGACCCGGAAGTGCCGGGCCGGACACTCAGTTCTGTGCCGACCGGGCGGGAGCCTCTGGTGCTGATTCCCGGGGGTGGTCTGGCTGGGGTTTGGCACTCCGGTTCGGCAGCACGACAAGCACGACCAGTCCTGCCGCGCCAACCACGACGGCTCCGACAGTGACTGCGAGGTCCAAGCCACTCACGAACGACCGCCGTGCGAAGGTGGCAAGCTCAGGGCCGAGCACGCCCCCGATCTTCTGGCTTACGGCGAGAGCACCGCCGAGCGAGCCGGTGATCAGGTGCAGGATCGACGCCGGCATCTTGTAGTGGGCGAGCACCGGAGCCAGCTGGTTCTGGTAGCGGGTGTTGAGGAGGCTGCCGAGAACACCGACTCCGAGCGCGCCACCGGTTTGCAACGCTGCGCCGTTGGTGGCCGCGCCCACGCCGGCTTGGTCGATAGGCAGGGATCCCATCACCGACTCGGTACAGGGGGCGAAAGCGAGGCCCGTGCCGAGGCCGATCAGCAAGAACGCAGGAAGCACGTCCATATACGTGTCGTGGACGGTGACTCGCGTCAAGAGCCCGAAGCCCACGGCGAGGAGAGCCATTCCTGTGAAGACAACAGGCTTGGTCCCAATCAGGTGGTCCGCGATGATGGAGAGCGGAGCAGCGACCAGTAGCACGGCGGCGATTGGCGCGATCCGCAGGCCGGTCTCGAAGGCCGTGTAGCCAAGGGAGAACTGCAGGTACTGAGTGAGGAGGAAGAGGCCGCCCATCAATGCGAACATGACGAGGCCCATGGCTCCCATAGCGGCCGAGAACCGCCGCGACCTGAAGAACGAGACCTCGAGCATCGGGTGGGACGAGTGCCGCTCCCAGGCCACGAACGCGGCCAGTACTGCCATCGCGGCGGCGATGGCGCCGAGGATGAGAGGGGAGGTCCAGGAGCGGTCCGGTGCTTCGATGATCCCCCACAGCAACAATCCCATGCCCACGATGGAGAGGCCGGCGCCGATCGGGTCGGGACGCTTGGCATTGGAGTTCTTCGAGTCGGGCACGAGCCAGACCGCAGCGAACAGCCCGATCACAGCGATGGGCACGTTTACGAGGAACACCGAGCCCCACCAGAAGTGAGCGAGCAGCCAGCCGCCGGCCACGGGGCCAACAGCTACGCCAAGTCCCGTGGTGCCCGACCAGACCCCGATTGCCCGGGCCCGCTCACGAGCTTCGGTGAAGGTGCTGGTGAGGATCGACAGCGTCGAGGGCATTATGGCCGCTCCTCCGATCCCCATGAATGCCCGTGCCGCGATGAGCCGATCGGCCGTTCCCGAGAAAGCGGACACCGCCGAGCCGGTTGCGAAAATGACCAGTCCCGCCATGAAGACCCACTTGCGCCCCAGGCGGTCGCCGAGGCTGCCGGCCACAAGAAGCAACCCGGCGAAAACGATCGCGTAGGAGTCGACGATCCACTGCAGCGAGCTCGACGAGGCGTGCAGGGTGCGAACGATGACCGGCAGCGCGACGTTCAAGATCGTGTTGTCGAGGCTTACGAGGAGGAGGGTCACGCACAGCACGGCGAGAATCAGCCGCCGATCCCGGATGGGTTGGATAGCCGGGCCTTCGGACATCTCGGAGTGTGCGGCTGGGTCTGCTGACTCCGGTCGTGAGGTACCGACTGGCTCGGCGCCGGAGACGGAAGTGCTCATCGAGAGTTGGACGGTCCTTGCCGAAGGGAGGTCCGCGCGGTACACCTCGGTTTCCCTGCTTCCTCGTCACGGTGGTCGGTGGCTTCGGCTGTCTGCTCCCGACCGGAGGCTCCCAGTACAACGGGCGTGCTTGTCACGACTGTCCCTTGCTTGCGGGCTGTCTGCTACGAGCAACGGGCCAACGCCGCGCCGCGGACCCGGCACAACGATCTCCACTCTAGCCAGCAGTACCTGACCTCTCCCAGGGTGCACCCTGGTCCGATTGTGGAGGGACTTTGGCGGGCCGTGGGACCTTCTCAGCGATTGCCAAGGCGCAACTCAGGAAATCCTCAGGTGTGCTCGGTGTACTGAACGCGGTAGTTGATGCGCGCTACCGTCCCTGAGGAGGAGAGGGCGATGGACGAGGAGTACGACAGCGGCGAACCCGCTGAGGGGAGGGTCGATGGGGTGGCGTCGGGGGAGGCCGTCACCCCGGGACCGCCCGAGTTTCCGGCCACGCCCGTCGGGACCGACACCGGAGCAGGCGGCTGGACGTGGGTGCCTCCTCCACCTCCTCCAGGTACGCCCGGAGGAATGGGCAGCGGGGCGCGATGGGTCGGCCCCCCGGGACCGTACTGGGCTGTGTCGCCGCCACCACAGCCGCGCAGGCGCCGGGCTCCGACCATCTTGTTGATCGTTGGGTTGCTTCTGATC
>Ga0224555_1003577_pt1 | contig 15637 bp, 9 predicted proteins | sample 714S23034metaG_FD_180687 | JGI IMG/M metagenome (GOLD analysis project Ga0224555, IMG submission 180687) | Peat soil microbial communities from Stordalen Mire, Sweden - 717 S2 30-34 | ecosystem: Environmental > Terrestrial > Soil > Wetlands > Peat | place: Sweden: Norrbotten County, Stordalen...
CGACCCCACCCGGCGATTCTCCACCACGCTGAAATAGCGGTGTGTCTTGCCGTCCTTGCATCGCTTTTTACTGCGCAGAAACATCGTCAGCACGCATCCTGACAAATTCCATCCGCGTCTGTAAAGGAGGTAGGTCGGCACTACAAGGGCTTTTCAAGCTGGCGGCATTGACCCAGAAAAGGTTAGACCCGCGCCCAGCTCAATTTTTGCTCAAAATAGTCCTCAACTGCGAAAGTTGGGTTAGCGGCTTCCCAAGCGGCAAGGCCACCCGCCATCTCGATTAGATTCGTGATCCCATACTGGTGCAGGATGCCGGCGGCGATCGAGGAGCGGTAACCGCCCGCGCAATGGACTGCAATGCGGTGGTCGCGGGGGATTTCGGCGATGCGCTCTTGCAAATGGTTGAGTGGAACGTTCACGCTGCCGGCAATATGCCTGGTCGCCCACTCGCGCGGATTTCTGATATCCAGCAACAACGGTGGATCGGCGCTCGCCAACTCCTCCGCCACCATGGGGGCGCTGATACGCTTTGTCGGCCACACCAAGTCCGGCCGGCCGGCAAGCGCTTCCATGCCTCCTTTCATGTAGCCTTTGACGTGATCGAAACCGATGCGGCCCAGGCGCAGGGCGGCTTCCTGCTCGCGTCCGGGCTCGGCGACGATCACGATTGGTTTGGCGCGGTCGAGGACCGTGCCCGCCCACGTGGCGTATTGGCCGCCGAGTCCGATGTTGATACTGCCGGCGAGGTGATCCTTGGCGTACTCGGCGGGGTCGCGGACGTCAAGAATCTGAGCGCCCGCATCTCCCATCCGCAGGACTTCATTGAGCTCGATGGGATGGAGAACATGTTCGAGATTCTTGTCGAGCGAAGTGCGCTCGCGAGTGTTGAGAATGGCGTCGTAGGTGAAGTACGGCGGAGCGTCCGGTTGGTCCGCCGTGACGAGACGAATGAATTCCCCCTTCGTCATCGGTTGCAGCGCGTAGTTCATCCGCCGTTGAACTCCGAGTGTGGAGACCGTGTCGGAGGAAAGATTCTTCCCGCACAGGGAGAGCGTTCTTGTTTCTTCCGGCGCAAAATCCGCCTCGAACGCGGGCGCTGGATACGGGGCTTGCGACGGAACTCGCAGCACCTCGGGAATCAAAGCATAGTACCTGTAGGGTGATCCACAGCCGGCACTGAACCAGCGGCACACGGCGCACCGGATCTGGGCACATGTTAGGATCTTGTTTGCCTCGACTGTTTCGTGTCAACTATTCGTCCCATCAGCGACGACTAACATTCCCCGTCAACGACAATTCGATATAGGTCTTGCTTTTGTTCTTCGTTCGTATCCGTCCCGGGAACCCATACGGCGAGCGCGTAGTCACTTGTCCCTTAGGGTTCGTTTCGAAGCCTCCCCCGAGGAAGCGTTCGACGGCTTGCGAACCAAAACGGACTTGCCAGAAGGGGAGCAGGCAGGATAAAAGAACTTAGTCCCGAACACCGTCCGTTGGCTGGTTTCGGCCCGTCCATCATTGGCCGGTTTCGAGGTGACCACCAGGGGCTCAACCCCTCGCGAGGAGAAGTACATGTACTGGATAAATCTTCCGCAATGTCCAAAGTCTCTCCCGGGCAACTCTATGTAGGGCAGTTAACCCGGGTGGTCAACCTAGTTCAACAACATGGCAAGCACGTGCTGTTCTGGGCGGACACCGTCAATATCTTCGGAAAGTACCCGGAAATTATCCCCGCCCTTCCTCCGGGAATCATCGCCGTACCCTGGCTTGATTTCATCGTGAAGGATTACTCGCCCTGGTTTGCGCCCTGGGCGGCCCACCACATCCCTGCGGTCGAATCCACTTATATTCACAATTGCCTGTCGATTTTCCCCGAGTACAACTACACCTTTACGATCATTGACAGTCTGCTGGAAACCGGCCGCAAATACGGCATCATCGGCCAGTTGATCAACCTCTGGACTGACTCCAATCAAGACCTGTACCGGATGGCGTGGGCAGGCATGGCTTATGGGGCGGTGGCGGCATGGCAGTCGGGTCCCGTGGCGCACGAGCCGTTCTTTGCCGACTACGCGGCCATCGTCTACCCGCCGGCGGTGGCCGCCGAAGTGGCGCCCGCCCTGCAAGAATTGACCGACGCCGAGGTGCGCCTGGAAAAGGTTTTTGGCCAACAGACGATAGTCCGGATGTGGGACGACCCTCTTTCCCGCGACCGTATCGAACTGTATCGGGCCCATCGGGAAGACCTTCACCAGGTCCGGCTGCTGGCCGAGCAGGGACAGGAGCACTTGGCCCGCGCGCTCGCTCTCCGCGGCGATCCCGATACACTTACTGATGTTCGCAAAATACGGTGACAAACCTTCGTCGTAGCGCCGCCATCCAGGCGGCATTCTGCGATGCAGGCAAGATGCCGGCGCTACCCCTGAGGTGTCACTATATTTTGCGAACTTCATTAAGAGCCTCGATTTGGGAGCGCGGATGCTCGACTATGCCGGCATGAAATTCATCTACGCGGTCGAGATGGCGGATCGATGGCAACAGTTGGGGACGCACCCTGGCAAACACCAAGTGGTTTCCACTCTGGACGATCTTTGTTGCCTCGGCCACTTTCCCGCCGGCGATCTGATGGACGGGATAACGGAATTGCGCGAAGATTACCGCCCGGCTTGGCTGGCCGAGTATGCCCCTTTTCGGCTGGGCACTTCGCTCGGGAAGTTCGATCGCGAGTTCCTCTACTGGAATGGATTCACTCGGTGGATGGACGAATTGAGGGAAGGATTCCGGGATGGGGACCCCTTCCCACCTCTGGAATCATATCATCCGCAGTATTAACTAAACGTGGAATCCGTGACCCTGTATTGGACCTGCCAGGGTAATAAGCCGGGCCTCCAGCTTTGACGGCGCCGGGGAACGCATCCTCGCTTTGGAGTCTGCTTCTGCCCCAAAGGACTTCCCTGCCTCAATTTCGCCAACGGGTGGCGCCTACTTTCGGATTTCCAAGATCTCCACCCTGCGCTCCGGCGGAAGGTGAATCTGTATCCCCTGGCGGACCTGCTCGCCGGTGCGGGCGCCCAGCGCTTGCCCGGTCATTGCGGAGCGAAGGTGGAACGTTCCATCCGGAAAAACCGGCAGAACTACGTCGACTTCCTCGAGATGCGATTCGTTCTTAAAGAGAGCGATCATTCCTTCGCCCTGACGGCTGAGTCGCGCAAATCCGTCCCAGGTCGCCGCTCCGGGCTGCTGCCAGGAGCCGAGTGGGAAGAACCCCTCCTGAAGTGCCACATCCTTGTGCAGCGCCTTGAACCACCGAATCTTTTCGCCATACCAAGCCTGCTGCTCCGCCGTCAGCTTTCTTAAGTCGCCGAGGAAAAGCGGACCCGCGCCCATGGCAGTTGCCAGCCGTTCGTCAATGGGCTGCATCTCAGCCTGAAGATTGCCAATGAGCATCGTTTCGGCCGGAATGGCCAAAGACCGCAGGTAGAGCAAGGTCCGAGCCTGCCGCGGACCAGCCGACCCCGGCGTTCCATCATCCACGTTGCTAAGCCAGTCCAAATCACCCGCCGCGAGCAAGCCGTAGTCGATGATATGTTTCTGTCCCCAGAGTTCGAATGTGAGGTCAAGCAACACCCCGGGATGATCACGATAAATCTGATCGGTCACATACTGGATGCCTTCATAAATGCGCTCCAGCGATTCGGCCCAGGAGCTGTGGTCATGGCCCTGAGCGTAGCAGCCCGGAGATTCACCGTAAGCATTAAACACCGTGGTGAGGTCGACCTTGACGTAAGCCAGGTGATAGCGGCCAATCAGTTCGCTGATCCGCTTCGCGGCCACCTCCCTGTAAGCAGTGGCAAGACACATCACGGCATCCGAACCCTCCATGGTCCCCGTGAACTTGGGCTTTCCGTGCATGTCTTTGCAGACCCAATCGGGGTGTTCCCGATAGACCGCGGTATTCGTGCTGATGGCAGCCAGGGGCGCCCACAGGCCCAGGCGCATCCCCCTTTGTTCCACCGCGGCCTGGATCTCGTCCAGGCCATTAGGAAAGAGTTTGCGGTTGATGGCATTTTCGCCGTAGTTGGATTGCCATCCGTCATCAATGGTGAACACATCCATCCCCATGCGACCCGCGGCGGCGATCAAATCCATGGTGATACCTTTGGTGATTCGGCGCTCGAAAGGCTCCCACGTGTTGTAGATCCAGGGCGGCTGATAGCTGCGCCCCTTCTTCATCAAGGCCTGCGAAGTGTAAGAGGGCATTACCCATCGGGGATCGGAGAATCCCCTGCCGTCAGAAAAAAAGGCTATCGAACTTTTCGCGCTGGTGAACGTCTCTCCGGGTTGCAAGCGGCGCTCAAAGGGAAACAGGTCCGTGTCATACATTAACTGGACGCCTTCACCCCATCCCGCGAGTTCAGTCCGCTTCGTGTAACCGGGCGCCCCGTTCATCGCAATGAAGCCTTCCCCGGTCAGTGAGTTCCGTTCCAGGACAGCAGTCTCGTCAACTCGCCCGGTGAAGAATACTTCCCGCGGTTGGGAGGCGTAAAAACCCGACGTCTGCAACACGTCGGGGGGACCCGGTGCAACGCGCAGGCTCTCAAAACTCAAATGCGAAAGGGTCACGGGGGCTGTGCCGCGGTTGGTGATGGCGATCCATTTTTGGACAACGGGATGCGTGTCATAAACGGCGTAGAAGACCGTTACGTCGGCCGGCTTCGTTTTAGCCCGCAAATTGATTATCAGAGACTCCCCGGATGGCGAGAGCTTCTGAGTTTTGGCTTCGATGAGTTCCCAAACAGATCCGTTCGATCCAGCAAGAGAATCTCCATCCATCACCACAGAGAACTCGTTACCTCGGGATCCCCGCTTCCGACCGGCCTCCATGAAATCAGTCCCTGACACCTTATGGCGCCAGCTCTCGGTGCGCAGGCCCAGCTTCGGGTCGAAGCGAACCTCTCGTTCCACGAGGGTGTTGCCGATGGTCCAGCTTTTCCCCTCGGCGTTCGTGCGCACAAATGCCGGAGCCGTGTCATCAATCTTAGCCATGCTGCCAGACGACGCAGAAACCTTGACACTATCCAACAACAACGATGCGGTGGATGCCTGCATGAATTCACGTCGATTAAACTTGATCATTGTAAATGTCTCCTGTTTATGGCCTGGCTTTCGGCTCGCGAGACACCACTCGCGAAGCGGATGGCCTGATTAGTGGCACCGCCGAATATAATGCAAAAGTTCAATTTCGCCCAGGTTGAAAAGGCATACAAAGAATCTCTCAATATAGACCTAATGACAATCTTGTAGGGTTTTTCCGCAGCGCGTTGAGGTGAAGGTGTGGCTTGCAGCATCGAAATAACAACTCCACCTGCCTGATTAGCCTTTCCTTTTTTCCCGAAAGGCGGTAATTTCTGGCGAGGGTGCGTTGTTCCACTGTCGATCCAAACTGAATCGATCGGATCAGAATGGAGCAATGATCTTTGGTTCCCCACGGGGGATTAACTCAGCCGCCACACATTTGGCCGGTTGAACTTTGCACACAAGGTGGGAGGTTCGGACATGGGTCTCACGAGGCGCAGATTTTTGGAAACTTCGGTAGGGGCGGGCGCGGGAATGGCTGCGGCCCGCATCATGAAAACGGGTGCTGCCGTAGCTACTCCGGCGGATGCTGGCGCGGCTTTACCAGCGGATGAGCGGGTTATTCCTGCCCCCCAGGGCGAGTGGATGGCCAACACGCCTGCGAGCGCGTACAGGGCTTACCGTTCGAAACCTGCCAAGACCGCAGATGCCACTACCTGGGTCCAGGTCGATCTGGGCGAAAGCCGGCCGATTGATTTCGTCAAAGTTTACCCGGCCAATGAAAAGGGCTATCCCGGCCGCGATGAGTATTACGCGGGCGAGGGTTTCCCGGTGCGATTCAAGATCGAAAGCTCAAGCGATCCCGACTTTCATAACCCTGCGCTGATCGTAGACCACACCGATGCGGACTATCCCAACCCCAAGGGCCACCTTGAACAATATGCGGCGCAAGGTGTGGCGGGGCGTTACGTGCGCCTGACGGCTACGCGTCTGATGAATGTCGCAGGGGGTGGCTTCGGCGGTCAGGGCGGTGGTTACTACCTGGCTTTGGGGAAGATGGATGTGTACTCCGGAGGAAAAGAAATCGCCACGTTATGCCCCGTTACGGTGGACTCGACTTACGGCATTGACGACGACGTTGCCCAGTTGACGCGGCCCGCGCGCCTGGGCGGAGAAACCACCTTTATGGATCATCCCGAGAACGTCACCGATGCGAGCGCGTGGAAGCCTCCCGTCCACAAGGCCCGCGTGCCGCGCACCGGCGTGACGTTGGGGGGTGGCGTTTTCCAGACGGCCCTGGAAAATAATATTCTCTATCTCTTGAACTCCTATTCGGTTGATGACCTCCTGCGGCAGTTCCGCGAGCGAGTGGGCACGGCCAAGCCTCCTGTGAAGCCCCAGGGGGAACAAGATTGGCCGGTACAGTTTTGGGAGGAAGACCTGGCCGGCTCGAACGCCGGCCGCTTTCTCATGGCGGCGGGGAACACCCTGCGCTGGATCGATCACCCGGAGCTTCGCCGACGCCTCAATGCCGTGGTGGATGGCATTGCGCAGTGCCGCCAGCCGAACGGTTACATCATGGCCTACCCCGAGGACACCATTTTCTATTCGGAACGAGGCGCCTACACGCGCGCTTGGCTGGTGCATGGTTTGATCGAGGCGGGCTACGCAGGAAACTCAAAAGCTTTTGAATTGCTGCGAGGTTACTCGGATTGGTTTAACCAGTGTTCCTACTTGCCGCAACTGCTGCGCTTCGCCGTCCAAGGCGGCCAGGGCATGATCGCCAACACGCGCATGTACTTCACGCCTGTGGGCAAGCCCGCCGACATCCAGGTCATTCAGCGATATTTCCAGGAGAACTATTGGATGGACCAGTTGGCCGCTCGTGAAGACCGCGCCATCTGGCAGTACCCTTACGATCGCCCTCATTGCTATTTGCTCACCAACTTGGAAGCCTACCTCGACCTCTATCGCGCCACGGGCGATCCCCGTTACCTCCACGCGGTCGAGGGCGCCTGGGAGCTTTATCACGACAAGTGGGAGAACCCCGGCGGTTCCATCTCCATTATCGAGTTCGTCGTGTCTCCACCCAAGTCCTACATGCTGCACGCCGAGTTGGAAGAGCTATGCGGGAATGCCTTTTGGGCCTTTCTGAGCCAGCGTTTCCATCTGCTGGACCCGGAAAACGAGAAGTACGTCACGGAAATTGAGAAGTCCATCTACAACGTGGCGATGGCCAATCAGGCGGGCTCGCAGGGTTTCCGTTACCATGCCTTGCTGGTGCACCACAAGGAGAAGCCCACGCAGATAAACACTTGCTGCGAAGGGCAAGGAACGCGGCTGATCGGATCGCTGCCGGAGCATATCTACTCGCTTGCCTCCGACGGCTTGTACATCAACCTCTTTGAACCTTCCACAATTGAATGGAAGGTGCAAGGCGAGATGCTGCGGTTGAAGATGATGACACGATTCCCGTTTGACCCCGACGTTCGCTTGCAGGTCTCAGCCGCCAGGCCAACACATGCGAATATCCGTGTCCGCGTGCCCTCCTGGACCACCGGCTTAACGCTGTACGTCAATGGCATACGGGGGGATACGGGGGAGCCCGGAAGTTATATGGCGCTCGACCGAACTTGGTCAGAAGGCGACACGGTCCGCTTCAGGCTGGTTGCGCCGCTTCGGGTAGAGCGATATACGGGAGTGGATCAAATCCCTGACCATGAGCGCTACGCGGTGAGCTTCGGCCCCATCTTGCTGGCCGCCGTAGGCGCGCCGGAAATCAGGCTGCGCATCGAGCAGATGAGACAGCCGGAAGATCTGCTGAAGCATTTGCGACCGAAACCCGGCCACCCGCTCCACTATCTGGTGGAGAATAATCCGGGCGTCGAATTCATGCCCTACTGGCAGGTGGACAAGGAACCCTTCAATTGCTTCCCTGCCGTGGACACGCGCGCCTGAGCGCCAGCGGCTTCGTATAAGGAGGGAGAAGTGGTGCGCGGAAGATTGATGAAGTACCTCTCGGCATTTATCCTAATTCTACTGGGTGTGACACTGTTCGGCGGCCCCAGGTTGCTTCAAACGCAAACGGCGGCCGGGAAAATCCTTGGAAGGGTAAGCGATGCCACGCACGCGGACCTCTTTGATGTTGCCATAACAGTGACGAATGCGGGGACCGGCATCAGCCGGCGAGTCAAGACCGACGAGTATGGCAAGTATGCGGTCGAGTCCCTCCTGCCAGGCATTTACACGATTAGGGCCGAAGGCGAAGGGCTCAAGACCAACCAGGTGACGGGAGTGAAACTGGAAGCTGCCGGGGACCACACGGTCGACCTGGTGATGGAATTGGCAAAAGAAAGAATCCCCCCGCGGTTGGCTAAGCCGACACCCATCACCATGGCTGAACTCGCCAAGATAAGGGCAGCCGGAGTTTCAGCAGTGGAAGTTTCAGATTATGTGTACGGCAATTACCAAGGGCCTTTAGCTCCAAGCCCGCCCCATGCGGATATCAATCCTCGCAAAGCTTATATTGTTTTCTGGAAGGACGTTCCCTACCGCTTGGTATTCTCGCACGAGGGGAGCTACTGCCCGTGGCTTGAATTGCCGTCCGGCGCCGGCTTGAGTTACCAGTTTTTCGAAGGAAACACCGGCTGGGCTGAGCTTATGAACCAATGGGGGAGACAAGAAGCCAATAGTTTTGTCAGCGTTGTTGAATCTGGTCCAAAGCGAGTCTGGGTGCGTTGGACCTACTTTGGAGTAAACATCGACACCGGTCAGAAAGCGTATCGGGGGACAGAAGATTTCTGGGCATATCCGAATGGCTTGGTTGTGCGCCGGCAGGAATATGAAACTCTGCTCCCTGGACGATACAACGGTTATAGCCGCGAACCCATTGAACTCATCGGTCTGTGCCCTGTGGGCAGACTCTGGTTCGATGTCCTGGAGAAGGACCCTTCCACGGGGGAGAATCATGCGCTTGCGGTCCTCGATGTATTCTCGAAGAAACGTTACGACGTCTACTGGAAACATAAACCGGGCACTCTTCTGGACTCCACGCACCGGCGAACGGGTTGTGATTGGCAGGATCTCGAGGACTCTCCTGGAGTGCTTATGGCTGACACGATGGTTGACGGATCGCCCTTCTGCGTTTTCGGCGACGCTTCGGGATTCCGCCATGATTATACAAAGCTGAAGGACCACACCTTTGTCCAGGAAATATGGGGATCGATGTCGTGGGATCATTGGCCTGTAGGATGGGTCAACAGCCAGGGGCATGAAGTGAATGAAAACTCGCTAAAGCTCTATCCCAACGCCTTTTCCACGCTCGGGATGGACTTCTTTGCACTGCCGGATAAGGACGAGGAGCGCGGAGTCTTCTATTCCCTGATCGGAGTTGCGGGCGACGATCTAGAGCCGGCGCGAGCTGTGGCGCGTCAGTGGTTAGAACGCGGCGAAGATGGAATCGACAGTAATCCGGACAGTGGTGCGGATTTGCCAGCGACATTCAGCAAGCGGAAGACAGCGAGAAGTGAGAACTGACGAGGGGTTCTGAATCGAGGGCATGACTACTCGGAGCCGCCCACGCCCACCCACAGGTGAGCAATCGCCTTCTGGCCGAGTTGGTTCGCGCGCTCCACGCGCACAATGTAATCTCCCGGCTTCGAGTAGGCATGCGTGGTGATGGCGAATCCATCCTTCGCATGCTCCTCGACGTTGCCATCTGACTTGGTCGTGGCGGTGGCGCCGTCGCCGAATGACCAGGTCTCTTGGCCATCCGTCGTGCCAAACGTTCGGACTTTGAAAGTTACGGGCTTTCCCGGCGCAATGCCCATGGTAGGGAAGTACGTGGCTTGAATCGACGGCGGCACCTGCTCAGGGTGTTTCGGATCGAGCACGTTGACCGTCTCGAAGTCATAAGCGATGCGGCCGTGGTCGTCGGTGATCATCAGGATTTCGCTGTAGGTGCCGACTTTCGAATAAGACCTCTCGACTTTCGATCCCGAGGCTTTCTCGCCATCAGTGAAAGTCCAATCGTAGCGGGCAATGTGCGACCCACTCCACGATCGCGACCCATCCAGCCTCGCCTTTTCTCCCACGAGGACGGCCTGATGAGGCCGCGCCACGGCGATCAGCGAGGGCTTGTACTGCCTCTGGTAAGCTTCCCACAGGAACGCATACCCTTCCTGAGTCCTCAGTCTGCCCGACGCCTGCCGGCTGAGGATCTCGTAATGGAGGTGTGACCAGCCGCCGCTCCCGCCTTCTTTCCCGAGCGTGCCGATCTTCTGCCCCATGACGACCCGTCCGCCTAGCTTCACCGACGGGTCATACGAGTACAAGTGCGTGTAGCGATGGTACCAGCCCCGTTCATCCTGCACCCAGATGGTTTCGTTGAAGCTTTTGTCGAGGGTTGTATTGTCTTTCTCTTTATCGATCACCTCGGTGCCGAGGCCCACCACGAGACCGCTGGTCGCGGCGATGACATCCACCAAGCCCTCGGCCCCCCCAATATCGAGGCCAGCGTGATAGTAGACCTTGGCCGAACTGATGCTCTCACCCCCGTCGACGTGGGTCGGTTCGTTGCCCATCTGGGTTCGCGAGGCAAACCAGCGCTGCCGAACCGGATAGACCATCGATCCCGGCGGCATGAAGGGCGAACCCGCGGGCCAGAGGCGCAGACGGGCGTCTTTTGTAAGCGCCCAGTGATCGTGATTGGTGTTCTGATAGTAGGCCTTGGTCACGGTGCAGTCTGCCTGCACTCCGCCAATGGCCACCGGCAGACGGTAGTTCCCGCAGGAAAGAGTGGCGCGGGAACCATTGATCTTCACCTCGGCGCGAGCGTCCCGGATCGCCGAACGAGCTTGGTCGCGGGTTTCACTGATCGAGAGCAGCCTCACGGTCGCGCTCTTGCCATCTGCGAACTGGACTCGATCGGTCGAGCCCACATCAATATCCACAACGCGGAACAAGGGTTGTTGGGCAACTGCCAGGCTGGCGAAGAAAAACATGACCAGAATTGGTTTGTGCATGGCTTTTGTGCTCACTTCGAGTTCGTCCGCTGCCTTAAATTGACACACGTGTTGCTGCGGGCGGAAGACCGGGCTTCCATGCCTTCCGTCCCTTGAGGAAAGTCAGCCTCCATGGAGACTACTTCTTTTTAGGAGGTACCACCGCGTCTTTGAACGCCTTCGCCAAGCGGAATTTCACCACCGTCTTGGCCGGAATCTTGATGGCCTCGCCGGTCTGGGGATTGCGTCCCATGCGAGCCTTGCGATTTGCCTTTACCGCCTTGCCCAGCCCTGGAACCACAAACTGCCCGCTTCCCTTGGTTTGCTTCGTAGCCACCGTGACGAGTTCTGCGAGAACCTCGGCGGCCGCCTTCTTTGGAATCCCCACCTTTTCGGCCAAATGCGCGACGATCTGAGATTTTGTCATCATTTCTTCTGCTCTTCCTCTCTCCGTTGGATTATAAGGACTGCGATGTTGAAATCGTTGTTGAGCCGTCACTGTATGCAATGCAAGGATGGCTGTCAAGGCAGTTGCGGGCAGTTGCGGAGCCCGAGACCTGCTTTTCCGGATTTACTTCCGCAATTTGACCCGTGGGAGACAACCCTTTTAGTAGGGCAGAACTGGGACAGCCTTCTTGATGGAGAGGGAGGAGCGAAGTAGATCCAAATCCCCCCACCGTTTATTTCTTCCCCGCGCGGGGGGAATAGGTGAACTCAATTTCCGAAGTCACCGGTAGCGGCTGGCTGGATCGTGTGGTGAGTTTGGATGGCGATAGATCGAAGTAAGTATGCACACCCCGCGCGCTCAGGGTAATGTGGTGCTTCCCCTGCGGAATTGCGGAGAGTGACAGCGTATAACTATTCCCCAGTAACTTGTCGGCAACCACATGCCCGTCCAACTCCAGGGTATATGATTTTGGTTTCTTGCCCAGCGTTCTCCAACCCAAAGGAAGCTCCTTCTCTCTAACCACGGGCTGAAATGGCGCCGACAAGGCCAGCACCGTGATATCCGGCGTCGCTTCCCGATAAAGGGAAAGAACAGCTTTGGTGAGGTTCATATAGTAATAACCCCAGCCCCCGCAGCCCCGATAAGCGCACTGGTCCAATTTCGTGGGCTCAAGGTCGTCGCTAAACTCCAGGTTGTACTCGTCACCATAGATGTCATGGGCGGGACCATAACCCTGGCCTTCAGTTTGCCCAACAAATTCGTTCCATTGATGGATTTGAATGAACTTGGGGTGAGTTTCAAAGGCGACTTCCCAGCTCTCCAGATAGGGTGCGCCGTGATCCCGGCCGGTAGCTCGCGGGTCGAGCCAGCCGCGAGGGATAGGGAAACACGAAGGCGTCACCACCGTCTCCTCAATGTTTCCCGCGCTGCGAGTCACCAATTGCCGAATGGTGCCGTCCATCCACGACCAGAAGCCGCAATTTTCCACATGCGTTTCCTGGAGCTGTGACCCCATCCAGCGCACGGTCCAATCCGGCGCGGCGATGCCGCTGATTCGCGTCTTGATTTCCGGGCAGGTAAGGCTCACGTTGAATAGGATCGTCAAAAGCGGTTTGCCGAAATAGTAAAGCCACAGGTTCTTGTATTCGGGCTTGTCGAGAAAATTCGCTTTCGTCCAGGCGATGATGGCATTCAGCCTTTGGACCCCGTTCAACACCGGTTCACCGTTCTGGAACCCCAGCATGATGACCAGCTTGGGTGGATGCTTCCCTTCCCTTTCCAATTGGCGGTAAGTCTCAAAAAGCAGGGCGGTGCTCGCTTCAATCTCCCCGGTGCTGCCCTCGTGTTTTTCCCATTCCGGCTGCGACCAAAGCATGTTGCTCCAGTCGATCAACAGCCAGTCGATGCCCAAATCCTCGAACCATTCCTCGTGCTTGCGAATCACACTGACGTCATTGGAACTGTACTTGCCCAAAATCGGAATGGCCTCTGCCGTTTCGTAACCGCTGACATTGTGGGGAGTAAAAAAGGTCTCATATTGTAGACCAATCAAACTCCCTGAGTATCGGGTCGCTTCCAATATCCCCGAGGCTGCCGCGGCGGACGGCAGAGCATCACCGGCGCCCCGGCAAACCACTCCGCCTGCCATCAGGATTGCGCCCAGACATGCGATGGCTCGAACCAAGCAGCGGCCGGAAGGACTTTTTGCGGTCACGTCAACGCTCAGCATAGGAGGGCCTCCATCCCCAAGAGGGGATTCTGTCACGTGTGGGGCTTACATCAAGGATGGGAATTGTACATCTTCTCGAACAAGATGAGGAGACGGTTTACGCATCGCGAACTCCCTTCATTTTGCCAGCGACTCCTCGCTGCTCTCGACCAGGCTTTGCAAAAACTGCGTACCCTCCCGCATTGAACTGTGCCCCGTGAAGACAAAGTCAGGGCGCCATGGGATCAGGGCTGACCGCACCACGCCCACCACCACCTTCGCTTTGTCCCGGTCGCCCCAGCAGCGATCCAGAATATTGTTTCTGGCGTCAAATCCAATGTCGCCGGTAAATACGACTCGCTTGCCGTTGAACTCCATCATATAGACCACCGAATCGACGGTGTGTCCCGGAACGAAGAGGGCCCTAATGCGTAAGCCGCAGAGGGTGATTTCCGTCTCATCGCCGGCCCACTTCAGGGGCAGGGGCAGGTCCACCGGGCGCGGCACCCAAACGCCGTAATCGGTCAGCATCGGCATTAACCAGCTCAATGTATAAGCGGCCGACTCGGCGGCAACAATCTTCAGGCCCATGGCCCGCCAGAGATAACCGCCGCCAGTGTGGTCTCCGTGACTATGGGTGTGCATTAGGTAGCTCACCTGCTTCGGTTCGATGCCCGCCGCCTCCATCTTTGCCCATGTGAACGGGAGGCTGGAGGACCCACCGGCATCCACGAGAATCCCGCCCTGGCTCGTTTTGATCAGCCACATATCGCCGACGTAGGCGTACTCCGGCCCGACGCGTCCTACTGAATAAATCGGCACTTCTTCAAAAACCGGCTTGAGTGGCTGTTTCAGAGGCTCCGCGTCCGTGGCGGGCAGTTCCACGCGCCAGCCGACCTCACCGCGGGCGTCGATTCGTAGGACCTTTCCGGCCACGCCCGCGGCTGCAAAGCGCCCGTCGCCGCTCCAGCTAACCACGCTCGGCCCGCCTGCGTCGACTTTACCCCGCACCCGACCGTTGGCATCGAGAAGATACAGTAGGCCGTCCCAGCAGGAAACCAGTAACGGCCCGCCCTCGGGGTGCACCGCCACATCGCTGATGGCGTCGGGAAACTGCAACGGAGCGCGCCATGACCTACGCGTCAAATCATAAACGTAGATCGTATTCTCGCCTCCATCAGTGGGGAGCCAAGCGCACCCGCCGGCCCCGCGCGCAAACCACTTCATGGGAACGCACCAAACAAAATCGCCGCGACGATCCATCCGGACGTCAAAAAGGCCTTCCTCGGGAAGCGCCATGCGCACGGATTCGCGGCCCGAAGCTTCGAAGATGCGCAACCAGCCTCGCTGGCGCGGCAGAAAGGGAATGACGTGGTACGGCGGGTCCCAGTTGCCGATCGCCGGTGAGTTGCGGACCCACAACCAGCCCCCGTATTCTGTGCCCGCCACCCTGGAGGCATCCCGGTTGACGGCCACCGATGCCGCCACACGGAATGGGATCAAAGCGTCCGCCCTCATGCGGAAGCTGTTGGCAAGTGCAGGGAATTCCCTTGCCGGTTCGGGCAGTTTGCTGGGTACAGACGCGTCCCAAAGCGGCGGGACACCCCACGAGGCTTCTACCTCCAAGGTCCGGCGCAAGGCCAACACCACAGATGAAACATTCAGCACCTTCCTTGTTTTTTCATCCAGGCCAGCCGGATCTGCGGCGATATACCCCAAGGCCAGTGATTTACCGTCCGCGCTGGCGGCCATTCGAAACGGTCTTTGCGGTGAAAGCGGATAATTGCGCCGGCTTCCGTCTGCCGACAGCCGCCAGGGGCCATCCTCACCGGACACCGTAAACACGAATTCGCGGTTCCGTACCACGAGGTCGCCGATAAGGCTCGCTACCCACCCGGTGCGCCAATCGCCCGCACCATAATGCAGCCATCCCAACTGGCCCCCGGCGTCCACGACTGCCGTTTGCTTCGACGCCTCACTTTCGAACAGTGAGATGGTCGGGTAGGGCGGGGTGATGCTCGAATAGGCTAGTCCAACGCCGAAGGCGCCCGCGCCGGATAAGACCGCAACCTCAAATGGCGCCCAGGGCAGCACATAACGGCCCCACAGTAACTTCCCCTCTCCGGAAATCAGCCAAAAGTTGTGGTCATTTCGAAACGCCATGGTGGTCGCGGCGACGAAGCGGCCGTCTTCGCTGATGTCCAAGGCGGACACACTCTGCGGCGCCAGGAACACGCCTTGCCGCAGGACCGGCGGCACATTGCTTTGTGCTAGTGTAGCGTCTCATAAATAGGTTTACAGATTATCCTTACTTCTTCTTCCTTCGGGGAAGAGTGGATCCGGGGTTGATCTGCTCCATCTTGATCCGCGCGCGTTCGATCTTCTCGATGATCTTCCCGACGCTGG
>Ga0224555_1003579_pt1 | contig 15627 bp, 12 predicted proteins | sample 714S23034metaG_FD_180687 | JGI IMG/M metagenome (GOLD analysis project Ga0224555, IMG submission 180687) | Peat soil microbial communities from Stordalen Mire, Sweden - 717 S2 30-34 | ecosystem: Environmental > Terrestrial > Soil > Wetlands > Peat | place: Sweden: Norrbotten County, Stordalen...
GAATCGGTCCAACAGAGCGGTTGAACCCCGAACGCCCTCGGCTCTCGACTCAACCAGGGCCTACCGCTCCATCAAACCCAGATGCCGGACCTTCTGGAATTCAGCTACTTGCACCACGGGCTGCTAGCGCAAAGCGGAACAGAAACGGTTCGGTGGGGTGGGTAACGCGTCCGAATGCCGGTGGTGTGGCTAAGGCATTTGGTGTTATCTGGTAGACATAGGCGTAGTCAATGTCGGCATCTTTGCGGTTCAGCATATTCAAGAATTCGGCCGTAACGTGCCACTTCTTGAAAAACTGATAACCGACCTCTCCGTTGAGCAACACCGTTTGATTTGACTGATAGAGTCCGTCAGACGTCAGATAACGCGGACCAAAGTAGCGCAGACGCAAACTTGACGAGAATCCTTTGTAATCGTGCAGTGTGGTGCCTGCGGAAACCACCACCTTAACCGCTTCGGGCACAAGCTTGCCGCCCGGGCCTAGCTGTTGCCAATTTACATATACGCAGCCAGGTATGGGTGTGGAAGGCGCTGTCGCAGGGCATCCGCTGGCATTGTAGATCGTGGTGGTGGCGAGCGCCGCGGTTGTAACAGTAGCTGTTAAGGGTAAATTTGAAACCCATACCGTCGCATCAAATGGGTCTAATTGGGTGAACTGAGCTCTGGAGTCCGCAACGTCAGCATCAAAAGCTAAGTGTTCCGTTGGCGTGAAGTAGTTCGCCCATTCAATGCCATAGCGGTTGCTCGACTGTTCTGAAGCAATCGTGCCCCCGGTGTCGCCATCCTGCGTCAGTTCGGAATTACTGTGCAGATACCAGAGTTCAAAGGTGCTTTGCAGATGGGGGACGGCAACATTGCGCACGCCGATTTCCCCGCCCTTTTGTTCGACCAGGGGAGAGATTTTCGGCATGATTGTATTGGGGTAAGGATAGTCCGGCGAGACCGGTTCCACCACTTGAGTTGAGCCACGCCCGTCGTTCGAGTGAAAACTGAATCCACCCTGTAAATAGAACTCAGTGTTAGCCCACGGTCCGAAGATCAAACTTGCTTTCGGACTGGGCAGGAACTTGACGGCTGAGCCGGAATTGGCCGCGTTCACCGATTCGGTGGTGCCGTCGGGCAAAGTGACAATATCGGGCACGGTGGTGGTGGCGCCGTTGGCCAAAGTAACAATATTGGTCGCGTAAGCGAGACTGCTAACGATGAATTTTCCCTCGTCGCCCCGCAGGGCCAGGACCGAGCGGAATTTGTTCGCCCACTGGATCTTATTCTCCCAAAAAGCGCTGCCTATCATGTCCGTAAAGTTATCCCGGGATGTGGTCGCGGGCAAAGTGGGGCAGGTGGTGTTGGGAACAGTGACTGAGGCGGCGGTGCTGCCGTTGTTAGCAAAGGCAAGGTTGCTGGGCAAAGTAACAGAAAGAGTGATCGTGGATGTGGGGTCGGCGTAGATGCAGGTGGGAAACACGCCAGCGTTGGGAAGACCGCTGTTGGCGGCGGGGAAGAAGCTGGCACCGGTGGCGGAGTAATCGGTTTTGGTCGTGCGCACGCGATTTTCTGAGCGGTAAAGGCCGTTGTTGATCCAATCGCTGCGGAACTGCACGCCGAACGTGTTGGACATCTTGTGGCCGAGCCATTTGCTGAAAACCGTGTGGTGTGCGTCCACGTAACCCACCCAGCGCCTGTCCTGCTGATTGAACTGGTCCTCTTTGCTGTAGTCCACCAGGTAGTAAGTGAAATCAGAAAATAAATCGAGATCGTAATACCATACGGCGGCCATGATCCTCGACTCGGAACTTTCGCCTTGGTGATGCCACTCGCCCTGCAAGCTGTAACGCTGGCTGTGCCCACCGTCAGACGGGTTCAGTGTGCCGAAGAAACCAACGAGGGGTTGGGCGGCATCGGGGATTTGATCACTCGAGTTCCACTTTCCGTGATACGCGTGGGCCGTGATGCTGGCGCCCTCGGCGTCGTCGCCCTGGCTATAGGTTAGGATGCCATTGATTTTGTTAAATCCATCTGGATGCACCCATGGGCCGTTGTAGTAATACTCTTCTGCGCCGTAAAGAAAATTGCCCGGACCGAACTTTTGCGATGCGCCGAAGACGGCCCGTCCATAGGTATACGTGCCGCCTTCCACTTTGAAGAAGTTCTCAGGCAGCGTCTTGAAGAATTCCACATGTGCATTTGCAGCCGAGCTGAAATTGCCGACGTTCGCGTAATAAGGGCCTTTCTCGAAATCCACCCGCCGCACAAACTCCGGAATGACTACGTTCATGTCTGAGTAGCCCTCGCCGTGCGCGTGCGATGGCAGGTTTAGCGGCATATCGTCGAGGAAAATGGCGATATCTGTGCCGTGGTCGAGATTGAAGCCGCGAAGGAAATATTGGTTGGCCTTGCCGCCGCCGGCGTGTTGCGTGATGATGAGGCCGGGAACCGTCTCCAATACTTCTCCCGAGCGAAGAATCGGACGATCCTGGATTTCCTTTGCGCCCACCGTTCCCTGGGAGCCAGATTCGGCAACTCCGATAAGATCATCCTCCCGGCCCTGCACATTGATGGTCGTGCTCACCGCGCCCACTACCAGAGAGACGCGCAGCGGGGCCGGCGTACCGATGGTCCCTATGGTGACAAGGATTTCTTTGGTTTCAAAACCGGCATTCGATACGACGAGTCGATAATTGCCTGCCGCGAGTCCGGAAAGAACGAACGAACCGTTCGTATCCGACCGTGTCGTTTTTTGTGCAGTGCCGCTCGTGGTTTGAACCTGCACGGTGGCCCCTGCAATCACCGCGCCAGACGTGTCAACGACAGTTCCTGATAGCTGAGATGGATAAGCCTTATCACTCGTGGCGACCGGGTGACCCTGCGGATCAAGCACGGACCCGCCGACGTGGAGCACAGCGGGCTGCGCCGGTGCCAGGAAACACGTCAGAGGAAGGATTAAGAGTGCTACGAATATAGTATTCGTGCTACGCACGTACATGCTTTTTCCCCTCGTAAGTGACATACGTGTGAATCAGTGTTTTTGGATTTGTTTGTGGCTATGTTTATGCGAGTCTCTTTGCGACTCTTCAATCGCATGGGCCGGGACGGTCATGACCAGGCGGCCGTGCTGCACGCCTTTCAGGCCTATGAGCCGGCCAGCGAACTGGGAGACGGCGGCGGACTTGCCGTGCACGATGAGGACTTCGAGGCAGGAGTCGTGGTCGAGGTGGGCGTGGCTGGTGGAGACGACTAGCTCGCGGCTGGCGTGCTGCAACTCGGTGAGTTTTTCGCTGATTCCGCTGGCGTGGTGGTCGTAGATAAGGGTGACGGTGCCCACCACGGTGGCGGCCGGGGTGTCGGTCTGCTCGGTTATCAGGCGGTCTCGGATGAGATCGCGAAAGGCCTCGGATCGGTTCGTATAGCCCAGCCGAGAGATGAAATCATCGAAGCGTTCGAGGAGATCAGAATCGAGTGCAACTCCGATTCTGCTAAGGACACCCATGGTCACTCCTTGGAAGCGGATTGCCTCTCCCTGGAAAATTCGAGAATAGCACGATCATGAGATTCGTAGCACCACTCTCAATTAGTAATACAAATCCAGAAACGGCCTTGTGACGACTGTCACAATTGGGTGTCCCGCCATGGTTGGACTGGGCCGCGCGGCTGCACAACGGACTTTTGCACACTGCAGTTCGCCGACTGTTTTTGAGATCAGGGCTAGGAAACGCCCATGTAACCGGGAGGAATTCTGGATTCACGCAAAACCGCACTCATCGAAACTTGGTGAAGAACGAGAATCCGAATGGCCGCTAGTCGCGCCGTCCCATGCGGTAATCGAGATAGAGGACGTGCACCTTGATCTGGTCTCCCGCATAGTACCGAGGGATATGCGCCATCTTCAGCATGTGTACGATGCTGCCAGGATTTCCATTGCTCCATTCGACAAGCTGATGCAGAACATGGTCGAGGTTTGAGGCCCACAGTCCCGTTCTGCTCGCCTCTCTCCGCGCGAATTCCAATGCGATGGGCGGTAGAAACTCCTTCAATTCCAGCCGTTCCGCTTTACCCGCGCACATGGACTGCAAATTCCCAATGTCTTCCATGTGCGGTGAGCGAGCTACAAGAATCACCGGAGTCCGATCAAAATAATTGAGGTCCTTAATAAGACCTGTTACCACGCGCGACGGAGCCGCCAGGTGATCAAGCGCCAGGATAAACGGCTGTTTTTCGAGCGCCCGCTGCATAATGCCCTTTAAAGATCCCGTGCGCAGAGAGGTGTAGTTTGCCGGAATGGTAATTCCGGGCCTTGCTACCCGACGGAGCTCCTCAATCAGAGCCAGCAACATTTCGTGCGGAGACTGGACCTGAGGAGCAAAGAGGGCGAGCGGCTGTGTTTGAAGAAAGCTCCGTAGCAAGCGTGTTTTGCCGACCACTTCCGGCCCAAAAATCAGCATCGACTTCCGCCTCTGCGCTTGCGCCTGCAGTCGCGCCAATTCCTCGATGCGATCGACGGCCGCGGAGTACTGTAGAGGATCAATCGTGCTGTTCACAGCCAGACCGGCCATACTTAAGCCTCACCTGGAGACGTATTCTTTCGAGAACCCGTGGTTTCAAAAATGCGCCGGTAGAGGTCTTCGCCATAACTGGTCGGCAACGGTTCGCCTTCGAGAAGGCGAAACGTCCGCCGGCCATTTGAAAGCCTCTCAGCACGCAGGAAGAGCGCCGGCGCGATGCCGGCGCGATACAAGCCATCGGAAAGTGCGAACAGGTGCGTCACGTAAAACACCTTGATTCCCATCTTCAGGAATGCGCGGACAATCTGCGTCGCAATCTCCGAGCCTTCGCGTTCATTGGTTGAAGCAAAGGATTCATTCAGGAGAACAATACTCTCTGGAACGATTGCATCAACAATCGTGCTGATCCGGCTCAATTCTTCATCGAGCTTTCCGCTCTGCATAGTGGCGTCTTCTTCGCGTTTGAAGTGGGTGAAAATGCCTCTACACACGTTGGCGCGGAAGGCTTCAGCTGCCACAAACATGCCGCCCTGCATCATGAGATGGGCGAGGCCAACACCTCGGAGGAAGGTTGATTTGCCGCCGCGATTGGCGCCGGTAATCACTACCAGCGGCTTGCCGTCACAATTCACGTCGTTGCCAACAGTTCGCTCGTCCAACCTGAGGCTTAGGCAAACATCATAAAGTCCCTCGCATCTGAACCCTGAGTCGCCGTTTCGCAATGGCTCTGGAAAGCAGGCGGGCTCTCCCTTCTGTGCCAGCCGCTCATGGAGATTCAGGCAGCCGATGTAGAAGCCGAGTTCGAGCCGCAACATTCTGAAGAAGTTCAGTATGTGATCCGTTGATTGCGTAAGAGCAGTGGCGACATGGACAATTCCTTGTGCCCGTAGGTCTCCAAGTATCCGAAATCCAGTTTCATCGCGCTCGTCCACCTCGTACACAAAGGCCGGATTAGCTCTATCAGTCAAGTCATTTACCCAATCTCGCACTCGCTCCAGCAAGCTCTGCTTTACCATCGCCATTTCACGAAGAACATAGTGTTCGCCTTTGCAGTCGCTCCCTAATCCGGCGCTCATTAGCACGCCATTGTTGAATTCGAGCCGATCGAGGTGCTCTTCGATGCTTCGCATGTAGTCTTCGTCAAGCTCGGTGGAGATCATGGCAAATAACCGCTTGAATCCTTCGGAACGAAATTGCGGGCCATTGTCTTCTGCGATTCGCCGGAGACGGCGGAGTTGATTCACGCACAGCTGAAGGACTTCGGTTGAACGATGCAGAGCCGAGCTAGCGTCTCGTTCCCACATCAAGCTCCAGACTTTCCTTTCACTTTCGATTGCTTCAATTGCAGTCGAATAAATTTCTCGGATCACCTTGGGTGCAGACAAACAGTCAGCAAGTATCTGTTGCCGGTAGAGAATCGTTTCCGGATCGCGAACGCTCGCGAGGAGAGCGTTCTTTGCAACCTCCCGCAGAAAGTTATCGCCCGCCGCTATCGCATCGAACAAGATGTCCAGCTCCAAATCCTCGGTCAGTTCTGCGGCATTCTCCGGCAGATTCTCTCCGAGCCGGAAATCGCGGTCCCGGTGCATGAGAAAGACCTTCATGACGGGTTCACCTTCTCCCTGTTTGCAGAAATGCGCTCCCCAATGGCAGCTTGCGTGAGACGGTATTTCTGCGCGATTGCCGCAGCGTACGCGAGTCCGTCGGCAGGCTTGCGGACGATCTTGAAAGTGCGCAGTGCCGGGTCTATCGGGTCCACAGTGCTGACCATGCTGACCGTGGCATCGCTCAAGGTTGCTAATTCGTCCAGGAACGTGACAGTCACGCAGAGCATGTCCTGCGAAAGAATGTGCTGCATGATCTTTTTCGAAAGGAACAGCGCATCGTTTAAAGTAGTGGACAGGAAGCTCTCATTCATGATGAGAATGCTCCTGCCGGTCGCCTGTTCCAGAATCCTCTGAATCCGCTTCAATTCGTCTTCGAGTTTGCCGCTCAGATTCTGAAGATCTTCCTGCCTTTCGAAGTGGGTAGACAGCTGGTCAAAGAGGAAGAGCTTGGCATCGGTTCCGGGAATCGGGCAACCAAGACAGCCCAAATAGTGGAGCTGTCCAACAGTGCGAGCGAACGTCGTCTTGCCGCCCTGATTCGGCCCTGATACAACAAGAATTCGCTCCCGGTCCTTCAAGAAGAAGCTATTCGTTACTACTGGCCGGTGAGCTTCGACGAGCTTGTTTGCAAGTGCCAGATCGAAGGTGTCGTGAGCGTGGATGTCCTTGGACGTAGCAACCACTGGATAGCAGAATGAGAGACCAGCTTTTTCGACTCGGTATTTGAATTCAATGTAGGCAAGGTAAAACTGGACTTCGCGGTCAAATACCGCGATCACAGAATCCAAAAAGCCGCTGTGCCGAACCGGGAATTCCTCAAGGCGCGAAAACACTTCCGGATAAAGGCGGGCGACCCGGTCCAGGATGGCGGCTTCGACGTGATTCATCTCCGGCCAATTCGAGATTCTGAACTTATACTCCTTGGACGCCCCTTGTCTGAACTTCTCGAAGGTCCGTAGGACCTCTGCGCTGAGATCTGGCGCGTCGCTATATCGCCCCACGGTCACCCGCTTGCCGTCGATGTGCAGAGAATATCGGACGGACTGGAGATCTGTTCGTAGCTTTGCTGTTTCCGCCGCCAGGATCCGAAAATCATTGGACCCAGCGTAACGGGCCAGGTAATCGCGTAGGCCTCGGATGGCGAGCGATTGTGGACTAGAGGATAGGAGCTCGCCCGCCAGCCGCGACACGGCAGTGCAGTAAACTTCGGCGGCGCTCAGGAAGAGAGCATTCTTTTGGTATTTGTAGTAGGACTTTTCTGCTTTCGCGACACTGGAGCGCATCTGGCGCATCGCGCGCGCAAAAGACTGGAACTGGTCGAGAAGCGCTGGTAGATCGAGCTCGTGAAACACAGCCTGACGATAATGAATCGTATCGATCGTTGCCAGTGGCGCGTAAAAGAATGGCTTCAGGTCGTACTCGTCGCGGCCGACGGTAATCGACTCAACAATCTGGTCAAGGTTCAGATCTCGGAAATACTCTGGCAGCGCCTGGTTCACAGCACCCGCTGCACCCGCATCGTCACCAAACAGGATGCTCCGGAATGTCGCAGCTCCGTCAGATTCATTGGATGATTCGAATCCAGCGGAACGAATCCCTTGCGACTCCTGCTGAGGGATCAGCCGATTTGCGGTTTTTGTGGGCAATGTGCTCCTCCGAGCTCGAATCTCGTAGGAGTCATCTTCCCCTGACAAGGAGGGGCAATTTAGAGTGGACTCCAACACTCATTCCTTCGCCTTTTCCATCCTGCGGCTGAACGGAATTAGACGAGCGCCAAAACCTCCTGTTCTATTCGATTGAGCCGTTCAACTGCCGACTGTACGGCGGGCGCCCCTTCTTCTTTGACCTTCCGTGCCCGGTCAAGTGCCTGTTCTGCAATACGGCTGATCTCGTGCAGCAACTTGCGGATCTCGACCTCCAGACGGTCCCGGCTTTCCTGAATGCGGTTGAGAACGTCGTTTTGCACGCGCGCGCTGTTCGTTCCCAGAAGGTGCAGCAGGAATTCTCGAGCCTCGTTCGTGATCATCTTGCGTGCGCCCATATACGGCAAAAAGACGTCGGCGAGCCAGCGCAGCGGCGATGGGGGCTGTGCGGTTCCGATGAAGTCCTCGAAAGTAAACCTGGAACGCACGCGGAAGCCCTTCTCCGGATCGAGTGCGTGGGGCATTCGAGTAAGTTCGCTGAGGCCCGCATCGGCAAGCTTTTTCAGAAAGCTGTTTCCCATACCCACAAATCGAAGGGCCACAGCCCGGTATTGGCGCTCGCCCTCCTCCTGCTCAGGTTTGAGCCAGGGCATAACCTTGCGGCGCGCGATCTCCTGGGCAAGGCGCATCACTCGGCGCCGATAGTGCGGGCCAAAGCCGAGGGGCACGGACGGCAGTTCTTTGCTAAATTCCGTCTCAGATTCATTCCATGCGGAACTGAAGAACTGCCTGTGCCTATCGCCGAAGAGGTCTGAAATCCGGTGCTGCTCCGCCATAAACAGGAAATTCAGCTCGTGCATGGAGCGCTCAGCCTCGCTGATGGTTTCCTTCATCAACTCGATGCGCCGTTCAGATTCTTCGATAGGCCGTTGCAGCGCGTCACGGTCCTCACTGATAACAGCCAGTAGCTGTTCGCTCAGGCGCTGGATCCCCCGGTCGCAAGCGGCGCGAACGAGGTTTCTGCCCGAGTCTTCAACGAGGGCTTGCAAGCTCGCCAGCAGTTTTTCCCAATCCCGTAACGGGCCGCGGTTTTCCAGGCGTTCGGCGGCACTCACCTCAAACACCTCGCCCATCGGGCGATGCAGCCGCTTTTCCAGAATGTCGCGCGTGAACTTGGCCGCCGCCGCGCGCTCCGGGTCGCTGGTGCGATCGGATTTGTTGATGACCAGAATTAAATCCTGAACTTGCTTGCCAACCGCCTCAACCAGCACCAACTCCTCGCCCGCAATCGGCGGATCGGCTCCGACCACGACCAAGGCTGCATCAATGTGAGGAATGAATGCTTGCGTGGTGGCCGTGTTTCCGGTGAAGACCGAGCCCAAACCCGGAGTGTCCACAAAACACATTCCGGAGGATAACAAGGGACTGGGCACGAACACTTCCGCGCCGTCCACATGCTTTCTGTTTTCGGGGTTTAGCTCTTCGGTCACGTAGTCCTTCAAGTCGGACATCGCAACGTCCTGCCACGAGCCATCCCGCATACGAATCCGCGCGTGAAGTACGTCGCCAAAACGAATCACGGTAGGCACTGCCGTGACCGGAACAAACCCGGTTGGGACAACTTCAAGGCCGACCAGGGCGTTGATCAGAGTGGATTTGCCTCGCTTGAACTGACCAACACAAGCTACATAGAAACGTCCTTCGGAAACCCTCGCTGCAAGTTCGCGTGCTTCCTCGGCAACAGGCTCAGCTCCGAGCTCCTGAGCCAGCTCCACGAGTCGCAGCAGGCGGGAGGCACCGTCCATACGCACGGATGTCTCAGTCGGAGGGCTGCCAGAATCTTGCACCGTCGAGCTGTTCTTGAGTTCCTGCATCGCGGAGTGAGTCATCGTCTCCATCTAGGTCCTGTTAGATCTTCGCCGGTTCGTTAGTTGAAGTTCGCGAGTATCGAATGACCTCGACGCGGGACATCGCGATGAGACCCTCCTCAACCATGACGTCGAGATGGGGAATCAGCTTTTCAATCTGTTCCTCACGGTCGATGACAGTCAGCATGATCGGCGCATCCTTCGAGAACGTCCAATGACTGGCATGGTGAATTCTGGTGCTTGCCCCGTACCCTTCGATCCCGCGATACACGGTCGCGCCAGCCATACCCAGCTCCATACATTTCGCTACAATCGCTTCGTGTAAGGGTTTGCCCTGCCATTTGTCACCCTCGCCGAAATGAATCCGCAACATGCGCGCTTGAAATTGGTCTTTCATTTTGAGCCTCCGCTCACATAGAAGGACTACCTGGAACTGACTCTGGCATATCTACGTCCAGTGCACGGTAGGAGTACTTAATGATGTCAACGTCTGAAAGCACGACCAGACCCTCTTCCACCATCTGGTCCACAAGCGGAAGAAAGGATCTCAGTTTCTCCTCGGTATCGACGGCCGAGAGCATGATCGAGCAATCGTGAGACAGGTGAAGCGCTTTGTCCTTGTGAATCCGCCGGTGTGCGCCGTAGCCGAGGATGCCACGGTAGACTGTAACGCCGGCAATGTCGTTGGCCCGCATGGCTTCAACGAGCGCATTGTAAAGAGGCTTGTCCTTCCAGCGATCCGCTTCGCCAATATAGATCCGCATCATTTTTGCCTTGCCCTCAATCTTGAGGTGCGCGGGGAGGACTGGCCTCTTTGGCTTGGAAACCTGGGCTGGCTTCGCAACGGTTGTCTCCTGGACCTCGATCATTCCAGTTCCGGCCAACTCCTCCAGCTTTCCGAGGAGCTCGTTGACCTTCTCACGAGATTCGATGAATTCGATCTTGAGAGGCATGTGATCCGAGATTTCGACAATACTCGCGGAATGCATGTGATGATCCGCACCAAATCCGGCAACTCCTTTGAGGACGGTCGCACCCGAAACGCCTCGATAGAAGAGAAAATCGAGAATGCTCGAATACGTTGGGATCCCATGGTGCTTTGAACCCTCACTCAGGTAGATGGAAACTTTCACGGCCTTTCCAGCACTCAACATACGTCCTCCTCAGGAATGTAATCCGCGCTGTGAGACAAGAAACTCGGCCGCGCGGCCAAGCGAGCCCCATCCCGGTCTTTCCGCTTCTGGTTTATCACGTAAACTTTGCAGCTCTTGTGTCAACTGCCGGCGACAGTTCTCGATGATCGCATCTACGCGGGCGGCGACCACAGGCTGGACTTGGCGCCGCAGTTTTATCCCGTGCGGAATACACAATACCGGAGCCCCTCGCAGCCAATCGGCCACATCTGTTCGATAGATGCAACTGACAAATTCGCGAATTCGGCGGTCTTCCTCCGCATAAACTTCCTTGCAGATGTCACAGTCGGCGGCATCGCTGGAAATTGGCGCCGGTTCCTCTACGAGATGGATGAATACCTCAGCTGCTGTTAGGGCGTTTTGCACTGCCGCTAGCCCCCAGGTGTGAAAATTGCACAGGTGGTGGATGTCCTGTTCAGAATGATGCTGAAGGCGCGCCGCTTGATATTCCTTCAAGAAGCGGCAGAAGGGACATCCTGGTTCCTGAAGCACTTCCAGGATTGATTGATAGATAACGAGCTGCTTTTGTGTTCTCATCAGAGGATCTCCGCAATCACTGAGCCGCCCCACACGGCAGCGAGCCCAAGAATGAGGCTGCTGACTGCATAGAAGGCGGCAAGCAAAAAAGCGCCGGTTCGAAGCGTGGAAAAAGTCTCCCATTCATATGTTGAAAAAGTGCTGTATGCGCCAATGAAGCCAACCGGCACGAGGAATCTCCAGGCAGGATTCAAATCTGCACGTTTCGCCAAGAAAGTGAGGGAGAAGCCGATAATCATGCAGGCTGTGATGTTAATGACAAAGGTTCCGTATGGAAACTTCGTTCCCACACGGCCGGCAATTGTCGAGCCGACCCAGTACCTGGCAATCGATCCGAGTGCGCCGCCGAACGCGATAAGAAGGTATTTCTGCAAACTTAAGCCCCTCTCTCGATGGTCTCGCTTACGTTGTGACTCTCGATTGCGCTCCAGTTCCTCAGCAAAGCCAGGTCCTGTTCGAGTTGAGGCTCGTCGACGCTGCTATTGGAAGTTCCTGACATCCTCTGAAGTTGAACGCGATAGGCGTCGGCGTAGGAACCCATCAGGAGCGCCAGCTTGCTGACAAACTGGATGCTCCACCGAGACAGCGCATCGCCGTAATGGTGAAGCTCCTGTTTCAAGACAGCGCCAATGCTTTCCCGTAGGGCCTTCCTGATCCTGACGCGAACAACACTAGTCCCGAGGAACTTCCATGTGCTCATGTTGATCGCGTTCGGGAGTGAAGGCAACTCAAAGCGTGGCATGTCGCGCAAGAGACTTTCCACCTCGTCCGGCGAAGGCATATCGATGCGCCCCAACTCCTGCGCCACCGACTGCAGAGTGAAAACTGCACGCTGGCTGACGGAGCGCACGTCCTCGATGTGATGTTCAACGGACTTCCAAACAGCGTCGTGGAGCCACTCCGAAAGTTGCGGCGACGTTACGTGGGCGTCGGAATGTGTCTTCATCCACGTAAGTGTGGTGTCTGCCACCTCATTCAGAACTCTCTCCGGCGTCTCACCCAATTCAAAGAAGGCATGGTTGAGAACTGTGCGTTGTTCTCCGACTTCGCCGGTTACGAGACGCAATTGCTCCTCCAGATCATGCACATCCTGCGGGAGTTCCTGCCCTCTGCGTTTCGTCTGGTCGAGAGTTGTCTCAATGGCTGCGACCAATGAGCCACGGAGGACTCCGATCTTTCTGGCAACCGACGCGTTTCTGAGACTTCGCGCCTGGTTGAATCGGGGAAGCAATTCCTGCTCGAAGAATTGGTCGAGCAGAGCGGCGTAGTGCGGGAACGAGCTTACCGGATGCACGTTCATCGCAAGGCCCAATTCGGCTTGCAACTGTTCATGGATATAGCCGGTGACCCGATGCAGATCTTCTTCCGTCAGCAAGTCCGCCTTGCTAAGCAGAACAATGGCCGGAATGCCGCCCTCGTAGAGCAGACGGAGAGTCCCGACGTCTTCTTCATTCAAAGCTGTTCCCGCGTCAATGAGAAGAAGGGCAAGGTCGCAACTCGGAAGATAGGCAAGAGTTTCTTGAGCGCCTCGTCTGGCCAGGGAGCCAAGCCCCGGCGTATCCACCAGCACAATGCCCTGTTTGAGGCGCGGCGATGGAATCTCGACAATCGCGCGCACAACATTCCGTAGATTGCCTGGATTCCCTTGTTCAGTTACTAGTACGCCAAGCTCGTCGATCGTAACGGTTTCTTCTCTCCCACTTGCAAAAGTCACGTCAGCGCGCAGCTTTGCGCCATAGCGCAATTTCGTAGGTACGGCGGTGATGGGGTTGATGCCCACGGGGAGAACGTTGGTGTTCAGGAGTGCATTGAGAAGGGAGGATTTTCCACTGCTGACACGCCCGAAGAGAGCCACCTCCAGGTTGTTGTCCTCCAAGCGGGACGCAAGCGAATCGATGCGCGTCCGGAACTCTATCAACCCATGACGAGTGACGAGTTCTTCGATCAATCGCAAGAGAGCTACATCGTAACCAGTCTCCTCCAGCTTCTTAAGTCGCGATTCGAGATTAATGCCCAACTCCTGGCGGAGATAGCGTTCCATGCTTCCAGCCAGGGAGCGAAGCTCATGGACCACTCCATTGAGTTCGTCAACGGCATCATCAGGCACGGCCCCACATCCGCGCATATAGCTGGGCTTGAGTTCCTCGATCGCGATGTCGATAAAAGTAAGATCAACTGTGACTGATCGTGTGACCGGAACCTCCGGCGGCTCCGGCTTCAAGTGCTGCCAATCAAGAGCCCGCAACAGTTGAGCCCGCAGACGCCGAATATGATCTTCTATTACCCGCGACTGCGCGGGCGTTATGTCAACAAGGTAGCGCGGGAACGGAGACGGCGATGCCGCCGAATGGAGAGCCTGTTCGATGTCGCACAGCAGTTTGTCGATGTACTTGCAAGTGATACTCAGGCGTCGTTGCTGGACTTCATTAAGAGCCCCCGGCTCTCGCGCTCTTGGTTCTTTCGCTCTTGCGATTTCCACATCGGGCTCGGGCATGACCCCTCCAAGTGTTGTTCAGCTTCGAGGAGTCACCTGCCCAGTTGAGCGTTCTTCAGGTGGACTCCAACACCCACGGCTGCTTGCTATGCCTTTACTGCCTTGTGCCAGCGGTCGTACACACTGGCGCCGGCGTAGCGAGCCTTTGTCCCAAGCTCGTGTTCGATCTCCAGAAAGCGGTTATATTTTGCGATCCGCTCGCCGCGACTGGTCGAGCCCGTCTTGATCTGCCCCATGCCGGCAGCCACCGCAAGGTCGGCAATGCTTGTGTCATCGGTTTCGCCCGAACGGTGCGAGATGACCGCCCCATATCCGTTCTCACGAGCAATCTGGATGCATTCGAGCGTTTCAGTCAGCGTGCCGATCTGGTTCAACTTGATCAAAATCGCGTTGGCGATTCCGTCCTTGATGCCCTGACGGAAGATGGTCGGATTAGTGACAAAGTTGTCATCGCCGATCAACTGAATCCGACCGCCAAGCGTCTTCGTCAATAGCTGCCAGCCGGCGTGGTCGTCTTCGGCAACGCCATCTTCAATGGCCCAGATTTCGGGGTAACGGCCAAGCAAGTCCTTCCAGAAGTCGACCATCTGCACCGGCGACATCCTGCTCTTATCCGACTTTTCGAACAGGTACATGCCGTCGTCAAAGAATTCGCTCGTGGCAGGATCCAGCACGAGGACTATGTCTTTGCCCGGCTTATAGCCAGCCTTTTGGATCGCTTCCAGAATCAGCTCGATAGGCTCTTCGTTCGATTTCAACTGAGGAGCGAATCCGCCTTCATCCCCGACCCCGGTGTTATAGCCCTTCTTGTGGAGAACAGACTTCAGTGCATGGAAGGTCTCAGCTGCGGCCCGCAAGCCTTCGCTGTAGCTCGGCGCGCCCACCGGCGAAATCATGAATTCTTGAAAATCCACATTGCTGTCAGCGTGGCTTCCACCGTTGAGAACGTTGAACCACGGCGCTGGAATCAGATTGGCCTTCTCGCCTCCGAGACTGGCATAGAGCGGCAGTTCGTGGTCCGCAGCGGCCGCACGTGCAACCGCCAGAGAAACGCCCAAGATCGCGTTGGCTCCGAGGCGCGCCTTGTTCGGCGTCCCATCGAGTTCGCACAGCTTCTTGTCCAATGCCTTCTGGTCGTTCGCATCAAATCCGTGGACAGCCTTTTGAATCTCGCCGTTCACGTGATTTCTTGCGTTGAGTACGCCCTTGCCCCCATATCGTTTTTTGTCTCCGTCGCGGAGTTCGACTGCTTCCCGTTTGCCGGTCGATGCACCAGAGGGAACCTTCGCTGTCGCCTTGATCCCGTTTGCAAGAGTTGCCGTGACTGAGAGAGTTGGATTTCCGCGGGAATCCAGAATTTCGAGCGCTTCAAGTTTTACCACTTCAGACATGATGATTACGCTTTCCCGGCTACAAAAGCCGTCAGTTGTGAGGAGTTCCACGATTTGTTGTCGAGTGGCATCTGAGAACAGAATTCTTGACAGTTACGATTCATCTGTGGCTCACCGCTCGCGTGTTTCGAGATCTTCATAGCTTGGTTATCCGATCAATGGACGATCATCACCGGGCAGTGCGCATACCTCAGCACACGCTCGGAGTTCGAGCCCAGCATCCAGCGATGAAGGATCGTATGGCTGCGCTTGCCCATGACGATGAGGCTGGCCTGGATGGTGTCCGCCTTGTGAATGATCTGCTCCGCCGGGTGACCCAAAACAATGTCGGTTTCGAGTTCAACGTCCTTTTGCTTGGCGCGTTCGCGCAACGGGACGAAACATTTCTCATAGCG
>Ga0224555_1003584_pt1 | contig 15601 bp, 15 predicted proteins | sample 714S23034metaG_FD_180687 | JGI IMG/M metagenome (GOLD analysis project Ga0224555, IMG submission 180687) | Peat soil microbial communities from Stordalen Mire, Sweden - 717 S2 30-34 | ecosystem: Environmental > Terrestrial > Soil > Wetlands > Peat | place: Sweden: Norrbotten County, Stordalen...
CGACGGTATCGAGGCCACCCTCGACGACATTCTCGACCGTCTTGCGGCTCTCCTCGACGACGGTTTCGACCGTCTTGCGGCCGCGACGGATCGCGTCTTTCACCGTGTTCGCCATCGAGTCCTCTTAGGGTTTGTTCGGGCTACTCTGCGCCGGCTCCCGGTACAGGCTCCATCATAATCTTCATGGAACCCGGCCGGGGATTGGATGCAATTTCGATGGCCGCGACAGCTTCTTCGAACGGGAAACGATGCGAAATCAGCTGCGTCAGGTCGAAGCCGTTGCGGTAACCATCGAAGACCAAGCCCGTCACTTCATCCAGGATCGGGAACGAAGAAGAGTATGAGCCGAGCAGGGTCTTTTCGTCCACACAAACCGCAGCGGGGTCAAAATTGGCCTCGCCGTGTTGGGTCTGGGCAAAAAGCATCACCTTGCCGCCGGGGCGCACCGCGTCCATGGCGGTGCGGATGAGCGCGTTGCCGCCCACGGCCAGGATGACAGCATCGGCTCCGCGACCTTCGGTTTCGGCAAACACGCGTTCCACCACATTCTCAGTGGCCGCGTGAATGGGATTGGAGAGGCCGAAGCGCGCAGCAATGGCGTGGCGCTCGGCAAAAAGGTCGGAGGTGAGCACGCGAGCGCCGGTGCGCGCGGCAAGCGCGGCATGCATGAGGCCAATGGGGCCCTGGCCGATGACCAGCACCGTATCGTCGGCGGCGAGATGGAGCAGTTTCGTGCCCTTGAGCACGGTCATCAGCGGCTCGACAAAAGCCGCCTGCTCGAAGGGCACACCGTCGGGAATGTGCACCACGCCGCGGTTGGCTACGACGAAATCCATCACGCGAATGTACTCGGCAAAGCCGCCGCCGGAGGGCTCAAACCCTGCGGTGGCTCCGGTTTTCTTGTAGAGCGAGCACTGCGCGGGCGTGTTCTTGCGGCAGTAGTAGCATGTGCCGCAGGGTACATGATGAAAGGACATGACGCGGTCGCCCACGGCAAATTGGGTGACGCCTGCGCCGACCGCGGCGACCACTCCGGCCATTTCGTGGCCGAAGATGCGCGGCGCGGAGTGCGAGCCCATGTGGATCTTCTTGAGATCCGTGCCGCAGACGCCGCAGGTGGCGATCTTGATGAGCAGTTCGCCGGGTCCGATCTGCGGGACGGGAACAGTTTCAAGGCGCATGTCGTTGATGCCGCGATAAACCACGGCGCGCATGGTGGAGGGGATCTTTTCGTCGAGTTGCAATTTGGGGTTGGAGATTTGGGTAGCCATTCTGTTATTCGACGTGACCTCATTCATCGAGAGATTGCGCATCGAGAAAATCGCGGAGAGACTCCACGATGCTTTGGGAAGCCCTTTTACTATTTTCGCCCATCCGGAGGAGTGCAGGCCAGTACCAGGGCCGCAGCAGGCTCAAAAAAACAAATGGAAGCAGCCGGAAGCGGCCTTCGGGCGTGAGAAACGGATTGAAATCTGGCAGGCGATCGCGGAGGCCGTCGCTCACGCCTTTGATGCAATAAAACGGAATCTCGCGCATGGCGGCGAGGCGCGCGATGGCTGCCGCTTCCATGTCCACGAGATCGGCGTCATAGGTTGCGGCGAGGCGGCGCTTCTCGGTACGGTTGGCTACCTTGGGGCTGGTGGCGAGCCAGAGATCTCCGGCTCCGGCGTCGCAGTGGAAGCGCTCGCCGGTGCGCACGTCGATGACGCCTGCCATATTGTGGGCCGAGCCCGTGGCAATTTCGGCGCGCAATGCTCCCGCCCAGCCGATGGAAAAAACGAGATCGATGGGACCGCCGTCTTCGATGGCGGCGAAGGCACGGGTCGCGGCCGCTTGACCGGCTCCGGCGCAGGCAGCAATCCATTCTTCTTCTTCGTTGCGCTGCGCCCAGAAGTGGATGCCGTTGCGGGTCGAGTGCGGCCAACCGCCGACGAGCGGCTTGAGCTCGCCGGGCATGGCAGCGATGATGGCGGTGCGGGTCATGCTATGAACATTGGAACACGTTGTGTTTGAGACCTGCGACGTCTTCCTTTGTTGGGCTTGATTCGCCGCGACCCTACGGGGCGCGAAACGCATATTTGCGGACTGTCCCAGGGTTCTCGTCCGCTACCGCGAACTTCACCCTGGGCTATTTTCGCCGCCTCCCTACGGGAGGCGCTTACGGCGCGTAGCCGTTGGCGCGGAACCAGTCGATGGCGGCGCGCATGGCGGGGTAGACGGGAAGAATGCGGAAGCCGAACTCCTGTTGGGCGCGGGCGCTGGAGGCGTACATCTTTTTGCGGCCCATGCGGACCTCTTCGAGCGTGGCGCGCGGCTCGCGACCGCGAATGCGGCCTGTGATCCACTCTTCGAAGAACGCGTAGGTGGCGGCAACGGCGAAGGGAATTTTGACCGTGGGCGAGGGAATGCCTGTAATCGCCGACATCTTGTCAAGGATCTGCTTGAGGGTAAGGTTCTCGCCGCCGAGGATGTAACGGTGGCCGGACGTGCCTTTGGTGAGGGCGAGAACGTGGGCGCGCGCCACTTCGGTGACGTCAACAAGATTGAGGCCGGTGTCGACGTAGGCGGGAAATTTGCGGTTGAGGAAGTCGACGAAGATGCGGCCGGTGGGCGTGGGCTTGCGGTCGTTGGGGCCGATGGGCGTTGTGGGATTGAGGATGATGACCTGCTGACCGGCCTGCGCGGCTTTGATCGCTACTTGTTCCGCCAAAAACTTGGAGCGTTTGTAGTGGCCGACCATGTCGCCGAGCGAGACCGGCGTGTCTTCGTTGGAGACAATGCCGTTGGTAAAGAAGTGCATGGTGGCGACCGAGGAAGTGTAAACGAAGCGCTTGACGCCGGCTTCACGGGCCATGCGCAGCAGCTCGCGCGTGCCGTCGACGTTGGCGCGATACATGGCGGCTGGATCGGGAATCCAGAGGCGGTAATCTGCGGCGACGTGGACGACGGCGTCGATGCCGGAAAGTGAAGACTTGAGCGAGGCGGGGTCGGAGAGATCGCCGACGACGGTTTCGCCCTCGACGCCTTCGAGATTGGCGAGGTTGCTGGATCTGCGAGTGAGGAGGCGCAGGTTGGCGCCTTCGGCGGCCAAGGCTTTGGCTACGTGATGGCCGACAAAACCGGTGGCGCCTGTGAGGAAAGCTTTCATCAGGTCTTCTTACGTTCCATACTAAACCGAGGGCTTCTGCTGGACGTGAGGGCCTAATTCACGAAGGCGGCTCTGCCGATAGAGGCGATATGGGCAAACGATTCATCCTCACCACGAACAAGCGCGGGCAGGTCACATTTCCGAAGGAAGTGATGGAGAATTGCGGGCTTCCATCGGGATGAAAACTCAAAGTGGGGTTTTTGCCAGGCGGAGTCTGTAGATTCAGCCCGATTCATCCTCGATCACGCGCGAAGGCATCAATCAGTGAAAAGAGTGGTGCGCCGCCCAATTCGCTAAATGCAACCGCAGATCCTTCGACTCCCCATCGCTCCGCTCAGGGTCGCTCAGGATGACAGCGTGTGGGAGAGGATTAGTCCAAGTTGTCAGGATGGAGGGCGATGTTCTTTTCGCCGGCGGCTTTCTTTTCGTTCCAGGCCTTCACCCAGTCTTCCCAATGCTTGCCGGCGGCGCGATCTTTGCCGGTGAATTCGAGGCGGGCTATGTCGGCGTAGGAGACTTTGCGCTTGTCGGAAGCGCTGGGCGTGAAGTAGTGCACCCAGGAGTCGGCCAGCGTGGCGCCGGTGGAGCGATTGAAAATGTAGGCTTCAATCTTTTCGCCGGACTTGAGCGTGAGCGTGACGTCACCGCGATAATCGAAGGCCTTCTCGAGACCGTTCTTCAGATCTTCGTCGCTGGCGAGGGTGGGAACAGATCCCTCGAGCTGTTCGTGTTCGAATCCGGGAGCGAGTTCGAGGGATTCGATTTGTTCGCGGGTATATTTCTGGACTTCGGCGGTCATGGGTCCTCGTAGCGGGGCTAGCGGTGTTAGCGGGGCTAGCGAGTTAGCAAATCAATCCCGTAACAGTGTTGCAGACCCGCGGTGGGTGAAACAAGTTTTTCGCTTCTTCGCGAGTTGGCGTCGCTTTGCGACGTCGCAAGTTGGCGAGTTCGCCCGAGTCTCTTTTCAGCGAACCTGCGTGGTTTCCCATGTCCCCAAAAGCGAGGGACATGGGGCACCCGATCTCAGAAACTACAAAAGTGCTTCCCCACCCGCGATTCTTGTGAAACGAATCAGCGGTTGGCCAGTTCGCGCTCGGGTTCAGTGATCTGCACGAGCGACGACGGGCCGGTGGGCATGGGCTCATTGAGCAGGTCGAGGGCGTGCTTGTCAGGGTAGAGCGAGAAGCTGCCTTTGACCATGGCGAAGAAGCCTTTGAGCGAACCAAAACCTTCAAGAACGGCGGAGGGCTCGTAGCCGCAGCTCACCATGCAATTGGCGCACTTGGGATTGCCGGAACCTACTCCGTACTCTTCCCACTTGGTGGTTTCCATCAGTTCCTTGAAGGTTTCGGTGTAGCCATCCTGGAGCAGATAGCAGGGGCGCTGCCAGCCGAAGATGTTGAAAGCCGGCGAACCCCAGGGCGTGCAATCGTAGTTGCGGTCGCCCATGAGAAATTCAAGAAAGAGGGGCGACATGTTGAACTTCCACGTCTTCTTGCGGTTGGAAAGAATGGCGCGGAAGAGGCGGCGGACGCGGGCGCGGCCCATGAAGCGATTTTGATCGGGCGCCTTGTCGTAGCTGTAGCCGGGCGAAAGAACGACTCCTTCCACTCCCATCGTCATGACTTCGTCGAAGAAATTGCGCACACTGTTGGGATCGGTGCCGTCGAAGAAGGTGGCGTTTGTGGTTACGCGGAAGCCGCGGCTGACGGCCTCCTTGATGCCCTCGACTGCGATGTCCCAACCCCCTTCGCGGCAAACTGAAAAGTCGTGGTGGTCGCGCTCGCCATCGAGGTGAACGGAGAAGGTGAGGTACTTGGAGGGCGTGAACTCCGGCAGACGGCGCTTGAGTTCGAGCGCGTTGGTGCAGAGGTAGACGTACTTTTTGCGCGCCACGAGGCCGTTGACAATGTCGACGATCTGGGGATGCAGCAGAGGCTCGCCGCCGGGGAGGGAGACCATGGGCGCACCGCACTCTTCGATGGCGGCGAAGCATTGCTCGGGCGTGAGCTGCTTTTTGAGGATGTGCGGCGGATACTGCACCTTTCCGCAGCCGGCACAGGCCAGGTTGCAGCGGAATAGCGGCTCCAGCATGAGCACGAGTGGATAGCGCTTGCGGCCCTGGAGCCGGTTCTTGAGGACGTAGGTTGCGACCGTCCACATCTGTGAGATTGGAACTGCCATTCGTGTTTGCCCTCAGGGGCGGTAGCCCCGATCATTTTTGCGGTTCTATCGGCACGACTAAAGTCGTGCCCTTTCAAAACCGATCAAGCTCAAATTGCTACAAATCCTAGCCGCCGATTGCGGCACGTTCCATGGCCCGCTTGTAGGTTGTGAGCGCCATCAGCGGGAAATACTGGCGATACATGGTGTAAGCCAAATAGAACACTTTGGGGAACCCGGTGCCGGTGATGATGGATTGGCGCGTGGGCCCTTCGCCCATGGTCTCGTCCCAGCTTCCGTCTTCGCGCTGCCGCTCGAGCAACCAGCGGATTCCTTTTGCAATTGAGTCGGAGCGGTCGTCACCGGCAGCGAGCAGCGCCATCAGCGCCCACGCGGTTTGCGAAGGCGTGCTGATGCCAATGCCGCGCGTGTCGGGCTCGTCGTAGGTGCCGACGCTCTCGCCCCATCCACCGTCGGCGTTCTGCACCATGCGAATCCACTCGGCGGCTTGCTGCACCTGCGGCTCCAGATGATCCACACCAATGGCGTCAAGCCCGCGCAGCACCAGGAAGGTGCCGTAGATGTAGTTCACGCCCCAGCGGCCGAACCAGCTTCCATCGGGCTCCTGCTCTTTGAAGATGAAGTCGATGGCGCGCTCGACGCGCTTGTCCTGGCGGGTGTAGCCGTAGACGGCCAGCGTTTCCAGCATGCGCCCCGTAACGTCGACCGACGGCGGATCGAGCATGGCGTTGTGATCGGCGAAGGGGATGTACTGGAAGATCATCTTGGTGTTGTCTTTGTCGAAGCTGCCCCAGCCACCGTTTTTGCACTGCATGGCGAACTCCCAGGCGAGGGCGCGTTGCGCCACCTGGTGCTGGTAACGCTCGCGGGGATTGTCGACTTTGCTTAGCGCGAGCAGAACTTGCGCCGTATCATCAGTATCCGGGTAAAACTCATTGTTGAACTCGAAGTACCAGCCGCCCGGTTCGGTGTTGGGAACTTTCACGGCCCAGTCGCCCTTGTGGCGGACCTCTTTGGCCAGCATCCAGTCCACAGCCTTGAGCATGCGCGGATCGTTGCGCGGCACACCGGCTTCGCCGAGCGCGTAGACGGCCTGCGCCGTGTCCCACACCGGGCTCATGCACGGCGTCATGCGGAAGGTGGGCTCGGGCATCTCCGGCGTCGGCCCCTGCTCGATGCCCAGCTTCTCGAATTCATCGCGCGCGCGGATGACCTGCGGATCGTCTTCAGAGTAGCCGAGGCAACGCAGCGCAATGATCGCGTTGAGCATGGCCGGATAGATGGCACCCAGGCCGTCGGTCATCTCCAGGCGTTCGAGCATCCACTTCTCGGCGCGCTTCATGGCCAGTTTGCGCAGCGGGCGAATGTGCACGGCTTCAAGCCAGTGGGTAATTCGGTCAACCGCCAGGAAGAAATTGCGCCAGGAGATGAAGTGTTTGCGATCGACGCGCAGGCGCAGAATGGAGGTGGCGCGGCCGCCTACGAAGAGCTCATCAATTCCCTGCTCCGGCTGAATCTTCTTGAAGGGCTTTTTGGCGTACATGATGGCCAGCGGGACGATGATGGACCGCGACCACGACGAGATTTCGTAAATATTGAAGTAGAACCAATTGGGAAAGAGGACAATCTCCGGCGGAATGGCGGGCACGGCATCGTAGTCATACTCACCCAGCGCACAGAGATACATTTTGGTGAAGGTGTTGCACGCGGTGACGCCGCCATGCGCCAGCACCCACTCGCGGCACTTGGTGAGGTGCGGATCGCCGGCCGGAATCCCCATCAGTTTAGCCGCGGAGTAGCACTTGACCGAGAGCGAGATGTTTCCGGGACCGCCGGGATAGATGCTCCAACTGCCGTCGTCGTTCTGGTAGCGCATCATCTCAGTGAGAGCGCGCTGGAGGCGGCCGGGATCGCCGCTCTCGAGAAGCGTGTGCAGAAAGATGTAGTCGGCCTCGAGCATGGAGTCGGCCTCGAGTTCGCTGCACCAGTAACCGTCGGGATGCTGCAGGCTGAGCAGAAAATCGCGCGCGTGGACCATCGCCGCATCGACATCGCCCAAGTCCGCGTCGATACGACCGAATCTGGGCCGTCCGAGGCTGGGCTGGCCGAAAATGGGCATCGCGGTTTGTGTCTTCTGCTGCTCTGGAGTCATGCGGTCTGAAACGCCTCTAGTTTCCGGGGAAAGCGAATCTGCGTGAATCGAACTTTCGCACTGTGGCGCGCTCAAGTGCCGCGTGCCTGTTCTCGCGATCGAGCTTTAGCTTACGGCGATGGATTCGGATCCACTGGCGCTGCCAATGGCCTGCACGATCTCTGGGGGCAGGCCGAAGCGCACGTTTTCCGGCATCACCTCAACCTCTTCGACGTTTTCGAAGCCATTCTGACGCAAGTAGTTCACTACGTCCTCGACCAGCACCTCCGGAGCCGAAGCGCCGGCGGTGACGGCAACTGTGTCCACGCCTGTGAGCCACTTAGGATTGATGGCCTGAGAGTTATCAATGAGGTACCCGATGGTGCCCAGGTTGCGGGAGACTTCAACCAAGCGGTTGGAGTTGGAGCTGTTTGTGGATCCCACAACCAGTACTAACCCGGCATTGTGCGCCACGTTGCGCACCGCAACCTGACGGTTCTCGGTGGCGTAGCAGATGTCCTGCGAGTGGGGACCGACGATATTGGGATATTTGACCTTGAGGGCGTGAATGATGTCGCGCGCCTCATCCAGGCTGAGCGTGGTCTGGGTGAGATAGGCGACGCGGTCGGGATTGGGCACCTGCAGCCTCTCGACCTCGGCAACGTTTGAAACTACTTGGGTTACGTCCGGCGCCTCGCCCAGCGTGCCCTCTATCTCGTCATGATCGCGGTGACCGATGAGCACTAGCGAATACCCTTGCTTGGCGAATTTGACGGCCTCAAAGTGGACCTTGGTTACAAGCGGACAGGTGGCGTCGATGACCTTTAGATTGCGGCCTTTGCTGCGCTCGCGGACCGCCGGCGAAACACCGTGGGCCGAGTAAATGACACGCTGACCATCGGGCACGTCGTCGATTTCGTGGACAAAGATCGCGCCTTTTTCGGCTAATTCATTCACTACATAGCGGTTATGCACAATCTCGCGACGCACGTAAATGGGCGCGCCGAAGGTTTCAAGCGCAATTTTCACAATGTCGATGGCGCGCACCACGCCGGCGCAAAAACCACGTGGTTTGAGCAACAACACCCTCTTCTGGCTGGGGTGAGCCCCCGCGGCACCGTGATGGGGAATGGAATCGAGGACAGTTGTGGTCACATCGTTCAGTATACCAATGGGCGAGTTGAAACGATAGGAGAGAAATGAGGTCGGGGGGATTCCGGTTAAGCCGCTTCACCCAGCAAATCCGCCACCACCTTGGGGTTGCGGGCGATGACCATGAGATACGCGCGCGCGGGCGCATCGGGACGCTTACGGCCCTGCTCCCAATCGCGGAGAGTTCCGACGGGAATGCGGTATGCCGCCGCGAAGGCCTCCTGCGTCATGCCGAGGCTCTCGCGCAGACGTTTGACGTTGGGGATGCGGATGAGGCCGAGCTTTGCCATCTCCTCGTCAGTGCCGACTGGCAGCGGCTGAGCATCGGGATCGGAGAGCGCTGCGGCGTGAATCTGCTCGTGTGTGAGCGCGGCGACGGCCGCCCAATCCGTATTGGTCTTGATCGGCGGATCGCCGGGATTATGCTCGACCGAGACCATAGAGCTCAATTTCATGGGGCTCCGCTCTCCTGACCGAGATAATTCGTGTTGTCTCTTCATACGGCTCAATAGTCACTATGTACAACAGCTTCGTTTGTCCCATGCCAAGATTCGCAATTCTCACTTCCCCATAATCGAAGCGGTCGTCGAACCAGCTCACGCGTTCCGGATCTTCGAGGGCGGGGATTCCATCGGCGAGCGACAAATTGTGCTTACGCTGGTTCAAGGCGTCTTTCGCCGGATCCCAGACGTAGCGCATGAGATAATAGTACGGCTAAGCCGTAGTCAAGTCAAGCGGAAGAGACCGAGTTGCCTAGATCCGGGGCCCTTTAACGTCTCTCAATCGCCGCTCAGGCCTTTACAAGTCCCGAAGGCGGGCGATCGGCTGGGGCCGACGCCCATTCTTTGTTCGGCCTGCGGCCCATGCGGAAGTGCAGCTCGCCTCCGGCAACAATCTGGGCATGCGTGATCCAGGAGCGATTCCATACGTTGCCGTTCAGCTGTGCGGACTGGATATATATATTTTCGTGCGAGTTGTTTTCGGCCACGATGGTGAAAGTCTTTCCGGTTCCGGGATTGCGGATGGCGGCACGATTCACGATCGGGCTTCCGATGATGTAGACGCCAGTGGCGGCGTTGACCGGATAGAAACCCAGCGCCGCAAAGACAAACCAGCTCGCCAACTGTCCGCAGTCGTCGTTGCCGGGGATGCCGGCTGGAGTGTTGTTGTAGAGCGCGGCCACTTTGCGCACCCAGTACTGCGTCTTCCACGCGGCACCCGCAAAGGGATAGAGATATGGATTGTGATTGCTAGGCTCATTGCCCTGCGCATCCTGGCCGACCATGCCGCTGATGTCGGGCTGCGGCCACGGCGGACCGGACACATAGGAGGGCGCGGTGAACAAGGCATCGAGTTTGGCGATGAAGGCTGCGTCGCCGCCGTGTAGATCGATCAATCCCTGCACGTCGTGGGGAACGCTGAAGCTGGCCTGCCATGCATCCGTCTCCACGTAGTCGGGATATTGAATGTCGGGCTCGAAGGGATCGCGCCACTTGCCGTCGGCGGTTTTCGGTCGCATGAAGCCGGTGGAAGGATCGTAGACGTTCTTGTAATTCTGGCCAAGTTTGTAAAAAGCCGCTGCATCGTCCTCTTTGCCGAGTAGGTCGGCCATGGCGCCAGCGCACCAGTAGTCGTAGGCAATGTCGAGGGTGCACGAGACGGAGCCGCCATTGAGATCCATGGGGACATAGCCGTATTGCCGGAAGTTCTCCTGCAGCTTGCCGTTGTCGCGCGCGCGGCCGATATCTCGCGCGGAAGCGTTTGCCGGCGCGGAGTCGCGGGCACCCAGCGCCGTGTCGCGAATGGCCGCGTAGGCCGCCTCGGCATCGAAGCCGCGGAAGCCGCGCACGTATGCGCCTAGAATCATTGCCGCGGCATGGAATCCTGTCATGCTCCAGGTTTCGTTGCCCCATAACGGCCACATGGGCAGCGTGTGCAGGCCGAGCTGGTCGTAGTCGGCCAGCAAGGTGCGCACAATGTCGCTGGCACGGTGCGGCTGCATGAGCATGATGAACGGCACTTCGCCGCGATAGATGTCCCAAATGGAAAGCGTGGTGTACTTGGTGAAACCGGGATGGGGATGGATCTGGCGATCCTGCCCGCGATAGGTACCGTCCACGTCGTTGAAGGTTGCCGGAGCCACGAGGCCGCGATACGCGTCAGTGCAGAACGTCTCGGTGAGTGCCCTGGTGGGCAGTTCCGCATCGAGAACGCCGAGCGCCTTGGACCACTCCGATTCGGTTGCTCGCGCCACGGCGTCGAAATCCCAGTGCGGCATCTCGGCTGTGAGATTCCTTGCCGCGCCCTCCACGCTGGTCGAGGAAATGCCGACGCGCACTACGAGCGGAGCGCCGCCCGGCACATGCGCCAGCATCGCCTTGATCTCGGTGCCTTTAAACTCGCGCCCTGGAGAGGCAGTGCTCACAGCGCCATCCAAGCTCACGTCGATGGAAGTGAGGGGCCTGGAAAACTCCATGACAAAGTACACCTGCTTGTCCTGGGCCCATCCGTGCGTGGCACGCATGCCGCTGAGGCGCGTGGCGCTTTCAAGCTTAAGCTCGGCGTGATAGACCTTGCAGCCAATGCCGTGCACCAGGTCGAGCAGCACTCCCTGCTTTGTGCCGGCGGGCAATTGCGGATAGCTGTAACGGTGCATGCCGCAGCGTGTGGTCGCGGTCAGCTCTGCCTGCACATCGGGCGTGAGCAGGTGGACACCGTAATAACCCGCGTGCGCCGTCTCGCGCTCATGGTTGAAGAAGGAGCGGTATCCCGGTACGGCCTTGCCGAAGACCCAGCCGGAATCGAGGCCCAGTTCCGTGATCTGTTCTTGTGCCAAAGTCTGCGGCAGGCCCGCATCCCACGCCCAGTTGCGTCCCTCCACCACGGGCATCAATAGAACGTCGCCCAGGTCGCCGCCGCCGGTGCCCTGCACGTGGGTGTGGCTGAAGCCGATGACAACATTGTCGGGATAGTAATAGCCGGGGCAATGATCCCAGCCCGTGTATTCGCCGCGTTCATTCCAGCGCGTCTCCGGCGGGCCGGCGGTGTCGGGGCTCAGCTGCACCAGGCCGAACGGCGCCACGGCGCCGGGAAACATGTGTCCGCGCCATCCGGTACCGATCTCTGGTTTGACGCTTTTCACTGCGTTTGCACCGGGAAAAGGGCCGCCCGTTGCGCCGGGTGACGCGAGGGCGCTGGCGGCCTTGAAAAATGCGCCGAGCGGTGTGAGTGCGCCAGCAGTTGCAGCCGCGGAGGACCGGAGGAACTCGCGGCGGCATAAACTCGAATCTTTCCGAACCTTCATGAAAGCTCCTGAATGCAAGGTCAGATTGATTATAGTGGCCCGCTCATAGCAGGGGGCGGTCAGGCGTTCCATCCTTCCGCGTGGAGTTTGCATCGAACATGCCATGTTCGCTCTATGGGAACACGAACTCCTGGCGGACCAAGGAGGAAGATGATGACAGAAACGAAGAAATGCGGTAACGCGCCATGTGACTGCGTGCCGAGCGAAGGAGAAAAGTATTGCAGCGCCTACTGTGCAGGAGCCGGGGATGAAATCGACGTGGTGTGCCATTGCGGGCACACTGAATGCGAGGGCGACGTTTCCGAAGTAGAGTCACCGCAGAGCGACGTTAGCGCGTAGGAGTCGAGCATGCCGGCGTCACGCGAGCAGTCACGCGGCCGCTCAAGGCGGCCGGGTGACCGGTCACCTGATTGACGCGAATTGGACACTGCAATTGAGGCTCAGTGGGGCCCCTCGTGCGTTTCTGAAGATTGCCTGAGCTCGTCGCTCGCCTCATCCAACAGCTGTTGGGCTTTGGCGGCGTGGCCCCACGTGTCCCACTCGTTGGCTCGCTGGGCGGCACTGACCTTCTGGGAAGCCTGGGCGACCAGGCGCTGGGCGTCGACGAGATTGTGGTGGTTGATGGGGCTACCGATGTGCGGAAGTTGGGCAACGGTGTATACGGCGGCAAACAACCCGGCACTGAGAAGGGCTCCAAGAATAAATGGGCGTACTTTCATCGAGGAATTCCTCCGGGAGCCACATTACGCCGGGGCGTGAAACCGACGCAAGGCAAAAATGAACGCATTAGTGCATGCGCGCAGTGGTCATAGTAGCTCTGTATATAGATTTGGCGAGCGGGATACTGTGTTATGAAAAGAATTCTGCTCGGACTCGTGCTCACCTTCTGTCTCGCAGTACCCTATGCGGCGCAGGCGCAGGTTGTGGTGATAGTAGACCACCATCACCACCACCACCATCACCATCATCATCCCAACCTTCAAATCAACCGGTAGTTGGTTGAGAATCCCGTTGTCCCACCCTTGCCGCGACCGATTTCCTCGCAAAGAAACGTCAAGGATGAGGCGCCCGATGTCAAATTCGTACTAGATGAGGTTCTTGTTCAATGGAGTTCAAGGAATTGCCGCGCGCAATCGCTCCCCGCAGCTTGACAACAAGTTGTGCTGTGCTACCATTTGATTGAGGTTAATCAACGTTCATCAATGGCTACAGTCAATCGACTTCCCATCACCAAAGCGCGCATCAATCTGGGCCAGATTGCGCGGCGGGCGCATAACAGCAAGGAGTACTTCATCCTGGAAAAGGATGGTATTCCCGTGGTCGGCATCATGGCGGCCGATGAGATGGAAGATTATCTCGAGCTGCGCGACCAGAAGGTCAAGGCATCCATCGCAGCAAGCGTGAGGGACAGCGCTGCCGGTAAGACGCGGCCCGCTGGCAAGCTGTTGGCTGAGTTGAAGCGGAGTTCCGTGAGAAAGACAGCATGATTCGACCGAGCCGAAGAGCGCACCCGCGTATTCCGTTCTCACGACCTCGCACTTCGACCGGCTGATGAAGAAACTCGCGCCCAAGCATCCTGAGCTTGTGGAACGATTTGAACAGGCGATCGCAATCCTCGCCGCGGACCCCTTCAACAAGACCGGTAAACATGCGATCAAGAAATTGGTAAACGTCTCGGCAGGCGAAGGCCAATACCGGCTGCGCTCGGGGCGATTCCGATTCCGCTACGACGTCGAGGGAACTGCGGTGGTGCTTCACTACTGCGGACTGCGACGCGAGGATACATATTAGCTTGCGCCCTGTGAACTCAGCGGCCAGTTCCCAGATTTCGACCCGCGCCCTGTGATCTGGATTTATCTCGACGCAGAGGTTTCTTTCGCTTTTTCGTCGGTACCGAGAGTTTCGAGTGTCGTGAGGGCACAGGTTCCCCGTCAACCATCACGAACGTGAGCCACAGGCCGCACATACAGCGCCCTCGCATTGTGCGGTCATCTTCGAAGAAGTGCCGAGGATCGTCTGTCTCGCTTCCTTCGCAATTTGCCATCCTGAAATCGTTTCACACCTCGAAAATCGAATTCAACAACATTCGACAATTCCTACCAGTTTTCCTCAAGGGTCCGCTTCCCGGCCGAGACGCGCGCAAGCTGCCCGCCGACTAGAATCAATCTAGCCATGTCTGAATTCACCCATCTGCATCTGCATACTGAGTATTCCCTGCTCGACGGCGCGTGCGACGTTTACAAGCTCGTGGACCGCGTGGCGGCGCTGAGCCAGAAGTCCGTGGCTATGACTGACCACGGGAATATCTATGGCGCAGTGCATTTTTTTGACGCGGCCAAGGCTAAAGGCATCAAGCCCATCCTGGGCTGCGAGCTCTACGTGTGCAAGTCAGAGGATCACCGCGGAGATGTGACGTGGCGGTCGAACGAGTCCGGTTCTCAAGGAGGCGAGCGGGAGAGCGAGTATAACCACCTGCTGGTGCTGGCGGAAAACGAGGAGGGCTACCGGAACCTGATCCGGCTCACGTCGGAGGCGAGCCTGAATGGGTTCTACCGCAAGCCGCGCGTGAGCAAGAAGTATCTCGCGGAAAACTGCAAGGGTCTGATCGCCACCTCCGGCTGCCTGAGCGGCGAACTGTGCGAGGCGCTGGGCGACGCGAATTTGGACGCTGCGGACAGATACCTGAGGGCCAAGGCCGTCGCGGAACAGTACGAGGAAATCTTCGGCAAGGGAAATTTCTTTCTGGAGGTTCAGGACCAGGGCCTGGAAGACGAGCAAAAGATACGCGCCGACCTTTTCCGCCTGGAGCGCGACCTGGGCATCCCGCTGGTGGCGACCAACGACTCACATTATTTGTGCGGCGAGGACTCGCACGCGCACGACGTGATGCTGTGCGTGCAAACCGGCGCGAAGATTCACGAGGCCAACCGCTTCAAATTCGACTCGGACCAGTTCTTTGTGAAGAGCGGGGACGAAATGGCCCAGCTCTTCAAGGACGCGCCCGCGGTGGTGGAACGGACGATGGCGATTGCCGAGCGCTGCAATTTGAAACTGCAGAAGGTGAAGAATCCGTTTCCAGATTTTGCAGTACCGCAGGGACACACGGTGGATAGCTACTTCGAAGAGGTGTGCCGAGCGGGATTTAAGAAGCGGCTCGACACGGCCGTGCGGCAACTGGAATTGAGAGGCCAGCGCCGCTCGACACCGGAGGAATATGGAGCGCGGCTTAGTTATGAAATCGATGTGATCAAGCAGATGAGTTACTCGGGCTACTTCCTGATCGTGTGGGATTTCATCAAGTACGCGCGCGATAACGGAATTCCTGTGGGTCCGGGGCGCGGATCGGCGACGGGATCGCTGGTGGCGTACGTTATGGAGATCACCAACATCGACCCGTTGCAGAATGTGCTTCTCTTCGAGCGGTTCCTGAATCCGGAGCGTGTGACGATGCCGGATATCGACGTGGACTTCTGCATGAACCGGCGTGGCGAGGTGATCGACTACGTGACGCGCAAATATGGGCGCGAACAGGTGGCACAGATTATCACGTTCAACACCATGGCGGCCAAGGCGTCGATCAAAGATTGCGGGCGCGCGCTCGACATGCCGTATGGCGACGTGGACCGCATCGCCAAGCTGATACCGGCAACGGTGGGCATGACGATCGACAGGGCGCTCGAGG
>Ga0224555_1003585_pt1 | contig 15600 bp, 11 predicted proteins | sample 714S23034metaG_FD_180687 | JGI IMG/M metagenome (GOLD analysis project Ga0224555, IMG submission 180687) | Peat soil microbial communities from Stordalen Mire, Sweden - 717 S2 30-34 | ecosystem: Environmental > Terrestrial > Soil > Wetlands > Peat | place: Sweden: Norrbotten County, Stordalen...
GCAGTTACCTGAGCACCTGCCGCAAACAAGGCCGCAACCTCTGGGAGGCAATCCAAATGGCCGTGATAGGCCAGCCTTTCATCCCCTCAACACCGCCCCGCGGCCCATAAGACCTGAACAGTTACGATCCAAGAACAAAATGTTGTTCCGGCGCAACCGAAAAGAGTTGCCGACCAAGAAAATCGCGGTCCCCGTGAAAACGCCAGCGACTTTGTAGTGCCTAGAAAAGTCGGACGTTGATTATCAAAGGTTTACAAATTAAAAAAACGAAGTCAGGCTAGATTCAAAACGCATGGAATTGGCCCATGGTGGGTAAATCGTGTCGTTATGTTGGGGTGCTATGACTTCCGGGCCCTGGATTTGGCGGCAGGCGGCACGGTCTTGATCCTGACCAGATGAAGTTCGCCGCGATCCAGCAGTTCCCATTGCACCTCGTCGCCCGGCTCCAAGCCGATGGCGGCGGCCAAGGCCAGAGGAAAGCTGACGTACATCCGGGGCTTTTGTCCGCGCGAACGGATGGCCTGCACGCGCAAAGGATAAGTGACTTCCATATTTGTTGAGTCAAGTAACGATTTTCCTTGCTTCTGTTAGACTAGTCTATAATCTAGCTCCATGTCCAGCTTGATTATTCCCTTTCCCACCGACCTGCGCCCGCGCCTGCCCACCATTGTCGGCAATGTCGATTACCTGACTTTGTGCCAGCGGCTCGAACAAATCGAGAGTCTTTTGCAGGCCAGCGGCTTGGAAGCCGATTTTGTGGAGAAGGCTCTCCAAGGCTGGCTCAAGCCCAAGCCAGCCTCCCGGCCTCCCACCGCCCGGCAGCAGCAGCAGTTTCAACTGCGCAGCCGGCGGGCCCTGCGCTGCACGATTTTGCGCACGCTGCTGCAAGAGGATTATCGGGGTTTCAGCTGCGCCCTGGCGGGCAGTCCGCTGTATCAGTGGTTTTGTCTGGTGGACGCGCTGGAGGAGGTGCGCGTGCCCTCCAAGAGCGAGTTGCAACGTTTCGCGCACTGGCTGGAGGCGGCGCAGATGCGCCAGATGGTGGAGAGACTTTTGCTGGCAGGGCTGGATCCAGCCGACCCGCTGGATTTAAAAGAACCGGTGGACTTGGAGGAGTATTTTGTGGATACGACGGCGCTCAAAGCCAACGTGCATTTTCCGGTGGATTGGGTCTTGTTGCGCGACGCCACGCGCACGCTGATGAAAGCCCTCACGCTCATTCGCCGGGAGGGTTTGAAAGCCCGGATGGAACCGCCGGCCGAGTTTCTGCGGCGGATCAACCGTCTCTGCATTGAGATGACGCACAGCCGCCGAAAACCCGAGAGCCGGAAGGAACGCAAACGGGTTTTGCGGGGGATGAAAAAGCTGGTCAAGGTGGTGGGTCGCCATGCCCGGAAGCATCGGGATCTGCTGGATCAGGAATGGAAGAAAACGGACTGGACGCGGCGCCAGGCCGATCAGGTTCTGGGGCGCATTGACCAGGTGCTGGAACTTTTGCCGCGAGCGCAGAAGCAGGCGCATGAACGGATTATCGGCGAGCGGAAGGTGGACAATGCGGAGAAGATATTAAGTTTGTACGAGCCGAACATCCAAGTGCTGGTGCGGGGCAAGGCCGGAGCGGAGGTGGAGTTTGGGAATAAACTGCTCCTGGGGGAAAACCGGCAGGGGATCATTTTGGATTACCAACTTTGGCCGGAGTCCGTGCCGGCCGACGCCTCTGTCTTGGTGGAGAGCCTCGAACGGGTGGTGGTGGGTTTAAAAAGGAAAATAGGGGCGGTGGGAAGCGACCGGGGTTTTGCCAGCAAGGCCAACAGCGGCGGATTGGCTTGGGCGGAGATTTTCGACGGCCTCTGTCCCAAAAGTCCGGCCGCCTTGAAGGAGCGGATGAAAGAGCCGCGCTTTGTGCGGATGCAGAAGCGCCGGTCACAAACGGAGGCGCGGATCAGCATTTTGCAGCGGGGCTTTTTGGGGCGGCCGATGCGCGCCAAGGGATTTGCCCATCGCGAGTTGGCGGTGGCCTGGGGAGTATTGACACACAACTTATGGATGCTGGCGCGGTTGAAACGAGAGAAGAAAGAACTTTTGCGCCTGGCGGCGTAAAGGGGTTTCAGAAAGTGCCACCGTCGGAAACGACAGAAGCGGTGCCGTCAAAAATTGCACTTAAGGATTTTTCCGGCGCCCCAATGTGCATAACTCGCTCCCAGCGCTCCCACCACGCCTCATGCCGAGCATGGAATTTCAAAACACCAACTTTTGGGACAGGCTCTACCTATCTTCATGGTTCCGGCTCCACCACAATTCCGCAGAGAATTATTTTGCCTTTCACCGCCGTCAACGTCACGTCCACGGCACCGGCGGACTTGAGCGCGATGGAATAGGCCAGGGCAAGGACGCGCCGTGCTCCGCCAGCTCGCTGGAAGACATCCACCCGATCCAGGGGAGCATCCGCCACCTTCACATCGAACACGCGCTGGCCAGGACCAGTGGAGTCCGGATCAAGCAGCAGGAGGCGCACGCGATACTCGCCTGGCGGCAACGGCACGGATTTTCCCTTGGCCCTGTCCCGTGCCATGATTGGCTCAATTGCCAAGGTCAGCGGCTTGTCATTTTCGATGCCGGCACGGCAAATCTCGCGCCAGACTGCCGGCGCGGAATCCTCCATCTCAGGGGTGACGGAGGAGGGGAGGCGGAAGACAGACGCCCCGGTTTCGTCCTCTCCCCAGCATTCCCAAAGTTCGTGGCCAGGGCCGAAGTGGAAGGTGAACAGCCCCGGGTCCTGTGCCAGCGGATCGTGCGAAGTCGGGGCAAAATTGATCCGCACCGGCTCCATTCCGAGGGCCTGCCGGTGACGGATGACGTGGGGTAACCAGCGCGTATTCAGCGAAACAACCGAACCCTGCTCTTCGCGGGTGATGCCACCTATTGAACTGAACTTGGCAAACTGCTCGATGACCCTGTCGGGATGGCACTGGCCCATGATTTCTTGCGCGCCGGCCAGATCTCCCTTCTTCCACAAGTCCTGCGAGTCCTGCAAGTATCCCTGCGCCTCGTAAAAGGCCGCGATGAATTCCTCCAAGCCGCGTTGGTAGTCGAGGTTCTGGCGCTCTTCCGGCGTTAACCAGTTGGTGCGGGCCTGGCCTATCATTCCCAGACGCGCATGACAGCCGACAATGACATTGGCGATATTGGTCAGCCGGCCACCGGTAAGCATGTCGCCGGTTTCGCGGGAGAATTGCGGCGCGCCAGTGATCCACGCCGTCAGATAAACGCCCAGGATCTCCCGATTTTGGACGCCGAACATGCTGCCGGCAAAGTCATGGCATGTCTCGCCCAACGGCTGGTTCTTGGTGCTCTGCCAAACTTGTTTGGCAAGACTTTCGAAGTAGAGGTCCAGCGGACGCGTTATCCAGTGGATCACGCCAAAACCCGCCGCCTTGGCATCATCCAGCTTTGAGGCAAATTCTGGCAGCGGCGTGTAGGGCCGTCCCAGGTAATGCCCATCGTCATGTTGCGCCCAGACGACCGGCATCACGGGCCGATGCGCGCCGACTTCCCGCAAGCGCGCACGGGAGTCCGCCGCGTCCAGTTGTGGCTTCCCGTGGATGACATCGTAATCAAGTCCAATCAAGGGCACGCCCGCCTGGAAAAAGAGGTCGGCAGCCGGAAGAAACTCAAACGCCCAAGTGCCCGCCGCGAGCGTGGTTCGACTCGCGCTGCACTCCTTCAGCGCACGGTCAAAGGCGCGCATAATCTTGCCGACCGCGAAGAGGCCCGGCGCGCGCCAGAATTTGCCCGCCTCCGGCGTCCGCTTGATTCCGGCCGCGAATTCCTGCTGCCATGCGGCGGGCAAATCGGACGCTTTCAGATCGGTCCACGGCGTGCCGCCGCGTCGAAACCAGACAACAAGTTTCGTGATCTGCGGATAGGCATGCACTAATCCTTCGACCTGCGCCCGATAAAACGCGTAGCCCTCGGGCGTGTCGGGATTTGGCAGCCATAGGGCCCTGGTTGGTTGTCCTGCAAAGAACCTTGCCGATTCCGGCAGCAGCATGACAAGTTCCTGCGGGTTGGCGCTGGGAGTGTCCACGTCCACGGCAAAATAAATGTCCATCTCCCGTTGCGCCGCGCTGGCGAAGACGTCCCGCATCAACGACTGCGCGGCCGTCTCGCGTTTGTCGTCCGGGACGAGTCCCGCATCGGCGCCGAAAGCTGGCTGGTCGAAGACCTCGCCGCCGAAAAGCCGACGGACATCGTTCACGTGCATGGTGGACCAGTCGCGCCCCTTGACGGTGGTGGAGAGGTAGCCAACGGGCTTCGCGATTCCGTCGAATATGAAATCCGCCATCGGATTGTTGCCATAGGCGTGGACCATGATTGCGTTGAAGCCCATCTTTTGGGACTGCGCGATCCAACGCTGCCAGTCCGGCAGGTTCCACGTCGAGCATCCGCTCAGGAAATTATGCCAGTTGAAGACCAGACGCTGGCCGGCAAGCGGTTGATTGGCGAGTTTCCAGCTTTCGAAGTTGAACCCCGCCGGCCGCGGCGGTGGCAGCGCATCACCGGAGAGATGGAAACAGCAGCCGAGCTTTTCCAGCAGCGCATAGACGCCGTAAGCCGCCCCGCGCGCATCGGCCCCAGCGATGATGCCGACTTGGATTTGACCTTCGCGCGCCTCGCGCACAACGTAGCTTTCCGGCGCCGCCGGTGGATTTGCACCGGCCAACGTCCGCACCCGAGGGTCCACCAAGGGGCCGACGAGAATTGCCATGCCAAACTTCGGCAGCGTAGCGGCGAAGACGAATTTCTCCTGGGGATACATCTGCTCCAAACAACGTCGCAAATCAGACGCAGCCAAGGCCACGGAGGACGGACCCTCCGGCGAGACGACTATCGGAACGACAGCATGGGCTGCGGAAGCGAAAAGAAACAGGGTGAACAAAAACAGGGCAGTTTGGAACCAGCATGCCCGCGAGGTTTGCCTTTGTGTGACCACTGTTTTCGTCATTCGTTCCCTTTCAGAATTCTCAAAGTGTGGCGAGCCAGATATCCGCGTTTGATTGTCTCTGGCATAAACCAAAGCCCAGATTCATCGTGTGTCAAAACCCAATGCTCACGCCGCCGTCAATCGGCAGCACGACGCCGGTGACAAACTTCGCCGCCGGGGAACATAAATAAGCCGCCGCCCAACCGATGTCCTCCGCGACGCCAAAGCGGCCCATCGGAGTGCGGCCAAGAATTTTGTCACGTCGCACCGGGTCGCCCTCGAGCGCTTTTCGCATCATGTCGGAATCAATCCAGCCGGGGGCGATGGCGTTGACACGGACATTGTGCATCGAAACTTCCGTCGCCAAGGTGCGCACTATGCCGAGGTATGCGCTCTTGGCAGCGGCATAGGCGACCAACTTCGGAATGCCGAAGAGCGACGCCATCGAAGCGATGAACAGAACATTGCCCCGGCGCCGATCAATCATTCCGGGCAATACAGCCCGCGTGAGTGCGTATGCGCCAAGCACGTGCGTGTTCAGCACAGTCAAGAATTCTTCCGCGGTCGTTTCGACGGCCGGCTTTTTGAGGTGAACCCCGGCATTGTTGATCAGAATGGTAACGGGACCGAAGCGCCTTTCGATCCCGTTCACCAGCTTGGGAGCTTTGTCCAAGTTAGTCACATCATGCGCAAAGCAGGCGGCGCGTGGTCCCAGGCTGGCTGCCGCTTGCTTCAACCTTGCTTCATTTCGGCCTGTCAGCACCACTCGCGCACCAACCGCGGTCATGCAACGGGCCATGGCCAATCCCAGGCCCGAGCCGCCTCCGGTGATGAGGGCCAACTCCTGGTCAAGCTGGAAGGGGCCTGGCCACCTCAGCCCCAAGTCAAGGCCGGTTTCCTTGGCAGGTTTCGTTTTGCTCGTTTTGCTCGTTTTCATGCGTCGAAGATTCTTGCTAAAGGATGCCATGCTTCTTGAATGCAGCGGTGCTGGACATGCCGGCCTCGATCTCCTTGCGGACCAGATTCTCGCCCAAGGCCTTTTTGAGGGCTTCGGCCATAACTTCCCCCTCCACGCGACGAGGCACGATCACTACACCGTCAAGGTCGCCGAAGACCAGGTCGCCTGGCTCGACCCATGCCTGGCCGACTTCCATCGGGCAGCGGTAATCCGCAACCTGCGCGCGCACGGCGGAATCCTGCGCGAAACGTCCCCGGCTGAAAACCGGCCAGTTTTGTTCCAGCACGCGCGTCGTATCACGGTGGAGGCCGTTGATCACCGCACCCGCCGCGCCGCGCATGCGGGCCGTGGCCGTCAGAATTTCACCCCAATACGCGCACCGCATATCTCCGCCGCTGGCCAGGTATATTTCCCCAGGCTTTAATTGGTCGAGCGCTTCCGTGAGTTTGCCAAAGGGCTGTTTCTGCGGGCCATGCACGTCAATCATCACCACAGGCATCGCGCGTCCCGCCAATTTCATATCCGGCAGCAGCGGCTGTACAAGTTGCGGCAGGAATTGGTGCGTAAGCCCCAGTCGATCCAGGATGTCGCCCACCACCGGCGTGTAAAGCCGGGCCTTCATTATGTCGAAAAGTTCTGCATCTGACTGCCAATCGTTCATGGCGCAGAGTAAGACCTCTAAGCTTGGCAAGCCAACAGAATTGAACAAATCTAAGGTTTATCCAATTGGCCGTCAATTCTGCGCCAAGCCGCGATGTCGGCCTTGAGATTCTCCAGCACGTCACCTTTGACATTGTAGCATTGCAAGCCAATAGGGCCGTGATAGCCGGCGTCGCGGAGTTTTTTCAGATAGCCGGCCTGATCGAAATCGCCCTGGTCCAGGCGCAGGATTAGTTTGTCCATGGTCTTGCCGGCCACTTCCAAGCCGTTAATGGAGACCAGCGTGCAATACGACGCAACGGCTTTAATCGTTTCATCGAGTCTGCCGCCGTTGCCCGTTAAAAACTCGTGGCAAAGGTTCAGGGTGGCGCCGACGTTCGGCAGGTTAGACAGTTTGGCGATGCGCAACCCATCCGCCGCCGTCGCGACGCAAAAGCCGAAGTGCGGGTAGATGGCAACGCGCAAACCTTGCTCGGCCGCCAACCCGGCGATTTCCCGGACGATCTTGACGGCTTCCGCATCGTGGTCGCCTTTGCTTGTGGGTTTCTGCAACGTCATCCAGATGATCGTGTCGGAACCCTTGAGCATTTTGATGGCTGCCTTGAATTGCGGGTCGTAGTGCTGCGGGTTGTCCGGAGAGGTGGACACGTAGAGGCCGTAAATCTTCAGGTCGTGCGCTTTGCATACTTTCAACCAGTCTGCGAGATCTTTGTTGTTGGTGTAGTTGTAGCTGATGCCGTCGTAACCGAGGGACTTGAGGGTCGTGGCCTGTTGTTCCGGCGTCCACTTCCCCCGGCCCACGCCGTTGTCGAAGACAAAAAACTCCGAAGCCGCGGGAGCCGTAGCGGTGAATGCGAACAGGACGGCAGCCAACATTTACCAAAGGCGGCAAATCAATCTGCGCGCGACACAAGTTCCGTCCATAGCAGGCAACAGGTTCATAAGGTTACTCCAATTTCCAAGGATCGCGCAAGGGCGGGCGGTTGAGGAGCTTGTTGGCGTCCGCGTCGTCGGGGAACTGTTCCTTGTCCGGATCCCAGCGCAGTTTGAGGCCGCCGCGTTGAATGGAGATGTGGGCCAAATGGCAAAGTGACGTTGTGCGCTGGCCAACCTCGGCATCTTCCAAGGTTTGTCCGCGGCTCTTGACCGCGTCTATGAAATCCTGTTTTTCGGTCTTGAGCGGGAAGTGAATTTCTCCCGGACCGATTTTCTCCGTGAGGAGAACGGGATCGCTGACTTGAACATTGTCCGGGTAATTGACTTGGATCCAGCCTTTTTCTCCTTCAAACCTGATATGCGGCTTGCCCATCTGGTAGAACAACTCGACGCCGTTGGCGAAGCGATACCAGGCATCGAAATGCTCCAAAACGTTCCACACCTGGCCTTGATGGTATTGGCCGGTGTGCTTTCACCTCCACCGGCCCGGTCCGTTCGGTGTTGTTTCCCCACTGGGCAATGTCGTTGAGGTGGGTGCCCCAGTTGCTGATCATGCCGTCGCAGTAATCCAGATTGCGCATCCAACCGCCCCGGCTCTTAAGATTGTGCGGCGAGTGGACGCGCTTTTGCAGGTAAGGCACCTTGGGCGCGGGACCAAGCCATGAATCATAGTCCAGCTCGGGCGGAGGCGGCGTGACTTCCTCCGGCTCGTCCGGGAATTCTTCATTGGGGGATCCGGTGCGGATGGCGCGCAGCTTTCCGATGCGCCCGTTGCGAACCAACTCGACAGCACGATGAAAGGGTTCCAGGGAACGGAATTCGCTGTCCACACGGAAGACGCGGTTGTGCGCCGCAACCAACCGGGCCAGGATACGTCCTTCATTGATGTAGCGCGTGATCGGTTTCTCCAACGCAACATCTTTGCCCGCCTTGATGGCAGCCACAGCCATCGGGACATGCCAATGATCGGGACTGGAAATCATCACCGTGTCAATGTCTGTCCGGGCGAGCAGTTGGCGGAAATCCGTGAAGGCTTCACAACCCTTGTAATCGCCGCTATGACTTCGCCTGGCATAGTAGGTTTCCACTTGTTTCTTGGCTTGGCCCAGCCGCCAGCTATCCACGTCACACACGGCGACGACCTGCACTTCAGGCAGGGCCATGAATTGAGGGATATTGGCCCCAGCCGCTTGGCGTCCCGTGCCGATGAAGCCCATGGTGATGCGATTGCCGGGGGAAGTTGCGCCCAAAGTGGATTGCGGCAGTAGAAGCGGGTTCGCAGCGGCCCCGACGGCCACGAGACCAGCTTTCTTTAGAAACTTGCGGCGGGAGCAGTTGCCAACGCGTTCAGCCATGTCTTGCATTCTGCCCCTTTGATCCAAGGAAGGCAATATCAAAATCATGGCCCCCAGGCGAGCGAGTTGACTCAAAGTCAGCGGCCTCCGGCAAAGCCGGCTTTGCCGGAGGTTACTGATTGGATTAATAGACGTTGTGGCCGCAATCGGTTAACCTCCTCCTTATTATGAATGAAGCACATCCGCTGACGCAGGCCATCATCGCCGGCAAACGCAAAGAAGCAGCCGCTCTGGTCCATCAATGTCTTGCCGCCGGGGCCGCGCTGGTCGGTTTATCGGCGTTGATGACCACGACAATGCCCGCCATGCGCGACACCGTCAAGGCCCTGCGCGAGGCGGGCTTGACCGTCAAGGTGGTCATCGGCGGCACTATTATGAAAAGAGCGAAGATCATCTTATTTATATTCGCAACCTTGGTCACCAGTGTTTTCGGCCAGGAGAAGAAGATAGAATACCAAATCAAGAATAAATGTGAACCACTGCCTTATGGCTCACAGAAAATATATGGATTTCTGGGTGACCGGATGAATTTGAACATGGAAAAATGTTTGGCGAAAGTGCCTTACTATAGTTACACGCGCGCTTACACTCCCGGCGTTGAAGCGTACTGGCCTGTCGGCGAATACCTGGGCAAATTCTCACAGGGCTTAATGTACTCATACCAATACTCCGGCGGGCAATCCTATATTGAACAAGTCCAGAAAATCGTCGATACCTGGATTGATGCGCAGCAACCGGATGGGTACATTGCGACCAGTCCCAAAGGATATTTAAAAGGCGACCGCTGGGGTGAGTGGGCAGTCTGGGACCAGAAATACACGCTGCTCGGATTGCTCGATTATTACGCCATCAGCAAAGAAAAACGGGCTCTCGAATCAGCCAAAAAAGCCGGCGACGTGGTGATTGCCGCGTATGGCCCTGAAAAAACCAAACGCGATCTCATGAGGACACTGAATAGTGGTTTGTGTGGGGGAAGCATCCTGGAACCCATGACTTACTTGTACCAGTACACCGGCGATTCAAAATATCTTGATTTCTGCAATTGCATCCTCAACGCGTTTGAGCAGCAAAACGGGCCCAAAATCGTTTCGGAACTCACCGAACTTTCGGGGCAGGTCAGCAAGGTCGGCACGGGCAAAGGCTACGAAATGCTCTCCTGCATTATCGGCATTTTGCGAATGTATGAGCTGACGGGAAACCCGAAATATATCGAAACCGCCGAAAAAGCGTGGCAGGACATTGTTGACAATAATTTGTACATCACCGGAACCGCGACCCAGGGCGAGTGTTTTCATGGCAACAAATACCTGCCGGCCGACGAAACGGCCAGGATTAACATGGGAGAAGGCTGTGTGACCGCGCATTGGATATTTCTCAACCGGCTCCTGTTTCAGCTAAGCGGCGACCTGAAGTATATTGAAGAAATCGAAAAAGCTCTGTACAACCATCTCCTTGGGAGTCAGAGTGCCAAAACGGGGATGCAATCCTATTATACGGCGCTCATCGGGCACAAACAGTTCAGAACCTTCAATACCTATGGTGACGCTCCGCCGTGCTGCCTGTCATCGGTGAGCAGATGCATTGCCACTATTCCGGAAACAATCTGGACGAAATTCGCGGACAATGGCTTGGCCATCCTGATGTATAACTCGGGTGAATTCTCCGACAATATCACCACCAAGGACGGCAATCGAGCAAGGGTCAGCCTTGAAATGGTTGCCGATACCATGGGATCGGGAACCACGAAAATATCCATGAGTCTAAAGGATGCCACCAGAGGAAAAGCCAACTGGCCGGAGGCGCCAACAGCGGAAGCAAACTTGAAAGCAAAAAGTGCGGCAACTTTTCGTCTGGCGTTGCGGGTGCCTTCATGGTGCCAGGATTTTGAGGTGCAATTGGGTGATGGCACCACTTTAACGGGCAAACCCGGAGAATATCTGAATATTGACCGCGCCTGGTCGAGCAAGGAGGATATAACCATCTCCATGAAGGTTGTGGATCAGGTGATTGAGGGAAGCCCGACCTATAAGGGTTTTTATGCCATCAAACACGGTCCCTATGTTCTGGCGCTGGACCAGCAGCTAAACGCCAACCTCGACATCGACCAGGTCAAAATCAGCAATGGCAACGACATCACATTAAGACAAGCCAGCCAGTCGCTGCCGCAAGACTGGGCCGGCAATCAGGCGTACACCATCGAATCGAAGGATTCACAACGTTTGAGATTAGTACCATTTCTGGATGCCGGCCAGGATGGTTCGAAATATCGGGTTTGGATCCCTGGTGGAAAGGAGAATTAGGGAATGCAGAAACGAGAAATGGAAGTCCTGGCGCAAATACCAGATCTTCTCCGGAGGCCGCCGAAAATGGCCCTGGCCAAACGCTTACGGCAGGAAACCACCATGCCGCTCAAATGGCTTTTTCAGCAGCTAGCGATGGGTTCCTGGAAATCTGTCAATCGAAGACTCTATGAACAAAAACACACAAAATGCTCAAATGCTAGGAACCCCTGCTATGGGGCGGTATCACGGGTTTATCAGGAAAAAGGAATGGTCCGAGTGAATTCCAAACTCACTTCCTCGAAAGTGTCATGCGCCGTAACCCTATGGATTCAAGTTGCCTGCCTTCTTATCCCGGCGCTCTCCCATTCGGGAGCAGAGGTCAAGCTGACAGCCGATGCAGGCGCAGTCATCCACACGATGCAGGGCGGCTTTGGCGCGTCCTGGCACGCTATCGAGCAACCAATCCCGGTCGAGGGCGGTCGTTCCCATGGCGGCAGTGCCTGGGGCGCAAACCCGCCGGCGAAGGATGACCGTGCCTGGCGTCAAATCTACCGGCACGCGGATTGGCTGGGTTTCGACTTTGTGCGCGTTGAACTCGAACAGCGCATGTTTGAGCCCGAGCAGGACCGATTCACGTGGGACTCGCCAGAAATGCGCATTCTTTACCGGATTCTCGACTGGTGCCAGAGCCGGCATGCTGACGTGTTCCTGCAGTGCATGTGGGGCAATGTGGACTGGAATTCGTTCCCGGAGTTCCGCGGCGACCCGGTAAAACGCGTGCATAGCGGGCCATACTCCATGGAAAGCTTCGCGGACAGTATGGCGGCTCTCATGAAGTACCTGCTGACGACGAAACATTACTCGTGCATTCACTGGCTTTGCATCAACAATGAACCGGGCTATGAATGGTCATGGTGGCAACGACCTCCCAACCAGCCAGTGCCTCTGCGCGACGGCCTGTCCGCCGTAAGAGGCGCGCTGGACCGTGTCGGTGTCAGCGTGCCGTTAAGCGGACCGGACTGGACCGATCTGCCTGAATTCAAACCGGAAAAAGTGGACTTTGACAGCTTCATCGGCGCCTACGACCTTCATTCCTACTTTGCGGGGTTTGATTGGCACGCCGGCGCCGGATACCCGCTGGCGATCGCAGAAAAACGCCTCGCTGACTGGCGTCAATGGTCCGCCGCGCGAGGCAAGCCGCTGTTCCTCTCCGAATTGGGCACAATGATTTACGGCTGGGGCGGGAACAATTCCGGACCGAGCACCTGGGAAGCGGCCATGAAGGACGCTGAGTTGGTCGTGCGTGCGCTCAACCTGGGTGTGGACGGTTTCAATCGCTGGTGTTTTATCAACCGCGGGGATCTCGATGGCGCCTGGCAAATGATCAACACTTGGGATACAGGGCGGAAGGCCATGCGGAAAAGTTTCACACCGTGTCCTAATGCCTATTTTGTCTATGGCCTCATCTCCCGGTTGACCGCTAAATATTCGAGCGTCGTCGCATGCGAGCGAACCGGCGGGCAGGTGGACGGCACAAACCGGGTTTTTGCCGCCGCACTTAAGAGCCCGAAGGGCCATCTGACGTGGATCGTGGTAAACGACGCCGCGCGGGGGTGGACGGCGGAGTTTTCGCTGAGGGGTTGCGGGCGCCCGGCCTTGCACAAATACCAAGTCACTGGTGAACAAAGAAATCAGCCCGATCTCAAGATTGTTCCGCTCCGCACTGCCGCAATTACCGTGGGCAATGCTGCCTTCTCAGACGAATTGCCGCCGACGAGTGTCACAATCTACTCCACTTGGAAGCTCAAACACTCCGACCCCGGGATCGTCGAAGATTCCGCTCCATAATTGTGAAGCGCCTGTACATGGCGAATTCGTAATTTGGCCAGCCAAAGTGATGTTGCCTCGGAACGAAAGCTGGAATTGTTCAAAAACTTCTACAACGCGGCTCGCGTCCACCAAGGGCTATCCGGCGACACGCCCGGAGAGAAATCGGGCGGCCCTACCCCTCGTGCAGCCGCCCTGGAGAATTACCGTTGGCAAAGCCATTGTCGCGTGATGTTTGAACTGCCGATCGCCGCTTGAATGTCAATTCACCATGCTCACCTCTGCCCGATTCCGCTTCGGGTAAAAATCCGGCCAAAATTCCGCCATGCTCGATGGGCAAAACAATGTTCCAAGAATCTGTGTTTAACGATCAATTGGGTCCACCATCAGCATCCGCCTGTCTGATCCAACCATTGGCGCAATTCATTTCGCTGCTGTCAGTTTGTAAAGCACCACGCCATGCGCGGGAATTGTAAGTGGCAAAACGCCGTTTGCCGTGTCCACGTCAGCCAGATTCTTCTGCCGCCACAAATCCCGGACGTGCTGCCTGCCCGCCACGCCGAGCTTGGCAAAGTCATTGAAGTTTAGTTTCACCGGCTGGCGGCCGAGGTTGAAAAAGCCGACGGCCCGGTCGCCGTCTTCCAGCGCCTTTTCATAGACGCGCACGTCGCCATTCTTGAGAACGCACGTCGCCTCTTTGCCAAGCGGGTCCTGGTCGAGCGCGAGCACTTCGTCGTTGCTCAATAGATTCAACGTGAAATCGTCGAACCTCTCCATGTCGCAGCCGATGAGCAGCGGAGCTGACAGCAGGCACCAGAGGCTGATGTGCGTGTACTGTTCGTCCGGCGACAGACCGGTCGGATGCACATGGCCCCAGCCGACCTGGCCGACGATCAGCATGTCCGGGTCATTCCAATTGCCCGGCTTGGCGTAAGGTGCGGCTTGGTCTTGACGGAACCCGATCCCGCTCATGCTGCCCCATTTGTCCGTGATGTCGTCGGTCGTGCGCCAGCAATTGCCGTTGACAGAGCCGCCCCATTTCCACACGTCCGCCATGCCGTATTGGCACAGGCTGAAAACAATGTCGCGGTTTTGTTCGCGCAGATGCTGGCCCATGACCGTGTAGGGATAAATCGCGCCGGCTGGCTCCGTGGCGCTTCCTTTCCACAGCGGAATGTCCTTGGCCGTCGGCTCTTTGCCGGCGACGATGTTGCCGTAACTGCACCAGTCATACTTCAAATAATCAAAACCCCATTTCGCGTAAGTCTGCGCGTCCTGCTGTTCGTGCTGCCAGCTCGCCGCGCAACCGCCGCACGTCCACGGCCCAGGCGACGAATACAAACCAGCTTTCAAACCGAGGCTGTGGATGTAATCCGCCAATCCCTTCATGTCCGGGAACCGCGAGTTCGGCACTATGTTGCCCTGCGCGTCGCGGAATTCACCGCGCAACGTCGGGTCCTTGGAGTCGCGGTGATTTTGCCAGAAATCGTCCACATTGATGTAAGTCCAGCCGTGATTGATGAGACCGCTTTTGACCAGCGCGTCCGCCGCGCGTTTGACACGGTCCGCAGAAACCTCGCCCGCAAAACAATTCCAACTGTTCCAACCCATCGGCGGCGTGAGCGCAATCTGGCCGCCACACACGATGTGGAATTTCTTCTCCGTCGCGCCCAGCGCATTCTTCGCACGGAGCATGACGGTAAATTCCCCCTTGGCTGTCAACGTCCCGGTGATGCGGCCGTTCTTGGCATCCAGATCCAAGCCGCCCGGCAGATTCTGCGCGGAAAACTCAATTGGCCGGTCGCCCGTCGCGGGAATCGTGAACAGAAACGGCGAGCCGGGCCGCACGCCGAAAACACTCGCGCCGTTGATGCGCGGCGTGGATGGCGCGGAAGGCGTGAGGACATAAGGCGTGACCCTTTCCGCTTTCGGTTCGCCGACCGCCACCGGTTGGCCCGAAGCCATTTCAAATCTTGCGTCCGCCCAGTCCGCGTGGTCGAAATCAATGCCATCGCCTGCATCAGAAACCTGCAGCAGCAGCGTCTTTACGCGGGTAAGATCAACCTTGCAAGTCTTGGCGGCCTCCTTCGCGCGCATCACGCCGCTCTTCCACAATATCTTGCCGTCGCCCACCACATTGAATTCCACGCTGGACGCGGCGTTGCCGTTGACCTCGTCGTCCACGCCGACGCTGGCGGAGAAATTCTGCGCGCCGCCGGCCAGATTGACGCGCAAAAAACTTTCCGCGTGTGTGCCGAAACCCCGCGCAAACTGCTTGCCGCCGATGGCCAGTGTTTGGCCTTCGACGGATTTGTTCTTGTGCGGATCGCCCCATCCCTGCGTGGCGACGAAGACATTCAAGTCATCGAGCCATACAGTTTCGGCGGAAACAACACCGGCGGGAATTGCTGCCAGCAAAACGCGCAGCATCAGGGCGACCGTGAATTTCATGAGGTGACTCTATATCCGGCTAATGCTCCCGTCGAGGATATATAGTGCTCCCCGAAAACTGGACAGGTGGTTTAGATGGTGAGTCAGAAGGAACAATAATACCATCGAGAGAAATATATGAAACGACCACGTAAAAAGCACAGCGGG
>Ga0224555_1003587_pt1 | contig 15592 bp, 10 predicted proteins | sample 714S23034metaG_FD_180687 | JGI IMG/M metagenome (GOLD analysis project Ga0224555, IMG submission 180687) | Peat soil microbial communities from Stordalen Mire, Sweden - 717 S2 30-34 | ecosystem: Environmental > Terrestrial > Soil > Wetlands > Peat | place: Sweden: Norrbotten County, Stordalen...
TACCGTAAAATCAACATCCTGGCCGGGCTTTACCCAACCAATATCTGCCTCATCCAAATTGGCAGTAACCTGCATTATATGGGGGTCGTTGCCAATAGAAAACAAGGTGGGTGTGGCAAAACTGGCTGCCACGGTTTGACCCACAGTAACCGCGCGGTTAATAACCTTGCCACCAATAGGGGCCCTGATGGTGGCATATGCTAAATTCTGCTTCGCCCGTGTTAAATCTGCTTTGGCCGATTGAACAGCGCTCACTGCTGCATCGTAACTGGCTTCCTGGGTGTCATAATCGCTTTGGTCAACTGACTTGCGGGCCAGTAATTCTTTGTAGCGTTTAAATTCTCTATCCTGTTGTGCTAAAGTTGTTGTGGCTTTGTACAATGCAGCCCTGGCATCTAAAACATCGGTTTGCAGTGGAACAGTATCAATTTTAGCCAGCACCATGCCCGGAACCACGGTATCATTAAAATCAACATAAACTTCTGAAATAATTCCTGAAACCTGGGTGCCCACCGCAATAACCAGCGAATCGTTCAGATTACCGGTACAAGTTATACCATATATAATGTCTCCCCGTTTTAAATCAACCGTACTGTAATGTACTTTTTCCGATTTTTCATGGCTCCACAAAAAATATCCTCCTATACCACCGGCAACCAAAACAACGGCGGTTATTATCAATATTATTTTTACCGTGTGTTTTGTTTTCCCCGGCTTAATACCCGGGGTTATGGGTTGATCAGGTTTTGCTTGATCGGGTTTTGTTATATCAGTTGCCATAAAAATGCTTCTTAAAATGTAATAGGAATGCCTTGATAATAGTCCAGTATTTTGCTGTTAAACAATAAGCCGTACTTGGCCTGTAAATAGTCTGACAGCGATTTGATGTACGAGTTCTGCTGCACAATCAGGTCAGAGGCAATCATTTTACCTTGTTTATATTTTACCACCGAAATGTCGTAAGCCGCCTTATTGGCCTCTACTTCTTCATTAGCCGATTTGTATTGTGCTTCTGAATTTTCGGCATTGGTGTAAACCTGCTCAATGGTTTTGCGCAGGTTCACTTTGGTTAATTGTTCACTTACTTCGGTATTGCGAAGGGTTACCTGCTGTTTTTTTACGTTATTGCGCACCTGCAGGTAATTGAGAATGGGCACCGAAAGTGCCAGTGAAAAAGTGCCGTTAACATTATCACTCAATTGACTGCCAAAGGGGATTTTACTTGTGGTGATTGTTTGTTGCGGCAGGTTGCTGACTACAAGTTCGGAAGGATTGTTTTGCACGTAGCCGATAGTTTGCAAAGTATTGGTGGTACTTGTATTTGTTTGTTCCCCTATACTCGAATAATCAGTTTCAACATTTCCTCTTAGCATCAGTTGCGGGTAATAAGCGCCCCTGGCAACCTTTAAAGCAAAAATGGCACTTTGCGTTTTTAATGCGTACGATTTAATGATGGGTTGAAAGGCGAGGCTTTGGGTGTAGATGTTGCTTATATTATCTAAAGTTTTTTGCTGCGGCTCAACTGAAGTGCTGTAATCAATATCAAAAATTTCGCTAACCGGCAGGTTCATTAACTGCTGTAAATTCACTTTGGCAATCTTCCATTGGCTGATTGCATTCACCCGCGCATACTTGTCGGTTGTTAATTGCGATTTTATTTGCAGCACATCGCTTTCTGTCTTTTTTCCTACATATTCCATGTCCGACGTGGTTCGCAACTGCTCACTATCAGCCGATACCTGGTTTTCGGCAATTTTTATAGCCTCTTTGGTATACAGAACCTGTAAAAAGCCGTTTACTACGCTAATAGTCAAATTGAACTTTGCATCTTCAAGGTCAAATTTTGATGACCGGTAGATTAATTCATTTTGCTTTATTGCGTTTAGAAGCTGAAGTCCGTTAAAAAGGTTTTGCGATAGTGTGAGCCCTGCGGTGGTAGTCCATACCGTACCCGTTTCGTATAATTCAGTAACAGGGTTTACCATCCGGCCTAAGTTCAGGTCTTCCGCAACACTGCCGTTTATAGCAGGCAGCAGATTATTTTTGCTCTGCTTGTAGTTAATCCTGTTTAGCTCTATCGTAAAAACCGATTGTTGTAAATTGAGGTTGTTCTCAATGGCACTGTCAATGCATTGCTTTAATGTCCATTGCGTTTTTTGCGCCATGGTACCTAAATGGGAAAAAACTGTCAATAATATTGCAAATGATATTTTGCTTATGTGTTTCATAACGCTTTAAATTCCTTATACAAAGGAACCAACTTAGCAGAAAGCTTAACGTTGATATAGATCAGTTTAGTTTGCATAGTATATGATTATTCTCACTTTTGTTGTGTTTTTATGTTGTAAAAATCTGTCTGACTGCCCCTTAACCCATTACACAATTGCGGAAAAGAATTACATCATTCGCAGGTATAAATTTATTTGCCTGTATTTAAAAATAAAGAATTCAAAATAACCACCTGCCATATATCGCTTTATGCCATTAATTTCTACGTAAAGGAACTACCTTGATGGCTATGTTATAAATGATATCAGTCAATTATGCCCGTGATGTATATGATTGTTGTCAATAGTCTGGCCCGGATAATCAGGCAAGCCTTATTAACCGGATTTTTCAGATGGAAATAACCGGAATTGATAAACATCACAATAAGCGGTGATAACCCTCACAGGTTTAAACAGCTATTAACAACAACTTTGTGCCATAACCAGATAAAAATGGGTTAATGTTTATGTATATCATTCCCTTCTCAAAAATTTCTATCAAAGACCTGCCCGAAGTAGGAGGTAAAAACGCATCATTAGGCGAAATGCTTGGTACCCTGGGTTCGCTGGGTATAAAAGTACCTGATGGCTTTGCCGTAACCGCATCAGCTTACCGGTATTTCTTAAAGGCCAACAAGCTGGAAGAGAAACTGACTGCATTGCTTGGGCGACTGGAACCCGAAAGATTGGACAATCTTCCGGAAATAGGACAGGCTTGCCGCGATCTTATCATGGCTGCTGAAATGCCGCCTGACCTGGCGGAAAGTATAAAGCAGGAACATCATGTCTATTTGGCATCTGCGCATGCAGGCCATTCTTTTGCCGTACGTAGCAGTGCTACTGCCGAAGACCTGCCAACCGCAAGTTTCGCAGGGCAGCACGAATCTTATTTAAATGTTGAAGGTGGCGATGATATAGTTGAAGCGTGCAAAATGTGTTATGCCTCATTGTTTCTTGACCGGGCTATCAAATACCGGATTGATAACCATTTTGAGCATATGCAGGTGGCATTATCCGTAGGCGTGCAGAAAATGGTGCGCTCAGACCTGGGCAGTTCTGGTGTAGTATTTACTTTGGACCCTGAAAGCGGATTCCGCGATGTAATTTATATTACCGGTGGCTGGGGATTGGGTGAAAATATTGTGCAGGGCGCTATCGGGCCCGATGAATTCCTTGTATTTAAACCTACGCTGCAAAAAGGTTTTGATGCCATTATTAAAAAGAAACTGGGCACCAAAGAAAAAACGATGGTATATGGTAATACGTTGGTAACCGGCCAGCGCACCTTGAACCTGGATACTACTGCCGAAATGCGGGCGCGCTTTGTTTTAACGGATGCTGAAGTTCAGCAATTGGCCAAATGGTGTGCCATCATTGAGCAGCACTATAAAGAACCAATGGATGTGGAATGGGCTAAAGATGGGCTGGAAAACTGCCTGTATATTGTTCAGGCCCGACCGGAAACAGTGCAAAGCCAAAAGAATGCGGGAATTACCAAAACCTACCACATCAAAGGCAAAGGCAAGGAAATCTGTACCGGAAGCGCGGTAGGCAAAAGCGTGGTGAGCGGAAGGGCTTGTATTGTCCACTCACTCAAAGATGCTACTAAAGTACTGGTCGGCGATATTATTATCGCCGACATTACAAATCCGGATTGGAACGCCTTGCTTAAAAAGGCTGTTAGCATAGTTACTAATAAGGGTGGACGAACCAGCCATGCATCTATCATTGCCCGCGAGTTGGGCATTCCGGCGGTAGTGGGTACACATAATGCTACCGATGTAATCCGTGATGGTGAGATTATAACTGTTAGCTGTGCCGAAGCTGAGGTAGGAAAAGTTTATGAAGGCAAGCTTGACTTTGAAGAAAAAGTAGTTTACCTGGATAAGCTTGGTGAAACACGGACTGCACCAATGCTTATACTGGCTAATCCTGATCGGGCATTTGAATTGTCTTTTTATCCTAACAAAGGGGTGGGATTATTGCGGATGGAATTTATAATCACCAATTCCATTGTTGTTCATCCTATGGCATTGGTGAAATTCAACGAACTGCCTGATGGCCCTGAGAAGATGGCTATTGAAAATATCACCGCAGGTTATACAAGTAAAACCCAATATTTTGTCGACAAGCTTTCTCGCTCGGTAGCACAGGTAGCGGCTGCATTTTACCCTAAGGATGTTATTGTGAGAATGAGCGATTTTAAAACCAACGAGTACGCTTCGTTAATGGGAGGGAAGTTTTTTGAACCGGTTGAGGAAAACCCGATGCTTGGTTTCCGTGGTGCATCGAGATATTATAATGACCGTTACCGAGAGGGATTTAAGCTGGAGTGTGAAGCGATGAAAATTGTAAGAGAGAAAATGGGGCTTACCAACGTGAAACTGATGATACCATTCTGCCGAACTGTAGATGAAGGAAAAAAGGTGGTGGATTTAATGGAAGAACTTGGATTAAAGCGCGGGGTAAACGGCCTTGAGATTTACGTAATGTGCGAAATACCAAGTAACGTGATACTGGCTGAGAAATTTGCTGAAATATTTGATGGATTTTCTATTGGCTCAAACGATCTTACACAACTTACCCTGGGAATAGATCGCGATTCAGCCATTATAAACAGTTTGTTTGATGAAAGAAATGAAGCGGCCAAATGGATGATAACTACGGCCATTAAAAAAGCGAAAAAGGCAAATGCAAAAATAGGCCTTTGCGGCCAGGCCCCCAGCGATTATCCGGAGTTTGCCCGGTTTTTAGTTGAGCAGGGAATCGACAGCATTTCGTTTAACCCGGATGCTTTGCTCAAAGGCATTGAAAATATTTTGAACGCAGAAAAGAGCGTGGCCGCATCAACAATTTAATTCTGATTCTTTAAAATAAATAGTATGGAAAAAATATTTGAAAACAAGGTTGCAATTGTAACAGGTGCCGCTGGCGGTATTGGCAGGGCTGCTGCAATTGCATTTGCCCAACGCGGTGCCAAAGTGGTTGTGGCAGATATAAACGATGGCAGTGAAACAATCAGTTTAATAAAGAAAACCGGTGGTGATGGTTTTTTTGTAAAGTGTGATGTTTCAAAGGATGAGGATGTAAAAGCCATGGTAGATAAAACGGTTAGCACTTATGGCCGGATTGATTTTGCGTATAACAACGCCGGCATTGAAGGCACTACTGCTATGATACAGGATACTAGCAGTGCAGACTGGAACCGTACCCTCGATATTAATCTTAAAGGTGTTTTTCATTGCATGAAGTATGAAATACCGCAGATGCTGAAACAAGGGAAAGGCGCTATTGTTAATTGCGCTTCTGTAGCAGGTTTGGTTGGCTTTGCGGGTATCAGCCCGTATGTGGCGTCGAAACATGCTATTGTCGGTATTACAAAAGCAGTTGCTCTTGAAAATGCGAAAACCGGAATCAGGGTTAATGCGGTTTGCCCCGGTGTTATTCAAACAGAAATGATAGACCGGTTTATAAAAACGAACCCCCAGGCAGAACAGATGTTAACTGCCGGCGAACCTGTAGGGCGGCTGGGTAAACCGGAAGAAATAGCTGAAGCCGTAATTTGGCTTTGTTCTGATGCAGCATCGTTTGTAACCGGATTAGCCATGCCTGTTGACGGGGGCTGGGTGGCTCAATAACCTTTGCCGGATTTTTAACCTGATTAAGAATTAAACAGAGTTAAATTATATGTTATGAATACAAAAATAAATAAACAGATAGGCATCTGGCTTGATCATTCGCAAGCTCATTTTATAGATATAAGCAAGGGGCCCGCCATTGTTGAAACTACTTATGCCGATGAACACGGCCGCGAGCATTTCGCAGGAGAAGCAGCCATTGGTACCAAACTGGGACCACGCGTGCTACCAATAACGAGCATCATGTTCACAATATTGAACGCGAGGTACTGAGCGGGTATTACAACCTACTGGCAGACAGGTTGAAGGCGTACGACGATATTTACTTATTCGGCCCAACCGGCGCCAAATTTGAACTGTATAATATTCTTGCAGGCGATAAGCATTTTAAAGATAAGAACATCCGTATTGAGGCAAGCGATAACATGACCGAAAATCAGATGGTAGCCCGGGTAAAATATTTTTTTAACATGTGAACAGCACTCAGGTTTATAAAGGTAGCGGAAAGTAAATTGCTTATTGCATTTAAAACTGCTGCAAGGAATAAAACCGGGAAGATAAATTAGCCGTTATAACATATTATACGATTTGTTATAAGCAGGGGCGTTTTATCCGGCCTGAATTTTATCTTCTTCACAAACCGGTTGATGTTAAAATCAACGGTCAATATATAATGCAATTGCATCAGCATTTTGGTCTTTTCGACAAATGGGTCTTCTATCATAATTCACAAAGAACTCATATTCACCAAAAGCTTTTAAACATTATTGCCCTTTTTTATTAAGAATCAATTGTGAATCAGATCATTTTTAAAGCCGCAAAACCACTAATCTGATTGTTCAGGTTATTTTGAAAACTTTACTTAGTCAGCAATCCATTCTCTTTTACAAATAAATAATCAAGCTGGTTGGTTTCAGTCATGCGCTCAACAAATACGCGTTCAATAGCTTTTAAAAATTTGCTGTATTCAAGAGGTTTAAGCAGGTAATGCAGAACCCTGTGGTCAAATGCCTGGATGGCATATTTTTCTTTTGAGCTGATTAAAATTACCGGTGGAAAGTCTTTGATAGAGGCGGGCATTTCAATACCTGTAAGATTTGGCATTTCTACATCCGGAAATATCAGGTCAATTGTAGCATGGTTTTTTCTAATAAAATTAGCTGCCTCAACAGTGTCCGTAAAGGCCTGAAGCAGGTTTAGTCCGTCAGTATTGGTAACAAAGTGTTTAACCAGGTTTAATGCAACCAGGTCGTCATCCACTATAATGCAACTAATCATTTTAAGGCGTAATTGTTTTCCCTTTAAAAAGTAACATAGACCCAAAACAACTTCCCGGGGAGACGGAAACTGAACTTTTTGACAATAAAAGGGGGGGCTCAATAAAAAGGGGGACGTGATAAATTCAAGTGACCCGGCGGTAAAAAAGGGATTGAGGTTTTAATTTGGGAGGGAGGGAGGCTAATACTTCTCTTTGCTAATTACTTTGTTATTTACATTCAAGTTAAATATTTGTTACAACAAACAATGTATTTCGCAAATTAAAGATGGTAGATTACGAACCGGCGTTGTGTTTGGTATACATATGGCCGGTTTAAATGTTAAATTGATTGTTATGTGTTACAACGATGGCCGGGTAATAAATTAATAGAAACGGTGCCCCCATCTGTTTATTACCTGGCAAAGCTTTTAGAGAAGTCAATTTTGCATTTGACTAATACTCAAAATGGAGGCTTAAATTGCCAGGTTTCTATATTCGGGTTGTGCGCATGTCTTTTTATTGCAATGTAATATAATTAATAAATTACATGTTGTAACATCTAAGTTATTGTGAATAAATAAATTACACTTTCAATAGCAATTCGGGTGTTGTCTGCAACAACTTTAAAATTCCGGCGTATATAAAACTAACGTTGCCGGAATATCTGCCCGTTCAGGAGTTTTAAAAATTCTTTAACCGGTGATTGGCAGTGCCAGGGTATTGGAATGATGATAAAAAAATGCTATCAAAATTCCGCGGCCCGAAATAATAACAAGGGTGCCTGCCATTACCACACTATTGTTATGTATGCCCGACAGATTATGGTGCACTGAAGCTTTACAGAACTTCCCCATTCTGACCTGACTATATAGCAAAAGCAACTTTTGGTGCACATCCACGAAACCCCCAAATTATGGAAAACCAATTTCTGCCTGCTCCTTTTCAAAACCAATATCTGATTAATTTCAAAACCCGCCGTAGCGCAGTGTTGCTTCTATTACTGCTATCCGGTTTTTTGCGGGGCTACGCTACCAATTATACTTCTTCAGGTACCGGTGGTATCTGGAGCAGTTCTTCAACCTGGGGCGGGGCCGGAGTACCGGGCAGTTCAGATAACGTAACTATTGCCCACGGCACCACAGTTACAGTAAACGGCAACTATACCTGTAACAACGTTACTATTGGCGATGCTACGGTTTCGGCGGCTACCTTAACTGTATCTTCAACCAACACACTTACTATAAACGGGGCGTGCAGCATTAACCCCAATAACGGTGGCAGCACCTACACTTTAAATGCTGCAACCGGTACCATAAGTGTTGCAGGTACACTTGCCTGGAGCACCAGCGGTACCGATGTTATGGAGTGCGGATCGGGTACCGTGGTATTTACACCTTCGGTTACTATATCCTCAGCCAACCAATCGGTTAAAGCAACTTCATCAGGCGGCACAATAAGTTTTCTCTCATCATTTACCGACGACTATAATAAACTTTCGGCTGTATCGGGAGCAACAGTAAAATTTGCCGGTAACTATACTGTAAACACAACCGCTGCCTCGTGGAGTGCAGGCACAGCGCTGTTCAGCGGCACCGGTACCATTACGGCCAACAGTAACCTTACATTATATAACGTGCAAACAACAGCTTCAGCATCAACCACACTGGCTTCCGCTTCCGGAACTGTTGTTATAGGTAGTGCGGTAACCCTGGGCTCAGGTTCAACTTTTACAACTAATGAAAACTTTGAGGTTGACGGTAACTGGACCAACAGCGGCGGCACTTTTAGCCAGGGCAGCAACACCATTACCTTTAACGGAACAACTATTATCAGCGGCTCTTCAGCTTTTGGCAGCATACAGGTAGGTAATACAGCCACCAGCAATACTGTAAACCTAACACTGGATAACAGTGTTAGCTGCCCGTCAGTTACAATCAACGGTTATAATAAAGCACGTACTTTAACCATATCAAACGGCGATACTTTAACCGTTAGCGGCAACGTGGTTATTGACCAGCCCACGGCGGCAAAAACCAATGCACTTTCGGTTAACGGAGGCACTTGTATTGTCGGCGGCAACCTTTCGTTAAGCGGTACGGTAAGCACCGCAAGTTATGTTTCAAAGGTTACCGTTACAACCGGTTTACTGTTAGTAGAGGGCACCTTAAATTTTGATGCCAACACCGTAGCCGCCAACCAGCTTGTAACCCTTACTTCAACCGGGGTAATTACATTAAACAAACCGTTTATAATGGCCTGCGGAACTTTATCGAGCACCAGTTCGGGCATCATTAACTTTAACGGCAGCGAGCCTTCACTTACATTCGGCGGTACCTCGGGCCCGGCATTTAATACCAACAACGGCTGCACGGTAAACATTGCCAACGGTCTTATCAATAACAGCAATGCGCTTTCGTTTGCCACTACCAGCAACTGCATTTTTACAGGCAACGGCACCATTACGGCCAATGCACCCATTACTTTTGGCAACACTCAGTTTAACGCCGCCGATTCGCTGGCATCAACCGGCAGCACGGTCGAAATTGCCGGTACCTGCTACCTGTTTCCGGGCTCAACATTCAAAGCTTTCCAGGACCTTGATATCAGCGGCACTTCATTAACCGTGGGCACCGGCGGCATTTACCTGCAAAAAAGCGGCACACTTTCGGTTTACGGCGATGTTATTGATTCAGGCGCTCTTGACGCCGCAACAAGCGCAGCTATTACCCTTTTGGGCATTGGCTCTAATATCAGCGGCACGGGTAATTTTTCAGCCCCTTCAGCCACTATAACCATAACCAACGGTAAAACAATTACCTCGGGCACAACCCTTACCTTTGGTGCTGCTGCCAGTAATACTTCGCTTTTTGTATCAACCAATTCAACCATCAGCAATAACGGAAGCATTGTTTTTTATGGCGGCATAACCGGTACCGATTCGTCAAGCACCTGGCTGAACAGTGTTAACGGCTATTTATCTGTTACCGGCAACCTGCTCGATACCGGTTCGCTTGATGCCTCGGCTGTGCCCAATACGGTTGTTTACAACGGCAACGGAACCCAGGTTATTACCACTCCTATCAATTCGTATTATAATCTTACAGTATCTGATAACGGGCTTAAAAATATAGTGGGCGATGTGCAGGTAGATGACAGCGTTAACATATACAACACGGCTGTATTAAACGAAGGGCCCAACATCCTCAGCGGCCTGGCAGCATTAAACATGGCCGATACATCGGTGCTTCAGCTGCAGCGCAACACCTCCGGCACTTACCCCGAACTGTCAGGTACCTACACACTTAGCGGCGGCGCGGTTATTCTTTCGCAAACCGTAAACCCTGCGGTGGTAACCGCTGCACAGTATTATAACCTGGTGCTTACCGGTACCAACAGCTTCGATATTTCAAACGTCAGCCTTATTACCCAAAATTTAACGCTTGATACCGGTGCATGGTTAAGCAACACGGCCAATATTACAGTAGGTAATATGTTTATGGATTCAAGTAGTGCATATTCAACTTTATATAACACATTTACTACCGGGGGCATAGGCCTATACGCAGGCACGCTGGACGATGGCGGTAATAATATTGTTATTAACGGCCCCGGTGGCTGGACCAACAGCGGAGGAAACTTTAATGCGGGCGGTGCAACAACTTTTGCGTCGAAATTCAGTACGCCGCAAATTATTGGGGGTAGTACGCCTACCACATTTTATTATCTGCAAATATCAAATGTAGGAAGCACCGTAACACTGGGCCTTAGCCCCGCGGCGCCTACAGTGGTGTCGGGCTATTTAGACCTCACTACCGGCATCCTTTATACCGATACGAACAATATACTGCGCATGTTAAGCGGCACCGCGGTTGTAAATGGTTCGTATTACAGTTATGTTTCGGGGCCTATGGTAAAAGTGGGCAGCGATGATTTTGTTTTCCCTACTGGCAAAGGCGGCGTTTACGGCCAGGCAGGTATTTCGGGTATGACCACCGCTACTACCGAAGTAACCGGCGAGTATTTCGATAACCCGTATTCAACACTTAATCCCAAAGACAGCGACCTTAACCAGGTTAGCGACCACGAATACTGGATGATTGAACGTGGTGTAACTACCGATTCGGTGCAACTGACACTTTACTGGACCAGCGCGGCGTTCAGCGATATTATACAGTGCCAGAACCTTACTATAGCACACTACACCGGTGGCGAATGGGTAAACGTGCCTTCAACTGTAATCAGCGGTTCGGCCTGCACGGGCACCGGTAGCGGAAGTTTAGAAAGTAACGGCTATATCAGCACATTCAGTCCGTTTACATTCGGTAGTGATAATAACCCCGGTGGACAAGCCCTGCCTGTTACCCTGGTTTCATTTACCGCAGTGCCTGTAAACAAAACAGTGGTTACCAGCTGGCAAACCGCGCTTGAAATAAACAGCAATTACTTTACGGTTGAAAGAAGTGCCGATGCCCGGGAATTTATCCTCATAGGCACCGTTATGGCAGCCGGTAACAGCACCTCTGCCAGAAACTACCAGCTTATTGACCCTAACCCGTTGCAGGGGGTATCGTACTACCGGCTTGGCACCACTGATTTAAACGGCAATACCACTTTAAGCGAAATGGCAGAGGTAAATATGTCGGCAAACAGCACTATCAGTGTTTACCCGAACCCAACCAGGGGCCAGGTATATGTAAGCCTTACCAACCCCGCAGCAAGTGTAGGCATACAGATATATAACGCCATCGGCGGCCAGGTATTCAGCAAAACCTGCACAGGTAACGCTTCAGCCAACCAGTTAATATCTATTCCGTCTTTGCCGGCAGGTGTTTATACCGTATCTGTTAATAACGACGGCAACAGTTTAAATCAAAAACTGGTAGTGCAATAGTTCTGTTTGGGGTTTTCAGTTGAATACAAAGGCAGGCGGATGTACATAGTTCACAAAAATCAACGACCACGAAAAGAAAAAAGGGTTTTGGCTTCATTGCCGGAACCCTTTTTTTTCATTAGTGTGGAGGATATCGGATTCGAACCGACCGCCTTCCCTTAGAAAATGCGCGGAGTGAATCAGAAAGTAATACGGTATATCCCGAAAATGCAGTTTGAAGATGAAATTTACCCGGTCTGATATTTTTAAGCCGTAACTATTTGAAAGAATGAAATCAAAAAATACATTTGCACTCCAATTAAAGGGGGATTAGCTCATTTGGCTAGAGCGCTTGCATGGCATGCAAGAGGTAATCGGTTCGACTCCGATATTCTCCACAAAATCCCGCATTAGCGGGATTTTTAGTTTTATGTTGTATACAGTTTATATACTTTACTCTGCCGAAAAGGATCGCTATTACATTGGTCAAACAGAAGATGTTAATAGACGGCTTAATGAGCATATTGTCAGAAAAAATCTGGGTGCGTGCAATTGGCAAATAGTTTACATAGAAATATTTGAAACAAGGGCGGAGGCTGTAAGGCGCGAATCAGAAATAAAATCCAAGAAACGAAGAAGTTATATCGAATCCTTAATTCCATCTTAGGCATAGAGCGTCCCGCATTTTTTGCGGGACTGCGGTCGGTTCGAATCCGATATCCTCCACAAAGCACAAAAAGCACCGGATTCCGGTGCTTTTTGTGCTTTGTGGAGCTCGATAAATTAAGCCTGCAAAGGTAAGATTTCCGAAAAACGTATATGTTTTGTATCTTTGCACAAAGAATAGAAATGAGTTTCATTGAATTAAATACAACCTTAGATAAGGCTTCCGTTGAAAGAAAGGTTAAGGATTGGGAGCGCAGAATCGACTCACTATATAAGGAAATTGGTCAATGGTTAAATGGAACGGAATACGAACTAAGAGTAAGTCCGAATGTAAAATTTGAGTTATACGAAGAGCCGATGGACAGATTCGATTTAAAGCCTGTTAAACTTGATATTGGAACTATCTATAGGGGAAAGCACTTTGCAGGCAAAATAGCTCCTTTTGGATTATGGGTTATTGGAGCTAATGGTGCTCTTGAGTTAAACACGACAATTGGAAGCCATAAAATTGTGGATAGGGCACAACCTTTTGCTAAACCAATATGGAGAATTGTTGAGAGAAACGGGTTCAGCGGCGAACTCAAATCCTTTAATAAAACAGCTTTACTTTCTATTCTAAGGGCCGAAGATTTAAAAATCAGATGAGTTTGGTAACAGAGTTTTTTAGGATTTTTAAGCAGTATGAAGAACTAAACAGGGACTATACTGCAAAAGAGACGTTAGCATTCTCAAAAGGTCAGGTCAAGGCATACGAACGATGGAAAGATAAGCGACAACGCAACGACGCAATCCATTTTTTGTTTATGTTTTCCCGATTTGAGGATTTTATCAGAACAAAGAGTAATGAGTTAATTTTAAAAAAGGTCTCAATGCCAGGTGCTTACTCAACAAAGTCCAGCTGGCTAATCTTAAAAGATTACGATAAGGATGATAACCTACATTTAATGAAACGAGTTCAGTTGTTTATTGATAAGGGTGATGCTCGTTTTGCTAAAATAAAAGAGTATTATGAAGCAAGAAATTCTCTTGCTCACGGTGGGAAATATAATACTCCCATAGATATCAATACAGCTAAACAAAAGCTATTGGAGTATAGTAATTCCTTTAGATAGGGGAGATGACAAATTTTGTAACTTGGTTTAGCCAAAGAAGGTGGCATCTAAACTACTCAAAAGCTGTTTTAATAATTCTGTCTCGTTAGGCTCAGAAATAAATATCTTATAAAAGCTATAGCGGCGATGGTTAATAACAGATAAATACTACCATGTGACCTACCATGTCCATGTGACCTATTGCGTTGGCTTAACCTCCTCCACTTTCTTCTTTTTCTTTACTTTCTTTACCTTTTTAACCTTCGGGCCACGGTACTGGTCAAAGCCATCCTGGTCTTTAAATACTTTTGTGTTGAGGACGACTTGCACGCCAATATTAAATCCGATGTTGCTGAAAGGAAAGACTGGGCTAACATCCTGTTTAGGCTGGTTGGGATTGTAATTTGGATTGTAGGCGGCATTATTACTTTGGCTGTTAAGGCTTTTTACATAAATGGTTTCTTCGCGGTACGGGCCTCTGGATGCAAGCATGTCATTACCATCGGCGGTCCACTCTGTAAGCAGGGTATAATTGCCTTTCATATTTAAATACTGACCGTTTATTTCAGCAAAAAAATTAATGAAATTAACAGGCCTGTAAACAACCCCTACCGCTCCGTTAAAGCCCACGGTAAACTGAGTAACGGTTTGGTAGGTTGCCGTTGTTATATCGCCCAAAAAATAAGGAGCGGCGTAGCTGGTACTTGTTGCACCCACACCGTCCATTACCATATCCAGCTTATTGGTTATTACTGTATACACCGGCAATGCAAGCCCTGCCCGCAAATACGGATAGAATTTGTATTTGGGTTTGGAATATGCAAAAATGACAGAGGGGGAAAGCACCAGGCTCTGACTTTTTGCCGTTATAGTATTATCAAGATAGCCACCGGATGGAGTAGCATTTCCTGCTGAATCGGGTTGGTATAAAATAGTTTGCTGGTACGCCGAGATGGTTTTGCTTTCGGCATAAGATACACCCAGGTCTACACCGATATATGGATTAAACATATAACCAAAACGAAGCCCGAGGTTGAAGCCATGGCCAAACGAATTATGCACAAGCTGGTTAGTTGAGTTTGGCGCGTTTATATTGGCCAGGTTGGCAAACTGATCTATTGCCGGGGTAAGCGTGTTTATCAGCGGGGCAGGAATGTTTTCAGCGGTAGGGGCCCATGCGTAACCGCCCGCCCACCTGAACGTAAATCCCGGAAAATTGGGCACAATCTGTGCATTAATATCCTTAATGCAAATAGCCAATAACATGAATAAAACTATCCTTCTCACCTTTAAATTTATGATTGCAAGATATGCATTGAACGCAATAAACTAAACACGGGCAGTAATTTGACGATAAACGGGGAAAGCGATTTCTTGTTTTGTGAAGAGGAAACTTCTTCGAAAATGGCTCAACAGCCAACTCACCCCGCCCGCCCAAAGCGGCGGGCACCCCTCTCTTTGAAAAAAAGAGAAGGGGAATAGAGAATACAAGTGCATGGTAGATTTTCCGTCCTGGCTCTTGGTTCTCGCTTCTAAAATCTGTTATAAGGAAACTTCTTCGAAAATGGCTCAACAGCCAACTCACCCCGTCCGCCCAAAGCGGCGGGCACCCCTTTCTTTGAAAAAAGAGAAGGGGAATAGAGAATACAAGTGCATGGTAGATTTTCCGTCCTGGTTCTTGGTTCTCGCTTCTAAAATCTGTTATAAGGAAACTTCTTCGAAAATGGCTCAACAGCCAACTCACCCCGTCCGCCCAAAGCGGCGGGCACCCCTTTCTTTGAAAAAAGAGAAGGGGAATAGAG
>Ga0224555_1003589_pt1 | contig 15588 bp, 17 predicted proteins | sample 714S23034metaG_FD_180687 | JGI IMG/M metagenome (GOLD analysis project Ga0224555, IMG submission 180687) | Peat soil microbial communities from Stordalen Mire, Sweden - 717 S2 30-34 | ecosystem: Environmental > Terrestrial > Soil > Wetlands > Peat | place: Sweden: Norrbotten County, Stordalen...
GCGGCAATGGGGGTATTTTTTGTCCTTAAAAGTGAGATAAAGAATTAACGGGTCCTGGCGGCTTGGACCTGTTCCTAACCTTGATTGTTAATCCCGGGTTTTGCCGTGCGGGCGGGATTTTTTTATGGCCGTCGTCCAAGTTTTTGCTTGAGGCAGATTTGGGGAAAGAACGTTGACATTAAAGTTTTAACTTGTCTTAATTGACGCAGTAGTTATTGTTGGACGCCCGGCCATAAAAAAATCCCGCCCGCACGGCCCGGGATTTTCTAAATTCCTGTAGGGGCCGCCTTATATGGCGGCCCGAACCTGCTCCTAAATTTTTATGCGCATGTTGCCCGTAATTTTTTGTGTTATAATAATAAAATGAAAATCAAACTGGATTCAAGGCTTAACAGAAAAAATCTCGCGCTTGTAAAAAAAGCTGGCGATATGGCGGACGCCGCCGGTGTAAGGGCATATCTTGCCGGTGGAATAGTCAGGGACATGCTTTCCGGCAGGAAAAACGCGGATGTGGACATAACTATCGAGGGGGATGCGATGGAATTTGCCCGCGTCTTTGCAGACAGCCTGGGCGCGGCTTACAGGGGGTTTGAGAGGTTCGGCTCGGGAAAGGTATTTTTGAAAGACGGGCGAAATGTTGATTTTACCTCGGCGCGTTCCGAAATTTACCGCCACAAAGCGGCTCTCCCGGAAATAAAACTTACCAGCCTTGAAAACGACCTGTTCCGGCGCGACTTTACTGTCAACGCGATGGCAATATCCATAAACAAAAATGACAGGGGTATTCTTTACGATCCGTTTGGCGGAGCCAGCGACCTGAAAAAAGGGATTTTAAGGGCCCTGCATGAGAAATCATTCCTTGACGACCCGACAAGGATACTGCGCGGTATAAGGTTCGAGGAACGGTTCGGGTTTAAGATGGAAAAAAATACTGCCGCATTTCTGCGGGAAGCATCGCGGGAAAAAATATTCGACCGCGTTCCGGGCGAGAGGCTGCGCGACGAACTGCTCCTTTTTTTCAGGGAGCCGGATCCGTTAAAGCCGCTGATAAAACTTGAAAAGCTCGGCATCACGCGCGGCATACATCCGGGAATAAAAGTCGACGGGACGACAGGGATTTTTTTGAAAAGAATGGGTGAATTCATGGCTGTACAGGAAGGGCCGGATATCGGCGCGGCATGCATGCTGTCAATTGCCAGGGACCCGGGATCCATGCGGCGCTTAAAAACGGGAGCCTCCTGGATAAAAGCGGCGGAGGATCTGGAATATATATGCAAGCATATGGCTCCAGGCAGGATGAAAAGATCGGCGATTTATTCTGTCATAAATGGAAAGGAGCCTTCTGCCATATATTTTTATGGATTTATTTTTGCGTCGAGCGTAAACAGAAAAAATATATTATTTTTAACGGAAAACCGCGGTGTAATAAGGCCGGATGTTACGGGGGAAGACCTTAAAAAACTCGGAATAAAGCCGGGGCCTTTATATTCCAGGTTATTGTCGGCGGCACTTTCGCATAAAATCGACGGTGACGCGCCGGGAAAAGCGCAGCAGCTTGAACTGATAAAAAAGATGGCGGCAGGCCGGATTAAAACAGGACAAATAAATACTTGACAATACCGCGTAATTATTATAGTATTCTTTATCCTTTTGTCCCTAAAGGGCAAAGGGAATTTTGTTTTAAATTACAGGAGGATTTTTAAGTTATGAAGACATTTATGGCCAAAGAGGAAGAAATCAAGAGGAAATGGTATATTGTTGACGCCAAAGACATGGTTCTTGGCAGGCTTGCCACAAAAGTGGCTGATACCATAAGGGGCAAGAAAAAAGTTATTTTTACACCCCATGCCGACACGGGCGATTATGTTATTGTTACAAACGCGTCCAAAGTAAGGCTTACCGGGAAAAAGGCTGAGAAAAAGGTTTATCAGTCGCATTCAAATTATCCGGGCGGCTTTAAAGAGGAAAAATTCACATCGCTTCTTGAAAGGTATCCGGAGAAAGTGATAATGATCGCGGTTAAAGGGATGCTGCCGAAGACAAGGCTCGGCGACAGGATATTAACAAAACTCAGGGTTTACAAAGGCAGCGAGCATCCGCACGCTGCAATGAAGCCCGAGCCATTAAAGTAAAGTCCAGGAGGATTTTAAATTGAGCACAAATTACGCGACAGGCAGAAGGAAAAACGCCATAGCCAAGGTCTGGATGAGCGCGGGCACCGGCAGCATCACGGTTAACGACAGTGATGTAAAGGAATATTTTCCCAGGGGAACACACAGGGACCATATCATGCAGGTTCTTGAAGCTGCCGGAGTGGTTTCGAAGATTGATATTATAGCAAAAGTAAACGGCGGGGGAAAAACAGGGCAGTCGGGCGCCATCAGGATGGGGCTCGCAAGGTGCCTGGCAAAAACAGACGAAGCCATGAAGACGGTTATGTCAAAGGGAGGATTTCTCACCAGGGATTCAAGAATGGTTGAGAGAAAGAAATACGGAAAAATGAAGGCAAGGAGAAGCTACCAGTTCTCCAAAAGATAATATCAGCATCGGAAATATCAAAGGGCCGGAAGAAATTCCGGCCCTTTTTATTTATATATTAAAAAATTTAAAAGTTAAAAGGCAAAACCAAAAAGTGAAGCCTGTGAAATTACAAGATGAAACTTTGTTAATTTGGCGGTTTTGAGCTGTAATTTTTGGTTTTGAATTATAAATTTTTAATTTGAAAAATATATGGCATTTGAATTAACGGATTAATTGATATATAATACATATGAATTTTACGGAGGATGACATGAAAAAAAAAGCAAAGAAAAAGACGGCGGTTACTGCAGCCGGGGGATACTGTGGATTTAAGGTGAAAGGCCGTTTTATTTACGATTCCTCCGGCGGGGAATTCATAATGCGAGGCGTAAATAAAATGGCGGTGTGGCTCGACCCGGACGGCGATGCGTCTTTCGGCGAGATTGCAAAAACAGGCGCGAACGCCGTCAGGATAGTCTGGACCATAAAAGACGGGACAATCGACGGGCTCGATACCGTGATAACAAACTGCGTCAAACGCAAAATGACGCCGATAATCGAGATTCATGATTTTACAGGGGAGTGGGGCGCTAAAGTCTTTAAAACAGCAACGGATTACTGGACGGCGCCGGAAATGGTCGCGGTGATAAAAAAGCACGAAAAGTACCTCATAATAAATTACGGCAACGAGATCGGCAGCGATAAAGTCAGCGGCGCGGAATTCAGAAAAAGGTATTCCGCGGCCGTGGTAAAAATGAGAAGGTCCGGCATCCGTGTTCCTGTCATGATAGACGCGGCTTCATGGGGGACGGGGATGGATTATATATATAATAACTGGAAATACCTTGTTTCAAAGGACCCGTTAAAAAACCTTATCTTTTCAATACACATGTGGTGGAACGACGGCGATGAAAAACGGGTGAAAGATGCCGTAAGAAAAGCGGCGAAATTAAAAATACCGCTTGTCGTGGGCGAGTTTGCCGCGGCGGGCATAGATAACAAGGGTGTCATATGTTACGGCACCATCATAAAGGAATGCGACACCGCTAAAACAGGCTGGCTGGCGTGGGAGTGGGGGCCGGGGAACCTGCATGGCAGTATGATGGATATGACAAAAAACAACAGGTTCAATACCCTCTGGGGATGGGCAAAGGAAGTTTGCCTGGACAGCCCTTACAGCATAAGGAATACGGCGATAAGGGTTAAAAACATTTAAATTTGAAATTCAAAACCAAAAATTACAATTTTAAAATTTTAAATTAAAAGCGAAAACTTTAAGCGTTATCTGGAGGTTTGATGGCCGGGAAAAAGAACTGGTCCGTTTATATGGTGCGGTGCGCGGATAAAACCATTTATACGGGTATATCAAACAATGTAGAAAAAAGGGTGGCCGCCCATAATGCCGGAAAAGGGGCCAGGTACATAATACCATCGCGCAGGCCGGTTAAATTGATCCATGTTGAGGAGGGTTTTGACGTAGGTTCGGCGCTGAAGCGGGAACGCGATGTCAAGAATTCAGGCAAAACAGCAAAGGAAAAACTTGCAAGAAAAGGCAGGGGGGCTGGAAAAAAATATGAAAGACGATAATTTTGAGGCGAAAAAAGCGGGATTTGAATGCGTGAAGTGCGGGAACTGCTGCTCGGTTCCCGGAGAGGTTTTTCTCACCCTTGATGAGGGGGAAAATATAGCAAAGTTTCTTAACGTTGATTTTGAGGATTTCAGGAAAAAATCAATGAAAAAGGTATGGCGGCACTATATTTTCAACATGACGTATAAAGGCGGCTGCGTATTCTGGAAAGACAGGAGATGCTCCATATATGAGGCAAGGCCGGAGCAGTGCAGGACCTTTCCGTACTGGGATGAGCTTCAGGCAAGCCATGAGAACTGGAAGGAAATTGAGGGATACTGTGAAGGGGCAAAAAAAATTAAAAACCGGCTGGCGGCCGGTAAAGAACGATAGAAAATTAATGTTGCGGGGGTGCGTTTGTGAAAAGGAACGGCTGGATTATAATATTTGTTATTGTTATAGCCGTATTATCTCTTTATATGTTTAAACAAACCGTAAACAAACACTCAATAGCCTACGAACTCGCGCTTGAAATGAAAAACAGCGGTGTTCCTGTAGTGAACGTCCATGTAAATCACAGCGATTCCATATATGAGGAAGTGATTGCCACGGGGCTTAACTTGAAGGTAAAAATCAGTGTGTATGGCAACGGGCTGTTTATGGAAAATATCGTCAATAATCTTAAAAAAGACAGGAAGAAAAATTCGGCTCCGGAAAACGCGGCGGCTATCTATACCGCGGGACAGTTTATCGTGGTTGTTTATCAGGAACCGCAGGCGGGAATGGTGAAAGCAGTGCTGCAAAAGCAATTTCCGTCGGTAGTACAATACTAAACAGGCCGTATACATCTGCAAAAAAATGTCCACCCGGCTTTGCCCGCGTCTTATTTTGTCTTTGTAGGGGCCGCCTTATATGGCGGCCCGAACCAGTTCCTAACAGTATTGTATTAACCCGACCGGCCCAAGGTTTCCTGTGTTGTTTTTAAACTTCATATTATCCCTGTAGTATAGTATAATATTACCCCGGAACAAAAATTTCACTGGAGAAAACTTTTGAAAAACAGGTTAAAAGGCAGGCTTATAGTATTTGAAGGCGGCGAAGGCTCGGGCAAATCAACACAGCTTGAAAAAATATACGCGCACATGAAGCGTTTGAACAATAAAACCGTGCTGCTGCGCGAGCCCGGCGGCACCGCCATATCTGAAATGATACGGGAAGTAATTTTAAATCCGGCCAATACCGCCATGTCCGAAAAGACCGAACTGCTTTTATACATAGCATGCAGGGCCCAGCTGGTTGAGGAAAAATTAATACCGCTTCTGAAAAGCGGATACACGGTCCTGCTTGACCGTTTTTATCTGGCAACTGTGGTTTACCAGGGATATGCCAGGGGCATTGACAGGCAATGGATAGACAGTCTGAACGCGTATTCACTTGCCGGACTCAAGGAGGACCTTACCATTATCTATGATGTCTCGCCCGCGGAAGCCGCGAAGCGCATGAAAAAAAGGGCAAAAAGCGACAGGCTTGACAGGGAAGCGGCCGGTTTCCACAAAAAGGTCAGGAACGGCTACCTTACAGAGGCGGGCAGATCGAAAAATTGTGCGGTCGTTTCAACCGACAAAAAATCACCCGGACAGGTTTACGCGGAAACCCTTTCAATTCTTGAAAACAGGGGTGTTTTGTAATGGCAGTTTCAAACATAGCCGGAAACAGCACCGCAAAACGGGTGCTTCTTCATACCGCAACCGAGGGCAAACACGGCACGGCTTTCATATTTTCCGGGGAAGAAAACTCCGGTAAAAATTTTGCCGCCCTGCAGTTTGCCAAGGTGTTAAACTGCCTGTCGCCGAAGGCGGACGGCGACTGCTGCGATGGCTGCGATAATTGCAGGCTCCTTGATAAAACACTTGGGATGCTGGACGAACAGGGCGGACAGCAGTATCCGCACCCTGACATTAAATATGTCAACACTGAAAAATCGCAGATTTCCAAGGAACTTGTGCGCGAGGCGGTTTCGGAGATAAACGCCTTCAGGGGAGTACAGCTTAAAAAGAAGATACTGATAATCAACGACGCGGAAAGAATGAACGCGCCGGCCGCAAATTCGATATTGAAAATAGTCGAAGAACCCAACCAGAATGTTGTTTTTATGCTTGTTGTAAACAATACGGAGGAAATGCTCCCGACCATTCTCTCCAGGTGCCGCAGGATAGATCTGCGCAGGGCCTCGCCGGCAGATATGAGAAAGGCACTGCAGGCGTCGCGCCCGGACTGGGATGCCGTGCAGATAGGCGAAGCAGTGGAATTTTCCAGCGGCAGGATAGGCGACGCACTGCGTTATAAGGAGATCAAAGAGGAAATGCGCGACGCGGCCTCCATTTTTATGGCTGTTTCAGGCAGGCAGGACAATGTTGAGGCAATTTTTGAGGCGGTCAAGCATGTTGAGGAACTTTATAAGAGGGAAAAGGAACGCGAAAAGAAGGCAAAAAAAACGGGCATCGCGCGCATATTTCTGCTTGATATTATCAGGATATTATCATATATTTATAGGGATTATATGCTGGAAAAAACCGGCATTAAAACAGCTTTAAGGCCGAGATACGGGATAAGTTTATCCGACGTGAGAAATTACGCGCCGGGAAAGATTATATCCATATTAAGGCTGCTTGAAAGATCGGGCGCCGACGTGGAGGCAAACGCCAACGTCGGTGTTGTTTTCTCCAATTTGCTTTTTCAGATACGAAAGGAAGGTTTGAATATATGATAGAGGTAGTGGGAATAAAGTTCAAGGACGACGAGAGGGTGGTTTATTATAATCCCCAGAAGCTCCACCTTGAAAAAGGCGAGAAGTGCATAGTGGAAACAATAGAGGGCTCGCGCGAGGGCGAGGTCAGCCTGGCCAATTTTTTTGTGGAGCCGGACAAGATTTACGCGCCGCTGCGCAGGGTCATGGAATACATCACCGACAAGCTGGAAGTCTTTGAACAGAAAAAGGACCGCATGGAGGAAAAGGCGAAGGAATTCTGCGTAAAACGCATTGAAGCCCGGAACCTCGTGATGAAACTTGTCGACGTGAAATATACCGACGACCTGAAAAAGGTTATTTTCTTTTTTGTCGCGGAAAAAAGGGTGGATTTCAGGGAACTCCTGAAGGACCTTGTGAAGACACTCAGGGTAAAGATAGAACTGCGCCAGATAAGCAGGCGTGAATATGCAAAAAAAATCGGCGCGGTCGGCATCTGCGGCAGGATATGCTGCTGCAAAAATCATTTAAAATCATTTTCCCCCATAACCATAAAAATGGCGAAGAACCAGGGGCTGCCCCTTAATCCGACAAAAATATCCGGTGTATGCGGAAGGCTGTTGTGCTGCCTGGCATACGAAAAATATGAGGCGCCCGCGGCGTCATCACTTTTCCAGAGGCTCGCAGCCGCGTCCGAGGGAGAAAACATGGAGGTCGTGCTTGACGAGACCCCGTCCGATACCGAAGCGGATGTGCAGTGGACCCCGGACAACGGCCCGCGATAAAAATTTCCGGAGGGAAAAGTATAAATGAAAAAATTTTTCATAACCACGGCCATTGATTACGCCAATTCAAAGCCGCACGCGGGCCACGCTTACGAAAAGGTCATTTCTGATATCATTGCCCGCTACAAAAGGCTTACCGGCTACGAGGTATATTTCAGCACGGGAACGGACGAACACTCGCTTAATGTGGCCGCAAAGGCGAAGGAACTGGGCCTTGACCCGAAGGCTTTTTGCGATATGATGGCGGTTAATTTCAGGGATTTGTGTGTGCTCTATAATATTTCAATAACGGATTTTATCCAGACCACCGAACCCCGGCATGAAAATTCCGTGACTAAACTTTTCGGGGCCATAGAAAAAGCCGGGGATATTTACAAGGGCCACTATGAGGGCTGGTACTGCAGGTCTTGCGAGGCTTTTTACACGCCTGCGGAACTCACCGGTGATAAAATGTGCCCCGTGCACGGGATAAAAGCCGACCTCATAAAAGAGGAAAATTACTTCATAAAACTTTCCAAATACACCGATAAGCTACAGAAAATGATAGAGTCCGGAGAGTTCAAAATAAATCCCGAAACCAGGCGCAATGAGGTATTATCAATGCTAAAGCAGGGTTTCAGGGACATATCTGTTTCACGTTCGGGCACGGGATGGGGCATAAAGCTCCCCGGAACCCAGGATCAGACAATTTATGTGTGGTTTGACGCGCTTATAAATTATATAACAGTCGCGGGTTTTGCGGCGGACGATGCCAGGTTCGGGAAAATGTGGCCCGCGGACCTGCATATGATAGGCAAGGACATCATAAAGTTTCACTGTATTATCTGGCCGATTATGCTCATGAGCGCCGGGCTGGAATTGCCGCGGGAAGTTTATGCGCACGGATTTTTGCTTAATAAGGGTGAAAAGATGTCAAAGACCACCGGTAATGTTGTCGACCCGGTCGAGATGGCAAATAAATACGGCGCCGAGGCAATAAGATATTATTTTGCGGCAAAGGTGATTAGCGGCGATGACGGCGAATTCAACGACGAGGCTATAAAACTGGCATTTAATACCGACCTTGCCAATGATCTTGGAAATCTGGTAAGCAGGTCGAATAATATGGTGGAGAAATACTGCGCTGGAGCCGCACCGGAACTTCACGCCGAAGCAATGGACGATAAAATGAAGGCGCTTGAGGGGCTGGCAAAAGGGCTCTGGGCCGTATACAGCGCCGCAATGGAAAAATACGATTTTTCCGGCGCACTTGCGTCTGTTTTTAACCTGACTGGCGCCGCGAACAAACTCATTGAGGACGAGGCGCCATGGAACCTGCAGAAAGCCGGGAAAATAATGGAGCTTGAAAATGTGCTGAACCTTCTGCTGGAAACCATCAGGCTCGCTTCGCTCGCGCTGTCGCCGGTAATGCCGGTGACCGCCGTAAAAATCTGGGAAAAGCTCGGCCTTGGCTATAAAATGGAAACGTTAAATATAGAAAATGAAATGAAATACGGTTTTGCCTGGAAGGGCATTAAAGTCAGCAAGGGAGAGGCTCTTTTTCCCAGGATAGTGGAAGAAAAGAAAGAAAAGTAAATTTATACGGGGAATAAGATGATAGTTGAAACGCACGTTCATCTCTGTGACGCGAAATACGACGGCGACAGGAACGAAACAATATCGCGGGCGCGCGCGGCGGGAGTTGCGAAATTTTTGAACGTCAGCGCGGAACTCGGCGAGGTAAGAAAAATAGCGGCTTTTGACGCTGACGGGGTTTTCAAGGCATTCGGACTGCATCCGGACAACGCCGGGGAATTTACCCCTGAAGTATTCGCGGAGATAACAGGTTATTTTAAGGCGCAGAAAAGCGCGGTAGCCGTGGGCGAGATCGGGCTGGATTATTACAGAAGCCGTAATTCAAAGAACGAGCAGGAAATTGTTTTCAGAAAATTCCTGGAGATGGCCTGTTCCCTGGATCTTCCTGTAGTTATACACAGCAGGGAGGCACATGAGGATGTTTATAATATTCTTAAAGAGCACGCGCCGGCAAAAAAAGGCATCATTCATTGTTTCACCGGGGATATTGAGGCGGCGGAAAAATTCATGTCGCTGGGGTTCGTACTCGGCATCGGCGGGGTGGTGACTTTCCGGAACGCCAGAGAACTTCAGGCTGCGGTCAATAAGACGCCGATAAAAAGCATAGTGCTCGAGACAGACGCGCCGTGGCTGGCGCCGCAGTCCGTCAGGGGTAAAAGGAACGAGTCCGCGAACCTGAAGGAAATAGCCGGAAAAATTGCGGAGTTAAAAAGCATGGATCCTGAAAAGGTTGAGGAAATAACGGCGGCGACGGCCGAAAGGGTCCTGAATATATAAGAGGTAAAGGAGAATATAATGTTAAAGAAATATATTAAAAAAGTAACCGACAGGCAGGACCTCTCCTTCGAGGAGATGCAGCAGGTATTTGAGATAATAACAACCGGACAGACCACCGACGCGCAGATAGCGGCGTTTTTGATAGGGCTGAAAATGAAGGGCGAAACCGTTGAGGAAATAACCGCCGCGGCCATGGTGATGCGCGAAAAGGCCCATTACGTGGAGATAAAGGAAAATATAATACTTGATACGTGCGGCACCGGCGGGGACGGATACGGCACCATCAATATTTCCACCGCTGTCTCGATAATAGCGGCGGCCGCCGATATAGCCGTGGCAAAACACGGCAACCGTTCGGTTACATCAGAATGCGGCAGCGCCGATGTTTTAAAGGCACTCGGCGTAAATACGGAGATACCGCACGATAAGATAAAACACTGTATTGAAACCATTCACATCGGCTTCTTTTTTGCGCCGGCGTGCCATGTGGCGATGAAATACGCAATGGGCGTGCGTAAAGAAGTCGGTGTCCGCACCATTTTCAACCTGCTAGGGCCGATAATAAACCCCGCAAGGCATACCCATCATTTAATGGGGGTGTTCGCGGAAACGCTCACGGAAAAAATAGCCGGGGTGCTTAAGAATATGGGGCAGGTGCATTCCGCTGTGGTATGCGGGGCCGGGAATATGGACGAGATAACGCTTGCCGGGCCGACGAAAGTATCCGAATTAAAGGACGGGGAGATAAAAACTTATTACATAAAGCCCTCTGATTTCGGGATAAATGAAGCGCCGATGGAAGCTGTAAAGGGCGGCGGCCCGGAGCGCAACGCGAAAATAATGCGCGATATTTTTGACGGCGTGGAAAAAGGGCCGTTTAAGGACGTCATCGTACTTAACGCCGGGTTCGCGCTTTATGTTGCCGACAGGGTAAAGACGCCGCTTGAGGGCGTCAAACTCGCGGATGATATAATAAGCAGCGGCGCCGCGAAGCGCAAACTGCAGGAATTCATCGAGTGCTCCAATAGTTAAAAGAAAGACGGATTAAACTCCAGGAGGGTTAAAGATGAGTATATTAAAGAAAATTATAAAGGCCAAAAAGGCCGAGGTTAAACTAAAAAAGGAAAAGATGCCCGTGGAAAAACTTCTGGAGGATATAACAAAATCTCCGGCAAACAGGAATTTCAGGGATGTCTTCGAAAACAACGATTTTTCCGTCATTGCCGAGATAAAAAAGAAATCGCCGTCAAAAGGGGTAATAAAGGCCGGCATAAGCGTAAAGAAAATCGCGGAGACGTATGAGGACTGCGGCGCGCGCGCGCTGTCGGTGGTTACGGACAAAAAGTTCTTTGACGGAAGGCTTGAATACATAGATGAAGCAAAAAGGAACTGCGGCCTGCCAATTCTCAGGAAGGATTTTATAATTGATGAGTACCAGATATACGAGTCAAGATGGGCAAGGGCGGACGCGGTGCTCGTTATCGCCGCGGCGCTTGAAAAAAAGCAGGTAAACCAGTTCGTCAAAAAAATAAGGTTCCTTAATATGACCCCGATAGTGGAAGTGCACAGCGGCGATGACATGGCAAAGGCCATAAGTTCCGGCACGGACATCATCGGCATCAATACAAGGGACCTGAAGACGTTCAAGATAAATTTTGGCGGAGTCAAGAGCCTGATGAAAAATGTCCCGCGCGACAAATATGTAATAATCGAATCCGGGATACAGCAGATATCCGACTTGGACGCGCTCGTGACGGACAGCAGGATTAAAGGCGCCCTGATAGGGACGATGTTCATGAAAATGAGCGAAAAAGAGATAAAAGAGGCTATAAGCCGGATAAACAGCAAGTTCGGCAGCTAGAATACAATGCTGGTTGTAAAGATTTGCGGGCTTACACAGGCAAAGGACGCGGAACTTGCGCAGAGGCTCGGGGCTGGAATAACGGGATTTATATTTGCCGACAGCCCGCGAAGGATAACTCCTGAAAAGGCGGAAAGTATAATCAAAACCCTGAAGCCCGGCGTTTTAAAGGCGGGTATTTTTGTCAATGAAAAAATCAGCAGGGTAAATTCGATAATAAAAAACCTCAAGCTTGACATAGCCCAGCTTGCGGGCGATGAGAGCCCGGCTTACCTGGAAAAAATCAGGGGTGCGCTTGTTTTTAAGGTGATAAGGGTAAAATCGGCCGCCGGATTGAAAAAAAATGCGAAACTCTATGAAAAAAGCGCGGACGTATTTCTCTTTGACACATATAAAAAGGGCTCCTTCGGCGGCACTGGAAAGGCCTTTGACTGGAAAATGGTAAAAAAAGCCGCCGTTAAAAAGCCGTTTTTCATAGCCGGGGGATTAAATCCGGAAAATGTCCGGTCCGCCATCAAAGCGGCATCGCCTTTCGGCGTGGATGCCTCATCGGGAGTGGAAAAGAGCCCCGGGATAAAGGACGAAAAAAAAATGAAGAAGTTTTTTGAGGAAATTAAAAAGTCAAAAGGCAAAACCAAAAAGTACAATTTAAAATTTTGAAATTAGCGGCGGTTATTTCGCCGGTTTGCCGGCTTTAAGCTGTAATTATTGGTTTTGAATTTTGAGTTTTTAATTTTTCCCGGATTTAAATAAATTGACAGGAGCAAAGCCATGCTGCCAGACAAAAAAGGTTTTTTTGGAAAATACGGCGGAAAGTACGCGCCGGAAACGCTGCGCGCAGTGGTCGATGAACTTGAAGCGTGTTATTTAAGGGCAAAAAAGGACCCATCCTTTAAAAAGGAACTTGATTATTACCTTGAATATTACGTGGGCCGCCCAACGCCCCTTTACAGGGCGGACAGGCTCTCGAAAAGATACGGCGCGAAGATATACCTGAAACGGGAGGACCTCTGCCATACAGGCGCGCACAAGATTAATAACACCATGGGGCAGATACTCCTTGCCCGCAGGATGGGCAAAAAACGCATAATAGCCGAGACGGGCGCCGGACAGCACGGCGTTGCCACGGCAACGGTTGCCGCCATGTTCGGCCTGAAATGCGCGGTTTACATGGGCGAAGAGGATATCAGGAGGCAGTCACTTAACGTATTCAGGATGAGACTGCTCGGCACCGAGGTCATACCGGTCACGTCGGGGACGAAGACTTTAAAAGACGCAATGAACGAGGCGACGCGGGACTGGCTCAAAAATGTCGACACCACTTTTTATATTATTGGATCGGTGGCGGGATATCATCCCTACCCGATGATGGTAAGGGATTTTCAGTCAATAATCGGCAGGGAGGCCAGAAAACAGATTTTGGCCGCCGAGGGGCGCCTGCCGGATAATGTGATAGCGTGCGTTGGCGGGGGTTCAAACGCCATGGGCATATTTTATCCTTTTTTGAACGACAAATCCGTAAAACTTACCGGGGTTGAGGCCGCGGGGCTTGGTATAAAATCCGGAAAACATTCCGCCACATTGAACGCCGGGCGGGTCGGGGTTTTGCACGGCGCAAAATCAATAGTCTTACAGGATAAAGAAGGGCAGATAATGGGGACACATTCCATATCGGCAGGGCTTGATTACCCCGGTGTCGGGCCGGAACACGCTTACTTAAAGGAAATAGGCAGGGTGAAATACGGCATGGCCCTTGACAGGGAGGCGCTTGCCGCATGCATACTTTTATCAAAACTCGAGGGCATAATACCGGCGCTTGAATCATCGCACGCACTTGCATACCTTGAAAAGATGGAATATAGGCGCGGCAGCATAGTGATAGTCAATATTTCCGGAAGGGGCGACAAGGATATGGGCACCATCATGGAATATACCGGGGAGAATATAAAATGAACCGCATGGACTCTCTTAAGGATAAAACAAAAAAACATCTGGTAATTTACACAATGGCCGGTGATCCAGAGATGAAAGCAACCGAAACCGCGATATACAGCCTTGCGGACGCCGGCGTTTCACTTATAGAAATAGGAATTCCGTTTTCTGACCCGGTTGCGGACGGGCCGACGATACAGAGGGCCGGTGAGATTGCAATTGCCGGCGGCACTACAATAGCAAATACCATGGAACTTGTTAAAAAAGTGAGAAAAACCGTTGAAACTCCGATGGTTTTTATGCTTTATTACAATCTTATATTGAGTTACGGCACTGAAAAGTTCATTGATGACGCCATTAAATGCGGTATAGACGGAGCCATTATCCCCGACCTGCCTTTCGATGAGGAAGAGGGATTTTATGAATATGCCAAAAAATCCGGATTTTATATTATTTACCTTGTTTCACCCACAAATACGCCGTCAAGAATGAAAAAAATTGTAGAAAAATCCTCGGGTTTTGTGTATTATATACTGCAAAAAGGCGTTACCGGCGCAAGGAAAAAGAGCTCGGGAGAGCTTAAAGAACTCAGGGTCATAAAAAAAATTGCTAAAAAACCGGTTTTTGCGGGATTTGGTATTTCTACTCCGGAACAGGCCTCTGTCGTGGCAAATTATGCAGATGGTGTTATAATCGGAAGTTCTTTTGTTTCGCTTGTTGAAAAATGCGGTAGTGACATGGCAAAACTTAAAGTCGAAACGGGAAAGTTTGTGAAGAGTTTCCTGAAGAGGTTGTAATGGCCCGTAAATTAAAGGCTGTATCAAAAAAAACAGCAGGCAGAAAAAAGGCCCCAAAACGCCCGGCAAAGCCGCGGCGCGGAAAGGCCGTTGACGCATATACGGAAGAAACAGACGAGGCGGGGTTTTACAAACGTAAAATAGCCGTCCTTGAGAAGGAAATGGCCATACTGCGGGAAACCGGCGAGATAACGAACAAGGATTTTGACCTTAAGGTACTGCTTGAAAAGTTCCTTAATATTCTTATGCAGGCGGTCGAGGCTGATTCGGCCTCCATTTTGCTCATTGACAAACTTTCGGACACGCTGAGCTTTACCGTTGCGCTCGGCGGAAAAGGGCCGGAACTCAAAAATATAAAGCTGAAGCTCGGCGAGGGCATAGCAGGATGGGTGGCGCAGTGCGGGATGCCTCTGCTGACGCCGGACGTAAAAAACGACCCCAGGTTCAGCCCGAAAGTGGGAAAGGCGGTACATTATTCAACCAGAAATATTGTCTGCGTTCCCTTAAAATACGAGGATGAAATACTCGGAGTGGTGGAACTTTTAAATAAAAAGGGCAACACGGCCTTTGATGAAAATGACCTGCAGGTACTGCTTACATTTACGCCGTATATAAGTGTTATAATAAAAAACGCCCAGCTTTTCCTGGAGAACAGGAACAGGATACACAGGCTGGAGCATTTAATGGAGCTTACCGAATACGTAAACTCCACTCTTAATTTAAGCACGCTCTTTGATAAGATACTTGAAATATCCACAGATACTCTGGGAGCCGGGGCAGGCTCGATAATGATGCTTGACGATGACGGGCAGGAGCTTTCTTTCGCGGCGGCCACAGGCGAAAATGCGGAAAAATTAAAGCAGATCAGGGTGCCTGTCGGCGAGGGCATTGCCGGCTGGGTGGCCAGGGAAAACAAATCCGTGCTTATAGCGGACGCACAGAACGACCCCAGGTTTTTCAGGAAGGCGGACCAGAAGACCGATTTCAAGACCAGGTCGGTTATAGCGGTCCCGCTGAAAACAAGGACA
>Ga0224555_1003591_pt1 | contig 15587 bp, 10 predicted proteins | sample 714S23034metaG_FD_180687 | JGI IMG/M metagenome (GOLD analysis project Ga0224555, IMG submission 180687) | Peat soil microbial communities from Stordalen Mire, Sweden - 717 S2 30-34 | ecosystem: Environmental > Terrestrial > Soil > Wetlands > Peat | place: Sweden: Norrbotten County, Stordalen...
GTCCGCAGCACTATCAGGTTCGGGTATTTTGAAAGGTATTTAATCCCGTCAGGAAAGTTTTTATCCTGGACATATTCAAAATAAGCCTCGTCAAGGGCCACAATTGTCTTCGGAGATACCGCGGACATGAGCTTTTCAAATTCCTCTTTTGAAATAAATGTCCCGGTTGGATTATTGGGGTTGCATATATAGATAAGTTTTGTCCCGGGGCTGAGCCTTTTTATAAAACCGTCGATATCATGGCTGAAATTTTTATGGGGTATCTGGATTGCGGTTCCCCCGGCAAGGTCCGTTGCAATCGGATAAACCACGAATGACAGCGCGGAAAACATGACCTCATCGCCCGGCGAAACAAAGGCCTCGGCTATAAGGTGCAGCAGCTCGTTGGAGCCGTTGCCGAATATAAGGGTGTTTTCCTTTATTTTGAGATGCTTTGCCAGGGCGCGCCTCAAGTAAAACGCCCCGCTTTCCGGGTACAGGTTGAGCGCGCCCAGCTTTTTTGAGATGGCTTTCACGGCAAGCCGCGACGGCCCCAGCGGGTTTTCATTTGAGGCGAGTTTCACCACATCCCTGACGCCGTACTCGCGCTGGACTTCCTCGATAGGTTTGCCCGGAATATAGGGCGTGATGTGCATTACGCTTTTCCTGGCCGAATCAGCAAACTTGTTCATCTTTATACTCCTAAATTCATGGCCCCAAGTTTTGGTGTGCCTTGGGGAAAATACGGCTAAAAAACAATGATTTAACCGTTAGTCCAATATCCCTGCCGCAAAATTTCACAGGGATTTATATTATACCTTTTATTTGCCTCTAATACAATTGCAAATTTAGAATTCAAAACCAAAAATTACAATTAAAAGGTATAAAATCAGGAAAGAAAGGCATGCGAAGCCGTATTGCTTTCGTTTCAATTATTGGTTTCAAATTTTAAATTTTTAATTTTTTAATATACCCTTATCGGAAGTATTACAAACGTTATCCCCTGGTGGTAAAATGACTGCTGGAGCTGGAACACTATATAGTTATGCAGTAGATTGTTCATGAATGTGTCTTCCTTAAAGACCAGCTGGCCGCCGAAAAATATTGGATCGGAAAACTTGTCCCTTATCTTCGGCACAAGCCTGTTTGCCTCTTGTACCGCTTCTGTTCCTATTGCAGTGATACCCTCGGCGTAATATCCATTTTCACGAAAAAAATCCACATAAGCCCCAACCTCTTCGTCAATATACTTCTGAAGCTTATCGACCTCTTCCTTGCCCTTAAAGTTCCCTGTGTCTATTATTCCTATCTGCACAAAAACAAAATTTTTAAAAGAATTGCCGAACAGTCTTATTATGGACATTGCAGTGTGCATGCCGAGGCCGTTAAAACCGTTGACGAATACGACTGCTGTTTTCGCCCCGGAGTTATATGCCGGCACGGGTTTTTTAGGTTTATATTCGTCATCTATGACATCCGGAGAATACGTTGCCGCCGCCTCAACAAGAGAATCAAGTTTTAGCAACTGTTTTCCCGTCTCGTCATAATGGCGTTTTATATAAAAGCAAAAGAATACAAGGCCTGAAGTTATGACAATGGTTATCCATCCGCCTTCTTTAAGTTTGACGGCCATAACCACAATAAGAATAAATGCCGTCATCACAAAACCGACCGCATTAACTATGATCTTTCTTTTCCATTTTTCTCCATTTTTACGTGCCTGCCACCAGTGAATGACCATGCCCAGCTGGGAAAGCGTAAAAGTTATAAAAACATTTATCGAATAAAGCACCACAAGAAAAGCGACGGAGCCTTTTGAGATAAAAAGGGTTAATATTGCGGCAAGGCTCATTATAATAATCCCGTTTTTTGCGACAAGCCTGTCGGACAGCAGTGCAAACCTGGAAGGCATCCAGCGGTCCTTTGCCATATTGGCAATGACCCTTGGCCCGTCGATAAATCCGGCCTGGGCCGCCACAAAAAGCAATGCAGCTTCGGATATAAGCGTGACCTGGACAAATATTGTTCCGAATTTTCCCCATCCTTTTGCAACGTTTTCAAAAAGGACGGCGTTAAGGGTCTTGCCGTTCTGCGGAGTTACCTTAAAAAGGACATATGCTATGGTTATACCAACCACAAGGAAAGAAAGCGATGCCGCCATATATAACATTGTTTTTTTTGCGTTCTTTATACGCGGCTCGGCAAAAATATTCAGCCCGTTTGACACGGCTTCAATGCCGGTAAATGTGCCTGCACCCATTGAATAAGCTTTCAGGACGAGCACGATCATTCCCAGGGTCCCAAGAGCTGCCCCCGTGCTTTTTATATCGGTCACCGTCTGGACAACAACGGAATGCGCGTTGCCGGAATTCATTATAAAGGCATAAACTATTATCACTATGTGTGTTATTACAAATACCGCGAATATGGGTGAAATTGCCGCAATAGATTCCTTGACGCCCCTCATATTCATTAACATTAGAATTACCACACCGAAGATTGCGACCCAGAATTTATATGCCTGCATGCTGACCGGCAGAAATGAGAAAAGAGCGTCAGCTCCCGACGCTATGGAGAGGCTTATAGTAAGAACGTAGTCTATTATCAGGGCCGAACCCGACACAACGCCGGCGGCCGGCGATAATAATTTGCTTGCCACCAGGTACCCGCCGCCACCCGCCGGAAATAATTCAATAAGCTGGGAATAACTGGCGCTTATTATAATAATTGTAAGCATGGACGCAAGCGCCACGAATATGCCCAGGGTGAAGTGCGATCCAAGCGTCAAAAATGACTCTTCAGGGCCGTAACATGAAGATGTCATGCCGTCCGCGCCCAGTCCGATCCATGCCATAAGGGCTATTAGCGACACTTTGTGAAAAATATTCGGATCACGGACGCTTCTGGCCGTGCCTAGAAGAACCTCTTTGGTCTGCTGAAAAATATTCTTTTTCTCTTCCATTTTGTCTCCTGTTTTATATGCACGTAGCCCGAATCGTGAATTTAAAGGGATTTATACTGTTTTGGGGTAGGGTTCAAAACCGTCTAAAGTCCGCGGCAAAAACTGCCCGCGGAACTTATCTTTGGTGCGTCTATATATTTTCCTTATGCAAAAGCCGTTTATACATACCGGCCGTATGCTTCAAAATAATGGGATAATTATACATTTAAACCGCGGGAAATCAAGGGAAAAATAAAAATAGGCAGTAAAATAAAGCGGTTATTTGTTTGCGCTGTTTCTTTTATATATACAAATATATATGGGCCGATTTTACCCGGCCATTTTTTTATTATCTGATTTTTTACGGAACTACACCATAAGTTTAGCGCATTTTTCCGCAGAAATGGCGGCAAAATCCGCGATTGCCGTTATAAAATATTTATCCTGCGGCAGAACCTGCGCGTAATCCGTCTTCAGAGCGATAACGCCTACCGTTCCGTTCCTTGTGGCCATTGGTAAAAATACAAATTCCGACGAAACCAGGGTCATTGTTCCCTTGCCGGCAATATCGCCCTTTTCATAAACCCAATTTGCAACTCCCATATCATTTTTGGATATAGTCGACGTGTTGTCGGAACGCGCCCAAACCTTTATTTTTTTATCCCTGTCCTTAAAAATTATCATATTTGGAACTTTTAAAACCTTTAACATATATCCCGATATTATACCGGCCACCTGCTCCATTATGTCAATATTGATGAGCTGTATCGTTTCCATGAGTTCCGGATTTTTATTTTCAGCCGTAGATTCCATTACCTGCTCTATTGTAGGGACGCCGAGCAATTCCCTGCCCATCTGTTCAAGTATTCTTATATTTTCCAACCTCATCCTGAGCGCTTCCTTCTGCCTGCGGAAGAGGCGTGTTATCTCGCCTACTACTATTGATGTTATAAAAAACATTATAACCTCGACTGCATATTCCGGCTTGACTATCGTTAAGTTGAAATATGGCGGCACAAAAAAGAAGTCGTAGAACAGGATGCTCATTACCGATACGAATATTGATGGGTACGTTCCAAAAAGATAAGCGCTTGCAACGACTGAAATTATGAAAATAACGGAAAAGTTTTCTATTCTGAAAATTGAATGCAGCAGCGCTCCGAGCCCGACTACTGGCAGCAGCAGGAGAAAACTGTACATATAATCCATAAAATTAAAACGCGGCAATATTCTTCTGCGTTTTTTATCACCTTCTTTTTCCCGGTTCTCAGCATTGGGTTCTATGAGGTAAAGATCTATTTCCCCGCTTGAATTGATCAGTTTCTTTACGGGCGACGGATTGAATATACCAAAGCCAAGTCCGGCGGATGGTTTTCCAATCATTATTCTTGTTATTTTTTCCTGCGAAGAAAATCGGAGCAGTTCTTCTGCCACGTCATTACCGGAAAGGGTCCTTACCTTTGCTCCCAGTTCCTCGGCGAATTCAAGTGTTGATGCGAGCTTAGCCCTGTCATTGTCGTCCATTTGAAGCTGGGAGATGGATTCGACATATACCGCATACCATTCTGCCTTTATCTCGCTGGCGAGATGGTAAGCCTTTCTTATTAGTTGTTTTGCGTAAGGTGAAGGCGCCACGCATACCAGAAGGCGTTCGGATACCGGCCAGGGCCCTATTATTGCTTTTGCTTTCATGTAATTAACAAGCTCGGAATCCAGCTTTGTCGCGACCCTTCTTAATGTTATTTCACGCAGGGCAAGCAGATTTGACCGCTTAAAAAATTTATCCACCGCGATCTTTGCCTGTTCCGGAATATAAACTTTTCCTTCCTTCAACCGCTGGTGCAATTCTTCAATCGGAATGTCCTTTACTTCTATCTCGTCGGCATGATCCAGCATAATATCAGGCACCGTTTCCTGTACCTTCACACCGGTAATTCCGGCAACAATGTCATTGACGCTCTCAAAATGCTGTATGTTGACCGTGGTATAAACGTCTATATTATTTTTGGATAGTTCCAGCACATCCTGATACCGTTTTAAGTGCGTTGATCCCGGCGCATTTGTGTGGGCCAGTTCGTCGACAAGAACTACCTTTGGCGCGCGTTTGATGATAGCCTGCATATCAAGTTCCTTTAAGAGCACGTTCTTATAATTTATTTCGGCCAGAGGAATTACTTCAAGCCCTGCCATCATCGCCTCTGTTTCTTTCCGCCGGTGTGTCTCCACCACGCCCACCACTACATCTACACCCCTACTTTTAAGGGCACGCGCCTGTTCGAGCATTGAATAGGTCTTGCCCACGCCCGGGGCATAGCCTATAAAAAGTTTAATAAGACCTCTTTTGCCATCCAGAGACGATTTATTCAACTCATCCAGGAGCGCCTGAGAATCAGGTTTTAACGTGTTGGTATTTTCCATTTTTCACTCCTCAAATAGCCTGTAACCCACGCCGGGCTCCGTCAAAATATGCTCCGGCCTGTTCGGGTCAGGCTCTATCTTATTTCTAATATTGCTTATCGTCACCCTGAGCAAATGAAGCGCGTCCTCGGGCTCCTCGTTTTTTCCCCATATTTCCTTAAGTATCCTTTTATGGGTCAATACTTTTCCATAGTTCATCACAAGCATCTTTATTATATCAAACTCAACGGGCGACAGCTTCACTGTTTTACCCTTTACCGTGACGGCATGCTGCGTTATATCAACCTCAAGCGTTCCGGTTTTATAAACCGGCCCGTCCTGTCTCGGCGCAAGCCTGCGCATTATTGTCCTTATCCTTGCCAGCAGTTCTCCCGCGTTAAATGGTTTTGTAAGATAATCATCCGCGCCGGCGTCCAGGGCTGCTATCTTGTCGGACTCATCGTTCCGCACCGAAAGAATAATTATCGGAACCACGGAACTTTCCCTGATTTTTTTTACTATATCGATGCCGTCCATATCCGGCAGGCCGAGATCCAGTATCACCGCGTCCGGGTGCGAGTTCAACGCAATATACACACCTTGTTCCCCGTCGGAGGCCTCAATTACGGAGATGCCTTTTGAGTTTAATGCGGCTTTTAAAAACCGCCGGATGGTCTTTTCATCGTCCACAACAAGAATCCGCAAACCGCCGCTGTTTTCCACGTCAGTCCCTCCCGCCGTGTCCCGCATCACCTAATGGCAGCCTTATAAAGAAAACCGCTCCACTTTCCGTATTGTTCCGGGCCCAAATTTTACCGCCATGAGCCTCCACTATTCCCCTGCAAATTGACAATCCAAGCCCGGTGCCCGAAACCTGCCTTGGCTTGACCGCCCTGAAAAACTTGTCAAATATATGTTCGAGATCCCCGGATGGTATTCCAAAACCCGAATCTTTTACCGTCATGACCGCCATATTTCCTTCTGTTTTTGCCCCTATGTATATTTCAGATCCGGCCGGCGAGTATTTTGCCGCATTGTCTATTAAATTAATAAAAACCCTCATCATTAGCGAAAAATCCACGGGTACCTCAAGCAGATCCCCGGGTATATCAACCGCGACCATCCTGCCTTCAAGCTTATCCTTGAGCTGCGTTAACGAGGCTCCAATCAGGTCGCGGAGATCGCAAGGCCTTACGTTGAGTTTTAAATTTCCCGATTCTACCCTTGTCATATCCAGGATGTTTCCAACTATCTCGTTTAAGTGAAGCGAATCATCATATGCCGTCTGCAAAAGTTCCTTCCTGTCCGCGGCGTCGACAGCCTCAAAATCCTGGGAAAGCGCGCTTAAGGCCCCTGTAATTGAAACAAGAGGAGTGCGCAGGTCATGCGATATGGAATTCAACAGCGCAGCCTGAAGGGCCTGTGTCTTTTTCGCCAGTTCCATTTCCCTGGATTTTTCCGTCAGAACGGCGCGCTGAATGGCAACCGAAGACTGGTTTGCAAGCGCTGTGACAAGTTCCATTTCAGAAGTGTTGAATATCACACGCCCGTCTGCCGTCCGTATGCCGAGCACTCCCACTGCTTCCAGTGAAGTTTCAAGCGGCACATAAAAAGCCTTTGCGGCGCTGAGCGTTGTCGTCCCGGAACCGGCCGGCTTTTTATTGGAAAACGCCCATTGTGCCACGGCATACTCATGTGTGTCGAGCGGAAAATCCGCGTCGCTTCCCGCGTCTGATATTCCATCCTTATGCGGCATAAAAACCGCCGTAGAACAGCCGAGCAATTCGCCGACATTTTTCCTTACAGCGCCGATGACCTGCGGTGTCGTTTCACATTCCGCCATTTCATTGCTGAACCTGTAAAGCACCGCGGTGCGGGCCTCGCGCTGTTTCGTCTCTATCGCCTGCCTCCTTGCGCGCGAGGCGACCATACTGACTATTACTCCGGTTATTATAAAACCCACAAAAGTGTATATATATTTCAGATCACTGACTGAAAAGGAATTGTAAGGTGGTACAAGGAAGAAATCAAAGGCCAGCACACCAAAAAAAGCGGTAAAAACAGACGAGGCCATCCCCCACCACAGTGCACTTAGTACAACGGCCAGAAGGAATAAAACAGCAAAGTTTGACGCGTCTATTATACCCCTGAAAAACGAACCGATGACAGTTACAAACGCCACCAGCAGGGTGCTGAATATAAATTCCTTTCCTTTTATCCTGTTTAAAAAACTGTTTTCCATGCGCATCCTTTTCCTTATTAATTAATAAATCCCTTTGACCTTATTATATCAACTTTTTCCCCCCGTAACACTGATTTTTGGATCAGCCGGAGTAATGGAATCGATATACATGTTCAATTCCAGTACATTGACCATCTTTGGGCCGATAAACCCCAGCAATGGCTCCTCTGTATATTTATTAACAGCCGACATAATAATTTTTTCGTCAACTTCACGGGCGGCTGCCACGCGTTTTATCTGCCAGATTGCGGCCTCTCTGGTTATCTGCGGATCAAGCCCGCTGGCGGATGCGCTTACAAGGTCTCCGGGAACTTTTCCCGCCTGCTGCGGGTTGTCCTTTAATTCGGCATCTGCATTCTTTAAAATACCCGTTATCAGGTCGGGATTTGTCGGTGCAAGGTTTGACCCTCCCGAATTCGAGGCGTTATAATCCACCGCGGACGGCCTGGAATGAAAATACTGCGGTTTTGTAAATTTCTGCCCCAGAAGGCTGCTGCCAACAACAACGCCGTCTTTTACGACAAGACTGCCCTTTGACTGGCCGGGAAATACAAGCTTTGCGGCCGCCCATATTAGCGCGGGATAAACAACCCCGCACAGAAAAGTAAAACACAAAAGCATCATTGCCGAGGTGAATAATATTTTTTTCATTTGTTTTTCTCCTTTTCCTAAACTATGTGAAGAACGGCGAGCAGCATGTCTATTACCTTGATTCCTATGAAAGGAAGTATAACCCCGCCAAGTCCGTAGATAAGTATGTTCACCCTTAAAAGCCTGGCCGCGGACTGCGGTTTATACGGCACTCCGCGCAGGGCCAGAGGGATGAGCGACGGTATTATCACAGCATTGAATATAATCGCCGAAAGAATGGCGGAAGACGGCGATGCCAGCCTCATTATATTGAGCGGAGCCATTGACGGAAACATACCCATAAGCATTGCCGGCACTATGGCAAAATACTTTGCCACGTCGTTGGCGATTGAAAAAGTCGTAAGCGAGCCGCGCGTGATGAGTATCTGCTTTCCTATTTCCACCACCTCAATGACTTTTGTGGGATTCGAGTCTAGATCCAACATATTGCCCGCTTCCCTGGCCGCGGCAGTGCCGGTATTCATTGCTATTCCCACATCGGCCTGCGCAAGGGCCGGAGCGTCATTCGTTCCGTCGCCTATCATTGCCACCATGTGTCCGTCGGCCTGGTATTTTTTTATAAGCGCCAGTTTTGTCTCCGGCTTTGCGTTTGATAAAAAATCGTTTACCCCGGCCTCGGCCGCAATCGATGCCGCAGTTATTGGGTTGTCGCCGGTTATCATCACGCTTTTTATGCCCATCAGATTGAGTTGCTGCAGCCTTTCCTTTATGCCGCCCTTCAATATATCTTTTAAATATATGACGCCAAGTATCCTGGCGTCTTTTGCCACCACAAGCGGGGTTCCCCCTTTTACAGCGACCGATTCAACTATTGCCTGCAGGTCCCCGGGAATTGAAATATTCTTCTCTTTTGACTTTACATATTCTATTATCGATTCAGAAGCGCCTTTCATTATCATTACGCCGTTCAAATCCACCCCGCTCATGCGCGTTTCCGCCTTAAACGGTATAAAATTAACCTTATCTGTGGATCCGAATTCATGTTCCCTTATGTTGAATTTGCGCTTGGCCAGCACAACAATGGACCTGCCTTCCGGAGTCTCATCCGAAAGCGAGGAATACTGCGCCGCCTCGGCCAGTTCCTGCTCCCCGACGCCTTTGACCGGAAAAAATGCGTCAGCCTGCCTGTTTCCCAGTGTTATTGTCCCTGTTTTGTCAAGCAGGACAACATCCACATCCCCGGCGGCCTCGACTGACCTTCCCGAAAATGCAAGTACATTTATTTTAAGCAGCCTGTTCATTCCGGCAATTCCTATTGCGGAAAGAAGGGCTCCTATTGTAGTGGGCGCCAGAGCCACAAAGAGCGAGACCAGCTGGGTTACGGTAAAAGTAGACTTTAAAAAATTTGCGTATGGCTGCAACGTGGCTACCGCAAGAAGAAATATAAAAGTCAGGGCTATAAGCAATATATTCAGGGCAATTTCATTTGGCGTCCTTTTACGCACCGCTCCTTCAACGAGCGCTATCATCTTGTCAAGAAAACTTTCGCCGGGGTTGGCTGTTATGCGATAAACAATAAAATCCGAGAGAACCTTTGTTCCGCCTATGACGCTTGAGCGGTCGCCGCCGGCTTCCCTTATTACAGGAGCTGATTCGCCGGTTACAGCGGACTCGTCAATGCTGGCAATACCGGAAATTATTTCGCCGTCAAGCGCAATCACATCCGACGGCTCCGCCATGACAAAATCTCCCCTTACAAGGGTGGATGCCGCTACCAGCGTGAATTCCCGCGAAGCGGTATCCGGAACTTTTTTTGCCATGAGGTCGCGCTTCGTCTTTTTCAATGAATCAGCCGTGGCCTTGCCCCTTGATTCGGCAAGGGCTTCGGCAAAATTTGCAAATATCACAGTGAGCCACAGCCATACCGATATATGCAGTGTCAGGATAATGCCCGCCGCATCGGCTTTAGTAAATATGCCGAAAAACAGGCTTATTGTGGTCAAAATTGCGCCGATTTCCACCGTGAACATGACCGGTATGGCCCACATTTTATCCGGGGAAAGCTTTATTATCGAATTTCCAGCCGCTTCCAGAAGCATTTTTCCACTGATTCTGTTAAGTTGTTTGTTATCCATTTTTTTCTCTCCTTATTTTAAGGCTGCAAAAAGATTCATATGTTCAGCAATGGGCCCCATTGACAGTGCCGGCAGAAATGTAAGCCCGCCCACAAGCAATATTACCATAACAAGCATGACGGCAAAAAGCGCGTCATTCGTAGGCAGAGTGCCCAGCGACGCGGGTGTGGCCTTTTTTACAGCAAGGCGTCCGGCCAGCGCGAGAACGAGTATGATAGGCACGAACCTTCCTAAGAACATTTCTAATGCCAGCGATATATTCCAGAAATCGATATTCGCATTCAAACCGGCAAATGCCGAGCCATTATTTGCCGCTGCTGATGTGGCCGCGTAAAGTATCTCGGAGAATCCGTGCGGCCCCGGGTTTGCGACCGATTTTACCGCGTCAGCCACATAGACGGCTATGGCCGAATTTAAAAGCATCAGGATAGAGGAAAAAATGGCCGCCGCTATGGTAAGCTGTATCTCCGTGGGGCCTATTTTTTTACCGAGATATTCCGGCGTCCTGCCCACCATTAACCCCGCGATAAATACGGTAATAACGGCAAAAAGTAGAAGTGTGTATAAACCAGTTCCGACGCCGCCGAAGATCAGCTCGCCAAGCTGCATGTCAAATAACTCAATAAGTCCCGTCAGGGGCATATTTGAATCATGCATATTGTTTACCGCGCCACATGATGTCACGGTCGTCAGCACGGAAAAGAGCGGCGATGCTGCCCCGAAAAACCTTGTTTCCTTACCCTCAGTGTTGCCGTTTTCAAACGAAACTTTCGCGCCCGCGTTCTTTACCAGCAGCGGGTTGGCCGTTGTTTCTGACCAGGCCGCGCACAGCACCAGTAATATCAGGGTTACAAAAACACCATAAAAAAGGGCCCTCCCCTGTTTTAAATCTCCGGCAAACTTTCCGAATGTGAAGATAAGACCGGCAGAGATTAATACTATTATAAACATCTCAAAAATATTGGAAAGCGGCGTGGGGTTCTCATAAGGATGGCTGGAATTGGCGTTCAAAAAACCTCCGCCGTTCGTTCCGAGTTCTTTTATGACCTCCTGTGAAGCCACCGGTCCCTGCGCTATTACCTGCTGCGCACCTTCAACTGTTTTTGCGTTCGTATAAGGGGAAAAGTTCTGCGGCACACCCTGGGAAACAAGAAATATGGCGCCAAAAATTGCTATTGGCAGGAGTATGTAAAGGGTTGTCCGTGTAAGATCTACCCAGAATGACCCAAGATGCTTGGTCTCTTTGCGCGTAAATCCCCTGGTAAGGGCAATTGCCACGGTAATGCCTGTTGCCGCTGAAAGGAAATTTTGCACCGCCAGCCCTGCCATCTGTGTAAAATAACTTACCGTTGACTCCGGAGTGTAGGCCTGCCAGTTTGTGTTTGTAACAAAAGAGACTGCGGTATTAATGGCCAGCCATGCATTCGGCGCCCCGAGCTTCTGCGGGTTTAAAGGCAGCCAGCCCTGAAGCATTATTACGGCAAAAAGAAGCAGCAATCCGGCAATATTAAAGGCCATCAGCGAAACGGTATAATCTATCCAGGTATGTTCGTCATCCTTTTTGACACCGCATAGCCTGTAAATAATATTTTCCACCGGCGTAAAAACAGGCGTCAGCAGGGTCTTTTTGCCCGTAAATACCAGGTACATATATTCGCCAAACGGCCTTGCCGCTATAAGCACCAGCACAAAAAAGAAAGAAAGTTCAATTATGATCTTAAGGTTCATTTTATGCCTCCTATTCTTTGTTGTTGAAAAACGCAAAAATTAAATACACGAACAAGAACAACGCCGCGGCAAAAGTTATGATCCACATATGACATCTCCTTCATTTTTTCTTATATATCAAATATACCCGGGAATGAAAAAAATCCAAGTCAATTTTCCGTCAAAAAAAGCGGCCCTTTTTAAGGGCCACTTTTAAACCGTATCTATTAACCAATTTTACCGACGATATCTTGCCGACTCTTATTTTGCTGTCTGTGGGACAATGTCAAAATCAACATCAAGCTGGAGCGACCACATCATCTTTGAGCTTCCGGCAAATTGCTTTGAAAGAGGGAATACCGGACCTGTCAAAAGATCGGCGTTGTCCGCAAAATAGCAGTATAAACCCGCTCCCCAGGCCGATAGAACATTATTTCCGCTCATATAATCCGCGCAAACCTGAAATTTTCCGACCTGCGGTGATGTATAGCTGGCCATCAGGCCACTGCTGTCGACTTTCCCGTTGTCGTCGATAAGAAGTTTGTCATTTCCGGAATAGGCTCCAACGCAGACCGTTCCTATGTTATCAAATGTTTTTCCTAATGCCGCGTAAAATACATTGTAATTTGTCACATTGTTGTCAACTCCGGCATTAAAAATACCGAGTGAGAAACCCACGGGAAGCAGGGCATTTTCATTCCACCCGATTTTGCCGTTAAGATAGTTAGCGTCCTTAAATGTGGCAGGTGAAGCCACCGGGAGAAGAGCGTCATAGCCAACTTCCGCCTGTATTTCCTTGAAAGGGAGTATGCCCATTGTGTAGCCGTAATCATTTGAGAGCATGCTGTTGTCGCGCACATATGAGTCATAACCAATGTGCCCCTTTAAGAACGGTTGAAAATAGACCGTACATGGCGTCCAGAAAACCGTGGACGGTGTGGCGTTTAAAACAAATGCAGGAACAATTGAGAAAAGAACCGTTAATAAAACCATCGCAATGTTAATCTTGTTGCTTTTTACTTTTTCCATTTTTCCTCCTGATGTTCGACTTATCATCCTTTATTTTGCCGGGTTATCTTCGTGCGTTTCATTCATATAATTGATTAATTCGTTTATACCAACTATATATTGATACCCTGCAATCTTATAAAATGTTTCATCAAAATCACTCCCGCTCCCTATTTCCGGAAGCGGCACGTTTTTATAAAAATACTTTATCATTTCATTTTTTAAGCCGCTTTTTATAGAGGCATTCAGCACATTTACAATATCAGCTATTTTATTAATTAGTTTCCTTTTTTCGTGATAATCTAATTTATTATCATATTGACTCAATATTTTGTTTAAATTTTCAACCTGTGTCTTCAAATAATCAATCCATTCAGCCTTACTAATCTCTCTGGCTTTATTTGGCTTTGGCGCCATTGCGTATCTATTTTTATAAGATTTGCCATATAAACTGTCTAACATTTTATTCCTCTCGCATCAATATTTTGTAATTCTTTTCGTTAAACAAAATATACTTCGAAATATAAAAATAAGTAAGTCAATTTTCCGTCAAAAAAAAAGCGGCCCTTTTTAAGGGCCGCTTTTAAACCGTGGCTATTGATAAAAACTTCCTATGGTTTCAGCATTTGTTCTTTGTCTCAAACATCAGCTTTGTCTGGTCCTCGTTGAAATCCACCGGATAATCGCCGTCAAAGCAGGCCATGCAGTATTTTTCCTTTTTCCCGCCCACGGCTTTAATCAGACCGTCCATGCTCAAATACGCCAGGCTGTCCACGCGGAGGTATTTTTTTATCTCTTCCATGTTATGGCTGTTGGCGATAAGTTCGGTCTTTGTCGGAAAATCCATTCCGTAAAAACAGGGGTTCATTATTGGCGGCGAGGATATCCTGTAATGTATCTCCTTTGCCCCGGCGTTCCTTATCATTTTGATTATCTTCCTGCTTGTGGTCCCGCGCACTATCGAGTCATCGACCACAACCACCCTTTTATCCTTTATTATGCCCTTTACAGGGTTGAGTTTTATCTTCACGCCGAAATCGCGTATTGACTGCGACGGCTCGATGAACGTCCTTCCTATATAATGGTTCCTGATGAGCCCCATGTCATACTTTATTCCCGCGCCCTCCGCATATCCTATGGCCGCCGAGACTCCGGAATCCGGCACCGGGATTACCACATCCGCATCCACGCTGGATTCCTCGGCCAGCTGTCTGCCCAGCCCGCGCCTTATTTCATTTACAGTCCTTCCAAATATGTAACTGTCCGGCCTGGCAAAATATATGAATTCAAAGACGCACATGGCGCTGCGGGCGCGCTCCGCGAACTGTATTCTTTCAAGTTTTGCCTCGCCTGTAAGTTTGTCCCTTGATATTACAACCATTTCACCCGGCTCAACCGTCCCGACATGCTCCGCGTTTATAAGGTCAAAAGCGCACGTTTCCGATGCAAAGACATAGGCCCCTTCCAGTTTCCCGATTTCAAGCGGCCTGAATCCATTGGGATCGCGCGCCGCTATGAGATAATCCCTGTTCATTATCATGAAAGAAAAGGCGCCTTTTAATTTCGTAAGGGATTCTTTAACGGCGTCAAGAAAATCCATTTTGTTGTACATGGCTATAAGGTGCACCAGCACCTCGGAATCGATGGTGGATTTAAAAATGGAGCCGCGCTCCTCGAGTGTGCGTTTTATTTCGTCCGCATTCACAAGGTTTCCGTTATGTGCGACGGTGAGGTCTCCGTTTATGTAATTTATCCTGACCGGCTGTGCGTTCTGCAGGTTGGATGACCCCGTGGTCGAGTACCTGACATGCCCGATAGCCCTGCTGCCCACAAGCAGAGCGAGCTTTTTCTCGTCAAAAATGTCGGCGACAATGCCCATATCCACCCTGTCGTGCATTTTTCCGTTTTCGTCAATTGATACTATGCCGGCGCTCTCCTGCCCCCTGTGCTGCAGCGCGTAAAGCCCGAGATAGGTCATGGTAGACGCCTCGGGATGTCCGAATATCCCGAATACGCCGCAGGCTTCCTTTATCTTATCCTCTTCGTTAAACATATTTGTTCACTCCTTTGGACCAGATGTCGATAAGTTCATCGATCCCCAGGTTTATTTTTTTCGGGTTCTTTTTCGATGCCCAGTCCACGTTGATAATGAGCCTTGAACCGCCGACTTTGCCTATCTCCGATATTATTACATTGTTCTTTGAAGCCAGTTTTTTCAGCGCCGTGACCTTTTCCCGCGCCGCCGTCACAATTATTCTGGACTGTGTCTCGCCGAAAAGCAGTGCGTCGAGCCTTATATCCGACTGGAGTTCCACAAAGGCCCCTATGGGTTTTTCGCCGTGCAGCGTCCCTGTTATACAGCATTCAGTAAGAGCAACAGCAAGGCCGCCCTTTGAAACGTCATGGGCGGATTTAACGAACCCTTTCTTAATGGCGTCCCTGCATGTCTTCTGTATCAGGACCTCTTTTTTCATGTTAATATCGGGCACCGGGCCTTTGACGAGGCCGTGCAGTTCCTTTAAATATTCTGACGCGCCTATCTCCTCGAGCGTCTCTCCTATCATTAATATAACATCGTTATTATCCC
>Ga0224555_1003592_pt1 | contig 15584 bp, 13 predicted proteins | sample 714S23034metaG_FD_180687 | JGI IMG/M metagenome (GOLD analysis project Ga0224555, IMG submission 180687) | Peat soil microbial communities from Stordalen Mire, Sweden - 717 S2 30-34 | ecosystem: Environmental > Terrestrial > Soil > Wetlands > Peat | place: Sweden: Norrbotten County, Stordalen...
ACTTGCGACGCAGATCGTCGCCATACGATTTCGCCATCGTCCGTTTGCCGCAGAGTTTCGCCAGGAATCACTATACACCTAACGCGAAAATGCTCTAGACGCGGAAGTAGTCGGGCCTCCAGGAATTGATGGATTTCTTGATCTGATCGCGGGTGAGGTGTTCGTCGAGGGCGCGTTTGACGAGCGCGGGGAGTTCGTCGTCGGAGGCGAAGCGCAGGCCGATGAGTTGGTCTTGGCTGAGGGCCTTGCTGCGGGCGAGCAGGTCCGCGGGCAGCAGCGCGGCGAAGCGAAGGCGCTCTTCGAGGCAGATGACGCGGTCCTGCGCCTTGAGGGCCATGACGCGGCTGCCGATGGCGAGCACGATAAGGGCCAGCGACAGGACGATGTACCAGAGGAAGAGGACGCGATGCCAATTCCAGTGATGGATGGTCAAAGCGATGGCGAAGATGAGGTTGAGCACCAGCACAGGCGCGGCGAAGAAGTGGAAGGGCGGGAACCAGCGGGTGTGGTTCTTGTAGCTTTGCGGTTCAGGCATGGAGCAGGTCCTTTCAGTCATGCTGAGGATGGGTTGAAGAGCAAAAGCGCATCGCAGAGAACACGGAGGAACAGAGAGAACACAGAGCGAGCCCGGGTCCCAGGTTCGGGAGACACCGAAGATGATACATCGAAAGGTGGAAGCAGATTCAAACAAGAAGGTAGGCTCGAAGGCATGGCGATGAAGCGGATTGGGGTGCATGTGGGTACGGCGGGCGGATGCTGGACGGCGGTGAACCGCGCGGTCGAGGCCGGGGCGAATACGTTCCAGATATTCTCGTCGAGCCCGCGGGCGTGGCGTGCGGCGGCGGTGAAGCCGGCGGATGCGAAGAAGATGCGCGAGCTGCGGGCTGAGTTTGGCGTGGGGCCGGTGGCGATCCACGCGAGCTACCTGATCAACCTGTGCAGCCAGACCGAGGCGGTGCGGGTGAACTCGGTGGCTGCGTTTCGCGGCGAGGTGGAGCGGGCGCTGGCGCTGGGCGCTGAGTACCTGGTGCTGCATCCGGGAAGCTGGAAGGGCTTGACGCGCGAAGAAGGGCTGCGGCTGGCGGCGGAGTCGATCGAGCGGGCGATTGCGGGAATCGATTTTGCGGGGAAGGACTTCAGGATACTGATTGAGAATACGGCGGGCGCGGAGTTTTCGCTGGGCGGAAAGCTGGAGCAGGTGGCGGAGTTGGTGGAGTGTTTGCGGGGTTGCGCTCCGGTTGGAGTGTGCCTGGACACTTGCCACGTGCATGTGGCCGGGTACGACATTGTGTCGGAGGACGGCTACATCGAGACGATGAAGCTGGTGGAGGCGACGGTGGGGTTCGATGCGGTGAAGGTGTGGCACTGCAACGATGCGAAGGCGCCGTTCGGGTCCAAGCTGGACCGGCACGAGCATATCGGCGAAGGCACGATCGGCGCGGCGGCATTTCGCAGGCTGCTGCACGATGAGCGCTTCGCGCACTGCGCGTTCATCGCGGAGACGCCGGTGGATGCTCCGGGGGATGAGGCGAGGAATGTGGGGGTGTTACGGACCTTATCTGCGGGCTGAAGGCTCCGACGTACAAAGGCAAATACAGAGATTCTGACTCTTCGAGTCAGAATGACGACTCGTTGTGAGTCCGTCAGTCGCGGTCGCGGGGGAGGCGGACGCGGAACTCGGTGTTGCCGGGTTCGGAGGCGAAGGTGACTTGGCCGCCGTACTGCTCGGTGATGCGCTGCACGATGCCGAGGCCGAGGCCGGTGCCTACGCCGACGGCCTTGGTGGTGTAGAAGGGGTCGAAGATGCGGGGCTGGCTTTCCAGCGGGATGCCGGGGCCGTCGTCGGCAATCGCAATGCAAAGGTAGTGGCGCGGCTTGCGGGCCGCCCTGGCGTCACCGGGCGTCTCTTCCTCCCAGGTGTGGATGCGAATGTGGCCGCCCTGGGGGACTGCGTCGATCGCATTGTCCAGCAGGTTGGTCCAGATCTGGTTGAGCCCGGAGCACTCGCATTGCAGGGGGGGAAGGTTCGCCGCGAGATCCTTTTCGAGGACGATCTCCTTCTGGCGAAACTTGTGGGCGAGGATGACCATTGTTGCGTGGAGGCTTTCGTTGACGTCGACCGCCTGCTTTTGCCCCTTGCCCTCGTACGCGTACGTCTTGACCGCCTTCACCAGGTCGGAGACGCGCCCGATGCTCTCCTCGATGGTGCTGACCAGTTGCATGCTGGAAACCAGCGCCTCCAGCCAGTTCAGCGCATCCGGGAAGTACGGTCCGGGGAACTCGGCGCGCGCACACTCCAACTCATCTGCCGTGATCCCGATGGCGACCAGCGCCGGGGCCAGCTTCCACGCGTCTTCCACGTTCGCATTTTCCATCCACGTCGCCAGCGCCTCTTCCGCGTCGCTCTGCTCCAGCGAATTCATGCGCAACGGCCGCTCCTTCTCGAGCGCGTGCTCCTGCAACTGGAACATGCATTGTTTCTGCTCTTCGTTCAGGTTGGCCTTGGAGAACTTGGCGGTGAGCTTATGCATGCGCAGGAGGTTCTGGCGCAGTTGAGCGGCTGCACGGACGGCGGCGGCCCCGGGGTTGTTGAGCTCGTGCATCAGGCCGGCGGCCAAGGCGCCCAGGGACGCCATTTTTTCCTGCTGCACCACCGCGCTCTGGAACTTCTGAAAGCGGTATGCCATGTTGCCGAGGATGGCCTTGCGCACATTGGGGCACGCCGTCATGATGTTCCAGAACTGCTGCTCATCGAACTCGAGCACCTCACTGGGTTGGGTGGCCTGCACGCTGATCGTGTAGGGAGTGTTGGAAAGCAGCGGCACTTCTCCAAACGCCGTGCCGGCGGGAAGCTGGGCCATGGTGAATCCCTGCCCGTCCTGCAGGGACCGGATGCGCATCTCGCCGCTGAGGAGAATCCAGAAGGAGTGCGCCACCTCACCCTGCCGGGCGAGGAAGTCGCCTTCCACCAGGCGCAATTGGCGAGCATCGCCCAGGCAGCGAATCTCCTGGTCGGGGACCGCGGCGAGGATAGCGACGGCGCGCAACCGCGCCAGCAGATCGTCGCTCATGCTTTGCGGCTTACTTCCGGCGGTCTGGACTTGCTCGCTCACAGTTGGATTGGATTGCTCCTGTAGCCAAAAAGCTTCTGAATCTGCTGCTGCCGGCGAGCTATTCCGGTGGTAACTAAAGTGTTACGAGCCGGAAGGCCCGAGGCTAAAGCCCCTCGGTATTGTTGACCGTTCTACCGCGGGCTGAAGCCCGATGCTACTCCGAAAAGACGTCACCAAGGGGCTTTCCGCAGCCTGTAAAGCCGGATTGCAAATGAACCGTGTACGGCACGGGTAAACGCGTGCCCTTAAGCGAAACGTCCTTTCCCGAAGCCTCGATGCCCTCTCATTTGTGTCCTACAGGGTTGCCAGGTATTGGTGCATGAACTGCACGGCGATAGACCCTTCGCCGACGGCCGAGGCGCAGCGCTTGACCGAGTTGAAACGGACGTCTCCGGCGACGAAGATTCCCGGCACGCTGGTCTCCAGCAGGTAGGGCTCGCGCTCCAGCTTCCAGGCTCCGGGCGCCCGAGCCTTCAGGTCGGGGCCGGCCAGGACAAATCCTCTTTCATCGGTGGCAATTTGTGCAGGCAGCCAATCGGTCTTGGGCGCCGCGCCGATGAAGATAAACAGCGATGTCGCGGTGCGCTGCTCTTCGCCGCGCGCGGTCTTCAGGGTCAGGCACTCAAGGTGGTCGTTGCCGGACATGGCAACCACCTCGGTCCTGGTTTCCACCACGATGTTGGGGGTCGCGGCAATCTGGTCGATGAGGTATTTTGACATGCTCCGGGTGAGCGATTCGCCGCGCACCAGCATGTGCACCCTGGCGGCATAGCGCGAGAAATGCATGGCCGCCTGGCCTGCCGAGTTGGCCCCGCCGATCAGGTAAATCTCCTCCTCCGCGCAGGACATGGCCTCGCTCTTGGCCGCGCCATAGTAGACGCCGGCGCTGGCAAAGCGGTCCGCCCCCGGCACCTCCAGCTTGCAATAGGCGACGCCGGTGGCAATCAGGCAGACGTGCGCGGTCAGCTCCCGGCCGTCGCTCAAATGCACCAGGTGGTAGCCGTTTTCCGAGTGGATGCAGGTAACCCGCTGGGTGAGGAACTCCGCGCCCAGCCGGTTGGCCTGCAGGAACGCGCGCTTGGCCAGCTCGTCGCCGCTGAGCCCATTGGGGAAGCCCAGATAGTTCTCTATCTTGGAGCTCGACCCGGCCTGCCCGCCGATGGCGTCCGGCTCGATGATGAGCGTGCGCAGCCCCTCGGATGCCCCGTAGACGGCCGCTCCGAGGCCCGCCGGTCCGGCGCCGATCACGATGACGTCGTAGAACTCCTCGCGCGCCTGCACGCGCAGCCCGATGCGCGTGGCCAGCTCCATGGTTGTCGGCTGCACCAGTGCGGTCCCGTCGCCGAACAGGACGACTGGCAACTTCGCATCGTCCAGGCCTTTTTCCTTCAGCAGATCGACTGCCTCCGGCATGCTCTCAGGGTCCAGCCACTTGTACTCGATGCGGTTGCGCGAGAGGAAGTCGCGCACCGCGTGGTCGGTGGGCGACCAGCGCAACCCGATCACCCGGATGCCCTCGTACGGCGCCTTGTAGCCCTGCTTCCAGGCCTCCAGTAGGTCGTCGAGCACCGGGTACAGCTTCTCTTCCGGCGGGTCCCACGGCTTGTTCAGGTAATAGTGGATCTTGGCCGAGTTGATGGCGCGGATGGCGGCCTCGGTGTCGGCATACGCGGTCAACAGCACGCGCTTTGCCTCCGGATAGATGGCCATGGCCTGCTCCAGAAAGTCGACGCCGGTCATACCCGGCATGCGCTGGTCGGAGAGGAACAGGGCGACCGCCTCCTCGCGCTCGATCAGCTGCCGGCAGATGTCCAGCGCCGCCCCGCCCGAAGCTGCCCGTACGATGCGATAGTTCTGCCCGTAGTGCCGGCGCAGGTCCTGCACCACGGCTTCGAGCACGCTGATGTCGTCGTCGATGGCAAGAAGAATTGGCTTCGGCATAGGTCGCCTGGGCTTGCTATTCTGACGCCGGCCCTATCCGGCGGCTGAGAAAGGGGTGTTTCCATTGGATTCGCCCAAGGCCGGGAAGGGTGCTAGCAAGCGGAACTCGGCGGAAATGCTGCCTACCCGCGAGCTGAACCCGGATAAGACCGGATGGCGAAGGATGCTAAACGAATTGTAGACATCCCTCATCCCGGTTGCCAGCCTTGCCGATAATGGAACTGGCGTCCAGATGCGCCCTGGGAGGCGCAATCGACCGATGATTCAAGTAATCCTTGCCGACAACCAGGCGATCTTCCGGGCGGGCGCGGCTCGCGTGCTGGCCCTGGAAGACAACGTGAGCATTGTTGCCCAATGCGAGGACGCGGCGCGCCTGGAGAATGCCCTCGACGCCCACATAGGCGCGATTCTGCTGGTGTCCGCCAGCCTGCAAGCCGACGCCGGCGGCCTGATCGCCCGCGCCCGGGAGGCAGGCAGCCGCGTCATACTGGTTGCCGAGAATGGCGCCGAGGTCGCGGACGCGCTTGCCCGCAGCCTTGATGGCATGGTGTTCCGCGGCGTTTCCGGCCCCGAACTGATCGACTGCGTCCGCCGGGTGGCGGCGGGTCAGCGCTCGATGCAGCACTCCAACGTCACCTCCATCCTGGCGCAGGACGCAGTCGGCGTCCGCGTCCGGGACCGCCTGACACCCAAGGAGATCCAGATCGTGGCGCTGATCACGCAGGGTTGCAAGAACAAACAGATCGCCATCCAGCTGAACACCAAGGAACAGGTCATCAAGAACTACCTGCGCAGCATTTACGACAAGACCGGCGTATCGGACCGCCTGGAACTGGCCCTCTTCACCATCCACCACCGGGTGCTGGCGGAAGCCGCAGCCCGCGCGGGCGACCTGTTGCAGGCGAAGACCGCCTGAGCCGTTCCCCTGTGGGTGCCCGGGCGCTGGCTCAACGGCGACGACGTTCTGCTGAACTACAAGCTGGCAGAAGCGGCGGCGGCCAACCAGTCCGGCAGCGGCCTGAAATTTGCCGCCGACGGGCCCACCATCCAGAAGGTGAAACTCTACCGTTATCGGTAGTCGCCGAGTTTCTCGGCGATCAACTTGGCCTGGGTGAACAACAGCAGATAATCCGGGCCGCCGGCCTTGGAGTCGGTCCCGCTCATGTTGAATCCGCCGAACGGATGCGCACCGACCATTGCGCCGGTGCACTTGCGGTTGAAGTAGAGATTGCCGACGTGGAACTCCAGGCGCGCGCGGTCGAGCTTGGCGCGGGAGGTGGAATAGAGTGCGCCGGTCAGGCCGTACTCGGTGTTGTTGGCGATGGCGAGGGCGTCGTCGAAGCTGGTGGACTTGATGACCGCCAGCACCGGCCCGAAGATCTCTTCCTGCGCGATGCGCGCCGTTGGCGCCACGTCTGCAATCACCGTCGGAGCGATGTAGTAGCCGTAGTCTGGGTTGTTCTTCGGGGCCTTACCGAACGCGATTACCCGGCCTTCTTTTCGCCCAATCTCTATGTAGTTGAGGATCTCTTTGTAGGCCGCTCGATTGATGACTGGCCCCGTGTAGAAGTTTTTCGCCGGGTCACCAACCTCTATGTGCGTGACGCGCGCGACGAGGCGCTCGCAGAATTTGTCGTAGATTTCGGTAGCCACGATGGCGCGAGAGCAGGCGGAGCATTTTTGCCCGTTGAATCCGAAGGCTGATGCGACGACGCCTTCGACGGCGGCGTTGAGGTCGCAATCCGGCTCGACGATGATCGAATTCTTGCCGCCCATCTCGAGCACGGTGCGCTTGATGAACTTCTGGCCGGGCTGCGTCTTCGCCGCGCTCTCGTGGATTTTGAGGCCGACGGCTTTGGAGCCTGTGAAGGCGATGAAGCGCGTCTCGGGATGGGCCACGATGGCAGAGCCGAATCTGGCGCCCGCGCCGGGGCAGAAGTTGACCACGCCATCCGGCAGGCCAGCCTCTTCGAGAATGCTGAAGAAGACTGCGGCGATGGTGGGCGCGTCGCCGGAGGGTTTGAGGATGACGGTGTTGCCGCAGACGATGGCCGCCGAGGTCATCCCCGCCATAATTGCCAGCGGGAAGTTCCACGGCGGGATCACCGCTCCCACGCCCAGGGGAATGTAACGCAACTGGTTGCGCTCTCCGGGAAGTTGGATCGGCGTGGCGGCAGCGTCCAGGCGCAGCGCTTCGCGCGCGTAGAACTCCAGGAAGTCGATGGTCTCGCCGACGTCGGCGTCCGCCTCGGCCCAGTTCTTGCCGACCTCGTAAGTGAGCCACGCGCAGAGTTCAAATTTGCGCTGGCGGACGATGCCGGCAGCGCGAGAGAGCAGGGCAGCGCGGTCAGCCGCGGGCGTGCGCGACCAACTCGCGAACGCAGTCTGCGCCGCGGCCATCGCCAACTCGACGTGGCGCTCGTCGGCGCGCTGGTGGATGCCGACCACCTCGGCAGGCCGCGCTGGGTCGATGGAGACGATCTTGGCGTCGGTCTTGATCCGCTTGCCGCCGATGACGAGGTCATACTCGCGGCCGAGGCTGGACTTGACCGCAGCCAGCGCCTCCTGCATCGCGCGCTTCGTCGGTGCGTCGGTGAAGTCGAGAAACGGCTCATTGACGAACGGAGCTTGGTGGGAGCGCAGCTCGCTCTGCGACAGGTTCGGGGGATAGGTGGCAGTCGTCATAGCCCTCCATTCTAGTGCGGTTGGGCTTTCATGAGTTGAGGACGCGCAGCGCGGGTTCGGCCTCGGTCGCAAAGTGCTTGCGGATTTTTTCCGCGGTGGCGGCGTTCACTACCGCAGTCAGGGCGTCGGGGCTGGCCTGGCGGATGCCGCGGACGCTGCCGAAGTGTTCGAGCAGGCGCTGGCGGGTGCGCGGGCCTACGCCGGGGATGGCATCGAGTTCGGAGTCGCGGTCGCGCATCTCGCGGCGTTTGCGGTGGTAGGTGACGGCGAAGCGGTGGCTCTCGTCGCGAACCTTCTGGATGAGGTGCAGCACAGGCGAGCGGCGGTCGAGGACGATGGGGTCCGACTCCTGGCCGTAAACGTAAATGATCTCCTCGCGCTTGGCAATCGATGCGAGCGCCGGCTGGTCCGGCGTGCCGGGCTGGATGCCAATCCGGGCCAGAGCTTCTGCCGCGGCGTGAAGCTGGCCGAGGCCGCCGTCGATGAGGATCAGTGATGGGAAGCACTTCGTGCCGTTCTCGTTTTGCCGGTCCAATAAGCGCTTGTAGCGGCGGCCGACAACCTCCTGCATGGCGGCGAAATCGTCGACGCCGGTGACGGTCTTCACCTGGAACTTGCGGTAGTCGGACTTCTTCATGGCGCCGTCTTCCCAAACCACCATCGAGGCGACCGTCTCCGCGCCCTGGATGTGGGAGATGTCGAAGCACTCGATGCGGCGGGGCAATTGGTCCAGCGTCAGCAGGTCCTGCAACGACTCCTGGATGGCCTTCATCCCCGGTTGCAGCACGCGGAAGCGCTGGTCGTAGGACTGCTTCGCGTTCAGGCAGACCAGGTCCACCAGCGAGCGTTTCTCCCCCCGCTGCGGCGCGCTAATCTCCACGCGCCGGCCGGAGCGTTCGCTGAGCAACTCCGCGAGGATGGCGCGGTCGGGGAAGTCCACCGGCACCAGAACGGCGCGTGGCACGTAGCCCTGGTCGAGATAAAGCTGCTTCAGCAGGGAAGAGAAGAAGGCCGCGGGGCTGAAGGAATCAGTTGCTAGTTGCTGGTTGTTAGTTGATAGTTGGGGATTCGCTCTCCCGAGTGCCACTCCTTGGTCGGTAAGAGTGGAATACTCCTCGGCGATGGGGGAGTCGGCGGCGATCTCGGGCGCGGGGCGCGTGGGATCGGGATCGAGGCAGGGAAGGACTTCTTCGGTTTCGGGTTCGGCGCAGGGGTCTGGTGAAGACCCCAGGGTCGACGATGAGGCTGTCGAACCTGGGGCACCCGCGGTGTCGACGGATTCGGAATCGTCGATGAAGTCGGGCAGGTCTTCCCAGAAGAAGTCGCGGCGGTCGACGATCTTGCCGGCGCGCATGTGGAACAGGTTGACGGCCAGCATGCCGCTCTCGTAGTGGAATCCGAAGACATCGGCGTCCTCGTTGTCCGCGGTGGCGATGCGCTGCTTGTCGTGCATCTGGTGGACGGTGACGATCTGGTCGCGCAGCCGCGCCGCAGCCTCGTATTGCTCAGCCGCTGCCGCCGCTTCCATGCGCGCGGTCAAGCTGGCTTCGAGTTCACTGGGCTTGCCGTCGAGAAAGAGTTGCACGTCGTGGATGGTCTGCTTGTAGGCTTCGGGCGTGGTAAGGCCTTCGACGCAGGGGCCGAGGCAGCGCTTGATGTAGTACTGCAGGCAGGCGCGCGGATGGTAGCGCGACAGATCGACCTTGCAGCTGGGGATGAGGAAGCTGCGGTGGATGAGGTCGACCAGCCGATGCGCGAGGTTGCCCGGAAAATACGGGCCGAAGTAGGCGCTGCCGTCTTTACGCAGGCGGCGGGTGACGAAGACCTTGGGATAGCGGTCGGCGAGGGTGAGCTTGATGTAGGGGTAGGTCTTGTCGTCGCGCAGCAGGATGTTGAAGCGCGGCTTGCGCTGCTTGATGAGATTGTTCTCGAGCGCGAGGGCCTCATGCTCGTTGGCCACCGTGATGTAATCCACGTCGACCGCCTCGCGCATCAGCGAGCCGGTCTTGGCGTTAGCCTGCGACGCAGCCAGGAAGTAGGAGCGCACGCGGGCGCGCAGGTTCTTGGCCTTGCCGACGTAGATCACCTCGCCCTCGGCGTTCTTGTAGAGATAGCAGCCGGGGAGGGGCGGGAGGGTGCGGATTTTCGCGAGCAGATCCATGGCCGCTGTCTCTCAAGTTTAGTCCGGCGACGGAGATGGGGTCAGCGAGTCAGCAAGTCAGCAAGTCAGCGGGTCAGCGAGTCAGCGAACTGGCGCCGGAGCGTAAGTTTGACTCGGAATCGCGCAATACTTACCCGGAAGGCAGGTCCGCCCATCCCCCAGCTTTCCGGGAGAAGTCGTGTAATTTCAATTGGTTACATAAGGAGCGCGATGTGGCATGGGAATTGCTATTAGGGAAGTGTCAAAGCTCAGGGCCACAAGTGCTTTGCATCAGGAGAGTGCAGATCATGAGCGTCGATTCCGTTGCATCCCGATTCAACCTTGGCACCGTCCTTGTGGCGAGCGCCGTAGCACTTGCGCTGACCACCGGCTGCTCGACCAAGAACTATGTTCGAACGCAGACCCAGCCGCTGGTCCAGCAGACCAACGAACTCGACACCAAGACTGCGCAGGACCACCGCGACATCATGGACACCGACCAGCGCGCACAGGCGGGCATTTCCAAAGCCAGTGACGCGGCCAGCACGGCGGACCAGCACGCGATGGTTGCGGGGCAGTCCGCGGATACGGCCCAGCAATCCGCGCAGGAGGCCGTCAACCGGGTGGACACACTCGTCGGCGTGGTGGCCAACCTGGACAACTACAAGCAGCTTTCGGATGTGAGTGTAACCTTTGGCTTCGACAAGAGCGTGCTGACGGACGACGACAAGGCGCAACTGGACCAGGTTGCCGCCAGCCTGACCAGCACGCGGGGCTACATTCTGGCGTTGACCGGCGGCACGGACTCGGTGGGCGATGCCGAATACAACTACAAGCTGAGCAATCGGCGCGCGGATGCGGTGGTGAACTACCTCTCCATCAAGTACAACATTCCGCCGCACAAGTTCTATCTGATCGGCATCGGCAAGGATAACCCGGTGGCGGACAACGACACTCGCGCGGGACGTAAGGAGAACCGTCGCGTCGAAATCAAGCTGATGTCGAACATGGCGAAGAATGCCTCGACCCAGGGAGCGCCTTCGGGCGGCCAATAAAGACAATAGAGAGCCGTTGGAGAATCGCAAATTCAGGCCAGTAGTAGAGGCTGGCCAGGAATGGCAACTAAAACGACCTTGTAGCTACGGAAATGGAATGATCCATTGCCGGCTGTGGGACGAAAGGAAGCAAGAGGGCCTCTGCAGTCGGCAATTCGGTCGAGCAGTCAACACATGCTACGTGGAATCGGGAAACAATGAAGCAGTACGAAGCGCTGTTGAAGTCACGCACGTTCTTCATGGCATTACTCCTGGCCGGCTGCGCAGGTGGTCTCCAGAGCAGTTTAGCCGCGCAAACCGCACCAGCAGTGATTTTCACCAATCCCAGTAGCGACGCAATCAATGTACCGACCAGTATCAACAGCAGCAAAAATATTGTGACCGCAACGGCGCCGACCGCAACCTTCAGCCAGCCAATGAATCCGGCAACCATCGACTCGTTGCAGGCAGGGAAGCAGCTCACGTTCACGATGGTGGACTCATCGGGAAACAACGTACCCGGTACCGTTGCAATGGATGTAACTAACACGGTAGCAACCTTTACACCGACCGCGCCCAATCTCATTCCGAACACCGGTTATGTCGCAACCATCAGCACCAAAGCCGCGAGCGCTGACGGCACTGCGATGGCCAGTCCAGTCACCTGGAGCTTTACGACTAAGAACGTCCTATTCACCAGTCAGGCTCCGGTGAACCTAGGCACGGCGGGTACCTTCGCTATCCTGACAAAGACAGGAATAACGGACGTTTATGCCTCCGCCATCAATGGAAATGTTGGATCCAGTCCGATCACCGGCGCCGCGGTTCTTGTCACTTGCCCGGAAGTGGCTACGGGAATCATTTACACCGTCGATGCGGCCGGCCCTTTGCCATGCAGAACGACGAATGCCACGTTTCTGACTACGGCAATCGGCGACATGGGAACCGCATACACCGACGCCGCCGGACGATCAATACCCAATGCGACTGAACTGGGCGCGGGGCAGATTGGCGGGTTGACCATCACTCCCGGTCTTTATAAATGGAGCAGCAATGTCCTGATCTCAAACAGCGTTACGCTATCGGGCGGGCCAAACGATGTCTGGATTTTTCAGATCGCCGGCGAGCTTAGCCAAGCGAGCGCTACCAAGGTGATCCTGGCCGGCGGGGCGCTTCCCAAGAACATCTTCTGGCAGGTTGGCAGCAGCGTAGCCTTGGGAACGACCGCGCACTTTGAGGGAGTTCTACTGGGTCAAACACTGATCGCAGTCAAGACTGGCGCATCGGTGAACGGCAGGTTGTTGGCCCAGACCGCTGTCACTCTTGAGCAGAATGCGGTTACGCAGCCTGCTCAATAACAGGATTCCGTCGGGCGGCGCAGATCCAGGGCCCCGCGATTTCCGTTCGATGGATTATTGACGCGCCTGGCCAAGCCGGGCGCGTCTCTCTGTCTGCCTTGCAGCGAGCGCCGGGGTAAAGTAGTGGTATGGCCGAAGTAGAGACTGCGGGAACCGAGCAGGCGGGAGAACGGCGGACGGTGGCGGCGGCGGTGAACGCTGCGGTCGAGGCAGCGGCGCCCTTGGCCGAAGCAATTTCGATCATGGCGCGGCTGCGCGGGCCGGGCGGGTGCCCCTGGGACCGCGAGCAGACCTTCGACTCGATCAAGCGGCATACGCTCGAAGAGACTTACGAGGTCTTCGACGCGATCGAGCGGCGGGCCTGGCCGGAGCTGAAGGATGAGCTGGGCGACTTGCTGCTGCAAGTGCTGTTCTACGCGCAGATGGCGTCGGAGGCAGGTCACTTCGACATCGCCGACGTGGCGGCGAGTCTGAACGCGAAGCTGGTGCGCCGGCATCCCCACGTCTTTCCCCCACAGGAGGGGCCGAACGCAGGCCGTCTGGCCGAAGCGGCGGACGCCGGTGCGGTGCTGCGCAACTGGGAGCAGATCAAGCGGACGGAGAAGCGGGCGGCCGCGGCACAGCGGCCGGGCTCCGACGGAAGCGGCGGAAGCGGCGCTGCCTCGGCGCTGGACGACATTCCGCGGGCCATGCCGGCGGTGCTGGAGGCGGGCAAGCTGGGCTCGCGCGCGGCCAAGGTCGGCTTCGACTGGCCGGACGCGGACGGCTTGTTTGCGAAGCTTCAGGAAGAGATCGCGGAACTGCACGCCGAAGCCGCCAAGGGCGACGCAGCGCGGTCGGAGCTGGTTGAGGAAGAGCTCGGCGATCTGCTGTTTACGGCGGTAAACCTGGCGCGCCACCTGGAAGTGGACGCGGAGTCGGCGCTGCGCTCCGCCACCGCCAAGTTTCGCCGGCGCTTCCGGGCGATGGAGGCGAGCGCGGGAGGCTTCGACGCGCTGGCCTTGCTCAGCCCCGGGGAACTGGATGCGCTTTGGAACCAGGCGAAACGCGAGCTGGATGCGGTTGCGCCAGGCGGGGTGAAAGCATGAGCGGCGCCGAGCATCCGGCCAAGTCCATGGCGGTCAAGGACGGTACAAAGGACATTCGCATCGGCCCGGTGACGGCGATGGCAGAGTTCGAGCGCTGTGTCGAGGTGCAGCTCGCCGTTTGGGGGTACAGCGATGGCGATCTTATTCCCAAGCGCGTGTTCATTGTCGCGGACCGCATTGGCGGCCAGGTGATTGGCGCCTTCGACCAGGATGTGCTGGTCGGGTTTGCCATGGCCCTGCCTGGCTACCGCGACGGCAAGCCCTACCTGCACTCGCACATGCTGGCGGTGTTGCCGGAGTATCGCAATGGGGGGCTGGGGCGCAGGCTGAAGCTGGCCCAGCGCGACGATGCCCTGGCGCGCGGCTTCGACCGGATGGAGTGGACGTTCGATCCCCTGGAGATCAAGAATGCGCACCTGAATCTGGTGCGGCTGGGCGCAATTGTAAGGCGTTATATACGAGACTTTTACGGGCCGTCGACCTCGCTGCTGCAGGGCGGCCTGCCCACCGACCGGCTGGTGGCGGAGTGGTGGCTGCGGTCGGCGAGGGTGCGGTGCATTCTGGGCGAGCATGGCCCGGGCGAAGAGATGGCGCAGACCGCCGCTGCTCCCGATGGAATCGTCGAGCGAGTCGCCGTTCCCCACGATATCCACAACTGGAAACGAAACCCGGAGCAGCGTAAGCTGGCTGAGCAACTCCAAGCCAGTATTCGCCTTGCGCTCGAATCCGCGTTCGCGCGCGGGCTGGCCATCACAGGCTACCAACGCGCCCTGGACGGCGATGGGTGTTTTTTGCTGGGGCCGGCGACCGGACTTTGAAGCATCGGAAGAAAAGGCAAGGGAGCATCAGGCAACCGAGGAGAGCAGGCAGCCACTCAAACCGCACGACAGGAATACAGGACAAATACATATGCTGACCATCGACGCAGTTCATCTACGCGAGATCAACATGCCCCTCGCCTTTCCCTTTGAGACCAGCTTTGGCATCACCACAACGCGGCGCATTCTGCTGGTCGAGATCGAGTCCGACGGGCTGACCGCCTGGGGCGAGTGTGTTGCCGGCGAGCACCCGTATTTTTCCGAAGAGAGTGTGGATACCGCGTGGATCGTCACCGAGCAGGAACTGGCGCCGCGGCTGGTGGGGCAGGACCTCGTCGGCGGCGGAGGCTGCCCCGCGTTGTTTCGCCAGGTGCGCGGAAACCGCATGGCCAAGGCGGCCCTGGAGAATGCGGTGTGGGACCTGGAGGCGCAGAAGAAGAGAGTCTCGCTGGCGGATATGCTCGGCGGTACGCGCAGCGTGATTCCGTGCGGGGTGTCCATTGGCATCCAGCCTTCGCCGGCGGCGTTGATGGAGAAGATTGCAGAAGAGCTGGAGGCCGGATATCAGCGCATCAAGCTGAAGTGCAAACCCGGGTGGGATACCGAGATCTTCGACCAGGTTCGCAAGCGCTGGCCCAACATCCGGCTGAGCTGCGACGCCAACTCCGCCTATCGCGTCGTCGACATCGACCACATCGCGGAATGGGACCGGTTCGATCTGATGATGATCGAACAGCCCTTGTGGTACGACGATTTCTACTTCCACTCCATGCTGCAGAAGCGCCTGGACACACCCATCTGCCTGGACGAATCCATTCGCAACCGGCGCGACGCACTGGCTGCGATCGACATGGACTCCTGCCGCATCATCAACATCAAGTTGGGCCGGGTGGGTGGCTTCTCCGAGGCGGTCGCGGTGCATAATGCGGCCGGCGAGCGCGGCGTTCCCGTGTGGTGCGGCGGCATGCTGGAGACAGGCATCGGACGTGCCCACAATATCGCGCTGTCGTCGCTTCCGAATTTTTCGCTTCCGGGGGATGTGTCGGCGTCGCGGCGCTATTGGATCGAGGACATCATCGAGCCCGAAGTGACGGTCAGCCGCGAAGGCGAGATTGCGGTGCCGGAGGGAATTGGCTCCGGCTACACCGTGCTGCGCGACCGCATTGAGGCGCTAACGGTGCGGCGGCAGACGGTGCGTGCAGCGGCGCGGGTGATGGCCTAGGAACTCGTTGAAATTCGCATGATCGGTGGGCGGGGCTTGGTGTTTTCTGCGGTGTCCTCGGTCAATTCCTGCTCGAAACGCGCATTTTGCCAGTGTTTACGCGGGCTTTGGAGGCTCATGGAAGGCGGTTTCCGCCCTCCGGCCGAACTTCAGGCGCTTTGGTTTGTCATTCCGCAGCGCAGCGG
>Ga0224555_1003593_pt1 | contig 15579 bp, 15 predicted proteins | sample 714S23034metaG_FD_180687 | JGI IMG/M metagenome (GOLD analysis project Ga0224555, IMG submission 180687) | Peat soil microbial communities from Stordalen Mire, Sweden - 717 S2 30-34 | ecosystem: Environmental > Terrestrial > Soil > Wetlands > Peat | place: Sweden: Norrbotten County, Stordalen...
GCTCATATACCAGCGGAGCAGCTGCGCTACGCCCCCGGCCAATTCCTGACGTTGCGCGTTCCCAGCGACCGCACCGGCTCGGTGGCCCGCTGCTATTCGCTGTGCAGCTCGCCCTTCAGCGACGAGGCGATGACCGTCACCGTCAAACGGGACCAAGGCGGATACGCGTCGAACTGGCTGTGCGACCACGCTCATCCGGGCATGCGGATTCACGTGCTTGCGCCGTCGGGCACGTTCATGCCCAAGACGCTCGACGACGACTTCGTAATGTTGGCTGCCGGCAGCGGCATCACGCCGATCATGTCGATCTGCAAGTCCGCGTTGTCCGAAGGCGGCGGGCAGGTGGTACTGATCTATGCCAACCGCGACGAGCGTTCGGTGATCTTCGGTGACGCGCTGCGCGAGCTCGCCGCCAAATACCCGGACCGGCTGACCGTGGTGCATTGGCTGGAGTCATTGCAGGGGCTGCCGTCGGCCACCGCGCTGGCGCAACTGGCCGCCCCGTTCACCGATCGGCAGGCATTCATCTGCGGGCCCGGACCGTTCATGGCGGCCGCGCGCGAGGCGCTCGAAACTCTGAAAGTGCCTGCACAGCAAGTGCATATCGAGGTATTCCGGTCGCTGGATACCGATCCGTTCGCCGCGGTGAAGATTGATCACGACGGCTCTGATGATGGGGAGCCGCCCGCCACCGTGGTCGTCGAACTGGACGGGCAGACACACACCGTGTCCTGGCCGCGCCGGGCCAAGCTGCTTGACGTGCTGTTGAACGCCGGCTTGGACGCGCCGTTCTCCTGCCGCGAAGGCCACTGCGGCGCCTGCGCCTGCAGTCTGCGCAGCGGCAAAGTGAACATGGAGGTCAACGACGTGCTCGAGCAGCAAGACCTCGACGACGGATTGATTCTGGCCTGCCAGTCGCACCCGGAAACCGATTCGGTCGAAGTCACCTACGACGAGTAGCCGCGGCGTAGGTTCTGCTCAGGTTCGGCTCGAAAGGAGCTCCGATCATGCGGCTGGCGACGGCAATCGCGGGCGTCGGTCTGGTGCTGGCCTCGGCGACATTCGTCGCCCCCGCGGTCTCGTCGGCAGCCAGCAACAACGCCACCAATCTGTTTCCCCTCGACGGCCCGAACCAGCTGGAGACCTACGCCCGACTCGATTGCCATGGCGCGACCGGCAGCTGCGACTTCACCGTGGGCGCCGACATGAAGACGCCCGACGGCGTGACCGGTTTCCCGCATGACCTTTGGTCGCGGCAAAGCACCGAAGTGCGTTCCACCGACCGGCTGGCCTATATGGACGTGCACGCCACCGCCCAATACGACCGGGTCATGAAAGAGGGCGGGACCGACGAGATCACCACGATCTACCTGGGTGACGGGCCGCCGGAGAAATACCAGACCACCGGTCGGATCGACTCGACGGACTGGCGGACCGGGCAACCGCGGACCAACGTCAATGTCATCCTCTGCACGCACATTCAAGTGGTCTACAGCGGGGTCAATGTCAGCTCGCCCAGCACCTGCGCGCAGGCCAATTTCGGTTGAGCGACCGTCGCGCGGCGTGATCAACGGGACTCGAGGAACGTGATCACCGCTCGGACGCGGCGGTGATCGTCAGCGGCCTCGGGCAGGTTCAGCTTGCTCAGAATACTTCGCACGTGCTTCTCGACGGTGCCTTCGGTGAGCCACAGCTGACGGGCAATGCCGGCGTTGGAGCGCCCCTCTGCCATCAGCGCCAAAACCTCGTGCTCCCGAGGACTGAGGGTTGAAGGCGTCGAGCCAGCGCGACGGCCGAAGTGGTAGCCGATGCATAGTGCTGTCACAAGCGCGGAGATAACCGCAAGCGCCGTCATGAAGATCAGCGTCCTTCGTCGCAGTCGCGGGAGGTCACATGCGAGATAGACCTCGGCCAACAACCAGGAAGGGGCATAACGCGACGCCGGCGAATCCGCAGCGGCCTTTGTGAGCGGCGCCTAACCGGTATGGGTGATAGCTGGAAAACGGATACCGCGCGGTGCAAGATGGTTCCTCAAGCAGGCAAGCCGGGAGGACCAGGCGTTGACGACGGAAGCAAGCACCGCCGAGGCGGGCACGGCGCCCGCCCCGCTGCGTGCGGTTGTGGCCGACGACGAAACCCTGCTCCGGGAGGGTTTGGCTAGCCTGCTGGACCGCTCCGGGTTCACAGTCGTCGGGCAGGTCGGCAACGCTGTGGAGCTGCTCGCGCTGGTACGCAAAACGAACCCCGATGTGGTGGTGGTGGACATTCGGATGCCGCCCACTCACACCACCGAGGGTCTCGAGGCCGCCCGGGTGATCCGCCAGGAACTGCCCGACACCGGGATTCTGGTGCTGTCTGCCTACGTCGACGTCGAGCACGCGATGGAGCTGTTGGCCAGCGGCCGCGGGATCGGGTATCTGCTCAAGAGCCGCGTCACCGACGTCGCCGATTTTGTCGACACCCTGCGGCGGGTAGCAAAGGGCGCGTCGGTGGTCGACCCGGCGGTGGTACAGGAGCTGGTATCCGGACGGCGCCGCAACGATCCGCTGTCGGTACTGTCGCCGCGCGAACTCGAGGTACTGGAGTCGATGGCCGAGGGCCGATCCAATGCCGGCATCGCGCGGCAGTTGTGGGTGACCGAGGGCACGGTCGAAAAGCACGTCCGCAGCATCCTCACCAAACTCGGCTTACCGGAGACCGGCGACGACCATCGTCGCGTCCGCGCGGTGATCACGTTTCTCGACTCGCGATGACTTGCAGCTGATCGGAGTCACTGTGGCGCCGGCTCTAAGCAGGCCCCTCACGCCGTTTGCGCCAGGCCCCATGAGTTGCCATAAGCCTCGTTCCCGTCAACCTCGGTGAGCAGCCTGCGTAGTCGGCGGCGCCCGCGATGCAGGCGCGACACCACGGTTCCGATCGGCGTGTTCATCACTGTGGCGATCTCCTTGCACGGGAGTCCCTGGATATCCGCATAGTAAACGGTGAGGCGGAACTGCTCGGGCAGGGCGCGCATTGCGGTGATGACGTCGTGGTCGCCAATTCTTTTCAGCGCTTGGTCTTCCGCCGACAGCATTCCCGTTGCCGAATGCGCAGCGCTCGCCATCACTTGCAGATCCGAAATCGCCTCCGCCAAATGCTGTACTGGACGCCGCTGGGCTTTGCGGCAATTACTGATGTGGGTGTTGACCAGGATTCGGTGCAGCCAGGCGCAGACATTGCTGTCCGGCCGGAAGGAGTCAAACCCGGCGAAGGCTTTTGCCAGCGTGTCCTGGACCAGGTCTTCGGCATCGGCGTGATGGCGGGTCATCCCCAGCGCCTGCCGATATAAGTCGCCGAGCACGGGAGCGACTTGGTTTTCAAAGCCGGCGGTAGGGTCCGGGTCGGCAGTCAATTCCACTGACAGGGTCATGATGCACCTCTCGTGTCGCGCCCGAACGGCGTCTATCCGGCTACCCGCCTTACATTTGCGTCCGCGCTGGCCCATGTCTGCACCGCTGGCAACCATGGCGGGTTCTGGTCAGCCGCAGTCCGCGCCTCCCGGCTAACCGGTACCTGGCCGCCAATCAGTAACCCTGCGCCCGGCTACGCAGCCCGCCAGTCTCCTCGGTGCGACCGGCGTCACAGCAGGCCCGCGAATCCTTCCCGACTCGGGGCGAATTTCCTGCTAGCTTCCATGCGATCGGTCCGTCGCTACTCCAAACTGAACTGGTGAGACTAGGTGATCGGATGCGGTGCGTCATTGTCGACGACAATCGCGACTTCCTCGATGCGGCGACGCGGTTGCTGGAGCATCAGGGAATCAGCGTGGTCGCGGTGGCGAGCTCCTCCGCAGAAGGGCTGCAGTGTGTCGAGAACCTGCGGCCCGACGTGACGCTTGTCGACATCGACCTCGGCGACGAGAGCGGTTTTGAACTCGTCGAACGGCTTCACCGCAACGGGTTCGGCGCCGACGTGCCGACTATCTTGATCTCCACGCACGCCGAGGAGGACTTCGCCGAACTGGTCGCTGCCAGCCCGGCTCTGGCCTTCATCCCTAAGGCCGCGCTGTCCGGGACCGCTATCCGGGACGCTCTTGGACTTGCCGGGTAACGGCACACCCGGCCGGCCAATACGGCGCCATCCACGGCGGCCACAAACCCGCCACGCCCGCGATACCGCTTTGAGCGGCGGCGCGGTTGTGCGGCGCACACCTGCGGCACGATACCCGCTAGCGCGGTATGTCGATTGGCGTTGCCGGTAACGACAGACGTGTTCAAACGCGCCATCCTGAACGAGAGGACTTGCGCATAAGTCTGAACGCAACCAACGGCATTGCCAGCAGGCAATGTTCGAAGAGCGGTTTGGCCAAACGTGTTGAGGCCCATTGCCTTCGACCCATTGAGCGACTGCGGTCGTTGGAGTCAACGAAGAGTGAGGAAAGGACTCATGTCAGTCGGCCACAGCTGCTGCCTCGTGGCGCCCACGTCCGAAGGTCGTCAGGTTAGGCGGGATGGCGCGGGCGCTCAGTCGCGTGTCGGTCGGCCCGGCCGATACCCATCACACCGGGCGGCCCGGGTGTCCCCGCGCCGGCAAAGGCTAGCCCGTGGTGGGTCGTTGATCATGCGCGGCTTCGAGGCCACGCTTTTTGCCGCAGCGATCGGCGCCGCAGTTGCTCTGCTTGCCCATCCACCCGCCGTCGGCACACGATCCGCAGACTCCAGTTCTGCCATGACGCGGCCCTACCCCAGCGCATTCTCAATAGAGCAGGTTGCCGCAAAGGTATTGCCTAGTGTGGTGACACTGCAAATCATCGACGGCGACCACTCGCGGTTGGGATCTGGTGTTGTCCTCACCGCAGACGGGCTGATCATGACCAACAACCATGTCGTGGCAGCGCTGGGCGGTCAGCGGCATTCGTCGGCCAGTACCGCTGTGACTTTCAACGACGGCCGCACCGCGGCATTCGACCTAATCGCCGCTGACCCAAAGAGCGACATTGCAATTGGCCGCGCTCGTGACGTGTCCGGGCTCATCCCAATCTCTATCGGTTCCTCCGCGAATCTGCGCGTCGGTCAACCAGTGGCGGCGATCGGATCCCCACTCGGTTTGAGCGGCACCGTCACCGCCGGCATCATCAGCGCGCTGAACCGCCTGATATGCCCGGCTACGGACCCCGACCTTCCGCTAAGCGCGTTCTACGCCATCCAAACCGACGCTGCGATCAATCCGGGCAATTCGGGTGGGGCACTCGTTGACATGCACGGCGCGCTGGTTGGGATAAACGCGGCGGAGTCGGTGGCGCCCAGCGCTGACGGCTCGAATATCGCAGCTCGCGGATCGATCGGCCTCGGCTATGCCATTCCCGTCGACGACGCCGCACGCATCGCCGCAGAACTGGCCGCCACCGGCCGGGCATCGCACGGCTGGCTGGGAGTTCAGGCCCGCAGCGACCTCGCTGCCTACGGCGCCAGGATCAACGGGGTGGCAAGCGGTAGCCCCGCCGCGGCGACCGGGCTGACATCCGGCGCGCTGGTCACCAAAGTCGATGACCAAATAATCGGAAGCGGTGACGCACTGATCGCCGCGGTGCAATCCAAGGAACCAGGCGCCTCAGTGACGCTCGTCTTCGTCGACAGTTCGGGTCTGCCCATGACAGCGCACGTCACCCTCGGTAGCGACCAGGGTCGACAGTAACCTGCGCCCTCAGATGCGATCACGCTCAGCGCCGACGTCGACACTTGGTCGGCATACGCCGATATCTTATGGGTTGGAGGCGTTACGGCGTTGGAGATCAGAGCGTTTCGGCGCAATCGCCAAGGGCCGCGTCGGAATGCCTACTAGGCTGATGCGCAAGGAATTTCTGCCGTAAGCGTAGTGCCGTGATCGACCTCACGGCTCGCGATATCCAAGTGGCCGGACAGCTTACCGAGCGCACCGGTTTCTTATGAGGGCGCGGGTATCTCGAAGGCGTTGAGTATTGCGCACACGGTGTGATAAATGCCGGTGAGTACGACGGCTTCCATGACCCCTTCGGCACCGAGCGTTGCTTCTGCCTCGCGGTAGAGCGCCTCGCTGAGACGATGCTCGACCGAGAGTGCACGGGCGACACGGTGGGTAACCGCCTCTTCAGCCGTGAGGTTTTGCGGCAACCCGCCCTCGGCAAGGGTTCGCACCGCGTCGTCGGAGTGGCCGACATACCGCGCAACGGCGCAATGTGCGTAGAGCTCATAGGGCGCCTGCCAAACTGCCCCGACCGTCAAAATGATGACTTCCCTGGAGCGTTTGCTCAGCGACGTGTGCTTTTGCTCAGCGACCGCAAGGTCGAAGAAGGCCGATGAGATTCCCGGCGTCAGCAAAGCCGGATTGAATGGTCCGATGAGCCGGCCCATTTCGGTGCTGGCCTCGAAATCCGCAGTCTCCGCCCACGGAACCGCCACATCCATCAGCCAGTCGTGGAGCGCTTTCTGTGCTGAATCGAGCGCTTCGCTGCTGTAAAGCGGAAGGCGTCCGCCTAGGGTGTCACCGTCGATCGACATGAGTCCTTCCTTGCTTCCATTAGGGTTTCGCCCATTGCCCGGCCCGTCGGACCTGGGCCTCCGGGGCTTTCGCTGCTCAAGTCACGGCTGTCGTGTCCCTGTCCCCTCATGATGCCGTGCTTATCCGAGTGTGTCGTCACCGACAGCCGGAATTGGTATACCCGGTCAGCCGGTAGCGCACGAAGTCTCTCGCCTCCGACGGAGGGTTAGGCCGAACTGAATAAGCAACCAGCACAGGGCCACAACTATGCCTCCTGCATGGACCGCTGAGGTGCTAATCAAACCTCTTGCACCTCAACGGCACCCACAGCGACTGACCGCCAGACCGTTGTTTGCCGAATTCCGCCAAGGTATTACGGCTAGCAGGGGGCTTAATGGGCGCTACCCCCGACGACATCAGCGCCGGGCGTCGACATCCTAAGTCTTGAGACTCGGTTGTTCAGCCGTAGGGCGTTGGGAGAAGAGAGTATGTCTTTCTTGATCACGGAACCCGCGGCACTGACCGCGGCGGCGGGCAACTTGGCGGGTATCGGCTCGGCGATGAGCGCACAGAATGCGGTTGTGGCCGGTCCGACCACCGGGCTCAGTCCCGCGGCCGCCGAAGAGGTTTCGGCGCTGACCGCGGCAGCATTCGCCGCCCATGGGGTGCTGTACCAGGAGATCGGCGCCCAAGCGGCGACGATTCACCAAATGTTCGTTGCCACCTTGGAAGCCTCCGCCGGTTCGTATGCGGCCACCGAGGCCGCTAATGTGGCCGCCACACGTTGACGCTCGGGATATATCAATGGATTTCGCAGTACTCCCACCCGAGATCAACAGCGGCCGAATGTATTCCGGCCCTGGCCCGGATCCGATGCTGGAAGCTGCGGCGGCCTGGGGAAACCTGGCCGGGGAACTGTCCTCGGCGGCGGCGTCTTACTCTTCGGTGGTCACCGGCCTGACCGACGGCAGCTGGCGGGGCCCCGCGTCGGCATCGATGGCGGCCGCGTCGGCGACCTTTGTCGCGTGGATGAATGCCGCCGCCGCTCAGGCCCAACAGGCGGCGGCCCAGGCCGACGCGGCCGCGTCGGCGTTCGAGACCGCGTTCGCCGCCACCGTGCCACCGCCGGTGATCGCTGCTAACCGGGCGCAGTTGGCGATGTTGGTTGCCACCAATTTCCTGGGGATCAATACCGCGGCCATCATGGCGACTGAGGCTCAGTATGCCGAGATGTGGGCCCAGGACGCGGCCACCATGTACGCCTACGCCGGCTCCTCGGCCGCCGCTGCAACGCTGACCCCATTCACCCCGCCGCAACAGAACACCAACCCGGCCGGTTTGGCGGCCCAAAGCGCCACGGTCACCAATTCCGTTGGGACGCAGACGTCGACGACGGTCGACACGATCATCCAGCAGATCCTCGCCGACATAAATAAGGCGCTGGAGCCGGACACCGTCAACTCAGGGATCAGCGCTTTCGCAACGGTCCCGTCCATTATTTTGTCGGCACTCTCCGCTCTTTCGGCCGGGTCGAAGTCCGCGACGACCGCCGCCGATTCGACGGTGGCGGCATTGACCGACGTGAGCGCTGGACTCGGTAGAGTGGCGACCACTCTCGGCTCGGTCGGCACTGCTCCGGTCGGCGGTGCGGCGTCTGCCGGACTGGCCCGGGCAGCCCGCGTCGGCGCGCTGTCGGTACCGCCGGCTTGGGGCACGCTGGCCTCTGCGAATGGCGCCCCTGCCAACGCGTTACCGGTCAGCCTCGTCAGCGAAACCCGCGACTTAGCGGCGTTGCCGCCGCCGGTCGGCCTGGCAGGCGCGCCGCGGGCAATGGCAGCCGGCACGGGGCTACGGGGTAAACCCCCTGAGGGAACGACTCTGCGCTCTCTGATGCGGCTCACAATGCTTCCGCGTCAGCAGTACATCGGATAGCTACCCACCCGCCCAGTCGGCCGCCGCGTCGGACGCCGACGCTTCACCCCCCTTCACGTTCGCAAGGCGGCCGCGCCGAAGACGATGACGTTGCTTGCCATTAAGACGAAGGCTGCGACGAGCCAATCCCCATGACGATGCCCGCCGTAACGTCGCGCGTCGTACAGGCTTGCGCCCGCTTGGACAGATAGCCAGTACCAAGGCCGTATACGGTCGTGTAGCGGCGAATGAAGCGCGCCACCAGTGGGGTTGGAATGCTAGTCATCCCAACGCTTAAACTGATCGTGTCGCTCGTGTGCCGCGTTGCTGTCGTGCAGTGCCCACGCGACAGTGATCAACACGAATAAGGCCAGAAGCGCGGTCAACATGACATCAGCATGGCCGCCGACGGTCGAAATGTCGCCCATGCTGACGTCCCTTCATGGTTGCAGCTAGCTTCAGTTGGCCGGTTGCCACTGCAGTTGTCCGCGTCGCGAAAGTGATCCTGGCGCAGGAACTGTCGCAGGCCGTCCTCAGCGGCCGCGTGATCCTGCGCTTGGGCGTGACAGGACTCGCCGGCGCCGGCCAGCAGGTCGCGCCGCTGTATCGTTGGCTTCGCTCGGTCCGCCAGGGCGCGCGCTCGAGTCAGATGTGCTGCGGCGCTCCGTCAGTTGAGGGGAAACTGCTGGGCTTTGATCGTATCTCGCAGCGCGCGCCGATACCGCGACCACAGCGGCACGTACAAGCACAGCTCCTTGCGTACGGCCTGCACCACGTCGCGACGATTGACTGTGACGTTCTCGTAGTCCCTCAATGCGGCTCGTTGTTCGGTGGGCAGGTTGTCCAACCACATCTGAATGCGGTCCGTCGAGCCCTGGTCAGCTTCTACTTGTCTTACCCACTCGCCTAGTTGAACAGACTGCTGGTACGCGTAAGCAATTGCAAGGTCGGCGGTTTGGTAATTGCCGGTGAGCGCCAGCTCGCTGATCACCCTATCGATCGCTTCGGCTTTTTCCGTGAGGACTTCCCTACGGATATCTGGGGGAAGCAGCTTGAGGATTTCCAGGTCCCTGCCGATTCTCAATGCCTCGGCGTAGAGCGTCTTCATCTCCTGGTAGTGGAAGCGCTTGTGCTGTGACCGGCGGTCCATCGCACCTGTGCTGAACGCGGTGATGCCCGCCAGGACGACGAACGCACCGCCGAGGAGTGTGCCTTGTCCAGGAGTCAGGCCATGCCAGAAGTTGATCCAGCCGCTCATCGTCTCCTGCCTATCACCTTGACCATGGCCCACAGTGAAATTCGCGTGGTAATCCGCAAGCCGCACCCTGCGGTTAGCGGAGGGCACGCGAAAGCTAGTGCGCCCAACGGCTTTCGTTGACTCACGATTCGGCAAGCGCGATGCCGGTGAGCCCCAGACCGAGGTGCACCAGTTCCCTGTCGACACCGGTGTCGAGGTTGACGTAGCGGATGCTGCCGCCGAGATCGCCGACGTAGAACTCCGATTCGGAGACGGCGGCGACGCCGATCGCCTCGTGGTATCCGCGAGAAAGGATCTCGGATGTGCCGACGCTCGGCTGCACCATCGCGCGGTTGAGCGTGTTGCCCTCGGGTTCGGCGCCCCGGTCAGTCCACACCAACGTCGCCCCACCGAATAGGTGGAGATCGATGGGCTCCGGCAGGTCCTTCCACAGCAGCTCGATGTCGTCGCGGTGCTGCGCGCAGGTACCCGGCCGGAGATCGAGGGGGGCACGAAAGATCCTGCCCTCACCGGCTTTTGGTGCGCCCTTCTGCGTCCAGTACAGCAAGCGCCGATCCAGATCCACGGCGATGCCGACACAGTGGTTGCTGGCCGCCTGCGCGGCCTCGCCACCGACCGCCGGCACCACCAGTGGACGCAGCTCACTACCGTCAAAATTGCACGACAGCACCTGCATGCCCTCGCGGTCGCACCAGTACAACACGCCCGCCTCGAAGTCAGCGGCGAGCTGTTTGCCGGTCGTAAAGGCCCCGCGCGGCACGATCGTGACGCGATTGCTCCCGTCGAGATTCGCACGCTCCAGTGACCCGTTGCGGGCGTAGGCCACTTCCGAACGTGGGCCGCTCCCGGGGTCGGGAGCGCCCATGTTCGTCCAGTAAACGTGGCCGCGCAGCTGGTCGACGACGATGCCGTCGGCCCTGTCGTCGAGCCCGGTGATCAGGGTCCGCACCCGAGTGCCATCCAATGACACCGCCTGCAGCTCCTGTTTGCCGTCGTTGAGCACCAGCAGCTCGGTCATCATCGCTCGCTTTCAGGTCCGTCGACGTGACCCGCGGAGAACGCGGGCACGGCGTCGCAGATCGCCTGAACGTTCCGGCCGGCTTGCATGACGGCGCCATCGGGCCTGACAATGACGGCGGTCGCCCGGCCCTGCTTTAGCCACCGGCCGAGTTTGCTGTCCTGAACGACGGAGACGATCGCGGCTCCGCGGGTCTTGAGCTCCTTTTGTTGCGCAGCGCTCAGCGGAGACGAGGTTACCAACGCGAACCGATTCCCGACGACCTGGTCGAAGTGCAGACCATCGCGCAAAACCGGGTTGGGACACAACGTTCCGGCCAGTTGCCCCGGGGTGCGGGATTTGATCACCAGTGCCGACTTGTGCAGCCCAGGGGCGACGCCGTCGGCGATGCTGGTGCGCGTGCCCGGCAGGCGTAGGGTTTGCAGCCGCGGGAAAACGACCTTGCGGATGACGTCGCCCAGCCGGCCGCCCCCAGTCATCGCCGCTCCCACCGATACGGCCATCAAGATCATCGCCGCGGCATGGGCTTTGCGCTCCTGCTGATAGGTGTCCAACACACTTTCGGGCAGCGATTCGCCCAGCACGCCGGCCAGTTTCCAGCTCAGGTTCAGGGCGTCGCGCAGGCCCGCCGCCATGCCTTGGCCGACGAACGGCGGGGTGAGGTGGGCGGCGTCACCGAGGATGAACACGTTGCGGTCGCGCCAACTACTGGCCACCTGGGCCCGGAACGTGTAAGCGGTGACACGTACCAGCCGCAACTGCTCGGCGGGTATGTCGCCCAGCCACGGCTTGATCAACGGCTCGATATCGGTGATTTCTTGGTAGTCCGCGTCGGTCTCCCCCTCTTTCAGCTGGAATTCCCAGCGATAGCGGGTCTGCCCGACGCGCATGTAGGTGCCGGCGCGCTCGGTACTGCAGAGTTGGTGGCAGCCCTCCCACTGGTCGAGTTCGGCGTCGGTGTCCACGTCGATGACCAGCCAGTCTTGCTGGAACGACAGCCCATACATGTGCGCACCGATTGCCGCCCGCACCGTGCTGTTCGCGCCGTCGCAGCCCAGCACGTAGCTGGCCTCCACGGACTGCTCGCCACCGCGCACTCGGTCGAGGAAGCTCACCCGCACCCGGCCGGGCCGGTTCTGGGTGACGCTGGTGACCTCGACATTGCCCCGAAACAGGGCGTCCGGGTACCGCTTGAGGTTGGCCCGCATCATCGCTTCCAACTCGGGTTGGTCGAACATGTTCATCTGCGGGTAGCCGTTGGAGCTGGGCTGTGGGCTGCGCTTCAGCTCCGCGAGCACGCGCATGTCGGTGTCGAGCATTCGCAGACCCAGCGCGCCCCGGCGGTGGGCGGCGAACTCGTCGCCGACGCCCAGGCGGGTCAGGATGCGGTAGATCTCGTCGTCGGCGTGCACGGCCCGCGGCAGCGGGTAGACGCTTTCATGGCGGTCCAGCAGCAGGCATGAGATGCCCTGCTGGGCCAGCAGCGTGGCCGCGGTCATGCCAGTCGGGCCGGCGCCGATGACGACCACTGGCACGTAGTCCGGCAGCGAGGCCGGGGCGCCGTTGGACTGTGCGTTCATGCGTATACCACCTTGTTGCGCTGCGTGCCGAGGTTGATGGCGCCGTCGTCGGTGGCCACTGTGGCTTCCACGACGTCACCGTGATGGAGGTAGTTGGGGTTCTTTGCCTGACCGGCGAGGAAGGTCTTGAGATCCATTTGGTTCGGGTTCTCGATTCCACGGGCGGTAAGTGCGGTGCCGACCGGGGTACCGGTGAGAACGACGTCGCCGGCGTCGACCTTCTGGAACTTCGCCAGCGTCTGCAGCGCCTGCACGGGTGTGTAGAGCATGTCGCCCTCAACCACCATGTTCTGGCGCACCTCCCCGTTGACCCGCAACTGCAACCGCAGGTCACCGAAGCGCTTGAGCTCATCGGCATCGACCAGCACCAGCGCCGGCCCGATCGGGGTGAACGTCGGATACGACTTCGACTCGTAGAACTGGGCTTTCGTCAGCTGCACGTCGCGCGCCGACACGTCGTTGGTCACCAGCAGCCCGTGGACGAACTCGGCCAGGTTGGCCTCGGTGACCTCGGTGCCCACCGGCAGCTCACGGCCGATCAGCAGACCGATCTCGAGCTCATAGTCCAGCAGTTGCACGTGCGGGGGTTTGACGATGTCATCGAACGGACCGGTGACGGAACCGGAGGCCTTGCGGAAGAAGGTCAGCGGCGTTTTCGCGGGGTCGCGGCCGACGTCGCGCACATGCGAGGCGTAGTTGGTGGCCTGAGCGACCAGTCGGCATGGCGTCGTCACCGGCGACAGCAGCGCCAGGTTTTGCACCGGCACGGTGTCGGTGGAGTGCGCGGCGGCGTCGATAGCCGCACGGTCGGCCAGTAGTTCGGCGGTGCTGGCGGCGTTTGTGCGGATGCGGGCGGCGCCGTTCGGTGTCTGCACCCACCACGCGTCGGCGGTCCGCAGGATCGAGACGGTCATAACGGGTCCTTACTTTCTTTCGGTTGGTTGGTTAGGAATTGGCTACGTTGAACAGCCCGCGCAGGGCGGACAGGTCGAACTCGTTGTCGTGGCGAAGCGCATCGAGCATCACAGCAACTTCCTTCGCGGTTTCGCCCGGTGTTCCGATGCCCAGGAAGTCCTTACTCGGCGAGGGCCCCCACTGATACAGCCCGGAGGCCGTCAGCGGAGCCCAGCCGGGCTCCAGGGTGTTGTCGAACATGTCGCCGTCGGCGAAGTGCTCGACGAGGAAATCACCGTCCGGGTCGCGCCAGTAGTCGAAGATCTGGCTGCCCTGGATGTGACGGCCGATGCCCCAGGAGCGGAAATAACCTTGCTCGCGCAGGTATTCGCCGCCGGCGGCCAGCGCGTCGAGGTCGCAGACCTGATACGCCGAGTGCACGTAGCGGTTGGCCGGACCCAGCGCCATCGCCAGCGTGTGGTGATCGGCCGGGGTGGAGCCGCGGTCGCAGCGGATGAAGCTCATCACCGGCCCGCGCTCGCGCTGGCCGGGGTAGTGGCAGAAGTCGCTGACGATCAGCCCCAGGTGGTCCAAATACCAGTTCAGCGCTTCGAGGTACTTGGTGGTCTGCAGCACGATGTGCCCGAGCCGCTGCACCGTGGTGGGCACCCGGGGAGGGCGCTGGGTGGCGTTGGCCCGGAGCACGTTTCGGCTGGGGCCGAAGTTGAACACGTGCGGCGTTTGGGAGGACAGCTCCTGAAGCTGGTGCGTGCCCGAGACCACCCGCAGAGGAATGCCGCTGGGATCGACCAGATCAACCGTCACCCCGCCCAGGGTCTCCGGCAGCGGGCGCACGGTGGTCCCGGTCGCATCGGCCAACCGCAGTAGGTCGGAGTGTTCGGCGGCGACAAAAGCCGGGCCGATGAACCGCGAATGCCGGCCACGGCGGATCAGCACACACGGCGCGCCGGCGTCGCTGCCACGCAGATGCAGCTCGTCGTCGGTGCGCAGCGCGACACTGAATCCGAAAGCCAGCGCAAACGCCTCCGCCTTCTTGAGGTCCGGCTTCTCGAACTCCAGCCAACTGACGTCGTGGACCTTGATCACCGGGTTGGCCGAGCGCCCCGGGTGGTCACCGGAAAGAGCGCCCTGCTCGCTGTGCAGGCCATTGTGCGAGCCGGTCAGCTGCTCAGTCATTGTCGGGCTCCCGGAACGTAGTCGATGGACGGCATGGTGCTCCTTCCTAAAAGGCTTTATTGCCATAGCTTTCGGCGAAACGCGCTCTCACGCGCCGCATTCGTGACTAAGCATGGCGCTACGACGAACGTCTGTCGTTGCGGCTGACGGCAATATGGATACCCTGCTAGCAGGTATTCGAAATTGACGAACCGTCGTAAGTGCGTTGCGCCACCAATTATTTATATGACTCAGATTCGACGAATCGTCAGAATTGAGCCGTCAGGGGGCGGGTACGTTCTAGAGGACGCCGCAAGCCGACGTCACCCACCGCAGCGGGCCGCTGCACCGAAAGGGACGGCTCGCATCCTGGCGAACACTCGCGCAGGACCAGAATCGCGTCCAGTCTCAAAAGTCGTCAAGGCTGATGCCCATAGCCGCTTGGGGTCAGCGGCAGCGGCGCGATACCCGCCAGCCATGAACGCACCGGCTCGAGTCGGGGCGGAGTCCGTTAGTCAGATGGTCCGATCAGTGGGACCGACGGGAGTAACATAGTGAATTCTATTGTGGCGCAGCAGGATAGAGCAGGAAGCGGGCGCCAGAGGGCGATGAGGTCAAACGAACCGCCCAGATCACTTTGTGTTTGTTTCGTACGGGATGGTGATGTCGAGCGTTGTCCCAACTCCTGGAGGACTGTCAACCTGCATCCGCCCGCCGAGTACCTCGATACGGTCCTTGAGCCCGATGAGCCCGGTGCCCTTATCCGAGTCGGCTCCGCCGATCCCGTCGTCGGAGATCAATAGGTCAAGGCCGGCGCCGGTGGTGCGCGCCCGAATTGTCACCTCGGAGGCCTGAGCGTGCTTGGCGGCGTTGGTGAGCGCCTCGGCGACGACGTAGTACGCGGCGACCTCGATGGAATCGGGCAACCGTTGCGGGATCGCGACGTCCAGCTTGACGGGCACGGGTGAGCGCCGCGCCAGCGTCTTGAACGCTGCCCGCAGCCCACCTGTCGACAGGATCGCCGGATGAATGCCGCGGGAGAGCTCCTGCAGCTCTTGGAACACGTCGGTTAAGCCCGACACCGCTTCGGACAGCATGCTTTTCAGGTCATCCCGCTCGCATGGCACCGACTCCTCGGTCAGGCGAAGTTTCAGTCCCAACGAGACAAGCCGTTGCTGGGCTCCGTCGTGAATATCGCGTTCCAGGCGGCGTCGGGCGTCGTCGGCGGCAGCCACAATCCTCGCCCG
>Ga0224555_1003596_pt1 | contig 15564 bp, 18 predicted proteins | sample 714S23034metaG_FD_180687 | JGI IMG/M metagenome (GOLD analysis project Ga0224555, IMG submission 180687) | Peat soil microbial communities from Stordalen Mire, Sweden - 717 S2 30-34 | ecosystem: Environmental > Terrestrial > Soil > Wetlands > Peat | place: Sweden: Norrbotten County, Stordalen...
GTTACTGGTTATTGTCTGATGTTTATCACGGGAAAACATTTGTTGATGGAGTTATGAAACAAAAAAACAGAGGAATAGAAAGGTTGGCTGCCTGATGTCTATTTACACTCCTATTGACAAGACTCCAAGAAAGAAGACTGGTTGTTTTGTTACCTGTCAAAATCACGAATGGTCTTTAATAAATAAACCCCCTCCGATAGGAGCCGAAGGCTCCCTATGATAATGAGACTAGCTGAAAACGAACAAAGTGAAGTTTGAAGCGTTAGTTGAATTATCCCGCATAAGCTTGGGGTAATGAGACCAATGCTTCAGAAACAAAGTGCATAATCTGAAGGTCACCTGCGACTGAAGCTTGCAGGTCGAATGAATGAAACTCAAATATTACAAACACAGTGCAGTAATATTTGTTAGTTGAATTATCCCATGTGCAAATCACCGCGGTATATGCCGCGAAGCAGAGGATAACGCGACCTCCCGCGAATGGCGCTTGCCCTCGACTTGATCGGGGGGCGTATTCCCGCAAGAAACCGCATAGTAAATCAAAATTTTACCTTACCGGCAATCCATACAAATCGACAAATCTTTCAAGGACACGCCAGTCTTTTTACTGATATATTTCAGTTGATCCACGGGCGCAAAATAACGGCCGCAAGTATCACAGGTTTGCATTTTAAAAGTGCGCCCCCAGATCTTTCTCTTATTTTCAGTTGTCTCCATTTCAATATGACCGGTGGGACAAACATAGGCGCACGCGCCACAGCCGATGCAGGCGTCCGATTTTTCATTATAGGGAGTGCCGACGGCTTTATAGGAACCGCGGGAAAAAAGACCGATGGCGCTCACGCCGACAACTTCTTCGCATACGCGCACGCAGGAACGGCACAAAATACATTTGCCTTTATCGGTATCGGCAACAAAACGCGGCTGAGTATCAACACCAAGCTCTTTGGCCAGTTTTTGCAGCACTTCGGATTCGGGGCAACGGGCCAGCAACAATTCCATTACCAGGCGGCGGACATTTTGCACCCGCTCACTTTTTGTATCTACAATCAGGCCTTCTTCCACGGCATAAAGACAGGAGGTGACAATCCGGGTCCGACTTCCTTTTTTAATTTCCACGACGCAGAGCCTGCAGGCGCCGGAACGCGATACTGATTCATGCGCGCATAGTGTGGGTATATTAATTCCCGCAGCACGAGCCGCCTCCAGCACCGCCGTGTCTTTTTTCGCCGTCACATTCTTGCCGTCAATGATTAAATTTATCATCTTCCATCCCACCTTTTATTCAACGGTTATTGCATCAAATTTGCAGCTTTCGATACACGCGCCGCAACGAGTACATTTATTATTATCAATCGTATGGGCCTTCTTCTTTTCACCGCTGGTTGCCTGCGTGGGGCACACCTTGATACACATGCCGCAGCCGGTGCATTTATCAGCATTAATGCTGTAAGTGATCAGCGCCTTGCAGACACCCGCCGGACAGCGGTGATCTTTGATGTGCGCTTCATACTCTTCCCGGAAATATTTGATCGTGCTCAAAACCGGATTGGGAGCGCTGCCGCCCAGCGCGCACAGAGAACCGTCGGCAATTGCCTGGCACATGGTTTTCAGAAGCTCTATATCTTCTTCCTTGCCTTTTCCGGCGCAAATGTCTTCCAGAATATCACTCATCCGGCGGATACCTTCACGGCAGGGCACGCATTTACCGCAGGATTCCTCCTTAAGGAAGGCAAGGAAGTATCTGGCGACATCCACCATACAGGAACGGTCGTCCATGACGATCATGCCGCCGGAGCCCATCATGGAGCCTACTTCGGTGAGTTTATCGAAATCAACGGGAATATCCAGCAGACTCTCTGGAATGCAGCCGCCGGAAGGACCTCCGGTCTGCACGGCTTTGAACTTGCGTCCGTTGGTAATGCCGCCGCCCATGTCGTAGATGATTTCGTAGAGCGTGGTGCCCATTGGGACTTCAATAAGACCAGTGTTTTTGATTTTTCCAACCAGCGAAAAGATTTTCGTTCCTTTGGAACCTTCGGTGCCGATGGATGAATACCAGTCCGCTCCTTTATTGATAATCAAAGGAACGTTGGCCCATGTTTCCACGTTGTTGAGTACTGTGGGTTTGTCCCACAGGCCTTTTTCCACAGCGTGGACATATTTGGCACGCGGTTCACCGGCGCGGCCTTCTATTGAAGCAAACAGGGCGGAGGATTCACCACAGACGAATGCTCCTGCTCCTTTGTTAATATGAATATCAAACGAAAAACCGGTGCCTAAAATATTGTTGCCTAAAAGTCCCTCTTCCCTGGCGGCCTCAATCGCTATCGTTAGGTGCGTTACGGCCAGCGGATATTCGTTTCTGACGTAGATATAACCATCGTGCGCGTCTACGGCGTAAGCGCCGATAATCATGCCTTCGATAATGCTGTGGGGATTGCCTTCCATGAGACTTCTATCCATGTAGGCTCCGGGGTCACCCTCATCTCCGTTGGCGATGACATATTTAGGAAAGCCTTGCGCCTTGCGCACCCCTTCCCACTTGACAGCGGTGGGGAAACCGCCGCCGCCGCGACCACGAAGCCCCGCCTTCTTTACTTCACTGATGATGCCTTCCGGTGTCATTTCAGAAAGAACTTTGGCCAGCGCCTGATAGCCATCAATGGCCAGATAATCGTCGATTCGTGTCGGATCAATCATGCCGTTGGAACCGAACACCACACGACGCTGTTTTTTGTAGAAAGGCAAGTCTTCTTCCCTGAAAAGGGTTTTTTTCGTTTCCGGATGGCGATAGAGCAGCCTGCTTATAACCTCTCCAGTGCCCACGGTTTTGGAAACGATTTCTGGAACATCTTCAACTTTCACTGACTGATAAAAATATTTATCGGGATGGACTATAACCATGGGACCTTTTTCGCAGAAGCCTAAACATCCGGTTGCGAGAACTTCCACATTCATGTTCTGTTTTTTTAATTCGGCCTCGAGCGCCTCTTTGACCTTAAGGCTGCCATAAGCGCGACAGCCGGTTCCGGCGCAAACCGTAACAAATTTTTTATTCGGACCATAATTTAATCTCAAATCATCTTTAATCGGTTGGGGTTGTGTATCGGGAATATTTTTCATCACTGCGCCCCCCCTTGTTTGATTTTGTCGATGATTTTATCTACCTTGTTCATGGTCATTTGGCCGTGGTATTCGGCATTAATGACCACAACTGGTCCCAGAGCGCAGGCTCCGACACAGTTAACGGTTTCGAGCGAAAACTTTCCATCGGGCGTCATTTCACCCGGTTTGATGCACAACGTGCGTTCGAACTTGTCCTGTAAGGCGGAAGCACCGCGGACATGGCAGGCGGTTCCCGTGCAGACTTTGACTATATTTTCGCCGCGCGGTTTTAAACTAAAGGCGGTGTAAAACGTGGCCGCTTCATACATACGGCTGAAAGGCAAGTTCAAAGCTTTTGCCGCTGTCTTCAACGCTTCTTTTGGCAGGTAATTGAAAGCTTCCTGAATATCCTGCAGTACGGCAATTAAAGAACTTTTATCCGCTTTGTGTTTCTTGACGATTTGTTTTGTTTTCACCACAACATCTCTGGCTTTTTTCATGCTTAACTCACCTCAATATTCTTAAAAGGCTTCCCTTTTTTCAATCCCAGGCCTTAAGGTACTTGGCCTTGTCCAATATCTTCTGGTATTCGTTTTCTACCTTTTTCTGAATTTTTTGAATTTCTGCTTCGCCCAGATGACGGAAGCGTCCCTGCGCCTTGAAATAATCTTTGACCGGTTTTAATTTTTTCGGCATTTCCGAAGAAACTTTATATTTGCCGTTTTCCACTTCATACAGCGGGAAAACGCCTGATTCAACGGCCAGACGTCCCATAGCAATGGCCAGATGAGAACCGCAACGCCAGCCGGTGGGACAGACCGTGAAACAATGAATGTAAGAAGGGCCTTTGATACTTTTGGCCTTTTCCACCTTACGGATAAAATCCAGCGGATAGCTGGGGCAGGCGGTAGCCACATAAGGCACGCCGTGAGCAACAATGATTTCAGCCATATTCTTTTTCCATGTTTTTTGTCCGGAACTGACTTTTCCCGCCGGAGCGGTGGTAGTGGAAGCGCCCATCGGTGTGCCGCTGGAACGCTGAATGCCTGTGTTCATATAGGCTTCGTTGTCAAAGCAGACAAAAAGCATGTCGTGGCCGCGTTCCATCGCGCCGGAGAGAGCCTGCATGCCGATATCCATTGTGCCGCCGTCGCCGGCCATACCGACAACTTTGATATAGCGATCATCAATTTTTCCTTTTTTGCGTAATCCCTTGAGACCTGCTTCAACACCTGAAGCAACTGCCGCCGCGTTTTCAAAAGCCACATGGATCCAGGGAACCTCCCATGCTGTTGTCGGAAACATGCTTGTGACAATTTCCATACAGCCGGTTGCGGAAGCAATGACGGTATTTTCACCCAGGGCTTTGCACATCAGCCGCACCCCCAGAACCTCGCCGCAACCTTGACAGGCACGGTGGCCGGCAGATAATAATTCTTTTTTGTTAATCAGCCGCGGAGCATATAAATCGAAATTTTCTACGATATTCATTATTCTCTCACTCCCCAAAATTCATAGGTGTCCACTGCCTTATTGGCCTTATCCGCAATAACTTTTTCGAACATATGAACAAAATCAGGTACGGTAACGTCACGTCCGCCCAGTCCGATAATATAATTGTAAATCGCGGGGCGCTGGATTTCGGCATACAAAGCCGATTTGATTTCCGAAAACACGGGACCGCCGGGACCGCCGAAAGAAACGGCGCGGTCGGTGACAATCAATTTTTTCGCATTCTTTACCACGGCCTTGATTTCCGCAAACGGGAAGGGACGCCAGAGCCGAAGTTTGATCAGACCGGCTTTGACGCCTTTGGCACGCAGTCCATCAATAGCCATTTCCGCCGTTTCGCCCATGGAACCCATCGTCAGCATCAGGATGTCCGCGTCTTCGGCCTTATAAGTTTCTACCGGCTTATAGCTGCGGCCGAACATTTTCGCCCACTCGTCCCAAACTTCCAGAATCACTTTCTTGGAATTTTTCAGCGCTTCATCTTTAGCTTTCATGATTTCTGTAAAATAGTCGGACATGGAAAAAGCGCCCATTGTGACGGGCTTCGCGGGATGCAGCGTGGCATAAGGAACGCGCGTCGGCAAAAATTTATTCACCAATTCCTGATCAGGGAATTCCAAAGGTTCGACCATGTGTGTTAATTGAAAACCATCGATATTGACACAAACCGGCAACTGAACATCTTTATGCTCGGCGATTTTGAATGCCTGAATGGACAGGTCAATCGCTTCCTGACCGTTTTCCGCGAAAAGAGAAATCCAGCCGGAATCGCGCTGCGGCATGATATCGGAATGATCATTTAAAATATTCAAAGGACCGGAAACCGCCCGGTTGGCTATTCCCATGACAATCGGCAATCTCATTCCCGAAGCAATCGGCAGGAGTTCGTGCATCAGCATCAAACCCTGAGAGCTTGTCGCCGTGTAGACGCGGGCGCCGGTGCCCGACGCGCCGATAACCGCGCTCATCGCCGAATGCTCGGATTCCACCGTTACAAATTCCGCGTTTATTTTACCATCAGCCACGAGATCGGAAAGATGTTCCGCAATGTGTGACTGGGGCGTAATGGGATAAACGGCCGCCATATCAATGTCGCACTGTCCTACGGCTTCCGCTACGGCAACTGCTACTTCCATTCCAATGCGTTTTGCCATACTTATCCCTCCTCCACCATAGCTATCGCTCTTGGCCAGCATTCGTGCGCGCAAATACCGCACCCTTTACAATAATCCATGTTCGCCTGGAAAAATCCGTCTTCGCTTTGCTGTACGCAGCCTTCCGGACAAAAAATATAGCAAATGCCACATTTAATACATTTTTGATTGTCCCAAACGGGCCTTTGCGCACGCCAACTTCCCGTATGATATTCACTGGCGCTGCCCGGATCGAAAACAACACAACCCGTTGTAATTTCCTGCCAGGTAGCCAACCCTTTTCTTTTTGTCATGATTTAAATACCTCTTAATTACTTGTTTTAATCTCTTCGTAAGCCCTTTTCATTGCGTTGAGATTTTTCTGGGCTATTCTGCCAAAACGATGTTCCACCGCTTCTTTCATTTCCTCGAGTCCCATGACACCGATAACTTTCAATAGCGCTCCGATCATCGTGGTGTTGGCAATGGGCACGCCCATTGCCTTGCGCGCGATGCCGGTACCGTCAACAGTGGCTACAAAACCACTGAAGTTAAGTTCTTTTTTGATTTCCTCCGGAGTTTTCGGCGTATTCACGATCAACTTTCCCTCGGGCTTTAAACCGTCGATGACATTCACCAGGCCGATCAAACTTGCGTCCAGCACGATCACAACATCCGGCTCGTAGATTCCTGAACGGACTTTGATTTTCTTTTCATCAATACGGCTGAAAGCGGCAACAGGTGCTCCTCTTCTTTCCGGACCGAAACTGGGAAATCCCTGAGCATATTTCCCCGCGCTGATTGCCGCCACGGCAAGCAGTTCCACGGATGTTACCGCTCCCTGACCGCCACGTCCATGCCATCTAACTTCTATCATTTATCTTAATCTCCTTATAATGTTACAAAAAATGACTGTCATTCATAATATAGAAGTAAATTTCAGTCAACAGATTTTCACAATAGCTAAAAAGATTTGTTATATCGATTATATGCGCCACTTTCGCTGCTCGGAAAAATACAGATCATTACCTTGAAAATCGTTGATAACCACGAGCGGAAAATTAATGACCGTTAGTTTTCTGATCGCCTCTGGACCCAAGTCATCATAGGCAATCAGTTCCACTTTTTTTACAGATTGAGACATCAACGCGGCAATTCCGCCGATCGCGCCAAAGTAAATGGCTTTGTGTTTTTTGATGGCCTCTACCACTTCAGGCGAGCGATTGCCCTTGCCGATCATTGCCCGAAGGCCGCTTTCGATTAATTTGGGAGTGAAAAAATCCATCCGGTAACTGGTTGTGGGACCGATGGAACCGATAACTTTTTTCGGCGGTGTGGGCGAGGGGGCCGCGTAGAATAAAACTGTCTGCGATAAATCAACGGGCAGTTTCTCACCTTTGAGCAGAGATTCATACAAACGCCTGTGAGCAACGTCGCGGGCAGTGTAAACTTCCCCGCTCAACAAAACCATATCTCCGGCATTTAGCGAGGTAATAACTTCTTCAGTCAAAGGTGTTTTAATGCTTCGTACTTTGTTCATTTTTTTCTCTTTCATCATTCCCGACTCTTGTCCGGCAAGGAACTCCGGTGAATGCATGGGCATATAGAGTTATCGGGAATCCAGTTTATCTCTTTTCTTCTTCAGAAGCCTAGGGGAGATTTAACCCGTTAACTTTTGTTCTGAAAAACTAAAAAACTTACGGGCGTCCTTCCTTGCCCGCCGAACAGAACGATAAAAAAGGAAATAATTTATTCATAGTCTTTGCAAGTAATCTTACCAACTATTAAGAAATCTTTTGCCATTTTTTCAAGTCCTGAAAAAAAGCCCTGTCGCCCTCAAGAATGCCATCTTCTTCGCGTATTTTTTTGATATATTTTTGAATGCTGTTATTACAGAAGGTAGCTTCAATGTCATCTGAAAATTCATTATAAGCCATTTTTTTGGATATAAGATTTTCTTCATATAAATCTCCTATTGTTTCATAAATTCCTAGAAGATTCTCAACTTTTCCTTCTGTAAATTTACCACCATCGTTTTTGAGAATTGGATAATTTATATTGTTGCTTGATATTGCATTGATTAATTCAGAGTACTTGGGCGAGTCTAATTGTTTGGACAAATCAAGAACGTAGTTTGCAGAAGCAATTATATTACTGGCAATTAAGGCATCTGATTGAATTTTTGTTTGAATTTGAAGAAAATATAGTTGAAGAATTCCAAAAATAATCCCACCGATGATGGCTAAACTTTGAATTATATCAATGAACTTTTTTAAATAGTCCCAAAATTTTTGTTTATTCATATAATCTTCTTCATTAATTCTGAAGTTTTTCCTCGTAGGTTTATAACGTTACGGGAACATCTACAAATCTGGAAATCCAAGGACCGCATACCAGTTTTTATATTTTTACTTTAATCATTTCACAAAATAGTCTCCTTGTGGCGCGCTACATGACACTGTATATTCACCGCCACCGGTAATGATGCAATATGGCACGGCATCATTTCGATATTTACCGCCAGAGCGGTAACCCTGCCGCCCAGTCCCGCGGGGCCGATGCCCAGATTGTTGATACTTTCCAATAATTCTTTTTCGATCTGCTCCACGCGTTCATCAACTCTGTTTTGTTCACCCACCGGCCTAAGAAGTGCTTTTTTCGCCATAACGCAGGCCTGCTCCAGCGAGCCGCCGATGCCCACCCCGACTATTATAGGCGGGCAGGGATTGGCGCCGGCACTCGAAACCGTTTCCAGAACAAATTTTTTAATGCCGTCAATTCCCGCCGAAGGAGTCAGCATTTTCGCGGCGCTGCAATTCTCGCTGCCACCGCCTTTGGGCATGGCGATGATTTTCAAACGGCTGCCGGCAACGATATCAACATGAATGATCGCGGGTAAATTGTCGGTAGTATTTTTTCTGGTGAAAGGATCGCAGACGGATTTGCGCAAATATCCTTCATTATAGGCCTGCCGCACGCCTTCTTCAATCGCCGCGTGTAATTCTCCGCCTACGATATGAACATCCTGTCCGAGTTCAACGAAAACAACCGCCAGACCGGTATCCTGACAAATGGGCATTTTTTTACGGCAAGCAATATCCGCGTTTTCAATTATTTTTTGCAGCACCTGCTTGCCGGTTTCCGATTCTTCTCTGGAGAGCGCATGGCGCAAAGCGCCAACAACATCTTCGCCCAGAACTGTATTGGCTTCGATAAAAAGTTTTTTTACCGCTTTGGTTACGCGCTTGGTATTTATCCGCCGCAAAGTGCTTCTGGCTTTAGTTTCCGTGTCCATAAATTTTATTTTCCATCAAAACTTTTTTTATCAGTAAATGGATGGCGCCACAAAATACCCTAAAGGGCACACGAGCTCCAGAGGCAAGGCGCGCGAGTCCTGAGAAGTGAGGCGTATATTTTCCATACGCCGCAACGCCGAGGGACGAAGCGCAACGCAGCATATGGACTTTTTCCGGTGTCATCATCACATGCCGCGCCGAAACTCCAACGACTTGGATATCGACATCTTATCTAAATATTTCAAATCTCCGCCCATCGGCACACCTGTGGCAATGCGCGTCAACTTGATATCTTTTTCTTTAAGCATCCGGGTAATCAGCAAGGCGGTAGCTTCGCCGTGAACATTGGGATTGGTTGCGATAATCAATTCTTTGACTGAGCCAGTGTTGATCCTTTGCATAAGCTCGCCTAATCGCAGATTTTCCGGCCCGATTCCGTCCAGAGGCGCCAGAGCGCCGTGAAGAATATGATAAGTCCCCCGAAATCCCCCGCACTCTTCAATCGCCGCCAGGGCATCCGGATCTTCGACAACACAAATCACGTCTTTATCCCTTGTTGTATCGCGGCAAATATAACAAATATCTTCTTCCGTCAGGTTTAAACAAATCCGGCAAAGCTTGATTTTTCTTTTGACTTCAATAATACTTTCCGCAAGCTTTTTCACATCATCTTCCGTGGAGCGCAAAATATAATTTGCCAGCCTTGCGGCAGTTTTTTCGCCAATGCCGGGAAGCTTGCCCAACTCAGAGATAAGCTGTTTGATTGGTTGTGCATATGCTTTCATAAAATAAACCTTTTTCCAAATTTTAAATCAAAGCGCTATCTTTGTTGGCAGCGTCGTCAGTTTCCTCAACGTACAACTAATACGCCTCGTCGCCTCCTCCTTGCCGCCTCGATATCATCTTTGATTTAAAAATGGCATTACATACCGGGGATATTCAATCCTCCGGTAATTTTCGCCATTTCCGAGGAAGCCATTTCCTGCGATTTGCGGATTCCTTCATTGACCACCGCAATAATTAAGTCCTGTAACATTTCGATGTCTTCGGGATTGACTACTTCCTTTTCGATTTTTAGTGATACAATTTCAAATTTGCCGTTCACTATAACGCGCACCATTCCGCCGCCGGCCTGCGCCTCGACGGTTTTCGTCTCTAATTCCTGCTGGAGCTGACCCATTTTCTCCTGCATCTTTTTTGCCTGCTTCATAATGGTACTAAAATTTTGCACTATTTCTGTCCTCCTCTTGTCTTGATGAACTCCCCGAATATCTTAATTGACCTGCACTTTGCAACGCCGTCAATTTTTGTCGCCCCGTACGTTAATTTCTACTATTTTGGCGTCGGAAAGTTCATCCATAATTTTCTGTAAAAGCGGCTGGTTCATCGCTTCACGTTTTATATCGTTCAGACCATTAGTCTGCTTGCGCCCGTTGTTGCCATTCGCGTTACTATTTTCCGCGTCGAGCGTTGCAATTTTTATCGCCACATTTTTCTGAAAAAAAATCCGGGCAATTTGTTCCAGTTTTTCTTTTTGCGTTGTTTTTATTTCCTCTAAAAAAATGTAGTTCTTCGGAAAGCCCAGTGTCAGGGAATCGTTTTCGTAACTGACAATTTCAGCGGAATCAATTTTTGCCCCCAGAATAGCGCTTTCTTTTTTGATAAAGTTTTTAAAATTATCACGGAGAGCCTTCAAATCCCCGACGTTATTATCAGCAGGGTGGGAATTATTCTCTTTATTTGTATCAGCAACAATACTGCTTTTAGTATTATAATCTGCCGGTGTTTCTTTTACCGAGTTGTTTTCTGAAAACCGCGGCTCAGAATTATTGACGGCTGCCGGCAAACCCTGTTGGAGTCTTTGTTCGATGTTTTCAATTGTCGCAATAATTTCACCAAGGGGAATTACCGGTTCCAGATAAGCCATTTTGACAATTATTGTTTCGAGTTTCATGCGCGGTTCCTGGCTGCGGAGAAAACTTCCCTCTTCCGCGATCAGGATTTCCACAAAGCGCTGCAGGGTTTCGCGTGATATTGCCTGCACCTGATTTTTCAGCTTTTCAATTTGTTCCGGCGCGATATCAAAAGAAGAACTGCCATCGGCGGCAATTTTAACCAGAAGCTGATTTCTAAAATGCTTCACCAGTATTTGATAAAAATGCTTCATGTCGATGCCGGCCAGATATGCTTCTTCGAGAATAATCAGGCAGGCGCCGGCATCTCGCTGCAAAACCGCCTCGGAAAGACGGAAAAGATATTTCCGGTCGGCCAGACCCAAACTTTCTTCCACATCATCATCTTTGATATCCATTCCGGCATAGGAAATGACCTGATCAAAAATACTTTGCGCGTCGCGCATACTGCCGTCGCCCGCTTCGGCAATCCATAAAAGCGCGCTCGGGCTGATTTTAATTCCTTCAGCGGCGGCAACCCGGCCTAGATTTGCGGCGATTTCCGTGAGAGATATTCTGCGGAAATCGTAGCATTGGCAACGCGAAAGGATGGTGGCGGGAACTTTATGACTTTCGGTTGTGGCAAAAATGAAAATTACGTGGGACGGCGGTTCTTCCAAAGTTTTTAAAAGCGCGTTGAAAGCTTCGCGCGTGAGCATATGGACTTCGTCAATAATATAAATTTTGTATTTTGCGGCAGCCGGAGCAAACTTGACATTTTCCCGCAGTTCCCGGATTTCATCAATGCCGCGGTTGGAAGCGCCGTCTATTTCCCGCACGTCCAGCGAGGAGCCGTTAGTAATTTCTCGGCAATTGGAGCATTCATTACAGGGCGTGGCCGTTGGTCCTTTTTCACAATTGAGCGATTTGGCCAGAATTCTGGCAACCGAAGTTTTTCCTACGCCGCGCGGTCCGCTGAATAAAAAGGCATGCGCCACACGACCCTGGCCGATGGAATTGCGCAGAGTTTTGACAACATGTTCCTGACCGGCAACGTCTTCAAAGGTTTGCGGGCGGAATTTTCGTGCTAGTACAAGGTATTCCAACTGAGCTCCTGATGCCGCTTTTGCTTTCTTCGGCTAACTTTGTTGGCTTCGTTCTCGGCGTCCTCAACGTATTATTAATACGCCTGCGGCGCCTCGTTATCCTTTGAAATCAAAATGGCAAATTAATTACTGGTGACCGGGTTTACCGCAACACATGGTGGTATTTGCTGCCGCTGCTTCCTTCCGGACCTGACGGGGTTAACAAGCCTCCGTTGCGCGGGACCCGGCCACACTATTTAAGATAGAACTTTCGGACTTTGCAAAACCTTACCAAATGTCATTGCGAGGAGCCCCTTAGGCGACGTGGTAATCTTAATGACAAAGTATTGGCTTTGCACAGACCTTTATTTATATGTGGCTTTTAATTGATAAATGAACAGGAATCAACTCAAATTTTTGATATTGATTTTTAATAAGCGATGTTACTGTTTTAACAGAAGATTGCCATAATGACGCTTCGTGATCGTTACCAAATCAAGCAAAGCGTCCCTTTCATGTTTCCCTTAAGAAAGGTATGCATTTGGTACATTATCAAAAAAATCTATTTTTTTTGAATTGCATTAATCAAATTTAAAGTATCGAAATAAACTTCATTTCGTATAATCTTCTTATTAACTATTTCCACTATATCCACTCCAAATTCAATTATTTCGATTTGTCTTACCGGTATAATGGCCTTCCATTTCAACGTAAATCCTTTTTCAGTAGGAATTATTTCTTCATAAGTCCATTTCCAATCAGGATTATTTTTTAATAATTTTTTAAAATATGGCAATATTTCGTCATGTCCTTTAAGGCCATTTTTAACGGTTGGATCTGAATAAAATGATTGAGTTGAATAAAAGTTAATTAATTTATCCGGATTATTTCCAGTCCATGCCGCGAGCCATTTATTACAAAAATCTTTTGCTTCTTCTAAATTCATAATCAACTCCTCCTCTATCTTTTGCGTCCTTACATTCGACCGAAAGTCTCCATCTATTTATTTAAATAAGTAATAGTTAATTGTAATACGGTCGCAAACGAAACCCAAAACAAATAAGGAATTTGAATATAGGCCACCCAACGTGCGTGCGGATAGATGGCGATTACCGCCCAAATCAGCGTGCCGAGAACAAGGATAACATCAACCGCCGCCAGAAGATTGTTTTTTAACCCGAATTGCAAAGGAGTAAAAGCAAAATTAAAAATTAGATTAAGGATGAATGGCAGAATAACTATAAAGGAAACTTTTTTTTGAAAAAACATCAAAAACACTTTGCCAAATGAAATGGCAATCAGAATATAAAGAAATGTCCACACCGGGCCAAAAATCCAGGCGGGCGGCGACCATGAGGGTTTTATTAATTGCGAGTACCAATTATAGCGGTTCATATTTTTTGTCCTGTTTTTGGAGGGGAAAAATCGCTTCGTTACTTATTGGAAAACTCTGGCTTCAGAATAATCGCCGAATAAATATTCTAGCTTGAGTTTTTGGTCAAAAAACTGTGAATCTCTTGAGTTAATTCATTATTCATTTTAACCAATCTGTGAACTTCATCCTCAATCTTTAAAAGTGCTTCGGCGTCTTTATATGTCTGCATTGCCTGTTTATCAGAAGCTTGCGCGGCTACCTTTTGACCAACCATAATAACGGAGAGAAGAACTAACTGCAAAAATGTTTGAGCTATCCATGATATGAGAGCGGCTGTTCCTCCGGAAATAGCGGACGGAAGGCTTATTAAAGCTATAATCGCAAAAATGTAAGCGCACCACATCGTGCTTACTGCATTAGTTATCAGGACGGCTATACGGCCGTTTAATCCAATATGCTCATGTTTTGTAAGGTGAGGGCCGGATTTTTCCCGTTCTGCAATTCTAGGATTTGGAATATGTATATCTGCCATGGATCCGATAATAAACTAAAAAATAAATAATTCAAGATAATAAAATAAATGATGCGGAGTTTATCCCGCATTTATTGCTGGATTCGGGTTGGCTGTAAATTTTTCACTTACCTTACTGCGCAAATTTAAATTGTACTTGTCCCTGTTATTTTCCTTAAAAGAAAAGCAAGAAAAGGAAGAAATCCAAAGACGGGAGAGTCAATCAAGATAGCAACGAAATTTACTCCGAAATTTAAACTAGCAAAGGCATTTAAAGAAGCTGTGAAGTAGTGCTTTAGACCTTGGATTGATGGAACGAAATCAAGCATTGTGATGTTGACTACACTTTAGTTTCAGTAGTGGGCGGTTGTCAGGATTGATAATTTATAAAGGTATTGAGAATAGCGATGCTGAAAAAAGGATAATTAGACCGATGACGAAAGTGAGTTCAGATGTTGCCCATAATATCTTATTATTTCTAAGTTTAATAAAAAATAATGGTATGATTATCCCCAAAATAAAATTTAGAGCTAGAAGGCAAGATAGGGAAATAATCAATGTCATATTTGCTTTCTGAATATAATAGTCATATTTTTTAATTGTCAGTCCGAGAGGAATTGCTAACCGATAATGATCTTCAAGATATTCAATAAGTCCGTTGACATATTTACTACATTTAGTTTTGTTATACTCACCTTTTAAATTATTCGCCAACAGAATTGCATCTATTATTTTTTCTTTGCCGTCTTTAAATTCTAAAGTGAACCTTTGGTGATAATTTCTAATTTCATCGATTTGAACTTTAATCGCATCCATACTATATTCACGATTTGAATTTATATTACGCGGATAAATTGGTTTGTCGCTTTTGAACTCCTCCACGGTATCAATGCTTTCATTGTGATTGAGATCTAATATCGTGTTTCCATCTTTTGAATAATAAATCATTCTTTTGAAGGGATAGGAATATGCAATGTTACTCATGATTAATTGAATCTTTTTTCCGTGTTCAGCAGTTTCTTGTTTGCTCAAGTTTTATTCTTGTAAGTCCCTATTAATATTTCGAAAATCATTCAATAATATTTCTTTTCTTTTTAGATAGTAATATTCGTTATTTCCGCCAAACGAAATTGAAAAAGCGGAGTGAGGTATGTTAATTGCGTTAATTTCGATGATTTTTGCAGAAATATCTGCTTTGACTTCTGTCAATTGATGTTCAAAAAATACAAAATAGGAAAACACAAGGACTGTAAACAAACTAAAAATTGATACATTAATACTAATGATGTTCGGATCATCAGATAGTTGAAGGTGTCTAGGTCTTACATTTTCATCAATATTATTTTTGTCGGGTTTAGATTGGCTCATAATGATATTTCATTGACATCTATATTTTTCAACAAATCCGGCAAAACAGAGAACATCATACCTGTTAATTTATTAACAGCATTTTTTAGCGAAATTATTACTGAATATCATTTGAAATCTACACCATCTATTTTTGTCTGTCCATCATTTGTTTCTTAGCGAATTGACTCAAATAAAATGTTACCGAAGGAGTAGATAAAAAAGGAACGATGACTCATAAATCGATGTTACCGAAGGAAGATTCGGAAACGGAGGTATAAGTATATGAGTCCCCAGTCCAAACA
>Ga0224555_1003598_pt1 | contig 15552 bp, 12 predicted proteins | sample 714S23034metaG_FD_180687 | JGI IMG/M metagenome (GOLD analysis project Ga0224555, IMG submission 180687) | Peat soil microbial communities from Stordalen Mire, Sweden - 717 S2 30-34 | ecosystem: Environmental > Terrestrial > Soil > Wetlands > Peat | place: Sweden: Norrbotten County, Stordalen...
GTTCGTCCAGATCGGGTGGAAACGAAGAAAATTCCTGGGTCCTGGCGCCCGGGCACTCGGAAAGAACGCTCAACAGAGCCTTGCGGCGATCGTCGTCGGGGCCAATGAGGGCGATGGACAAGCTACTCTTGATAGGAGTGTCGGGAACCTGGCGCAGGTCCTGATCGCTATCCTTGCTGTTCCCAGTTTCCGTCATCTCTACCAATCCTACCCTAGGTCAGTCAGCTTGTTACTCCCCCTTTCGTGGATGCCTGGGCAGAAACTGCACCGACGCCAGGCAAGGGGCCACGCCGATTGGGAAATGACGGCTCCGACCCCATAACGGGAGGATCGGGGCTTCTTCAACAACTCGTAATCAACCCGGTCCGGGAGGGCGGGCCCAAACCAACCCGGATTTTGCTGGCGCATTGGTCTCAGTGCCTCGGATTGAGACCAGGCCTATTCCTTCGTTCGCGGCTGGCCGAGCAGTTTAGAGCGGTTCCACAATCAAAATGAGCCATTTCCGGCATTGTGCGAGGGGCATTTTCTCGAGGGATATACCGCTCGAGCCCAGTTGCTTCCAGGTGCATCGGTTGTGGAACCGCTGTAGTCCGGCCTGCCGCGCAGTGCCGGAAGTACCCGCTATTGAGCGGGCGCGAAGTTGACCTCCACGGTCACGCTTGAGGAGCCGGATCCGGGAACGAACTTCCATTGCCGCACCGCATCCTCGGCTGCCACAGAAAGCATGTGGTTTCCGCGGACCGTCTTGATATCGGTCACCTTTCCCTGGGCATCCACTGTGGCTTCGAGCTTAACGGCGCCGCCGATCTTCATGCGCTTGACAATTTCCGGGTAGGCCGGCGATACACGCGACTTGACGGCCCGTTCGTCCACTGCCCTGATAGGCATGGCAATGGCCAGAATGAGAACCAGCGCGGCTCCCTGGAAAGTTCCTATTCCCACGCGCCTCAAACCCTGGCGACGATCTCGCGCGCGAAGATGATTCATAGGTCTCGGACCCTCCTGAATATTTGAAAAACACAAGGAGGTTATCGACGGCTGGAATCTCTTCATGAGTGAATTTTGAGTTCTTGATTACGAAAGGAATGGGCGATTGCGGCTGGAGTGGCGATGGACGGCTGCTCGGGAGGGTTCTACTGCCTTGAAGAACTAGCGGAGATTGCTTGAAAAGTGAGATCGGTTGCGGAGGAGCCGTGCTGCTGACGCCACTGGTCGAACAGGCGCCCATAGCTGAGCGTAATGTAATCCGCGGGGCGGACGCCGAGGCGCGCGGCAGCGCGGTCAATCCATTCGGCAGACCCTTCGAGCTCGGCATAATCGCCTATGGGTGTTTCGTCGACTACGCAATGGCCCTCGCCATCCTGCCACTCGGCGCGCCATTTTTCGTAGTGGAAGGCGGCGACCAGGCCGAGCGAGAGAAAGACTTCGGCGAGGACTTTGCCGTCGGCGACTTCGGTTTCGGTTTCGACGCGATGCTTGTGGCGATCTTCGCCGGGTCCGGCATCGGGCAGGCGTTTGTGGGTCACGGTCCAGCGGCCGGCATAGCTGCGGATGCGGAGGATTTCAGTGCGAGCGCGCATTCGGCGATCCGGGGTGTCGTAGAGAACGTTGCTCTCGAAGCTTCGTGGTGTGAGCAGCGTGAATCCCGCGGCTTGGAGCCGACGGGTTAGGCCGGGCAGGTCCGGCACGCGAAACTTGATCTCGGTCTCGATGGCCATCGTAAAGAGCGAGTATACGGCAGCAGGTCAATTGCGGGCCAAACGCACATAGGCCAAACAAACAAGGGCCAAAAAGCCGCGCAAGCGGGAAATCGCAGAAAGTGCTGGAGGGGGCGCGCTGATCCTGCCCGCGGCAAGCGACAATAAGTATGTGAAGACACTGCGACTGACTGTGAGCCCCGGGCATCTCGATAGTCCCGAAGCAGAGGAGGCGCTCGACCGCGCCGCGGAAATTCTTCGCAACGGGGGCTTGGTGGCGCTGCCCACCGAGACGGTTTATGGGCTGGGAGCGAATGCCCTGGATGCGGCCGCCGTGGCGCGGATTTTTACCGCCAAGCAGAGGCCGGCATGGGATCCGATTATCGTCCATATTGCCGACCAAGCCATGCTCGAAAATCTGGTCGTCGAGGGTCCCGAGCCGGCGCGGAGCCAAACGATACGGAATTTGATGAAAGCATTCTGGCCGGGGCCGCTCACTCTGCTGCTGCCCCGCTCGGCCGCAGTTCCGGATGTGGTAACGGCGGGGCGGCCGCTGGTAGGCATTCGCATGCCGGCCCATCCGGTGGCGCTGGAACTGATTCGGCGTGCCGGGGTTCCTGTGGCCGCGCCCAGTGCCAATCTCTTCGGGCACATCAGCCCGACCACGGCAGCTCATGTGCTCTGCGACCTCGACGGCCGCATCGATGCCGTACTGGATGGGGGTTCGACCGCGCACGGGGTCGAGTCCACTGTACTGGATCCCTGCCAGAGCCCAATGGTGATTTATCGACCGGGCGCGGTGACGGCGGAACAGATTCGCGAGGCCGGCGGCGCGGTCGAGGTCTTCCGAACTCCGCGCGAGATATCCGAGAAACCGAAGGAGGCGCTGCCTTCCCCGGGATTAGGTCTGCGCCACTATGCGCCCAAAGCGCGCCTGGTCCTGGTGGAAGCGCCCATCGAGCGGCTTGGTCAGGTTCTGGAACAGAAAGCGCATGGCCTGCCCGGTGGGCGGCTGGGGATCATGCTGCCTGCGGAGGTCAGTTTATCGGTGGAGCGCGCAACGCTGTATTCGTGGGGCCGATGGTCGGCGCCGGAGGAGTTGGCGCGCAACCTTTATGCCGGCTTGCGCGACTTGGACGCGCGACAGTGCACAACGATCCTCTGCCCGTTGCCGCCACCGGACGGAATCGGCGTGGCCATTCGGGATCGGCTGCGGAAGGCGGCAGTGAAAAAAACAGTGGTCAGTGGTTAGTGATTAGAAAAGCACCCTTAGCACTACAGTTGTAGATAGACGGCGGGTGGGCATGGCTGTATGAATATTGATCTAAATAGTACATATTGAGGCCGAGCAACTTTCCCTGGGGACCGGTGACGGTTGTGATTCCCACGCCGCTTCGGTTTGGGACAATACTCAATCCCGCGGGGAGACTGAGTGCGGCGGTACCGTCGGGCAGGGCAATTTGGCGTATGGGAGAAGGGAGGCCGCGCTGAAAGGCGTGGGCCAGACCTCGAACCTGCGCTCGGCCGGGTTCCGGACGGATTGTCGCCAGTGCAACCGAACCGCACGAATTACCTCTGCCGCCGGCGGCGGAGCTATACTTTAGAACAATCTTCATTCCTTAGCGCAACTTTCGGGCCCGTTTTCGTTTCAATGTATTCGGGGCGTCTATGAGCTTGCAGGTTTCAGCTCGTTGCGATATGTTCCGCGCGATCTCTGAATTGCGGACGTTCCCACTGTCCAAGAGACATCCTGTCGATTGGCGTCCATCTGCCCACAAATACCCGCGTCCTGAGCGCTCCTTAGGACCAGATCAGGAGCGCATTGCCTGCCGGCGGCATTACCGGCCCGCGCGTCTCAAACCCAGTAATGCCATGAAGGAGAACGACCATGCCCATTTCCCGGCGCGATCTATTGACCGAGGCGCCGATCCTTGGTCTACTTGGCGCAATCGCACCTGAACTCAACGCGGCACAGACGGAGATTGCCAAGGATACCAATGAGGATGTCCCGCACGACTCCTATGCATTCTGGAACGGCTTCTTCGATTCGGTGAATCCAGATGTTCAAGGCTCAGGCCAAAAGGCCGCAACGCGCGGCCCGGCGGATCAGCTGCCCGATCCTGGCGTTCAGACGCAATATCTGCACTACAAGAGTGACGAGAAGAAACTGCGCTATGCCACGGAGATCGGCGAGGGAGAGTTGCTTGATCATGACGCCGACGTGGCCGTTGGCATCTCGCTTTCGCAGTACCGGCCTGCAATCGGCAGCACTGCGACCAACGAGCACGCTGCGCAACTCCGCCTCGACACCACGCAGATCTATCCCTTCAGAAATCTGCTCGCACCGCTGGCATGGTCGTCGATCGCCTCCGTGGTATCGCAAAAAGGCGAGTACGTTTCGCTGGATCGCCTGGGTCTAAAGACAGATCAAGCGGCGCAGGGGACGAGCAAGATCCTGCTCACCAAGGGCACAGGCAAGATAGCGGTCAACATCTCCAGGGCTCCACAAACTTCAATGTTCGTGAAGGCGCTCAATATCATCATGCAGGGGCTGAAAACCGCGGCGCCATTGGTTTCACTGCCTGCCATCAGCGTGCCGGCTCTTAGCGCGTTTACGCAGACAATGAGTTATTGGGAAGATCGAACACGATTTATCATGGCAGGCAATCTCACAGCAGCCGTAGCTACCCGCCAGGCGCTGAAAGATCCTAACCGTGGAAGTCCATACATCGGCCTGATCTCCGGTGACTACCTTATGTTCGCGCAGCAACATGCTGACTCGCTGACCAAGGAGATGGGGAATCTTGACCTGGTGCAGGGTTACCTGGTGCGCAAAGATGCCGATCAGAATTTGCCCCTTCAGGCTCGCGCGATGAGCGCCATTCCCGATGTCTCGTACTTTTCAATACGTGTCAGTGTGAAAGCACTTGACTCGTCGTCTTCGAGCTAATCGCCAAGCAACTCGCATGGCAGCGCCTGCGATCTTTTGAAGGAGAACGACCATGTCCATTTCCCGACGCGCATTTGTAACCGATGCCTCAGCCCTCAGTCTGCTTGTAGCGCTTCTACCCGAACTTGCAGCCGCGCAAAGCGTAGCCTCGCAGGCCGCTCCAGAGGATACGCCGCACGACTCCTACGATTTCTGGAATGGTTTTTTCGACTCGGTGAATCCACTCAGCCACAACTATGGGCAAAAGGCCGCCTCGCGAGGACCGAAAGATCAGCTCCCCGATCCGGAAGCGGAGACTCAATATCTGCACTATCGGAGCGACACAAAAAAGCTGCGCTATGCCACCGATATTGGAAAAGAGGAATTGCTGGTTCACGAGGGCGATGTGGCCGTAAGTATCGCTCTCACGCAATACCGGCCCGGAAACGGCGACGGCGCAGCCAACGCGCGCGCAGCTCAGCTTCGCGTCGACACGACCCAGATACATCCATACATGAACATCATCGCTCCGCTGGCATGGACGGCCATTGCATCGCTGACGCCAGACAAGGCCGGCAAGGTTTCGCTCGAACAGTTGGGATTCAGAAACCCTCAGGCAACACAGGGCACCAGCAAGATCCTGCTAACGCAGGGCACGGGAAAACTGGCTGTTAACGTTTCAAAGGCTGCAAGCACTTCAGTGTTTGTGAAAGCTCTCAACATAATGATGCAGGGGGCAAAGGTGATTGCCCCCATGGTTACCTTGCCTGCAATCAGCGTACCGGCTCTCAGTGCTTTTACTGAAGCTCTCAGTTATTGGGAAGATCGCACGCGGTTCATTATGGCTGGCAACCTGACTACCGCCGTGGCTACCCAGTCGGCGTTTAGCGATCCCGATCGGGAAGATCGCTATATGGGATTGCTCTCCGGCGATTACTTGATGGTGCCACAGGAACATACCGAGGAGTTAGCAAAGGAGCTGCCCAATCTGGACCTGGTGCAGGGCTACCTTGTGCATAAGGATGCGGATCCAAATCTGCCACTGCAGGCGCGCGCGGCGAGCGCTGTCCCTGGAATCACGTACGCTTCAATGCGAGTAAGTGTGCAGCCGCTCGACGCCTCATCTACGGATAAACACTCTGCCGGCGGAAGTGGCACTGAATCTTCTGAAACCAGCAGCGGCAAATCAAAGGGCGGCGGCAAAACAAAGAGCAGCGGCAAATCACAGAGCAGCGGCAAAGCGCAAAAAAGCGACAAGAAAGAACAATGACCGATGCTTCTCCGGATATTCGGCAGGGAGCGCGGGAGAGATCGTCATGGCGCCAATTTTGAACGACGAAAAGGCAACTTGGCACTGATAGGGGTTAATGATGAAGGGCTGGAAGCAAGTCGTAATTCTTGGATTAAGTTTATCCACTCTCCTTTTGATGCCTGGCAGTGCATTCTCGTCCCAGAGAATGATTGACTTTTCTTCTCTCGATCCCAACCAACCTTACAGACTGTCGGGCACACTCTACCTGCCGGAGAATGCCGCAAGTCCGGTTCCCGCCATCGTTCTGGTTCATGGCACCATGGGCATCGATCAGCGCGGCGAACTGTATCGACAACCGCTCCTCGATGCCGGCATCGCGATCTTCGAAGTCGACTTCAAGACCGGGATCTTCAACGGTCCCATGGACCGGCCAAAGCCTGACACCTTTTTACCGATGGCCTTTGCGGCGCTCAAGGAACTGCGAAAACTGCCCTCTGTCGATCCGAACCGGATCGGAATCATGGGTTTTTCTCTGGGTGGCAACATCGCCTTGAGAACAGCCATGGAAACCAACGTCAAAAGATGGATGGAAGACGACAAGGGATTCGTCGCATTCGTCATGTTCTATCCGGTATGCAACCACTTCACAAAAGAGTTTGAACAGAGCGGCAGCAAGCTCACCGGCGGTCCAATGATCGTCTTTTATGGAACAGAGGACGCCTTCGGCGAAAGCAAGGCTGTTCCCGAGCTCAAAAGCGTGCTGGCGAAAAAGTGCAATTTCCAACTGGACACGGTTGAATATGCGGGGGCAACGCATGGTTTCAACCTCGATGCACCGGAAATGACCGCATTCGACCCGGCTGCCAAGGGAATGAGGGTCCACATTAAATGGGATTCTGAAGCAGCAAACGATTCAGTAACCAAAGTGGTGGTTTTCCTGCGCCAAAATCTGGCTGCCAAATGATGAGTGCTGGTTGATGGCAGCCATACGGAAGAATTGAGACTGACCGATCCAGCGCCAACCCCGGAAAGCGGAGGGTGAAAGATGAATCCGGCGCACAGATTCCGATTGATGGCATGCCTCGGCATGGTGCTGATCGCGGCAGTAGAAGCCCGCACGCAAAGTTCCCCGGTACAAAATCAGATCAAGCTGCATGAACAGATGCTGGCCCAAAAGCGCGCGGCGCAACAGTTGCATGAGGAAGGCCTGGAGCTGATCACGCTCGGCTATCTGTACCGGCAAGCGGGCCAGATGCAAACGGCGCTGGAGGACCTCAACGAAGCTCTTCGAATTGAGCAGAGCGTCGACAACCAACCCGGCGTGGCCATGACGCAGAACACCATCGGGCGTGTGTATAGCGACCTGGGGCAGCAGCAAAAGGCGCTGTCGCGGTTCAACGAGGCGGTGGCGATCTGGCGCAAGTTGAGAATTCTGCAGGCTGAAGCCAACACGCTGAGCAACATCGGCAGGGCCTATAACGACCTGGGCCAACGGGAAGTGGCTCTGAAGGAGCTGAACGAAGCGCTCGCTATCTGGCACGAACTCGACACCGGGCAAGTCGGGCCCAGGCTCAGCAACAGGGAAAAGCTGCACGACCTGGGGCAGTTGAGAAATCTAAAGGCACTGATTGATTCGCTGCCGTTGGACCTGAGGGAAGCGGGCGGCCGCGCCGGCGAGGCGAACACGCTCGACAATCTTGGAGAGACATACTCCGCCGTGGGAAGGGGGCAGGAGGCCTTTAAATACTTCAAACAGGCAATCGCCATCTGGCGCGAAGTGGGAGAGCTGGGCGGCGAGGCTCTTACCTTGAACAGCATGGGCAGGGCGTACGCGGATCTGGGACAAAAGCAGAAATCCCTTGACGCTTATAACCAGGCGCTTTCAATTGCCCGCAAAATCGGCAACCGGCAGATCGAAGCGCTGACCCTCAACAATACTGGCCGGCTTTATCGTGATCTGGGGCAACACCAGACGGCTCTCGACTACTTCAACCAGGCTCTGCCCATTTGGCGCGAAATTGGAAATCGCATCGGGGAAGGATTGGCTCTCAACGATATTGGCAGGGCTTATGCCGACATGGGTCAGCCGCAAAAGGCACTGGATTACAGCGAACAAGCACTACCGATCTGGCGCGAGACTGGGACCCGGCGCGGCGAAGCAATGACTCTCAACAATATGGGACGAGATTTCTCCAACCTCGGAGAGACAGAAAAAGCCCTGGAATACGACAGCGCGGCACTGCCCATCTGGCATGAAGTCGAAGATAGACGCGGAGAAGCGTTGGCGATGATGACCATCGGTTGGGCCTACTCATCGCAGAAGAAACCGGAACAGGCGCTGGCGAGCGAATTTGCGGCATTGTCTTTGGCCAAAGCAGCGGGCGATCCCGAAATTCAAGGCGGAATTGAAACTACGCTGATGATCGGCTTCCGCGATCAGCATCGCACCAAGGACGCGATTTTCTTTGGCATGGATGCGGTGAGCGCATACCAGCAAATCCGCAAGAACATCGCGGAGATGGATAAGAGTCTGCAGGCTGGGTTCGCGCAATCGAAGTCGATGACCTATCGCGTACTCGCGGAGCTTCTGATCGAGGCTGGCCGGCTCGGCGAAGCAGAAGAAATCCTCGACCTGCTTAAGGAGCAGGAGTTGATGGACATTGTGCGCACAGCCACTGCTGATACCGCCGCCAAACTCGAACCATTGAAGCTTTCAGTTGCACAGCAAAAGGCGCAGAACGACATGGCGGATCTGGAAAAGGCAGCCACGGTTTATGAGCAGGCCAGTGTGGAGGCGGCCGGCCTGCAGGCCAAGAGTTCTCGCACACCAGAGGAGGAGACCCAGCTCAAACAATTGAGCGCAAACATGGAACAGGAAAGCGCGGCGATCCTGTCCTCATTTACCGGCACCATCGATTCGGACTTGGCACAGAGAGCGGACGCTCAGGCAGTTAGGGCTTCGGACGCCGATCGGTCCGCGCCGAGTTATCTGCAGAGCACGCTCGAAAAACTGGGCCCCCACGTATTGGGTATCCGGCTACTGCTGGGCAAAGATCACACCTATGAGATTGTGGTCACGGCAAGCGCGAGAAAGAAGTTCGAGTTGCAGGCCACTCCCGCCGAACTGCGCAGTAAGGCGCTTGAGGTGCTCAAGGTTTTGCGCGCACGCAATTCCGATCCCAGGCCAAAGTTGGCGGAACTGTATGCCATGGTTGTGGCGCCAATCGAAGATGAGTTGAAGACGCTTGAAGAGCGGCCATCCGCACAGGGTGGTGTTCCCACGCTGCTCTGGTCACTGGACGACGCGTTGCGCTACTTGCCGATAGGCGCGCTCTACGATGGCCACCACTACATGATCGAGCGCTTCAATAACGTCCTCTTTACGCCCGAGAGTTACGGCCACATGACGGATTCACCGCTCACGAACGAGATTAAACCCAGCGTTCTGGCAATGGGCCTATCAAAGAGCTATGGTGGCCTGCCGCCGCTGCCTGGTGTAATGCCGGAGTTGGATTCAGTGGTCCGCGACCCCGCAGTGCCTGAGTCGCACGGCCCCATGGAGGGAAAGCTGCTGCCTGATGAACAGTTCACGCTGGCTGCACTGCGAGCAGAACTCGGCGAAGGCAAGGGCTTCTCGGTAGTACATATCGCCAGCCATTTCGTTGTGGAAGCGGGCGACGGCGAAGAACCGTTCTTGATGCTCGGCGGAGAGAACGGCGGAGACGCGAATGGATTCGCATGGAATCTCTCGAATATGGAGAATTCCACGGTCGCGTTTCACGGCACAAGGCTTCTCACGCTCTCGGCGTGCAGTACGGCGAGAGACTACACATCCAGAAACGGTTTGGAGATGGATAGTCTAGGCATGGTTGCGCAGCAGAAGGATGCCGAAGCGGTGCTGGCCACGCTGTGGGACGTGAACGACGCCAGTACAAGCCGGTTAATGAGCGATTTCTATGGCCGTTGGATCAAGAACCCTGCCGCAGGAAAAGCAGAGGCCTTGCGCCAGGCACAGCTTGCATTCCTGCAGGGACCTGCCGTTTCTGCGGAGTCAGGAAGCGGGCGGGGATTTGAAGCCGTGCAAGAGTCATCGGCAGAGACGCATTATGCCGGTTATACTCATCCGTTCTATTGGGCTCCATTTGTCTTGATTGGCAACTATCAGTAGCTTCGCCAAGGCTAGGCGCCCGGTAAAAAACACGCCTCTGGGTCGGAGTTCAGGTTTCACCGGGACAGTGAAGGGGAGTCACCGATCAGGCGTCACAGTGATTGTCGTTATCGCAGCCGGGTTAGTCTCAATGACGGTACACACAGGGGAACAGCGGGGACAGATTGAGACGGGTGAGGATCTCCAGACCGAGCCGTTGAAGCAGAATGGCTTGATGGTCTGTGGAGTGGCTGACACAGCGCTTGCGGATGGAGATGCCCGCTCGCGTGGGCAGCACCACATCGACCAGCGAGATCTGCTCCAGCTCGGTGAAGATCTTGCGCGGTTCATCGCCCAGGCCAGCGCGATTGCACCACATGCCGAAGGTTTTCCAAAGCACGTAAAGTCTCATGGCCACCAGTGTATGACAGCCGCACCGGAAAACCATCCGCCGTTTAGATCGACAGCCGCAGCGTGCTTCCGAACAAGCGCCGCGTGAGATGGCTCTCCGCCAGCAATAGCCAGTAGTAACGGGTATTCTTTACCAGCCGCCCGCCGGTCTTCACCAACCGTTGCTGCAAGCTGGTCAACGACCACGTTCCTATTCCCTTCGGCAGCACCAGCCGACGCCACAAGTTGCCCAGGTTGTAGGCGAGAATGCCGAGCAACAACCGAACAGCTTTCTTAACTTATGATGTAGCTCCCGCGGCGACAGACAAGAGCGCTGATGCGCCTTTTGCCCGCGCCTCAGTAACGAAGATTTTTTGTTCAAGTTCATGTGTAGCTTCCCCGGCTGCGCGTTCATCCCAGTTTCACGACATCAACCGATGGATTGATACCCAGCATCAACACTTAGAATGATTGTGATCTCCTCCCTAATGCCGATGACATAAGCCCCAAGATCGTCGAAGATGATGCGCAATTACTCGTAGTCTGTTTGCAAGCACTTGAAGACTATCGCTTCAGTATTTGCAAACTCACAATCCGTACTCCCATGCTCATGACCGTCGGTTGTACCGGCGCATGTACGCAGGAGAGCACTGTACGCAAAATGTGGAGGCTTCATGAAGATTCGACTTCAATCTCACGCAGTATGCCTGTTGTCTATCGCTGGTATTGTTCTTTGGGCAGTTCACATCCAGGCACAAGCTACTACTGCATCGATTCACGGCACTGTCAACGAACCAACCGGCGCGATTCTCGCAAACGCTACAGTCACCGCCGTAAACACGAGTACGGGTATCTCATACGCTCAAAGAACCGACAACAAGGGTTACTACATCTTCCCCAATCTGCATATAGGCGGCCCGTACACGGTGACTGTGGATGAGGATGGATTTCAGAGGTTCGTTTCAACAGGTATTATGCTCAACCTGAGTTCTGCGCGCGAGGTGGACGCAACGCTGCAGATCGGCACGTCGTCCCAAACCATCCAGGTCAATTCAACCGCAGTCCAGGTAGAGACTGCCGATGTGCAACTCAAGAATGTGATCGGGGCCTCGGAACTCGAAGAGCTTCCGACTCTCGGCCGCGATGCCGCCCAACTGCAGAAAACCGCGCCTGGCGTGATGGAAGCCTCTGACCGCGAGGCGACTTTCTCTACCAATGGCAGTCAGACGCAGGAGAATTCTTTCCTGCTGGATGGTACGGACATCAACGATATCTATCTGAACCAGCCGGGTATTATAGTGAACCCCGATGCGCTGGCGGAAGTAAATATCATTTCCAGTACGCTTGATCCAGAGTTCAGCCGTAACTCTGGAGCAATAGTCGACGAGGCCTTAAAGAGTGGAACTAATCATTTCCACGGAAACGGTTTCGAATTCTATCGCGACACGTTCATGAACAATGGAGGCTACTTCTCAACCCAAAGGCCTCCCTTTCACCAGAACGTTTTTGGAGCTACGCTTGGCGGTCCGGTCCTGAAGGACCGTGCATTCTTTTTCATCGCCTATCAAGGCCTGAGAAGCCGCACCGCTCAAACAACGAATACGCCCGTATTCAGCGACGATCAAAGGAATGGAGATTTTTCCGCAGATGGCGGCTTGTCGAATAAGCCGATTCCATTTCCCGCAGGCCTCCAAGGATCCAATAGCTATTGCCCGGCGGGAACCTATTGGAGCACTTGCTTTCCGAACGCAAAGATTCCAACGTCAGAATTCAATTCGCTCGCGAGCGGCCTGCTCAATAAATATGTTCCAAAATCCAACTACACTAGCAACGGCATCAACTACTACAACTTCAATGCCCCAAACACCGACGGCGACGATCAGGGCATCATTCGCGTCGACGATCAGTTGACCTCGAAAGACGCTCTCTGGGCCTCGACCGTCTTCGATTCGAATCCAGCCATGAATACCTTGCCGCTGCCATCGACCGAAGCGACAGGTACGGGAGCCACTCTGCCCGGCTTTGCGGCCGACAACTCGGCACACACCAAGATTTTCAACGTATCTTGGACGCACGTCTTCAATATCAACACGCTGAACGAATTGCGGGCCGGCTATTTTCGCTTCAATTATGGAGAACTGGAGCCGGCGGCTTCCACACTCGCAGCACCTTCGTCGTTCGGATTCGATATCGTTCCGCAGGATACGGCTGCCGGCGCGCTTCCCTTCATTTATCCGAATGGATATTTCGCGCTGGGCTTCAGCACCAACGGCCCGCAACCCCGCAAGGACGAGAATTATAGCTACTTCGACAACTTCAGCAAGGTTGCAGGAAACCATAGTTTGAAATTCGGGGTTAACCTGGAGCGATTTGTCTTCAGCAATCCGTTCTATTCTGATAACAGCGGGGCATTCTATTTCAATTCTTCCGGCACCTATAGCTCCGGCGATTCGGCCGTGGACTTTCTGCTGGGCGTTCCGGCGACTTACAATCAGGGATCGGGCTTCTTTGTCGATGTCAGAGCATGGCAATACTACGCCTATGCGCAGGATCACTGGAAGCTATCCAACACCTTGTCATTGGCCTATGGCATCGGTTACGACACAGAGACGCCTTTCGAGAACTTGCAGTACCAGGGGGTTGGAGTAACCTGTTGGTTTGCAAGCGATGCGCAGTCCAAGGTATTTACCGGCGCCCCTCCGGGATTGATGTACCCTGGCGACCCGGGATGCAACAAAAACGGCAGCCCGACAACTCATTGGAATCACTTTTCTCCGCGCGTTGGGTTTGCGTGGTCTCCAGAACGTGGCTTGGGCGCGCTCTCCGGCGCATCGGGCCAGCATGCGTTTGTGATTCGCGGGGGATTCGGACTCTATTGGAACCGCATACAAGGAGAAGGTTCTCAGGTAAACTCAAACGATGCTCCATTTTCCCAAAACAGTTTAGGCGCAGCCGGAATGGGCGGCAATCCAAGCTTTGCCAATCCGTTTCAGGATATTGCCGGCACTCCAGGCGCTTCTTATGCATCGAATCCATTTCCGTACGCCGTTCCAAAACCGGGTCAGAACGTTGACTTTTCCTCGCTCTATCCTTTGGAAATGGACAATCTTACTTCCAATTTCGACGTTCCGTACACCTATAACTTCAACTTGAATGTGCAGCGCGCTTTGCCGAGTAACATTGTGCTAACAGTGGGCTATGTCGGTTCGCTCGGCAGGAAACTGATACGCGCCTCCGATGGCGACCCAATTACCCAGGCAGGGCACAACGCCTGCTTGAACGGAACAGGAACGGGCGCGCCGATCACTTTGGGCGGCAACACACTCTCCTGCATCGAGCTATCGGGCGAGCAATCGCTCTTTTTCGCCGGCGACAAGCTGCAGCCGGCGACTGTTCCAGGAACGCAGATCCCCGGGGTGTTTCCCAATGGAATGCCGTATTACCTGTCGGTCGGGGGGATGCACACAACTGGATCATCCAGCTACAACTCGTTGCAGGTCTCTTTGGCTAAGTCTCCCTCGCATGGTTTGTATTTCGGCTTGGCATATACCTACAGTCATGCCTTGGACAATGCTTCCAGCCTGGAGGATTCCGTAGCGAACAACTACGGCACCAATTATATTCCCGGCTTCGAGTATCTGAGTTATGGAAACTCAGTTTACGATGCGCGTCAGCGGCTTGCGGCGCGGTACAACTATGGAATTCCGTTGCCGCATGGCATGGGAGAAAATCCGCTGGGGCGCTACGCATTGGGCGGCTGGCATTTCTCCGGCATCACCGCGCTGCAGTCTGGATTCCCCGTGACCATCTACGATGCGGGAGTGTACAACTCGCTTTATTGCGACGAATTCAGCTTCGTGAATTGTCCCGACGTTCCCAATACATCCACCTTCCACATCAAAACGGAAAATCCAAGAAATGGCGGCCACTATTGGTTCGACACATCTACATTCTCTCAGGAGCCTCTAGGCACTTTCGGAAATGTGAGGCGTAACTTCTTCCACGGGCCGGGATTCAACTACTCCAACTTTGAGATCTACAAAAATATCCCGGTTGGCGGGCTGGAGAGTTCGCGTTATGTTCAGTTACGCCTGGAAGCGTACAACGCGTTCAATCACGCAAACTTTGCCAATCCAAATGGCAACTATAACTCTGGACCGCTTTTCGGCTCCATCAGCTCCGTTGATCAGCCTGTGAATACGGGCGCCGATCCACAGCCGGGGCGAGCCATTCAACTGGCTGGAAAATTCTATTTCTAGCGGTCCGGCCTAGCGCCGAAAGGATCTACCGATCTGGCATGAAACGAAAGACCTGGCACCCCACCGTCAACATAAATGATACGGCGACTATGGGGTGCCTTTATTTCATTCAATGCGGCAGCTAGACACCCATCAGGATACAGTGGAATTGGAGGAACGCCATTGGCGACGCGAGTGCGCCGTATATCGCAAATCGTGTTCTTTATATTATTTGTGTGGTTCCTGGCGCTCACAAAGTCATACGACGCCACAGGCGCAGATAGACGACTGGTGTATCCGGTCAATTTCTTCTTTAAGCTGGACCCGTTGGCTGCCCTAGTCAATGCGCTGGCAGGGTACGCTCTCTACCGTGGGCTCGCGTGGTCGCTGGTCGTCCTGATTCCGACCTTCTTTTTAGGGCGCTTTTTCTGCGGCTGGATGTGCCCTCTAGGCAGCTTGAATCAGTTCCTGGGCGGCCTCCATTCACAGTCCAGGCGGCGCAAGACACTGATCGCAACCAATCGCTAATCCGAGCTGCAAACACCAGTCGATATAGTCTGCATCGTTGAGCACTTGCGACCTCCGCAGTTGGAGCGCCCAAGGACACTCCGTGCTACTTTCGAATGCGCGAGCTACGTTCGTTCTTCAGTGCGAACGCGTACCTCCGGCCAGCTTTAGCCATAAGCTTTTGAAGATCCCGCCCGTTCTGGACCGCCTTTTCCAATGGCTCGACTAATTCATCTGGAACATAGATCGAAAAGCGGCGACTTTCATCACGCCCATACAACGCATAACTCGAGTGCCCTTGGCCCGACTCACAGAGTTTGCAGCGCTTTCGAATACAGGGGCTCTTTCGTAGGGAAAGCGACCCGATGGCCACTGGCCAGAGCTTTCCTGCT
>Ga0224555_1003599_pt1 | contig 15550 bp, 13 predicted proteins | sample 714S23034metaG_FD_180687 | JGI IMG/M metagenome (GOLD analysis project Ga0224555, IMG submission 180687) | Peat soil microbial communities from Stordalen Mire, Sweden - 717 S2 30-34 | ecosystem: Environmental > Terrestrial > Soil > Wetlands > Peat | place: Sweden: Norrbotten County, Stordalen...
CCCACCGCATCCCCGTATAGACGCTTACGATAAACGCGGGTGCCTGCTCAGGGTTGTCCCGCTGGATAATGTCCAGTAGGCTCTTGTACTCGCCCCGGCTCAGGTAGCGACGGCGGGAATTGTTCTCGGTTCGCATCCTGACCAGTCGTGCCGGATTTGTCGAGACCTTTCCGTTTTCCATTCCAAGCCGATAGCACAGGCTGATGTATGCCCGGTACCGGTTGCACGTGGCGGGTGTTTTGCAGTGGCTGGACAAAAATCTGTCGATCTCCTGCGGCGTGATCTCTGCTGCGGAGCGATCCCCAAATACGGGTTGAAGGATGCGGGCTTTGATCTCATATCCGTATTCGGACTTGCAATGTTCCGTGGCATACTGGACCGCCATGGCTGAAAGTTGCCCAAAAGTCACAACTTTCCCTGGCACCAGTTCGGGCAGCTTGACGCCTCTCCGTGCATCAGCTTTTCTTTTCTGGTATAGGGCGACGGCATCAGACTTCCGGCCCACTTTTTCGCGGTGTTGCCTACCACCCACATAGTAGTTGATCCACCAGCAGCCTGACCCCGCTGGCCGCTCGAAAACTCCCCTGACCGGCTTCTCTTCTTTTTTCATCCCACCACTGTGGTGCATATTTTAAGTGACTCAAACTTATCACAGTCCCCTTAAACATGCACCATGGAGTACAGGTGCCTGTTCCAAGGCATGTGCAGCCTCCAACAGGCACCAGAACAGGCACCAGACGAAAAGCCCACCTGAGCTTATTCCCTCAAGTGGCTTCTATTCCCTTTATTTTGTATAGATTATAATGGTGGGCCCGGAGGGATTCGAACCCCCAACCAAGGGATTATGAGTCCCCTGCTCTAACCGTTGAGCTACAGGCCCGGAATACTATTCAACCAATTTATTCAGTTTATCTTGTTTATTCTGTTTGTCTTGCGCAGATAGCGAACGAGCCCGGCAGGACATCGCTTCAGAACTGGCGCCGGTTGTGATACCAGTGGGCCTTTCACTTTACCCGCCAATCTCATCGCAAGCCAATCTCCCACCATAGTGCTGCCGCTGCTTGCTCCAGAGTACCGGACGCAAGGGAAAATAGCCACACTCGCGCGCCAATCATTCGCCCGGCAATTCCGAAGTCCTCGAAGGAGTTCTTCAAGCTCTGTGGAAGTGTCTCAGTGCGCCAGGCAGCATTCCGAAAATGCGCTACCCGCGTGGTTCGCTGGCGGCACCCTCTTCGATCTCAGCCCACTCCTCCGCGCTGAGCTTCAGGCCGGCAGCGGTAATATTTTCTTCCAAATGAGCAACCTTGGAGGTGCCCGGAATGGGCAGCAGAACCGGCGAGCGCTGCAAGAGCCAGGCCAGCGAAAGCTGGGCGGCGGTGGCCGAGTGGCGGGCCGCGAACCGGGCCAGGGACTGCGCCGAGGGGTTGTCAGGCTTGAGCAGTTTGCCGGCGGCGATGGGGTACCAGGGCAGAAAGCCGATGCCCTGCCGCTCACACCAGGCGAGCGTTTCCTCATGGCGGCGGTCGGCCAGGCTATAGCGATTCTGAATGGTGACAATGTTGACGATCTTGCGCGCCGCTTCAATCTCGGCCGGCGCGACCTCGCTGAGGCCGATGTGGCGAATCTTGCCCTGCTCCTGCATCCGCCGCAGTGCTCCCAGGCTCTCTTCGAGCGGGGTGCGCGGGTCGATCCGATGCAGCTGGTAGAGGTCGATGCGGTCGAGTTTGAGCCGGCGAAGGCTCATCTCCACGCACTGGATCAGGTAGCCGGCGCGGCCCACGACCTCGGTTTTGGCCGGTCCCTGGCGGGTGATTCCGCCTTTGGTGGCGATAACCAGGCCGGCGGGGTAGGGGTAAAGCGCCTCGGCGATCAGGCGCTCGGCAATCTCCGGGCCGTAGGCGTCGGCGGTGTCGATGAGGTTCACGCCCAACTCGACGGAGCGGCGGAGGACGCGGTGGGCTTCGGCGGGGTCGGTGGGCTCGCCCCAGGCGCCATCTCCCACCAGGCGCATGGTGCCGTAGCCGAGACGGTGAACAGGCAGGTCGCCGCCGATAAGGAATCGGCCGCTGGCGGATGCGGAGAGACTGTGTGCGCTCATGCTGATTTGGATGCTGCGCGGCGGCCAGATGGGTGCGAAAATAAAGCATTTCTGCAATGAGGCGGAGTGAGGCCGCAACGCCGGACGGCCTGTTCTTCAAATAGGATCCACTCAGCATTCGGGTTTCTGTAATGCGCGGAAGTGAAAACGCTCTAGAGCGGAACCAGAGTAAACGTGTCCTTACAAAGAGTCTTGAAGGTGGCTTTTACTTCCACCCCACGAACGAAGACCTGTCCGTGGGGACCCCGGCCGGAAAAAGCCACTTGGCGGGCTTGCTTTCGGGATACAGCTACTCTGGTTCCGCTATAGCCGGTGTACACTTTTTCTTCGCGCCGGAGCCGTCGTTTCCTTCGCGCGAATCGGGGTTCTTCATGCGCAAATTCGCGTTCGTCCACTCAGTTGCACTCGCCTCTGTCTTCGTTCCGCTCGGTTTTCTCTCCTCCGCCCAAGCCCAAACCGCACAGACTGCTGCAGTCCACGCCCGGCGGCCCATGACCTTCGAGGACTTGATGAAGATGAATCGGCTGGGCGATACTGCTGTCTCGCCAGACGGCAAATGGCTGGCCTACTCCGCCACCATCGTCAACCTGGAGCAGAACACTAAAACGCCGGAGCTGTTCATCCAGCCCATCGCGGCCGCTGGCGCCGCGTCGGGCGACGCAACACCGCTCACTCTCAAACCCCTCGAAATCGCTCAGCCCGGCGATAGTGGCGTGCAATTTGCTCCCGACGGCAAGCGGATTCTCTTCTTGAGCAGCCGTTCGGGCTCACGGCAGATCTGGCTGGCGGAGTTTGACCCGGCCACCGGCACCGCCTCCAATCCGAAGAAGCTGACAGCCATCGCGACCGGAGCCGGCGACGCGATCTGGTCGCCCGACGGAAACTCCATTCTCTTCACCTCCTCCGTCTATCCGGACTGCCCGGCGATCACCGCCACGGACCCCACGGACAGCCGGGGCTCCCAAGAAGCTGCCGTTGCTTCTCCGGGTGGGGACAGGTCTTCGTCCGTGGGGTGGTCCGCTGGCGATAAGTGCAACGCCGATCGCGACGCGGCGGCTGCGTCGAGCAAGGTGAAGGCGCAAATCTTCACTCATCTTTTGTATCGCCACTGGGACCACTACACCGGCGAGAAGAGGTTCCACCTCTTTTTGCTTTCGGTTGAGAGCGGTGGAATCCGCGACCTGACGCCCAACGGCCCGCGCGACGTTCCGCCCTTTTCGCTCGAGGGCGGCGGCTGCGGCTGCGCTTTTGCGCCCGATTCAAAAGAGCTGGCCTTCACCGAAAACCTTGATCCGGAGCCGGCCATCAGCGTCAGCGCCAGCATCTTCACCCTCGACCTGACCAACCCGGCGGCCAAGCCGGTGAAGGTGTCCACGTCAGCCGGCGGCGACTTCAACCCCGCCTACTCGCCCGACGGCAAGTTTCTGGCCTGGCGCTCGGAGGCGCGGGCCGGCTACGAGAGCGACCGATTCCGGCTGGTCGTCTACGACCGCGCGGCCGGGACGGTCAAAGATTTACTGCCCAGCTTTGACCGCTGGGTGGAGGAGTTTGCCTGGGGGTCGGACTCCAGGCGGCTGTTCTTCGTCGCGGGCGAGAAGGGCGAGGAGCCGCTCTTTGCCGCTAATCTGGAGGGCGAGGTTACAAAATTAGCCGATCAGGTCGAGCTCAGCGGCCTGCACCCGCTGGCGGATGGAGATTCGCTTCTGGCTTCACAGATGAGCGTCCAGAAGCCCAGTGAGGTCGTCCGATTCAGCTTTCACGGCTTTGCTGGCGAATGCCCAGGGGCTGGATGCAGCGCGATTTTTCACACCACATCAATTCCTGTGACCCACCTCAACGACGCCCTCCTCGCCCAACTCAACCTGCCCCAGCAGGAGTCCTTCTGGTTCACCCCGCCGATGGAACCAGGCTGCAAGGCTTCCTCATCCGGCCTCCGGGCTTCGATCCCGCGAAAAAGTACCCGGTCAAATTCTTGATCCACGGCGGCCCGCAAGGAGCCTGGGGCGACTCCTGGAGCTACCGCTGGAACCCCGAACTCTTTGCCGCCAACGGCTACGTAGTGGTGATGATCAATCCGCGCGGCTCGACCGGCTACGGGCAGGCGATCATCGACGGCGTGAACGGCGACTGGGGCGGCAAGCCCTTCACCGACCTGATGACCGGCCTCGACTACGCCGAAGAGCACTTTCCCTTCATCGACAAGACGCGCGAAGCTGCCCTCGGCGCCAGCTACGGCGGCTTCATGGCCAACTGGATTCTGGGTCACACCGACCGTTTCAGGTGCATCGTCTCGCACGACGGAATGTTCTCGCCCGAATCGGCCTACGGCTCGACGGAAGAGCTCTGGTTCAACGAGTGGGAGTTCAAGGGCAAGCCCTGGGATTACTACGGCAAGCCGGACAGCGAGAACCCCTTCCGCAGGTGGTCTCCGGCGCTCTCGGCCAAAAACTTTCACACTCCAACTCTGGTCATCCACAGCCAGCTCGACTACAGATTGGATGTGGCCGAGGGTTTCCAGCTCTTCACCACGCTCCAGCGGCTCCATGTGCCGTCGAAGATGCTCTACTTCCCCGACGAGGGCCACTGGGTGCTGAAGCCGCAGAACTCCGAGCTCTGGTACAAGACGGTGAACGGCTGGGTGGACGAGTGGACGAAAGACAGCCGCTAGCTGCTAGCTCTAAGCTGTTAGCCTGTTCGTAAGCGCAACCAACAGGGTGCCCCAGGTCCCGATTTTGGGACCTGGGAAAGTAAAGCCAGAAACAGATTCCAACTGCTTTCCGCCTCACCAAGAAAAGCTAGAAGCCAGGAGCTAGGAGCTGCCCTTCCAACGCAAATCCTCGAAGCCTCGCCCCTTCCTCAACGAAGCCGGCCTCTTTGATTACGCCGTCAAGTCGCTGGGCCGCGCCATGCGTTCGGAGGCTGAGTTGCGGCGGCTGATGAAGACCCGCGTCGAGCCGGGCGAGGGGGGCGAGGCGGCGATTGCGGCCGTTCTGGCGCGCCTGCGCGAATACGGCTACCTGGACGACGCTGCCTTTGCCGAGACCTACGCCCGCCTGCGCCAGGAGAACGAGAAATTCGGCCTCCGCCGCGTCCGCCAAGACTTGCAGCAGAAGGGCGTCAACTCCGAACTGATCGCCGCGACCCTGGAAACCCGCTACGGCCAGACCAACGAGGAGGTTCTGGCCCGTGAGCACCTGGAACGCAAGCGCATCCGCAAGCCGGAGAATGAAAAAGAGACTGCGCGCATTATGCGCCGCCTGGTCGCGGCCGGCTTTTCGACTGGGGTGATCTACAAAATCCTCCGCCAGTGGGAGGTTCCGGACGAAACCCTGGCCGTGCTGGAGAACCTCGACCATCTGGATGAGGAGCCGCGCGAGCAGTAGCAGCCTGCCGAGGATTTTTGCCCGAAGGCAGAAGGCCCTATCGCCGCCCCAAAATTGCGCGAGGTCCCTCGCTCTTTACCGCAAACCTCGTTAGCAGTAGCAGTTCCTACCGCGCGGGCCACTCTTCGACCACAATGCCGAGGTCGTTGAGCCGCTGAATAGCGGCTTCGACGTTGCGGCGAACCTTGGGGCGGTCTTTGGGGCTGGCCAAGGGCGACTCGGCGACGGCGATCACACGGCCATAGCGCCAGGCGCCGGCGGGCAGCGCCACCAGGGCTTGGGCCAGCTCTTCAGGGCGCAACTGGATCTCCTGGCGGCGAGCGGCCTCCGGGCGCAGCATGGTGCCCTGGCCGACGGTGCTGGGGTTGGCGTCGGCCAGGGTGATGCGCAGGTCGAGAGTGTCGGCGCCCACCGAAAGAAAGGGGTTGGCCCACGCATCCGGCTCATGCACGTCCACGTACATGCTCTTGGTGGGCAGTGGGATCAGGGCCAGGGCGGTGCGCTGCTGGTCGCCTTCGGTGGCGGTGGCCTGGGCCTTGGCCTCGGCCTTGTGCTCGGCGTTGACCGCGTTCTGGGCGGCGCCAACGACGGCCTGCTCTTCCTTATGGCAGGCGGTCAAGGCCACACCCAACAGCAGGGCCATCGCCAAAAATCCCTTGAATCTTGAGTACTGAATCACCAAACAAGAATAACAGGACCGGCGCTCGCGGTTAGGCTGCTCTGGCCGCCCGTCCCCAGCAAAAGTTAAAAGGCAAGGAAGGTTTTCACGGTTTTTTGCACGGGTTTTCATTGCTGGCGGCCCAGGGGAGGAGTATTCTGTCCGCAAATTGAACCGGAGAGCTGAATGAGCAAAAAGATTGTGGCGATTGTCGGCAGCTACCGCAAGGGTGGCGCAATCGACGGTGCCGTGGAAGCCATTCTGGCCGGAGCCAGGGAACGAGGCGCGGAGACGCGCACCTTCTATCTGACTGAAGAGCACATTGAATTCTGCACCCACTGCCGCCAGTGCACCCAGCAGCCGGGCCCGGAACGTGGCAAATGCGTTCTGCAGGACGGCCTGGAGGCGATACTGACAGAAATCGAGGCGGCGGACGCCGTCGTGCTCGCTTCGCCGGTCAGCTATTACGACGCGACGGCCCTCTTCCGCCGGTTTCTGGAGAGATTATTGGGCTCTATCTATTGGCCCTGGGGGCAGAATGCGCCCCGTCCGCGCAGCAAACTGTTGGCGCGCAAGGCCATTCTGGTGGCTTCGTCCGCCATGCCGGGCTTTCTGATTCCATTCGCTACAGGAACGGCCAAGGCGCTGCGCTTGGCGGCCAAAAGCCTTGGCGCAAAGCCAGTGGGCAGCCTCTGGATCGGCCTGATTGCCCAAAAGCCACAACCGCAACTCTCTGTCCGCACCCTAAACCGGGCGCGGCGCATGGGAATGGAACTGGCGTAGGGAAGATTGTTCTTGCGCCTTGGGGGTTCACTCCCTGGTCTGAAGAGCGCAAGCGGGGCTCCAGCGCCTCTTACTTGCCGATCAGCGAGCGCGCAATCGCGTCCAGCATTCCGTTGAGGAAGTTAATCGACTCGGTGGCGCAGTAGCGGCGGCCGATTTCCAGGGCCTCGTTGATGACAATGGGGAAGGGAGTGCCTTTGAAGCCCAGCATTTCGCCCACCGCCATGCGCAGCAGGTTGCGATCGACGGCCGGCATGCGCTCCAGCCGCCAGTGCTTGGAGTTGGCCACGATCAGCTCGTCGATCTGCTCCTGGTGGGCGATGGCCACGCGGAACAGGTCTTCGGCAAAGCCGCGCACCTCCGGTTCCACTTCGTCGCCGGACTTCCAGAATGTGGCGCGCACCTGGTCGGGCGAATGCTTGCCGATGTCGGCCTGAAAGAGCATCTGCATGGCCAACTCGCGCGACTTACGGCGCCCTGACGCATGATGCTGCACGGCGGTCAAGCAGAGCCGCCTTGCTGCTGGCCGCCGGCCTGGAGTTTGCGGCTCAGGCTGACCATCTCGATGGCCGCCACGGCCGCCTCGAAGCCCTTGTTGCCGGCCTTGATGCTCGCCCGGTCGAGCGCTTGCTCGAGGGTTTCGCAGGTGAGCACGCCAAAGCTGTGGGGAATGCCGGTCTCCTGCTGCGATTGGCCGATGCCGCGGGCAACCTCGTTATAAATGGCCTCGTAGTGGGCGGTTTCGCCACGCAACAGGCAGCCGAGGGTCACGATCGCGTCCACCCGGCCCAGATTCGCCAGAGTCCGCGCGGCGGCGGGAATCTCCCATGCGCCGGGAACGCGCACCAGCTCAATGTCGGCCCGCCGGGCGCCCGAGCGCAGCAGCGCGTCGAGCGCGCCATCGAGCAGCCGTTCGGTGATCACCGCGTTCCAGCGGGCGGCGATGACGCCAAACTTCATGCCCTCGGCGGAGAGATCGCCCTCGACGGCCAACGGCTTGCCCTTGACCGGATCGCTCCAGGCCCAGAAGCTGAAACGGAAGTCAGACTCCGGCTCGGCGGTGAAGAGGCGCGACTTCCAGTGCGTCTCCTCGATGGGCGAAAGGCACTCGACGCCGGCCTCGCCCCACTGCGCGCGCAGCCAGGTAGCGGCGGTCTGATAAATGGCGTCCAGGGCCGTCACCTCCACCAGCACATCGGCGGGGGAAGGGAACTGGCCGTCCACAAACGTCAGATTGCCCAGCGGAGCCAGGAACGCGGCGCCACAACTGGCTGTCTTGGCCCCCGACGACGGTGCTTCGTCGTTGGAGTGGTCCTCCCACCCTTTGCCGGGCGCAAATCCTAGCGCGGAAAAGAAGCTCGTCAGCCGGTCATAAGCCGCCCGGCTGCCTGCGGGACGAAGAAAGGAAATTCCCTTGATCATGTCTTGATTCTATCGTGTGCGGGCGGGAGGTATGGCCTCCGGCCTGCGCGGATTTTCCTCGATAAATTGTAAAAATCCCGTCCGGGAAACAAGCGGCCGAATGCAGTTGGGGAACAAGCGGAAAAACCCGCTTCGTGAGCCTGGCAAAAAAGGCCGGCGCGCGGCCGGCCCTCTTTGCTTCGTATGCTGCCTGTCGCGTTACGTGGTCGAGCGCGGCTTGACGGCGATGGCCGTGGCCGGGACGGGGTCGCCGGCTGGCACGGTCGTATTCGTGCAGCCGAGGTCGGTGCTGGACGAACAGGCTGGCAGGTTGGGGCTGATCTGCTGCTTGTCGGTCAAGGTCGGCACGTTGATGTAGTGGATCATGTTGTCGCCCGAGGTGGAGACAAAGAAGTACTGGTCGTCCGGGCTGAAGGCGCCGGCCACCGGCGCGGTGATGGCCGTATTGCAAGGATAGGAAGCGTTCGTTGCCGGACAGTCGCTCAGCGTGACATAGCCGACCGCGCCCGCCAGGGGGTCGCTGCTGCTGGCGCTGCTGTTGGGCACGTAGTAGGGCAGTTGAGCGCCAGTAGCGCTGCCGCTGTTGGTGTAGGTGATAAAGGCCAGGTTCGACTCCGGCGAGGCCACCACCTGATTGATGGCCGTGTCGGCGAGGGTCGAATTGACCGTTACGGGAAGCGTTCCATTGATCCACGGATCAGTCGAAAGCGCTGAGAGCGTCCCGCCTAGCTGAGGTAGCTGCTTGCCAACGCCTGGGCAAACATTCGGGGCCAGAATGCCGGTCGTCAATTCGGTCGCGGGAACCGTAAGCCCGATGTCGGTGAGCGTGACCTCGCTGCCGGTGACGGCCGCGCCCAGAATGTGCTGCCCATCGGTGGTGGCGGCCAGCGCGTCGGTCTGCGCAGTCGCCGTATTGTCCGGCCCTTGAGGATAGAAGATCATGCTGGCGAAGTCGCCCACCGTGCCGGTGGGGCACCAGGTGTGGGCCACGGTGGGATCACCGCTAAGGTAGGCGCCCACGCTGGGGATGGTAATCGCCAGGCTCTTGGAGCCGGTCGTCGCGCTCAAATCGTGGGTGGTCAAATTGGTATTCGCGTTGTAGACGTATAGCGTGTCGGTGTGGCCGGTGATGCCTTCCGCCGTGTCGTTCAGCGCCGCGCTGTCGGTGATGTAGAGCGTCTTCGAGTCGGGAGTCCAGGCGGCCGCGCTGCCCAGGCCGCCAAAAGAGGCCGTGTAGGTGTTGGTGGAGACGTTGTAGAGATAGAAGATCTTGTTGACCTGGTCGTTGACGAGCACCGTCGAGTTATTCGGCGAGACGGCCAGTACCACGCCGGGGAAATTGGTGTTCTGCGTGATGAGCGCGTTGGTCGAGGTGCTGTAGATCATCAACTCGTGGGAGGAGCCGAAGTAAAGATTGTTGCCCAGCCGGTCCATCACCATCGAGTTCGGCACATAGGGCAGTTCCGTTGCGGCGCCGACCGTGCCTGTGTACATATCAACGGATACGAAGTACTGCGAATGGCCGGGAGCCGCGTACCAGACGTATTCGCTGGCCGTGCCGGGAGAGGTGATCGTGACCGGGTTCGAGGAAAGTGGCAGTCCGGTGCCGTACAGGCCGATCACATTGCTGGGAGCGGGATTGCAGCTCGATGGCTGGCAGACCGCATAGATCGAGGCCACGCCGGGATAGGAGGTGGCAACGGCTCCGGTGCTGGCCACCGAGATGTCGATCGGATCGGTGGACTGGTAGTCCAGGGCCAGACCGGTGAGAGGGTTGCCGTTGGTGTCGGTGACGGTGGTGACCAGGGTCTGCGGCGAACTGGGGGTGATGGTGCCCGAAATGCTGCCGTTGGGCAGAGTCAGTGAGATCGATTTTGGCGGGCAGGTGGAGAAGTAGCCGGCCGACGAGCCCGAGCCGGCCACCGAGGCGGTGATGAGGGTGGTGCCGGGCTGCCCGGCGGTGATCGTCGCCTGGTTTGAGGTCGTATTGGTGGAGATGGAGGCGATGGCGGAGGTGCCCACCGTGTAGGTGAGCGTGCCGATGGAGGCCGTGCAAGTGGGCACCGAGGTTACGCCAGCCAGTCCCCCCTTGCACGTATAGCTGGTCAGGGTGGAGGGAGCGCAAAGCTCATTCTGCGCACTGCCGTAACAGGCCTCCGCGTCGAGCGTGGCTGTGGTGTTCTGCGAAATGCAGCCCGTCGGCCCGACAAGGCTGACCGCGGTCACCGGGGCGTGCACGAAGACCTCGACCTGGTTTGAGGTCACCGAATCGGCCGCGGCCGTGATGTAGGCCGTGCCGTAGGGCAGGTCGCCGGTCGAGGGCAGCGGGCTCGGCGCGCTGCAGACGGTGTAATCGGCGATGCCGCCGCCTGAGTTCCGGTTCCACGTGCCGGCGCAGATGTTGCCGGTGGGCGAGATGTCGACTAACTGGCTGTTGGTGGTGCCGTAGGTGTACGAGCTGACCTTGGCCGCGACATTTTTGCAGGTCAAGGCCGAGGGCGTGGCCACCTGCTGCGTCTGCCCGAAGGCCAGGGAGATGCCCGTGGTCGCGGGCGACAGCCTGATCGAGGCCACGGCCGAGGTCTTCAATCCGTAGCCCAAGCCATTGCAATAGCTAGCATTCGGGTTGCTGCTGCAGCCGGAGATCGAAATCCCGGCAGGAATGGCCAGGCACAACAAGCAAACAAGCGTCAAAAACCGCCGCATGAATCCTCCCCGCCCCGCCTCGTCAAACCGCGGAACGGCCTATCCCGAACCCGTCGGGAAATCTGAACTGCCTGCGAACTTCCCCTCGCCGTCGCCTGCGTTTGCCGGTCCCGAGCGGCTCATTCTTCGCGAAAGAGCCCACGCGCGGCTGAAAAAAGCTGCGGAAAATGGAAATGCGCTCTCTGAGCGGCCTGCCAACATGCCACGGCCTGCTTGCCGCCGGTCGAATCCGCCTCAATGGCCAGCTTCCGGCGCCGCGTTCCCGACCGTGGCCGGTTGACGAAAAGCGCGCTCAAAACTCCAAGAAAAAGTGTATCAGGACGGAGTGGCAACCGGCAGGCCATGCGAAACGATTCCCGGCTCCCGCTTTTCCCATAGACTCCGCCAGCTTCCGATGGCGAGCAGGCTTGGGTCGCATTGCGGACAGCTCCCGCGTTATCGAGGCCGCAGGGCGGTCAGCGGGAGATCAAACTGTCCGCCAGTCTTTCCGCCAAATTGTTGCTTATGAATGAGATAGTTGCGCAAAAGCTTCGTCCGGCGGAACGGGCGCGGCGCTTGCGGGCGACGCTGAGGCAGGTCACCGGCTCCATCGGCCCGCGCTACGCGCCCAAGAACCATGAATTCAGAACCAAGAGTCCAGGATTGACGGCATCGCCGGTGCATTCGCACCGTGACCACCCGGCTTGAATGCCGGTCACAAAAGTTTGGGTGGCCCAGGTCCCGTTTTTGGGACCTGGGAAAATTGGGGATTCGCGCAGCGTGAGAAAGTTTGTCCGGTAGTCTCCGGGGTTTGCCTGTTTTTTCGTTTTTTATGCGAATATTTTTTATGCGAATAAATGACGAATAAATGAGTGGATAGACAAAGAAACTGGAAACCGCGCTTGACAGAGGGGGCCATCGGCGTCACACTTTAATGGGTGGGCCTCGTCTCCTCTTCTTCAGACTCTCTGAAAGGGAGGCGGCTGTTTCATGTGAGTGGTTTCCGTTATTGGCTCGGTGAGCCTGCTTCGGAATGCGCTCCAGGGCTCGCAAGCAACCGGAGCCATATAAGATTGCCGCCTGGAAAGTTCCCCCACTACGGCGGGGGCGGTATTTGGGCCTCGCCGGGTGTGTCTGCTTCGGGTGGCCGGGATAGGTCCATCCCGCTTGGAGCAGTCCAGGCTTCGTTCCAGACGGGCGTCATTCAGGCAAGCAACCGAACGGGGAGAGCCGCTATGAGCATCCTCAAAAATTATGATGCAAGGGCTCGTTTCTCTGTCGGCCGCAGCAAGAATCAATATCCATGCAGGTCGGCGGGGCAGCCCGGCAAGGTCAACTCCTCCGGGGCAGGACCGGAGAAAACACAGGTCAATCGGCTGACGTTTGCCGAAGACTTCACGCTGGAGCACTGCCGCTCCGGCCGACGCATCGCCATGATTGGGATGTGGGGCGGCGCTGAAACTGCGCCCAAGGAACCGCAACCGTCAACCCAGTCCTTCGGGTTTCCTTCCTGACACCGCAGGACTTGGACGGCTTGGAAAAGAATAGAAAGTTCTGGAAGAAATGCTTGACAGGCGCAAGGTTACAGCGCGAAACTCAGAGAAGGGATGAGTTTAAGCGCTCATTTTGCAGCTTCATTGAGCTAAGTCAGCCCATACGAAGCGTCCTGTTTTTTTTACATTTCTTAAGTCCATGAGGTTTTCCAGTGAACGGTTCCAAGGCACGCAAGCAGAAGAAGGTAAGCGATGTGACCGCCTCCAAAGGTGCTCCTGCCAAGGCGGCGGCGCCAGGCACCAAGGCCATAGCGGCGCCAGGCACCAAGGCCATAGCGGCGCCAGAAGTCGGCTTACGGCAAGTCACGGTAAGAGAGCGGGCGTATGAACTGTACCTTAGCCGCGGTGGTGAACACGGTCAGGATGAGGACGACTGGTTCCGCGCCGAACAGGAAATCCTCGAGCGGTAAACCGGAATTAACCGGGCAGGAAGCATTGCATCTCATCTGCCGCTGGCCTGGTGGAAGGCGCAGGAGGCAATAATGAGTTGTGAAATTTGTGCATATCTGGAGCGGGCTTATCTGGCTGAGTTAAACGAGTACCTTGAGGCTCGCTCCTCGGCGGGTTATCGCGTCAGCACGATGGGTGCAGCGCAGAAGAATGTCGACATGGAGCGCGCCAGGTACGAACTGGAAGAGCACCGCAAGGTCTGTCTGGCCGCTGCCGGTGCCCCCAGGATCATGCCGGAGCCGGACAGGCCGGTGAGTGTGAGAAAACTGGCGGCATAGAGCATTTTCACTTCTGCTCTTTACAGAAATCTGGATGCGGGGTCTCTGACCGCTTGTCGTTGCACCAAAGCTGGGTGCCCCACCCTCGCCGCGCCTTTGATTTTGCGCCTATAGCAATTTTAGGGTTGCTGTAATGGAGGAGCTTGAACTCAAGTGGCTTTTCCTCAACGGGGTCCCAGGGGCAGCTTTTCGTCCGTGGGGGGAAGTAAAAGCCACCCTGCGCGATCTACGCTACCGCACGTTAACCCTGAAAATGCTCTAGGGTGGGAGTCCCAAGCACTCTATCGCAAAGCACGAGATCCTGCGGTCAGAGACTTGGAGCATTTCCCGCAATGCGGCGGTCTTTTGGGCTTGTTCATGGCTGCAGCTCTTTGTTCGGGCCCTCTGCTCCCTGTTGGCCGCACCGGTCTGAGTGCCGTGGTTTCGGTCTACCTCATTGCGGGAAATGCTCCCGCCGCCCGGTCAATTGCCAGCAGATTTTCCAGCAGAGGTCTCAACAGCTTCAAATCCAGCGCATTGGCGCCGTCGGACTTGGCGTTGGCGGGGTCGTCGTGCACCTCCAGAAACAGCCCGTCGATGCCTGCGGCCACTGCAGCCCGCGCCAGAAGCGGGATGAACTCCGGCTGGCCGCCGCTGACTCCACCGGCCGCCGAGGGCTGCTGGACCGAATGCGTGCCGTCGAAGACCACCGGCGCCATCCGCCGCATCACCGGCAGGGAGCGGAAATCGACCACCAGCGTGTTGTAGCCAAAGCTGGCTCCGCGCTCGGTCAGCAGAACGCGCTCATTGCCCGTCGAACGCACCTTCTCGACCGGGTGCTCCATGTCCCATGGGGCCATAAACTGCCCCTTCTTGATGTTGACGGCGCGGCCGGTGCGGCCGGCGGCCACCAGCAGGTCGGTCTGGCGGCAAAGAAACGCCGGAATCTGCAGCACATCGACGGCCTCGGCGGCCACTTCGCAGTGCGCGGGCTCGTGCACGTCGGTCAGCACCGCGAGGCCGGTGTCTTTGGCCAGGCGGGCGAGGATGCGCATGCCCTCGACCAGGCCCGGACCGCGAAAACTCTTCACGCTGGTGCGGTTGGCCTTGTCGTAGCTGGCCTTGAAGATGTAGGGAATGCCCAGGTCCGCCGCGACGCGCTGAATGGCCTCGGCCATCGAGCGCGCGTGGGCCTCGGACTCGATGACGCAGGGGCCGGCAATCAAAAATAGCTGGCCCGCGCCCACCTGGACCGGGCCGATTTCAAAAGAGGGTCTCACGAAGCCGATTTTATCCTGACGGCCAGCCCGGAATCCTGTTTCCGGGGGCCAAGAGTGAATATTCGCGGCCCGTGGAGCCCGATTCTGCTCTCAACTGGAACCAAATTCCACAATTTATTTGCTCCGGCCCCGGCAATTTCAGCGCGGAACTTTACCGCGGGCGGGTACAACGGTACAATCTGAAGGGAAGGCCGAAGTAGCTCAGTTGGTAGAGCAGCTGATTCGTAATCAGCAGGTCGTCGGTTCGAGTCCGACTTTCGGCTCCACCTTTAAGTAAGAAAACAAAGAAGTTAGATGCCACCCGAGAGAAAATCTTAGGTGGCATTTTTCATGCGGTGGCTGTTCTGGTGGCTGTTGGGCGCTACAATGGGTGCATGATCTCGTCAAAACCCAGCAGAGGGGTCTATGAACACCCAGCAGCATCCGGGGTGTGGTGGATTAACTATTACACTCAAGGCAAGCGGCACAGGGAAAAAGTGGGGCGGAAGTCTGACGCCGTAGCCCTCTACCAGAAGCGCAAGGCTGATGCACGGCGCGGCGTAAAACTCCCTGAACTGGTTCCCGGGCGGGTTGTCACCTTCGGCGACCTGTCCGCGCTGGCTGTGGCGTATGCCCGTGACCGTTTGAAGACCGTGCGGGATTATGTTGGCAGGGACGGCATACTCCGCCAAACCTTTGGCAGCAGACCGGCAGCGGAGATCACCCCAACCGAGATTGACCTGTACCTGTCCTCACACTGCCACACCCCCGCAACGTGCAACCGGTATAGGTCGTACATGTCGCTAGCCTACCGGTTGGGTATGGCTGATGGGCTAGTCCCTGCTAACCCCGCCCGTTTGGTCAGATTGAGAACAGAGAACAATTCCCGCCGTCGCTACCTGAGCCGGGGCGAGTACAAGAGCCTACTGGACATTATCCAGCGGGACAACCCTGAGCAGGCACCCGCGTTTATCGTAAGCGTCTATACGGGGATGCGGTGGG
>Ga0224555_1003603_pt1 | contig 15538 bp, 17 predicted proteins | sample 714S23034metaG_FD_180687 | JGI IMG/M metagenome (GOLD analysis project Ga0224555, IMG submission 180687) | Peat soil microbial communities from Stordalen Mire, Sweden - 717 S2 30-34 | ecosystem: Environmental > Terrestrial > Soil > Wetlands > Peat | place: Sweden: Norrbotten County, Stordalen...
CGACCGCAACGCTAACGCTTGAGACGACTTCGCCCGACGCGACCACCGAACCAGCTGATCACGCTCATCCGCGGTCAACACCAACTCGGCCTTCGGCCGACCCGTTCTCGCCACCCCAACATCATACAGAATTAACATATGGATTTACGGCGCGACACACTAGCGATCCATGTTTGAAGTGGATTGACGTTTTGCTTTCTTGGGATTTCGGCTGTTTGGTCCCGTCGCCTCGCCGTAGCCGGCGATCAAGGTCTTTGGAACGAATCCCTTTTGTGCCAGACACAGAATGCGAAGAGTGCGGCTAAGGCGGTGCCGACGACGATGGCGAATACCTGCTTGACCGAACTGGTCGGATAGAGACCGGTGGCAACCATCGCTAGGCGCCCGACGACATCGGCTGTTAAGCACCCAATCGCCACTCGCGCCGCCCAACGCCTCATCGTCAAGGTCAGCACGCCGGCGGCAAAGTACAACAGGCCTAGCGTTACCCCGATGCGGGCAGAAGCCGCTCCCTGGGTGGTCGTGACCCCAAAGAAGTTGTGATCGAGTCCTGTCGCCACTTCAGCGATGCCAAACACAATCATGAGCACCGCAATGACCACGATGACCCGAGGGCGTCGTATTCGGTTCGATCTCGTTGTCATCATCCCTTTCTTCCGCGTTGGGGTTTTGGCGTGGTGCCCGATGCACCGAAGCGGCGGGCGTGCAGTTGGGACCGGCGATGTAGTCACGGTGTTCGGTGTTCCACCCGCGAATCAACTTGCTGGGACGGCCCGCGTTTTTCCTTGGCGTGATGCAGCCAAAGGAACTCGTGAATTCCGGCGGTCCGCAGCACGATCCGCTGCCATGCCGGCCACGTATGCATCACCTCGGGTCCGGAAGTGATTTCGGGCCGTTCCAGTTCGTATGTGTGCCCTTTCCAGGCAAGGGTGCAGGTTCCGGTGGCCATCACGTTGCGGCACCAGTCGGTTTGGCTGCCGTAGACCAGTGAGAGGACGAAACCATCACCGTAGGCAAAAGCACCCAGCGGCGTCTTATAGGTCCGCCCGCTGCGACGCCCGACGTGGGTGAGGATCGCGGTGGCTGAACGCTTGCTTCCCGCCCTCTTGAGCCTGCGGCGGTTGACCCCCTTCAACAGGCACATCATCGTGTCGCTGCGCCCGACGCGATCCCAGTTTCGTCGGGCCACTCTGGGCACCAACCAATACACGCCCACCATCGCCGCACCAACATCCAGCAGCATGACAGCGACGAGACGGGCGATCCGTTGCCGACCAGAGTGCCTATCAGCGCGCACGAATGCCTCCTTCGGGACCCACCTCACGACCGCGCCAGATCGGTAGATCAGCACCGGATCTGATCCAGTACGGATCAGTTCCGTATCAGTATGGCACGTTGGCTTCGCTCAGCGCGATATCGGCTGCGAGGCGGCGGACGATTAGTCGCTCTCGCGCTTAAGTGGCAGCACGAGATGGTCGATCACCCGCTGCATGAACGGTCTGTCGATGGGTTGGCGGCCGAGGACTCGCAACAGGTTGAGTCCGATGATCATGTCCGCGACAAGGCCCAGGTCGCGATTCGGGGAGATCTCTCCTCGCGCGACCGCACGATCGAGTACGTCGCTGATCGCGCGCCGGGGCACCTCAAGGACATTGACCTGCAGAGCATCGGCCAGTTCGGAGTCCCGGCTCGCGGCAGTCACCAGACCCAGCAGGACTCCAAACATCGCGTCCGATTCGTCGAAATCCGGCATCTCCCGCAGCGAGGCATCCAAGTCTCCCCGAAGCGACCCCGTATCGGGAATGTCTGCGGGTGACCGCGAGAGGCGCCAGGCAACAATCGCGTCCACCACCAGTGCAGCTTTCGAGGGCCACCGGCGATACAAGGCACCCTTGCCGGCGTGCGCACGCGCGGCGATCTGATCCATCGAAAGTCGGTCGTAGCCATCCTCGATCAACCCCTCGAGCGCTGCCTGCAAGATGGCGGCATCTCGCGCCGGATCCAGTGGTCGACCTCTTCCCAAGGGCCGCCGAAGACTCGGCGGCCCTGAGGCTTGCATAGGGGGCATAGGACCCTAGCGTATTACGACACGGATCCGTACCGTCGCGTCATTCGGGCGGCGAACCTCCACACCACCCGAAAGGGCGCCGTCACAGGCACCCGATCGACAGCCAGCCAGAAGCGACGCGTGAATCAGCGACCTGCTCTAGCGGCTTGCCGCGCACGCTGGTCGGCGATGAATCGAATCGACAAGCGCTGCAGCAGACCCGGCGCCAGCCGGGCGAACACCCACGACGCGTAAGCCTGCTTCGGCGCGACCAGCAGCGCCTTGTTGCGGGCGATCGCCCTGAGGGTGTCGCGAGCCAGCCGATCGGCGCTGTAGGCGGCCTTCATGCCCTGCCCGCGCAGGTAGTAGTCGCGACCGACGAAGCCGCCGATGGCGCCCTTGTCCAGGATCGGAGTCTCGACGGCGCCCGGGCACACCGCCAGCACGCCCACGCCGCGGGGGACGGCTTCGGAGCGCAGCGCCAGCGACAGGCCCACGATCGCGTGTTTGGTCATCACGTAACTGGTGATCTGGCCGGCCGCGGTCAGCCCTGCCATCGACGCGGTGTTGACGATGTGGCCGTGCCCCTGCCGCAGCATCACCGGGTAAGCGGCGGTCACGCCGTGCACGACGCCGCGGATGTTGACGTCGATGATGGCGTTCCACTGGTCCAGGGTCAGCAGTTCGGTGTCGCCGCCCCAAGCGATTCCGGCGTTGTTGAACATCAGTTCCAGCCGTCCGGCGCGTTCGACCACGGCATCGACGGCGGCCGCGACCGCGGTCGCGTCGGTGACGTCGAGGGTGGCCGCCGTCGCGGTACCGGGACCATGCAGCCTTTCGGCGGTGCGGTCCGCTGCGGCGCCGTCGACGTCGGTGCAGACGACATCGGCGCCCGCGGCGACCAGGGCCCGGCACAGCGCGGCGCCGATACCCGAGCCTGCGCCGGTGACGATCGCCTGCTTGCCGGAGAAATTCACTGTGCGGCCGCCTTCATGACGTGGCTCAGGATGTCGGGATAGCGCCGCATGTGGGCGCCGCCGTTGAGGTCGAGCACCTCGCCGGTCAGCCACGGCGCCGTGCACAGGAACACCACGGCATCGGCGATGTCTTCGGGACTGCCGGCCCGGCCTAGCGGCGTGTTCTCGAGGTATTCCTCGACCACGCCGGGAATCTGGGTGGCCGGCTCGGTGAGCGGGGTGTGCACGAATCCCGGTGCGACGGCGTTGACCCGGATACCCCGCGGCGCGAGCTCGAGTGCTGCGACCTGCGTCAGCATCGACAGCCCGGCCTTGGCCGCGCAGTAGGCGCTCATCGCCGCGGCGGGCTGGCGTCCGTTGAGCGAACTGATCGACACCAGCGCCCCGCCGTCGCGCAGACGCGGCGCGGCGTGCTTGATCACCAGGAAAGCGCCGGTGAGGCAGACGTCGACGACCGCGCGGAACTCTTCGACGGGAAGGTCGGTGATCAGCCCGACGCCGCTGAAACCGGCGGTGTTGACGACGATGTCGAGCGTGCCCGCGTCGTCGAACAGGGCCCGTACCGAGTCTTCGTCGGTGACGTCGACCCTCGCGGCGCTGTGCGGATCGCCGAGTTCGGCGGCGACGGCGTGAGCACCGTCGGCGTTGCGGTCCGCGACGATCACCCGGCAGTTGGCACCTTTCTCACTGGCCAGTGCATGCGCCACCGCCTTGCCGATGCCGGAGGCGCCGCCGACGACGACAGCGTTGCGGTTGGTCATTCGTGCACCTTGTCGGGTCGTGGGTCAGACCATTTGGCGGCGATCACGCGCCACGGGTCGGCGTAGCGGCCGGGGTGGCGGTAGTACGGCGAGCGGCGCTTGAGCAGGGTATGGGCCAGTGGAGCCGCCAGCCGCGCCGGGCAGCGGCGCCACCCCATTCGCTCGGCGGTCTCGGCGAGCAGCTGCGGCCACGAAACTCGTTGAAAATCAAGGGCTTCCACCGAACGCGTGGTGTCCATCCAGTCGGTGCCGAACCAGTCGGCATCGCTGTCCGGGTTGCCCCTCCGCCCGGCGGGAATTCCGCCGACCAGACCCATCGCGGCCGCCATGGACGGGGCGATATCGCCCTGGACCAACCGGTGCGAGTCGTCGCCGCCGATCAACAGTGTCTCGCCGATCACCGGCGCGGTGGTGGCGGCGACGAAGGCGCGTGCAACGTCACGCACATCGACGGTCTGGATGCGGCCGTCGATGGGCAGCGACGCCTCGAAGTAAATGGTGTCCAGGTCGAGGTCGAGGTCGAGCCGCGGCTCGGCGGTGAGCACGCCGCCCAGCCGCAGCACCACCCAGTCCAGCCCGGAAGCGCGCACCAGCTGCTCGGCTTCCACCTTGTGGGCGCCGTAGGTGTCCGATGGCCGCAGCGGGGTGTCCGCGGTGAGCACGTCGCTGACGCGGTGCGGGTTGCGGGCGCCATAGGTGGCGACGCTGGAAGCCTGGACGAACCGCGGCGGCGCCGGCAGCGCTTTGGCGGCGCTGAGCAAGAATCCGGTCGCGTCGACGTTGACGCGGCGGGCCAGCTCCGGTCGGGCGTAGCAGGCCGGCGGAATGATCGCGGCCAGGTGGATGATCGCCGCCGGCAAGACGGCGCGCAGCAGCCCGTCGACTGCGCCCGGATCGGTCAGGTCGGCCCACCGCACGACGTCCGACGGCAGCAGCGCTGCCGCCTTGCGGTTGACCGGCACGTCGAGATCGGTGGCGACGACGCGGCGACCGTCGGCGAGCAGCTGTCGCACGGTCGCCGACCCGACCAGTCCGAACGCCCCGGTGACCAGCACAGTTTCGGACATTGGGCCGCTCCTCCTAGCTCGCGAAAAGCGTATTTCGCGACGCGCCGACGCGGAATATACCGCTACTCGACCACGGCGGGGGCGACAACGGCTACCGGTTGGGGATCGGCAGCGGCGGCTTTCATCTGGTCGAACAGCTCGGTGTAGTAGGGCAGACATTCGGCCATCGCCTGCTCGGTGGTGAACAACGGCCGATAACCGAGGTCGCGGGTGGCCTTGGCCACCGAGAAATAGTTGTCCAGGTACAGCCGCTCGACGGCCAGGGGCTCCAGCGGTGGCTGCGGCAGCCCGAACCGGAAATGCAGCCGCTGCCAAGCCAACATCGTCGCGTGCACCGCGGCGCCGGATATCCGTAGCCGGGGCAGGCGCTGGCCACACGCCGTCACTACGGGCCGGGCGAACTCGAACATGTTCACCGGCTCGGCGTCGTTGATGAAATACGCCTGGCCGGGCGCGGTTCCACCGGGCACCAGGTGTTCGGCGGCCAGGATGAAGCCGTGAATCAGATTGTGCACGTAAGAGTTGTCCAGGCGGGCGGCCTTGCGACCGACCAGCACCTTGACGTGGCCGGCCAGCACGCTTTCGAACACCTTGCGGAACATCGTCTGATCGCCGCGGCCCCAGATTCCGCTCGGACGTATCGCGCACGTCAGCATGCCGTCAATCCCGTTCTGGGACAGCACAAATCGTTCGGCGGTCACTTTCGTCTCGGTGTAGAGGTCGTTGAAGCGGTCGGTGTAGGGCAACGTCTCGTCGCCCCCGGCGATGCGGCGGCCGCCCATCACCACGCTGTTGGACGACGTGTAGACGAACCGTTTCACGCCGGCGGCCTGCGCGGCATGCACTAAGTTCTTCGTTCCGTCGACGTTGACCGCGAAACTGCGTTGCCGGTACTCCTCGGTGACCGATGCACCGCCCATCAGCTCGATGAGTGCCGCCGTGTGGAAGACGGTATCGATGCCGTTCACTGCGGCCGCGACGAAATCGCGGTCGCAGATGTCGCCCTGCAACACCTCCAGGCCAGGCTGGGCGGGCAGCGGCGAGGGCGCACGATCGAAGGACCGTACCTGGTAGCCGCGGTCGAGCAGCGTGGTCACCAGGTTGGCGCCGACGAACCCTGAGCCGCCGGTGACCAACACTCGGCCCAGCCGGGCCGTCGGCGATGTTCCAGAAATCTCAACCATGCCGCAGAGAATAACTGAAACGTGTTCCAGTTCCGAATAAAAACCCGCGAAATAGTTTCGATGTCAAGAATCGGCCGATTCGCCGGCAGCTAACGCATCGGTCACCCGCTTGCGTGCGCCAGCTAAGTGTTCCTCGCACCGTTTGGCGAGCTGTTCGCCTCTTTCCCACAGCGCCAGCGATGCATCGAGATCCAGCCCGCCCTGCTCCAGAAGCCGCACGACCTCGATCAGCTCGTCTCGGCATTTTTCATACCCGAGCTGACTAATAGGTGTAGCCTCTTCACTCGCCATCGGCTGGTCCCTCGCTCACCGCCGCGATCGCGCCGTCGGCGACCCGCACCCGCAACCGGGTCCCCGCCGGGGCATCGTCGACGCACCGCAGCACTGGCCCGGGGCCCTGGGCGGCAACCGTCTGCACCACGGCATAGCCGCGCGCGAGGGTGGCCGCGGGACCCAACGTGGCCAGCCGGGCCGACAAGTGTCCGACGCGTTCGCTCTCCACATCGATCAGTCGGGTGATGTCGCGGCGAACCGCAGATCGGGCGCGGTGAATCTCGTCGGCGCGCACCGCCAGCGCCGCCAACGGTTCGGCCAGCACCGGTCGGCTGCGCAACTGTGCGAGCACGCGCTCTTCGCGGCCCACCCAGTTGCGCAGCGCCTGGGCGCCGCGTCGACGCAGATCGTTGAGCAAGTGCTGTTCCGCCGCGGTATCCGGGACGATCTTCTTGGCGGCATCGGTGGGTGTGGCGGCGCGCAGGTCGGCGACCAAATCGCACAGCGGGTTGTCGGGCTCGTGACCGACCGCACTGACGACCGGTGTGCGGCACGCGGCGATCGCCCGACACAGCGTCTCGTCGGAAAACGGCAGCAGGTCCTCCACGCTGCCGCCGCCGCGGGCCACCACGATGACGTCGACGTCCGGGTCGGTGTCCAATTCCCGCAACGCCGCGACGATCTGGGAGACGGCGGTCGGCCCCTGGACGGCGGTGTTGCGGACGGCAAAATGCACCACGGGCCAGCGCGCGGCGGCCACCGAGGTCACGTCGCGCTCGGCCGCGCTGGCCCGGCCGGTGATCAGCCCGACCGTGGTGGGCAGGAACGGGATCGGTCGTTTGAGTCGCGGGTCGAAAAGGCCTTCGGCGTCCAGCAGCCGGCGCAACCGCTCGATGCGGGCCAACAGTTCACCGATGCCGACTGCGCGAATTTCGCTGAGCCGCAACGTCAGAGTGCCTCGGCCGGTGAAGAAGTTCGGCTTGCCGCAGACCACCACCTGCACGCCCTCGACGAGCTTCACCGGCGCGCTGTCCACCAGGTCGCGCGGGGCGGTCACGGTCAGCGACATGTCGGCGGCCGGATCGCGCAGCACCATGAAGACCGTCTTGGCGCCCGGCCGGACATTGATCTGGGTCAGCTGGCCTTCAACCCAGACCGTGCCCAGCTTGTCGATCCAGCTAGCGATCCGGATCGCGACCGCGCGAACCGGATACGGGTTCTCGGCCGAATTCGCCGACCCAGCCGGCGCGCCGGTGCTGTTGGCGGTGTTGGCGGTCACTTCGCCGTCGCGCGCGTGATCCTGTTGGCCAGCAGCGTCTGGAACGGCGCACGCCCCTTGGTGGCCTCCTCGTAGGCCAGCAGGGCTTCGAGCTCGTCGAGATCAAGCGATTGCAGCCTGGCCCGCAACTGGGCCAGGGTCAGCTCCTCGTAGTCCAGCTCCTCGGCCACCGCGGGCGCGGGCACAGTCTGCTTCCCCCGTGTCACAGGCCGCGTCGGGGGGTCGGCCGCGGCACCTGTGGCCGCGTCAGGCGTCGAGTACAGCGCGAACCGTCCTTCTGCGCGGCGCTCAGCGTCAACCTCGGCTCCGGAGGTGTCGTCGTCGCCGTCGTCGGGCAGGTCCTCGTCGAACGTCGCCCACTCCGGCTGCTCGTCCTTGGGCGGAAAGATCTGCTCCAAGGTGGCGTCGCCCTTGATCACCAGCTCCGCAATGTTTTGCTGGAACCGCATCACGACGGCCGCGGCCTGACTGACCAGCGTCATCGGATACATCAGGATGGTTTTCGGCAGCTTGATCGTCTCCTCGACGGCCATTGTCGCCGCGCCCACCAGCAGCCGGACCCCATACGGTGCAGTAGCCATGCGGTCAAGCCTGCCTTAACCGGCGGTCAACTCCAAGCTGGCCGCGCGAGCTGGCGGCCCCGAGTCGGCAGACCGGCGGTCAACTCCAAGCTGGCCGCGCGAGCTGGCGGCCCCGAGTCGGCAGAACGTAGCCTGGTTACCATGCCGCCAACCGTGAACATGGGCCCGAACATTGGCATCAGGCCGGGCGCGTCGCGCTCGGCGACTGAGCCGGCGACCGGCAAGCGCGTGTTGCTGGCTGAGCCACGCGGGTACTGCGCGGGCGTGGATCGCGCCGTCGAGACGGTTGAGCGCTCGCTGGAAAAGCACGGCGCACCCGTCTATGTCCGGCATGAGATCGTGCACAACCGCCACGTGGTGGAGACGCTGGCCAAGGCCGGGGCGGTTTTCGTCGACGAGACCGACGAGGTTCCCGAGGGCGCCATCGTGGTGTTCTCCGCCCACGGCGTCGCGCCGACCGTGCACACGTCGGCCGCCGAGCGGAAACTGCACGTCATCGACGCCACCTGCCCGTTGGTCACCAAGGTGCACAACGAGGCCAAGCGCTTCGCCCGCGACGACTACGACATCCTGCTCATCGGTCACGAGGGCCACGAGGAGGTCGTCGGTACTGCCGGCGAAGCCCCCGACCACGTGCAGCTGGTCGACGGGCCCGGCGCCGTCGACGGCGTAACAGTCCGCGACGAGGACAAGGTGATCTGGCTGTCGCAGACCACGCTGTCCGTCGACGAGACCATGGAGACCGTGCAGCGGCTGCGGGCACGCTTCCCGAAACTGCAGGACCCGCCCAGCGACGACATCTGCTACGCGACCCAGAATCGCCAGGTCGCGGTCAAGGCGATGGCGCCCGAATGTGAATTGGTGATCGTCGTCGGGTCACGCAATTCGTCGAACTCGGTGCGGTTGGTCGAGGTCGCGCTGGGCGCCGGGTCGGCGGCGGCGCATCTGGTCGACTACGCCGACGACATCGACCCCGCGTGGCTGGACGGGGTCACCACGGTCGGGGTCACCTCTGGCGCGTCGGTGCCTGAGGTGCTGGTGCGTGGGGTGCTGGAGCGGTTGGCCGAGCACGGCTATGGCGTGGTGCAGCCCGTGACGACAGCCAACGAGACGTTGGTGTTCGCGCTGCCGCGGGAAATCCGGCGCCCGGCTCGCGGCTGAGCGTCCTTAGGAGTCGTACTCCCAGGAATCGGCTGCGGTCGTGCGCGGCCGACGACCGCGGGACGTGGGCTCGTTGCGCGATTCCTCAGCCCCGTTTGACGTCCGATACCGGACCTGCGAGATGGGGTGGTGTGTCGCGGTGGCTCCGTTCGCCCTGGACGTGCGGCGCGGCGCGGGCGGTGGGGCGGGTTCGAACGGCTCCACAGGCTCATAGGGGTCGAAGCGGCTGCTGCGGCCGGTCGGGCGACCTCCGCGAGCGTGAGGGTCGCGGCGGATCTCCCGGGGTGGCCGACCACGCAGGTCGGGATCGCGCGGCAACCTGCCGCGACGGGCCAGCTCGGCGGTATCGGACTCGCGGGTGCGCGTCGGGCGTCGACGCCGGGCTGGATCGGGCCCATCCTCCACCGGGAGCCGAGCGTCCAGCGGAGGCCGAGGACGCCGCGCCCGCGACGCTGCCGGGCGCTTGCCCGTCGTTCCGCGCTCGGCCGAGGCGGATCTGGCGGAACGTTCGACGGCATGCACTCGGCGCGCCCTGGACTTGGCGGCTTTGTCGACCGTTTCGTCGTCGGTGGACGCGCGATTCAACATCGACATCAGCCTGGTGGCCAGCCCGAGCCGTCCCCCTTCGTTCTCGGCGTCGGCTCCAGCCGCGTCGGTGGCTTCCGCCGCTGCGGTCGTGCGCGAGCGGGTGGCGAAACCCAGGTACCAGCGGACCAGGCCGACCAGCAGCACGCCGGCCGAGGTGAAAAGCATCAGCGGGAAACGCTCGATCAGGGGGTAGCCACAGTTGATCAGGAGGTCTTTGAGGCCGCTGAACTTGGCGCCGTGAAACAGCCAGTACGAGCCGGGCACCGCGCAGAACAGGATCAGCGGCGGCTGGATGACCGCGGTGAAGATCCCCGACTGCCGTACGGCTAGTACCGCAGCCACGCAACCCGCCACGTACAGCGCGGAGAAGACGGTGGTCAGTTCCTTGCCGGATCCGGCGTCGAACGCAAAGCCGACGGCGCAGCCGATCACTGCGATCACCACTGCGGCCCACCACGGCACACCGGGAATCCAGGGGATTATCGAGCGGTGATCTGCCGCCACCCCCGACCGCGTCTGCTGTGCTGACACACGTCGACCGTACCGGCTTGGCACCCAAAGGCTGGTTAAGACCTCGTTAGCATCCGGTGGGCGTGCCACATCGGTTCTCCTACACTTAAGTCCCTGTGAGCCTGAGCCTCGGGATTGTGGGTTTGCCCAATGTCGGCAAATCGACCCTGTTTAATGCGCTGACCAGAAACAATGTGGTTGCCGCCAACTACCCTTTCGCGACGATCGAGCCGAATGAGGGCGTGGTTCCGCTGCCCGATCCGCGGTTGGCGACGTTGGCGGAGATGTTCGCTTCGGAGCGAATCGTCCCGGCGCCGGTGACCTTCGTCGACATCGCCGGTCTGGTGGCCGGTGCCTCCGAGGGCGCCGGGCTGGGCAACAAATTCCTCGCCAACATCCGTGAATGCGATGCGATCTGCCAGGTGGTCCGGGTGTTCTCCGACGACGATGTGACCCATGTCGCCGGACAGGTGGACCCCAAGTCCGACATCGAGGTCATCGAAACCGAGCTGATCCTGGCCGATCTGCAGACGCTCGAGCGTGCGGTGCCCAGGCTGGAGAAAGAAGCCCGTAACAACAAGGAACGCAAACCCCTCTACGACGCTGCCCTGGCCGCGCAACAAGTGCTCGACAGTGGGACGACGCTCTTCGCCGCAGGTGCGGATGCGTTGCTGCTGCGGGAATTGAATCTGCTGACCACCAAGCCCTTCCTCTACGCGTTCAACGCCGACGAGGCGGTGCTGACCGATGCCGATCGCGTCGCCGAGCTGCGTGCGTTGGTGTCGCCGGCGGATGCGGTCTTCCTGGACGCCAAGATCGAGTCCGAGCTCGCCGAACTCGACGACGAGTCGGCCGCCGAGCTGTTGGAGTCGATCGGTCAGACCGAGCGCGGCCTGGATGCCTTGGCGCGGGCCGGTTTTCACACCTTGAAGCTGCAGACCTTCCTGACCGCCGGGCCCAAGGAGTCGCGGGCGTGGACGATCCGCCAGGGCGATACCGCGCCGAAGGCGGCCGGGGTGATCCACACCGACTTCGAGAAAGGCTTCATCAAGGCCGAGATCGTCTCCTACGACGACCTGGTCGGTGCCGGGTCGATGGCCGCGGCCAAGGCGGCCGGCAAGGTCCGCATGGAGGGCAAGGACTACGTGATGGCCGACGGTGACGTCGTCGAGTTCCGGTTTCAAGCAACGTCTGGTCAACCGAAGAAGTAAGGCCCCAGCTGGACGCTTCGTTCAGGCCCTTCCGGCTGGACAGGTGTCCAGCTATCGTTACCACGGTGATCGCCCGCCGAGGCGAGCAGAGCTGGGGTGCGTGACCTTATCTGTGGTCAGCCTCCCACGCCTCGGCTCGCTCTTTAGCAGCTTCTTCGCAAGGGAAGGGCGACGCCAGCGTGGTTAGCTTGCCATCGACTTCCGCGGCGAGCCACCAGCCGTCTTCGAGTGCTCCGATCAGATACTCGCGGTTGTCGCTCCAGGCATGCTCGACAGGACTCAGCGAGGCCGCGACAGAGCCTGTGTCTTTCGTGACGACTAGCGACCAACGACCTTCCGTGAGCGCGGTCCACGTCAACGCCACAGGTTGCGGAAGATGCGGCTGGGTCTGCGGCTGTCGAGGCGGCGGCGGCTCTGCCAAAGGCGGTGGCCCGGTGGCTTCCGGACGTGGAAATTGAGTCATGTCAATCATTAAACGCCGCCGCGGGGGCGCCACCCAAGGCTCCCAAAAACGATGGCCCAGGCAAATGCCTGTTCACCGTGGCGCCGAGCACCGCTAATGTGGTGCATATGTGGTGCAAGCCCAGATCGGCAACCTCGAAAACAGCCTTCTAGCTGCAAAAACTCTGGTGCGCGGTACTGGGATTGAAGTAGGTTTCCTGCCGGTCCGCCATCTGGGATCGTGCCCATCGTCACTTCAGTAGCGATCGAGCTCGATCAACCGCTCGTCACTGATCCCGAAGTGATGCGCGATCTCGTGGAGCACGACGTGTCTGACCTCGCGGCGCAGACGATCGGCGTCGCCGGCAGCGAGTCGCGTGATCGGCCCGCGGAAGATGCTGATCTTGTCGGGAAGCACTCCGCTGTACGTGCTGCTCCTTCGCGGCAGCGGTACACCGTGGTACAGGCCGAGCAGCGGCCGCCCGTCGGGAGGCTCGTCCTCGATGACGATCTCAACGTTGCTCATCGCCGCACGGAGATCGGCAGGCAAGGAGCTCAGCGCGTCGTCAATCGCCTCTTCGAACGAATCGTTGAGACCCGGCTCCGAACGCGCATCCATCTCCGCAACGATGCCAGAATCGGTGCTGGGATAAAGACGGCTTCTTCTTGTACGACCTTTATCGGCACGTATCTGGCACGCGAGGATGTCCCGAGTTCCGTGGAACTTCGGTGGCGGCCCGGTCAGCATCAGGCTGCGCTTACCAACCTGATCATCATGCCACAGCCGCAGTCAGCGATTTCAGACTCCGGCGAGCCATTAGCTCTTAACCTTTTCTAAAACGCACATGACTGAGGACCGGACCAATATAGACCAACTCCATCCATCCTATAGATTCTCGAACAACAGAACCGCATAGGCAGCGGCTTCGAACAGCACGGCCACGAGCCTTACCCACTCGTTCCGAGCCAACCTCGCAAGCTTTTCGCGATTATGTCCTTCTTTGTTCAATCGCAGGTGAGCGGGAATCTGGACCGCAAATCCCCACGCGAAGGATACGATTAACCCAAGCAGCGCTAGTTCAACCCAGATTCGCTGACTTGCCGGAGCGATCCAATAGAGAACCGGCGTTGCGGCAATGTTGAGAAGGGCAATTGGCACAATCTCAACTATTCCGCGCTCTTCAAGCCGATGGATCGCGTCGAAATCGTCACCCTTTGTCAGCAGGAACGCCGGATACACGGTGCGCAGCAGAGACCATTCGTAACCAAGACCGACGAATGCCGCGAACGCGCCCGCTGTGAGGCACAGCGCCAGCATCTAGACTCACCTCGATTCCAGGATTACCGCACCGCCTCGCGGCGGCCATGTGTCTGTCTCGATACCCATGAGCCATGAGACCACCCGCTCGTCGCAGTCGACAATCCGCAGCGTCCCGGTGAAGCCGCGGTAGACGTTCGGCACGCCGTCTGTGCCTGTCGGGCCGAGGCACCAGTCCTCGACGCGCACGACGCCAGCGGGCAGGGGGCATGGCCGGGGCGTAACCTGCACAGATATGCGGTGATACGTGCAATGAGGAGTGTTGATGATGGCTGATCGCGTCATGAGGGGCAGTCGCCTCGGAGCCGTGAGCTACGAGACTGACCGCAACCATGACCTGGCGCCGCGTCAGATCGCGCGGTACCGCACCGAGAACGGCGAGGAGTTCGAGGTCCCCTTCGCCGGCGATGCTGATATCCCCGGCACCTGGCTGTGCCGCAACGGCATGGAGGGCACCCTGATCGAGGGTGGTGACTTGGCCGAACCCAAGAAGGTCAAGGTGCCGCGCACACCCTGGGACATGCTGCGGGAACGCCGCTCGATCGAGGAACTCGAGGAACTGCTCAAGGAACGCCTCGAGATCATCAAGTCAGGCCGCCGCGGCAGCTAGCTTAGCTACCGGCCGGGGTCACGAACCTCGGGCCCAAGCCGACGGGGTGGAGTTGTCAACCGCCGCCACCGGCAGCAATCAGTAGCGGTATCCCATTGGGCAAATTTTTGGGCACGATGCCCGCTTTGTGTGGTCTAAATACTACGTCTGAGCTGCGCAAATACTTGTGCGCGGTACTGGGATTGAATCAGTCACGGCTTGCCAAACGGCTCGCCCTAATCTGCTATCTCCGAACCTTTGCGGTGACGTGGACATTGGCCGACTTGGCGGGGCGTTACCTCGCGTCACGGCCAAGCGACGCATTCGATTGCCGCCAACGCCGAGCTGCGCCGCCTAATCCGCGAGGAATTCGAGCAAGGCATCCACGGTGAGCAACTCGCCGAAGCGGCTGGCCTGTCTGTACCGCGCGTCTATCAGATTCGCGACGGGCGACGGTAGAAACTGGGCCGGCGCACTGGCTCCGGTGAGTGAGCGCTGGTTTTGCTTGGCGAGTCCCGCCCGGTCCGCAAAAAGTCCGCCGCAGCGTCGTAACTGGCGCGATCCCGCCAACCTCGCCAACGATCATCGCCACAGGTAGGAGCCTGTTTTCAAACCGCGTCGTACCCCGCCATTCTTTGCTGACACGTTCCGCTTCAACGTCTAGATGTGCAGTTCAGCGGCATTGGCAGCAGCAATCGTGGGGGCAGGCTCTCCTGCGGCGTGCATCCGCTGCGCCAGAGCGGCTTGGATGCGTCAAGTGCCTTGGGGAAGTCGTGCCACCGTTTATCGGGTCCTCGCTGACCGTAACGGCGGCGAAGAGTGACCCGTCGGGCATCGGGCGCCAATGCGGCCTGCTACGGGATTTTCTTGATGGGCGGTAGGTACTTGCCGAGGGTTGCCGGGTCCTTGGCGTCGGCGCCGGGCAGATAGATGCGGGAATTCAGCCGGAACAACCCGGTAGGCGGCGAGGGTAACCAGTTGCTCTCATGGCCGTTGGGCGCCTGGTTTTGGATATAGATGTCCAGGGAGCCGTCGGGACTGCGGGTCAGGCCCGGTGTTCGGTCTCCGATGGAGAATCGGTTGATCGGATTCTTGACGAGTTGAAAGTTGGCCCCGTACATGGTGATCGACCAGAATCCGTTTGGCAGCGTGGGCGGGATTTGGTCGGCGTTGAAGTGCAATAGGTAGTGGTTCGCGCCGTCGAGCGGGGCGGCGTCGCCGTCTTCGTAGGTGCTGAAGTACTCGGCCTCGTCGCGGTCGTGGACGAACAAGCCCTCCAACGCGCCCGCCGCGCGGTCGAAGTAGTCGACGCCGTAGGTGCCAGGTCGTAGGTTGTTCCAGCGGGTCGGGTACGGCGTACCGCGGTACTTGACCTTCCACTTCATGATCTGTGGACCGTCGGCGGCGGCGCGAGCCAACCCGCGACGCATCGGTTCGCTGAGCGCATTCACGTCCATCGGCTTGCCCACGGTGATCCCGCCGCGGCTGAGGAGTTCGACGGCCGCCTCGTTGCCCGGCGGTGGCGGGTTTTCGATGAGCAGAGCGGCCAAC
>Ga0224555_1003604_pt1 | contig 15534 bp, 17 predicted proteins | sample 714S23034metaG_FD_180687 | JGI IMG/M metagenome (GOLD analysis project Ga0224555, IMG submission 180687) | Peat soil microbial communities from Stordalen Mire, Sweden - 717 S2 30-34 | ecosystem: Environmental > Terrestrial > Soil > Wetlands > Peat | place: Sweden: Norrbotten County, Stordalen...
CCGTTACCGAGCTATTTCCTTCGATCATGGATACGTCGCTGGGGGAGGGCTCGCTGCCGAGTTGCTCTGCTGCGGAGGCTTTGGAGCGTCAGGAACCGTTCGTCAATAATGTGCTCGCCACGAGCGCGCTGTCGATGATGACCCGCCTCGTGCGGTACGGCAACCTTGACCACCAGGGCGCTTTTTATAACGCACAGACCGGCCGATCCGCCCCTATCTCGATTGATCCTGAGTTGCTTGCAAAGCAGGCTCGTCGCCGCCGGGAACTCGCCAAGGGAGCCTAGTTGCGAAAACTCACCTCAACATGCCAGCCAACCTCTCGATATCTCTGCCAGCCAACCTCTCTACAGGCAGAACATCGTCCTTCGCGGGTTGAGGTTGGCTGGCAATCTCACCAAGGCGCAGACGAGAGCACGCTAAAGAGAGGCGTTCGCTAAGGCAGGACCTACCTGCTGGCATCCGTGTGGTGCAGATCGCTCCCTCAAATTCGGCATCTTCGCATTTTGATACCCGCATCCCGGGTACACCTGTGCGCTTACGCCGGCCGGACACACTGTTGTGCGCCCGCTTAAGGAAAGAGTGTTTGTCGATGAAGCTCGTTATAGAAATGGAGATTGGGACCTCCGCGGTCAGGACCTACGCGAACGCCCTAAAGATCATTCGTGCCGCGGTCGGGATCGCTCAAAGCTCAAACCTTCATCTCGCCAAACCGGAGTACGGTGACGGAGGCCCCCTGTTTGACGCGAAGAAAAGCACGGTCGGCTGGTGGAAGGTCGACGTGAGCGGAGATCAGCGACTGGCCACCCTGGGACGTCCAGGAACTCCAATCACAAACGCCCTTCAATAGGTAGCTCCCGCCCCGGTGAAGCCGTCGCGGAGGAAGCTCATGAACAAGCTCTTCCAATCCCCGCGTGTCGCTAGTATGCGACGCGCACTTCCGCGTGTCGCTACTATGCGACATCTGTTAGAGTGATGCTATGGAATCTCTACGCAACCCCTTCTGGTTCGGCGGGGATATTGGTGCCGAAGGCTTGGTCGACCGTGATACCGAAACCGCACAGGTTGAACGAACGATTCGCGATGGGAGCAAACTATTCCTTATCGGTCCCCGCCGCTTCGGTAAAAGTTCCATCCTCCGCGCAGCGTCAGAACGACTTGCCGCCAAAGGCGCCATCGTGATCCGCGTCGACGCAGACCCGATATCCAGTCTGAACGAGCTGGTCGAAAACATCGTCGCCCTTAGCGCCTCTCACCTGAGAGGCAAAGTCCACCAGGTAATCGACGATTTGGGTAAGTTTTTTTCGAGACTCAGGCCCGAGGCAAAATTCGATATCAACGAGCGCGAATGGAATGTCACTCTCGGCGTTCGAACTGATGATGAGGGAGCCCGGGGAATTCAGAATCTCGTGGATGCTCTCAACGGTCTGGAAAAGCTAGCCCTCGCCCAGCCGGTATCGAAACCGGTTGGTCTGGTTATAGACGAATTTCAACGAGTGGTCGAACTCGGCGGCCAGCGCGCGGAAGCTCAACTTCGCTCGGCCATCCAGCAACACTCGCGTGTTGGTTACGTCTTTGCCGGGTCCAATACGCGGTTGCTTACGGCGATGACGATGAATCATGATCGTTCTTTTTACCGACTTGGGACCGTGATGACAGTCGGTGCCGTTCCGCGCCAGGACTTTGCGGCATTCATTACCAAGAGTCTCCGCAAGAGCGGCTTTCGAGTTGCCGATCCCACCGTGGTGAACTCCCTGCTCACCCTGGCAGAGGATGTGCCGTACAACGTCCAGAGCCTGGCAAATAGCTGTTGGAATGAACTCCTTTCCACTCGCGGTGCAGGACAGCCGACGTTGACCGCAGACGTTTTGCAGAAATCTCTGATTCGGGCGGTTATGGAGCTCGATCCTATCTACACCGGCACATGGACCAAGCTGACATCTATTCAGCAGAATGCCCTTCGGGCCGTCATCCGCGAGAAGGGGAAGGGAATGTCATCCGCGCCGGTGGTCCGAACGATTGGCGCGGCCTCGTCCACGGTGCATCGCTCGCTCGAAGCTCTCCGGAACCAGAACATCCTCCGCGACGAACCTGCCGATGGGAAGATTCAACTCAGGTTCGATGATCCGTTTTTCGCCCACTGGATCAGAATGCGCGCGATGAATCTTAAAATAGCCGGCTCACTCTAACGGCTTCACGCGTCCACTGCACTCTGCCTGAGTGAGACGCAACCCGAGTGTGCGCTACCGGCTCGCCTCGCGGTTTGGCGGGCAGCGGTAGGCACAGAGCCCGATTCTGCTACTCCTTGCGAGTGATTCATGCGGTTGGGAATGGACATGCTTGATGGTCCTCTTCTCCCGAAACGCGGCGAAGCGCCAACGGCAATGTTGTGCAAACCGAGAGAAACGATTACCGGCGCCCCCCGTCATTGGAGGGCGCTGAGCTGTTTTGGAGACGACTATGTCCAGCAAACGATTTCACGCCGAATCCTTTACCCCCACGAAGTGGACTACAGCAGAGCAAAAGGCCACATTCGCCAATCAGCTGATGGCCTTTATCGCGGCGGATTTCCCCGAGAGCAAATTCACGAAGAAGTTCTACAACCGCCTCAGCCAGACCTTCGGCATGATTGCTCATTATGTGGAGTGCGTAATTATGCGGAGTACTAACGTCAACGCAGCGTGGATACAGCGTTAGAACACTCGTTAGCTATGCATAATCACACCATTCAGGCTCTCCGCCCCTAGCCAACTACCGGATGGCCCGTGACACGCCAGAAATCCGGACGGCTGGACAATCCCCGATGCGCCTGGAGCCCTCGCTGAGTGACTTCGCGATTTCGCATCAGCTGAATTCGGTAAGGGGTGCCGGAAGCCGAAAATCTCAGTTTCTCAAAAACCCCGTTTTTCATGCAATTCGGCTAGAGGCTAATTCTCCGACGGCAGGTCAGCGTGGTCGATGACGAGGAAGTCAACTGGGCCTTTGCCGGATTCGAGCTTGAGGCCGAGTTGCTCTTCGATCGCGGTGAGGAGCGGAGGATATGCGTCGGGGTCAGTCGTAGTTGACTCGTCGCGGCTGAACTTGAGCGCAAAGTCGTAAGCACTGGAGAGCAGCTGCCCGGTCTTGTCGACGACCGGCGTGTTCAATTGCGAGCCAAGCATTGAACCGATGGCGACGGTGTTGAAGCGTTCGACGTCGATCTCGATGCCCTGGGGGCTGCCGTGCGCCTGTACGCCGGTCGTAGAGTTGGAGGGCGCGCTGGAGGAGCCGTCGGGACGGTCTGCCACCGGCGGTGGCAGCTTGGTGGGCTGCATCTTCAGCCCGCCCTTGGCGACGACCAGGTTCAAGACGCTGCCGGTGCGTGTCTCCCAATGTGCCTTCAGGTGGAAGCGTTCGGCGAGCATGGCCTGGAGCATGTGCAGCCGCTCCAGCCGGGCCTGGGCAGCGGTCAGTTTGGCCAGCGCCTCGTCGACCGAGTGATCGCATTTGCCCTCGACGTGGAAGTAGCGGTCATGCATCCAATCCGGGCCGCCCACGACCTGAAAGGGGGGGCCGATGCTGTAGGCGATCCCGGTGAGGGTGGAAAGCGTCACGATGTTGATCGCAAACTCGCAAGTGTGCGGCGGGGCTACCAGGCCCATGTTAAACGGGCCGGTGCCGAGCTCGGTCTCGCGGATGGAGACGACATCAAAGGTAAGGGTGGGGCTGTAGGTAACGGGGTTGGCCGAGGGCGGAAAGCTGAAGGCGCCGGTAGGCATGGGCACGGCTGCAGGCGCGGCGGAGGTCTGCGCGAGCCCGGGCACGGCGGCGAAGGCGATGGAAGCGGCGGGACCTTTGTGCTCGACCTGGGAATGCGCGGTTGCAGCGGAGAGAAGCAGTGCTGCTGCGAATGGCAGCAGCCAAGCCGACTTGCTTCGAGGAAGTATCGTCTGGGTCACAATCGTGGAGACCTTCGTCTTAGTGAAAGAAGTATATGTCAACGCGCGAGCGGGTAGCCATGGAGAACGCGAACCAAGCGGCTATCGGATATCTGCTCCCGGGGGTCGAACCTCCTGTAAAGTCGGGATTTCACCAACTGCCGCTGAATCGGGATTTTGGCTAACTACGGTGTTGTCGGTGGCTGGGTCGTTCGAAGTTGGATGAAAACCCGTATTTCGACAGCTTCGCCGCTTCTATTTGCCGTGAAATGCGGGGCCTGTTCTATCGGCTGTTACCCATCCATAGACAGGTGGGGTTTTCCTGAACTTCGCAGTGAGCTTGAGAGTGGCAAGATCCAAGATGTAGATGTCCATCCTGGGATTGACCGATTCGTCCTGCGGTCGCTGTATGAGGAGGTCTTTAGAATCCGGAGACCAGACTGGCGACAGACCCAGATCTTCGTCCCGCTTGAGGAGTCTGACCACCTTGGAACCCGTCCCGTCCGGATGAATCAGGCTGACACGGTTGGCATTGACGGCATACCAACCGCCCCTGCCGTCATCTCGCAAATGGGAATAATCACTGAATGCAATCCACTCCCCCGATGGCGACCATGACGGCGACGCGCCGTCTGCGATCTTTGAGACCTTTCCGTCTTCTGTGTTGAAAACAAAAACTGCTCGAAGCGGGGGAATATTCACCCCATTCCTTGTTCGTTCGACGTCCCTGACGAAGGCAATGCGCCGGTTGTCAGGAGACCACGTTAGGGATCCGGCGTACTTCGATTCTTCTGGGCCTACCGACACCTTTCCAGTCTCCAAGTTGAGTATGTGAAGCAGAGGCGACCCTGTAGCCATGTAGCTACACGCCAGTTTGGAGCCGTCTGGAGAAATCGCAACAGATCCGCCTTTGATTTCGAGTTCCTTGTAGTCCGTCCATTTGTTGTCAGCAATGCTGTAGGTTCCGACAATGAGCGGTGGCTTTGCTTCCGGAGGATGGTTTGGAACCATGCGAGCGGAAGCCACGACGCGCCCATCTGCGGAAATGCTTGGGATCACAGCCCAATCGCCGCCTCCTTGTATCCGTGTTGTTTTCTCGCCGACTGTCACTGCCAGGTCGTCTGGGAAACGGCCCACCAACAACGCTGCTTCCGGTAGTCGCGGCAGGTTGTCCCTGTTTGCATCAACGGAGCGACTAAATGACGAAAGACAACACGCGACTACCAGAAAGGTGGCAAGTTTCACGGCCCAAAGCTTCTTCATATCCGGGTTTCCCATCGTCCGAATGATCCGCCCATTTCCGATCCATTGCAACGGCTGATTTACTTGTTGACGGAGTCGATGCGGCGCTCGTCGAAATCGGGTTTCGATGTGTTCCCGCACGAACTGCCCCTGAATCGGGCTTTTGTCTAACTACGGTGTCGTCGGTGGTGCCTCGTTCGAACCTGGACGAATCCCGTATTGCACCAGCGTTTAGGGCTCTCGTACTATTACAGCGACTGGGCAGCCTTCGGCTTCAAGTTGGTGGATTAGCTCGATGATCCTCCCTGTTGCGGTGCGTGCTTCTGGCTCTGCTTGGGACAAGTTTTCAATCACGATGCGGTATGGCACTTCGATTTGATTGATGTTTCCCGTAGCGATGCTGTCATTGAGAGCATCCAGGTTCCTCCCATGCCAATCGGGAGCGCCAACCGCCAAAAAGAACGAATCATAGAAGTCGTTGGCCGTCGTCCAGTTGCTTGCGTCAAGGACCACTTCACCAACTCCAGTCAATTTGTCGATGGGCTTTCGGAAAGAAATACCTTCATGGAACCCCTCGGGCGCCTGCTCGAAGCCCTCGTCGCTCAATATCTCTATCAAATCCGGTGAGCATGAGACCCCAATCAGTTGCAAGGATGCGGCATAGGAATGGTGCTCCAAAAGAGTGCCAACTATGGATCTGCAAGTCTCCGCGCGGTCGTTCCCGCCGGATGGGGTGAAGAGCGTAAAGGCGGGATCGGGAGCCCAGAGTTCACCAGCTTCACGGCGAATTTCAGGTGCTGCCTCTCTCCGCGCTGGAGTGTCAACGGCCCAAGCAGGCATCTGATGTACGAGCTTCCCCAGGTCTCCAACGCTGTACTCGGTATCCAGAACGAGGGCGACTTTCCAAGCCATGGCGCGATCCTACCATGCAGACACGCCGGGGGCGTCTTTCGCGGACTGCTTGCAATGTCACGTTGTGCCCGTGAATCGGGATACTGGGATGATCCGCCGCTTGATCATCACCATGAAGATCTTGTAGGCAGATTGAAGGAGGATTATCGACATGGAGATTCGATCAGTTGGTATCGACCTTGGCAAGACGAGCTTTCATCTGGTGGCACTTGGCGAGAAGGGCAAGGTGCTGCTGAAGAAGAAGTTCACTCAGAAGCAGCTGATAGCTTTCACTGCGAACCTGCAGACCTGCCTGATCGGGATGGAGTCCTGTTCCGGGGCGCACTTCCTGGGCCGTGCTCTACGCGAACAGGGCCATGATGCGAGGTTGATGGCAGCCCAGTTCGTGAAGCCGTACGTGAAGTCGCACAAGAACGATTTCGTCGACGCGGAAGCGATTGCCGAGGCTGTGGAACGCGAGAACATGCGCTTCGTGCCGATCAAGACCGATGACCAGCTGGATCTGCAGTCTCTGCATCGCGTGCGGGAGCGGCTCGTCACGCGCAGAACTGCTCTGATCAATCAGATTCGCGGGTTCCTGCTGGAGCGAGGTATCGTGTTCGCCAAGAAGCCGAGCCGATTGAGGGCAGCCATACCTGAGGTGCTTGAGAACTCCGACGAGAACCTCACCCCTAGGATGCGGAACCTGATTGCCATGCTGTGGAGTGAGTGGAAGGATCTGGAAGTACAGATCGACGAAATGAACAGCGAAATGGAACGGATTGCTTCGAGCGATGCTGCGTGTCGAAGACTGCAGCAGATCCCTGGCATCGGACCGCTGGTTGCGACCGCGATCGTAGCCTCGATCGGCAACGGCGCAGCCTTCAGCAAGGGACGAGAGTTCGCCGCCTGGCTGGGGCTGCTGCCGAACCAGCATTCGACCGGCGGCAAGGCGAGGCTCGGTGCAATCAGCAAGCGCGGTAACAGTTACCTGCGCAAGATCTTGATTCATGGAGCACGCGCGGTTGTATTTCGATCGAAGAGAGATCGAATAGCATGGGGCGCCTGGATGACCTCGCTAGAGAGCAGAGCGCCAAAGAATGTATTGATCGTGGCGACCGCACACAAACTGGCCCGGATCGCGTGGGCAGTTCTCTCGACCGGCCAGGACTATCGAGCAGCCTTGCCCGACGCACTGGCAGCTTAGACGGATTCAATAACCAGCATCATCAAGTTTTCCCCACCGAGGTCTGCACTGAATAAGTGAAGATGAAAGAACAGTCAAAACGGCGTACCTGAAACCTGATTGCTCAAAAGGCCCTTACGAGGCCGTCGGAATTCTAAGGACAGGTACGCGGCGTATCCCCATCAAGGCCAGGAGAACACTCTCCACCTAAAGGCCGAATACATTGACGTAGACCTATCTTTCATTCAGAAACTTATCCCTTGCATTCACGCGGCGGATCATACATTGAGCAACTATGCGGTTTCGAAGCTGTCATATCCACATTTGTTTCTCCTATTATTCGCCTATGGGCGGGGAGCGAGCTTCGACATCACGAATGAGGTTGTCCGGTCAGATTTGCTGCGCTTGCAAGAATCCGCTAGCTCCCCTGCCCAACCAGAAACCAGGTGAACGCTACTGCCCGCGCTGTGCGCCGTGGCGCAGAGTACTTATGAACTTCATGCTGGCAAAGGGAGGTTGGTCAGTCTCGTTCCTCGAAGAGGACTGCAAGACTGTTCTGCCTCGTCATTTCGTGTTTCAGAGTGAGTTGAAGATTCTGGATCTGGCCCAGCATGGCGGCGCTGAGTTCAACCTCGCTGGCCGCCAGGCTATCGAGCACGGGATCGGTATGGGCAGAGGCTCTGTCTGGCTGAAGCTGACGCGCGAACAGTATGACACGCTCCGGCGGTGAATTGGGGCTATGGTGTTTGGGATCTTGCCTCTACTTTGCTTCTGCGCTGAAGTAACGGGCAAACAGCTCCCTCGACCGCTGCTTGCCCTCTTCGGTCAGCAGCACCGACTTTGCCTTGTTCTTCGGATCATCGATGTAACCGCGCTTGTGCAGCCGCTCCAGCACATCCCAATCATGGCCCTTCCACGCACGGTGATCGTCATGAAGCGTGAGCCACAATAGCGCCAGAACCGTTTCGTCTACCTTCTCGCGGTCGTAATCCAGGTCCGGCAGGTCCCGATCATCCGGCATGGCTGTCCTCCCTTCAGTGTTCATCAACATCATGCGTCGAGCCCTGATTTCGAGTCAAAAAGATCATGCGGCCTCGGCCTCCGGTTCGATTCCGATGTGATCGTTGACGGCCCCAACCAATCTCTGCCGCGAACCGAGGTATCGCTCCGTGGTTTCTACTGACCGGTGGCCGAGCAGGAACTGGATCTGTTCGAGTTCTCCTCCTGCGGAATGACACAGCCTTGCGCATGTACGGCGAAGATCATGAGGAGCCAACTTATCAATGCCAGCGAGCTTTGCATACTCCCGCACCACCCACCAGACCGCTTTCTCGCTCAGGCATTTGCCCCACACGCTGCCGGTCTTGCTGACGCAGCGGAAGATGATGCCAGTTTCAATAGCTGCAATGGCGAGCCATGAATCAATGGCGGCCTTGACCCATTCTGGAACAGGGACCGTGCGGACGTGGCCGCCCTTCCCGAACAGATCAATAATCGCCCAGTGGCCGTCTCTCTGCTGAAGGTGGCTCACAGTAAGCCGGGTAAGTTCTCCACGACGTAAACCGCAGCCCAGCAGCACGGCCAACATAGCAAAATTCCGACTGCCCTTTACTGAAGTCACGTCTGGAAGCCCGAGCAGCTGTTTCCCCTGCGCCGGCGTCAGCCAGTTGCCGATCCGCATCCCGAGCCGCTTGGCGCCCTTCACACGGCGTACGCCGGCTGCAAGGTCCGGGCTAAGCAATCCGTTGTCGGACGCCTCATAGGCTAGCCGCCGTACGGCTGCGAGACGCAGATTGATGGTCGCGGGAGCTAATTGGCGGGCTTCGAGGTGATAGCGATACCGTAGGACGACAGTCCTGCCGAATGCCAGGCGTGGTTCCGAGCAATACCAACTGATGAAGTCATCGATGGCGAAGGCATAAGTCTTCTGTGATGCGGCCGATCCCAGGGTCTGCAGGACGGAGGTTTTGGAATGGTCGAGGTCTGGAAGGCGCAGGACCGTCTTAGGTGATCTGCGTTTGGTCTTGTTCTTCTGTCGCATGGCAGCGGTCTCCCTCACCGCCGCTCTATCATCGGCCTGCATCAGAGGTCTTTGCTAAGGCGAGTACCCTCTCCATCCAGAGACGGCCGCTTGTGCGACTTCAAGCAAACCTCACGGTACAGGAACCGTAGTTTCCCAAAATCCCGATTTCAGGGGGCTGGAATTTCTGACGAGGCAACAGACCCGCCCTAGGCCCGGCGAATCAATATCAAGTCCGCCTTTTCAGGCATGTCGTGAATTGCTTTCGAATTGCCCGCTACTCGGAAGTGTTGAGTTCACACCTGGCTCAATGAGTACATTGACGTTTAGGAGTGACCTGCTCCGCGATGCGATGGCATTCAAGGAATGCCTCATCAGATGTGCGCCGACACGTCTGAACAAGTCTGACTGGATCGCCTTGCGTGACGGATGTTTCGTCATGAGTAACCTTACGACGCCTCCATCTCCAGGACCGAGAGGCTCAGCTTGGCGGGCGCTGCTGCGGCAAGGTCTGGAGGAACGATGTGATGTCGCGCAGAGCGTCAGCATAGTCGCCGACAAGCGCATGACCGCCGGTTGGAAAGAGGATGACCCTGCCGTCGGGTACGTTGGCGGCGATGTACTTCGCCCGACTGGCGGTGCCGAACCGATCGTCCTCGTCGCTGATCGTCAAGACGGCGCAGGAGATCTTCCCGATCGGATACGGCTCGTGCGTGGAGGCTGTCTTGACGTCGAAGTTCATCCCCACGATGCGCTGGCTTACCGGCAGAAGGTGGTCAAGAACCTGCTGCACTCGGGCCTTCTCGGCGGAGTCGGCGGCGCGCACAACGGCGGAATCGGTGCCGAGCATCATCCGTGTCATTCTGCCAGGCATGATCGGCATCAGTTTCAAGAGCGCCCAGGCGACGAAATTGGAGTGGACCATCGCGGTGACGACGGCGCCGCCATGGATGGCTGTCCCTGCCGGCAAGTAATTGGCGGGGACCAGAAGCACCAGCGCACGACAGCGATCTGGATGACGGATGGCGAACTGTAGGGACGACCAGGCGCCAGCGGAGATGCCGACAACGACCACCTTGTCGACGCCAAGATGGTCGAGGAGTTGGATATAGGCATCGGCCTGCATCGCGGTCGTTGGGTTATTGGGCATGGTCGAACGAAGATAGCCAAAGCGGGACGGAACGATGAGCCGATATCCGCGCCCGGCCATCGCGCCGGTCATGTCGAGGCCTTGATCAAAGCCTCCTTCGGCGCCGTGGACGATCAGCATCGGCTCGCCCTCACCCATCTCGGCATATTCCAATGTGCCGAAGGTCGTCTGTATCGTTTGGCTGCGGCCAACGAGGCGTGCGCGCGCGGCATTCATGTCACGCGAATAGATTGCATAGACACAAATGACGGCTACGATGAGGACGGTGAAAATGACCAAAGGAATTCGACGCATGGCTATCCTATGAACTTAGACTACGCGCCGCATGTCCCCGCTGCCGGACCTCGCATTCAAGATTCGATGGCCAACAGGGCTGTACGTTGACGGTTAACAGTCGAACACGCTCATCGAGGAGCCACGGGCTCGTGTTCCGGGTGGATGTTCGCGATCCTGAAGGCGGCGGACCATCCATGAGTCATCTCGCTCGCCTAGACCAACCGCTCAGTCGTAGTGCATGAAATGCGGGCCTTCAGGTAAAAATGGCCTTGGCGGACTCTCAGTTACCGCAAAGCCCGATTTTCAAGCGGGAAGACGCACGTCTGGCAGATTGTCACATGCAGTCCTGTAACTGTCGATCTAGTTTTACGTCTCGAATGCGATCATCCGGCTGCGGTTCAGAACTCTTGTCCGAGGTAGGTATGTACTCGATTTGGACGCTGACATCAAGCCAGCTGCAATACATTACCGGCGATGGCTCGCGTGCAATCCCGATCAGATCATCCGTCAACGAGCCAATAGTTCGTGATCTGTAAAGGATGCCATGGTTGCGCAAGTAATCATCAACAGCCTCGCGGGCCATCCCTGGAGGCAGAAGCTTGGAATAGTAGGCGACCCTCGCTTCATAGACTTGTTCTCTCTGTGCACGTTGGGCTTTGTCAGTTCGATGACGCATGAAAATCCATGCTGCAATCACGCAAGCGATCAATAGAAACATGACAATTACTGGACGCCGCTTCACTGTTCAACCTCTCTACCAGGATCAGGCTAATGCATTTGAGCAAGCCTGAATCGCTTTCCGCCCGAGATACGTGGTGGTTTTGAGAAATTGAGACCGCCCCAGCCTAATCCAACAAGCAGACGGTTCCCAGTTTCCCAAATTCCCGATTTACTAGCAGCTCGGTAGGTAATCTAGACTTCACAGGCAGTTCAAGGATTACTGTTCCATGCCAGGATGATCCTTCAGCCAAGCCTGTGCGCGCTTCTCTGCGTGCTTAATTTCGTCCTTCTTCAGCATCGTGGCGATGCCTTGAAGCTCTTTGAGTGCTTGTTGCCTCATTTCATTATCGGTCGGACTGGTGGCAGCGAGAGACATCCAGAAGTAAGCCTCTTCATAGTCCCTGCCCACGCCGCCTTCCTGGGTATAGCTGGCGGCAAGATCGAATTGTGCTGTAGGGTACCCATGTTCAGCGGCCTCGCGCCACCATTCCCCAGCCAGCGCCTCATCCTTTGGTACTCCGTGCCCCGTATGGTATAGGTCACCAAGGTGGCAGGCCGCTAAGGCAATTCCCTGGTCACCTGCTTTGCGATACAACTCGGCAGCCTGTGCGTAATCCTGCGGAACGCCGTTGCCGGTGTCATACAGCACACCAAGGTTGACTTGAGCCATACCATCACCTTGGTTCGCTGCTTTGCGGTACCAGACCACGGCTTGTGCGGCGTCTTTCGGGACGGATTCGCCGTTCTGGTAAGCGAGTCCTATGTTGTACTCCGCCCTTGCGTCCCCTTGTTCTGCTGCTTTGCGGTACCAGATCATTGCCTGCTCATAGTCCTGCATTTTGTCAAAAACGACGCCAAGTTCAACCTGCGCAGCGATATTGCCCTGATCAGCCGCTTTACGCAGCCACAGTATTGCCTGTGAGTTGTCCTGCGGGACACCGACAGCATGCTCGTACTGTTTGCCCAGACCACACTGTGCGTCTGCGTCTCCCGTGGCAGCCCTCTCCTGAAGGGCCTGGAGTGCATTCTTGTCGTGCGCCACCTGACACTGCTGTGAATGGACGTAATGTGGGAAAGAAATGAGGCTGATTACAAGTATTGCGTGCAAGGATACATGCGGCACAGCACATCCAGCTGACATCGTTCATCTCCAAATCGAAGCGCGCACCAGTATAGCGATGTCCCTTTGTCTCAGTTTCTTTGTGAAACATCCGCGCAGGGCGGAGAGGCATCCATTTGTGTCGCTTGTACTGGTTGTGAGGCAGCCATCGGAAAAAACCCTAGTAATTTGCGTAAATCGCCTCAGGGGAAGGAAGCCGAAAGTCGGATCCATCCTATCTGCGGCTAGGCTGCGCACTGTGTATCGACTGTCACAGAGATCAACATGGGCGGTATAACTGTCGAAATACGGGATTTCATCCGAACGAGAACGACCCGTCTAGCGGCAAAAAAACCTACTTCGACAAAACGCCGATTCACGAGCATAACGCGACTTTACCGACGCTAAACGATCCGCAAGGGCTTTCAGGGCTACATCGCCAATGCGGCTCCTAGCAGCCTCAGCAGAACGCACGCTGACAGGCAGAGACCTAGTACGCGAGGACTCTCTTTACCGATTGCACCGAGAATGATTCCGAGGAAGCTAATGGGCGCGGTTACCAAGAAATAACGGGATTCCCAGGGATCAAAAGGATGCTTTTGCCCAAAGTCTATATATAGGGCGACCGTGATCGTGAAAACTAAGCCAAGGATTCCACATAGCAGGCTGCCCCAAGCAGCATAGCCCCTCCAATCTCTTTTGACATCTTCGTCATTCACTGCAATTCTCCCATGCTCAGCGGCGACCCGGTGTATTGAATTGCAACATCGCTGATGCGGTGCGTTTGATTACCCAGCCGGGGCTGGTGTTCGGGCCATCCTTCTCAAGGTAAACACCCACGACCCCAACACGGCAAAGATCAGACCCAAACTGAACAGGCTCCTTCTCAGCTTGGGTCGCATGAAATCAGAATACGCGACGTCAATCGGTAGGTCGTCGGCAGCGCCGCCGATTTGCTATGCGCGAAATACGGGATTTCTATGAGAAGGTCGTCTGTGTCAAGGGTTGATCTCCGTTTTTTTATTCATAGGGTTTTTGCTTCTGTCGTTGGTTGCGACGCATGTTGTTTCTCCACCGTGTTTCTATACGCACTTTGTATGAGCCCTTGGCTCTGTGCTGGTTGAGGTCCAGTAGGAGAAGTGATGCTGCCAGTTTTGAGTCGGCCTCGCTTAGGGCCCAACCCCGTGCGCAGTCATCGGGACTCGGGGTCGTCGCAACAGTTCAACGTTTTACTCAGGCTGCCTTTTCGTAGAACGGCACGTAGACCTCCTGTGTGACCCAGATTCGATGCAGCAGTACGGCAAGCTTCCGGGCGACGGCCACCACAGCTCGCCGTCGGGCGTGGCTTCCGCCTCGGGCACCCAGGCTGAGACCCCATCTTCGCAAGGTCGAGTCTTTGCCGTGTGGCCCGATGACGTGGTTGGCACATTCAACCAGCAGCTGTCGCAAGTACCCATTACCTGCTTTGGTGATGCCAAGTTGAGGGTCGCTGTCGCCGGATTGACTGCGTCGCGGCCGCAGGCCGAGATAACAGCCGACATCCCGACTTCGCTGGAAGCGTTCCTTGCTGCCCAGCGTCAGAACGTACGTCAGTGCCGTGAGCTGACCTACACCGTAGACCTTGATGAGTGCCTGGGTTTCCGGATATTCAGTCTCGGTGAGTTGCTTGATGGCGCGGTCGTATTCCTTGATCTTCACTGTCATGTCCGCGATCTGATGGAGTAGAGGGCCAAGCGCCGTGGCTAGACCTGGCGGCAGAACAGCTTGGCAACGCTTGGGGAAGGTGAGGGTGGACGAGGCGGGAAGCCGATAACCGCAAGGCTTGGCCAGACCGCGTACCGAGTTCACCGCAGCAGTTCGGAGACGCACCAGCACATCCCGGGCGCGTATCAGAGTCAGCGTTTCCTGCTGCGCCACCGTACGATGTGCGATCGGCCGTAGGATCTCCGGATCCAGTCGTGCATAGCGGGCGATCTTCTCGGCGTCCACCTTGTCGCTCTTCCGGTCGCTGTGCGAGATGGCTCGCAGTTCGCGCACGTTGGCCACGATCACCTCGTGACCAAGCTCCCGGATCTGCTCGCTGACCCAGATCGAGTGCGTTCCGGCTTCCATGGCCACTCGCGCTGGTCCAAGATCACGGAAGTGCTTATCCACTCCGGACGGGTTGCTTCGGAACCGGCCCTGGTCGATGACCTCGCCGTCTTCGTTGAGCGTGCAGTAATGGCTCCAGATGTCCCCAAGGTCGATCCCGATTGTCATCCCGGCATGGGAACTTCTGCGTGGTTTTGAGATGAAGTATTGCGGATGAGTTTTCATGCGCATAGTCTCTCGCGTCTCCCAAGACCTTCTCATCTCATTTTTGAGAAACTGAGATTTTCAGCTTTCTGCTCCCTGCCGCAGGGCTTCACGCCCCTCATTTGGGAAAATCCGTGCCCGGATCCGAGCACAAATCCCGAGAGGGGTCATCTGTTGCCAACAGGCCGAGTCACTCATCCAGACCGGCTAAAAGTCAAATCGGGGCTTCCGGTCGGATTGTCGGCCATGCGGAAGTGATAAATGTGGCGACATCGTGTCTCCTTGAGAGCAAAGGAGACACCTATGCGAAGCATCTACGCGGTATTCGCGAAGACACTCCACATAATCACGCCCTCCACATAATGAGCGTTATGCGGTGCACTGCATAATGCTTATTACAACGTGGACGGCTTCTTTTCCACGTTCTTTACCGATACCGCGGGCAAACTCCGGTTTCTCAGGTGCCTGGTCGAGTGGCCCTGTTATGGCAGTTCGGAGGGCACTTTTTCTGACGTCGAACGTGCAACATCGGCAGCGATTCAGTCGACGAACTACGTCGAGGCCTATGCTGCACGGTTGGCGCGCGAGATAGAGACTCGGGAACGGCAGATACTGGTCGCGTTGCAGGAGAAATATCAGAGTGGTCCAACCGTTGTGCCGGCGCCCTGCTTGGCCCCTGCAGCCGGCGAACCTGTTTTCGTCGCTATGCGGCCCCCACCGCGTCCAGCGTTCTCTTCAGAC
>Ga0224555_1003605_pt1 | contig 15527 bp, 10 predicted proteins | sample 714S23034metaG_FD_180687 | JGI IMG/M metagenome (GOLD analysis project Ga0224555, IMG submission 180687) | Peat soil microbial communities from Stordalen Mire, Sweden - 717 S2 30-34 | ecosystem: Environmental > Terrestrial > Soil > Wetlands > Peat | place: Sweden: Norrbotten County, Stordalen...
GCTCATTGTTGTATCCGAACCGGCGCGTCGGCTCCGATCGCAAACGCTGTTCGCTGCAATGGGCCCTATGCTCGGAGCAAACCAAATCACTCTTCACGATGCCCAAATTAGCATCGCAGCCGGCTTTCTCGGTGACGAACTTCCTCGTGCGTTGGGCCTGAAAGCGGATCGCTGGAGATGGGAATGCGGGGTGTCATTTCTCGGCGCCTACCGTATGATTGCCGTGCGTCTCTGAGGCTTCTGCCACTAATTGTGAACGGCTTCTCAACAAGGAATTGGCCTCAGGTTCAGTGCGTCTTTGTGGAGTGGCCAACTCCCGCTGGCTGCGAGGCTGTTGTCAGCCGAAAAAACGAGAAACCCGCAACTCGTTCGAGATGCGGGTATTTATGGGCTGGCGTCCCCAAGGGTATTCGAACCCCGGTCTCGAATCACACTATTGGTAATCAATGACTTATATTGGTCATCAACGAAATATGCATTCTGCGACATCGGCGATCATCTGCGTCATTCTTACTTTCATTCTTACCTTTTTGGCTCGAAGGAAAGTTACCTGTTCGGTGTTCAAACAGGTTCGGACCGGCCAAACCAAGCGACCATGGGTGCGGGGTCCTGAGATAAAATGGACTCCGTCTTGTGGATTAAGCCTGCGACCCCCCATCCTACCAAGATTGCCGCTCATGTAGACAACGCACAATTTCGGTAGCTTCGCTCTTAATTGCTTTGCGAGGTGCGCCTTGGAATTACCATCAGACAAATTCGGTTAGTAGCAACTTGAATGAGCCTGGTCTGTTGCGCTAAAGCTCCAAGGCTTCGGCGCTTTTGGCTGCCACCACGACCTGATACCTATGTGTTTCGAGGATCGCCATCTTCAGCGCAAATACCAAAGCATCGTCCGCTGCCGGAAAAAGCGGAAGATTTCAGGGATTTTCTAGAGCACAGAGCTTCATTTATGTGATTGGGGCGGATTCTGTCAGCGAGAAGCCATCTCAGTGACGATCGCTATAAATCGCCACGTAATCGGTCTCGCGTGTAACTCCGATTTTACTTGGCGCGCAGCGCGTCGCTTCAATCGAAAACAAACTCGGGCTTAGGCAACCCCTACATTGATGTTTGCTTCTTGCCGCTGTCGCTGACCGGTCCAGCGTGAAATTGTTAATTAGTTGATGATTAGAGGCGTTTTTGGTGCCGGTGCAGCCCCCATCAGCATGCATTCAAAGCAATCGCAGAGTTCCACACCTGTGGCGTCGATCTCGGGTACTCTTTTCTGTAGAGGCGTCTGGGTCTTTCTAATTCTGCTTTTCGCTCCATTCGCGACAAACGCGGTCACGCTTGACGAAATGTTGTGCGCGCAGACTGTCGCCTTGCAGGCCCAGCCGGGAAATGCAGCGCTTTGGCAGGCACGCGGTCAAACCCGGCTAAAGTTGGAGGACACGGTCGGAGCACTCGAGGATTACTCTGAGGCCGTCAGGCTCGATCCGTTCAAGGTCGATTATCGACTGAGTCGCGCTCGCTTGCTTGCAGACCGTGGTGCTTGGAGCGAGGTGGTGGCCGATACCACCAGCGGGCTAGCGGTCTCGCCTGCTCAGGTAGACCTGCTGGTGCTGCGCGCTCGCGCCCGCTCGAATCTCGACCAACTCGACACGGCGCTCGGTGACGCTGATCGCGCCATTGCCCTGATAGCGGACAATCCGGATGCTCGCGCGGTGCGCGCCGAGATCCACCTGCTCCGGCATGAGTGGCCTGAGGCGCTGGCAGACGCTGCGGTAGCATTGCAGCGGAGGCCCGACGACATCGACTTGCTGTCAGCGCAAGGCATAGCTCATCGCGAAAAACACGAAGGGTCTGCGGCCCGAGAAAGTTTCGAGCATATCCTGAAACTGCAGGAAGGACATTTGGTGGCCCGCTACAACCTGGCTAAACTCGACTTGGCCAAGGGCGACTGGGCCGCGGCAACGGAGGGCTATTCCCGCGTCCTGCAAGTCGTGCCACGCTTACCCGAAGCCTTGGCTGGGCGGGGTCAAGCGCGTTTAGAGTCGGGTGACGTAGAGGGTTCGCTGGAGGATTACTCACGGGCTATCCGCGAACGGCCCGACCAGGCGGAGTATTATTTGTCGCGCGCTCTGGTTGGAGATAAATTGGGCGATTCTGAGCATGCTGTGGCGGACGCCGGCAAGGCATTGGCCCTCGGTGCTAAGGATCCGAGGGCTCATCTGCTCATCGCCCACTACAATGAAAAGCAAGCCAACTGGGATGCCGTGCTCCAACACTGCAGCTTGGCCCTCGAGTTCAGTCCTAACAACTCGGAGGCTCTTTGCATGAGGGCCCGGGCTCTAATGGCGCGTGGCGAGATGGAGCCGGGACTGAAAGCCTACGGCCAGGCCCTCGCCGCCAGCCCCGACCAGTGGCAAATCCGCGTCGAACGTGCTGCGGCGTTCCATGGCCAGCAGCGTTATGACGAGGCCATAGCCGACTGCGACAAGGCGATCGAGCTCCACCCCGAAGCGTTGTATGCCTATTCGCTCCGAGCCCATTGTTATTTGCAGAAAAAACAAAATGACGAGGCTTTGCGCGACTGTGAAAAAGCAATCGCTATTGACCCGCGACAGACACTGCCCCTGCTCGTCCGCGCCCGCGTGATGCTTAGCCGCGGTGATGCCGCGAGGGCTGTGACCGATTGCACCACCGCGCTCAAACTGATGCCCGATTCTGCCTGGGGCTATGCGACGCTGGCTCTTGCTCTCATGCAGCAGAGCCGCCCGGACGATGCCGTGACCGTCGCCACCAAGGCCTTGCAGATCGCTCCGAACGATGCCGAATCCTATGCCACTCGCGGGCGGGCATTCCTATCCCTGCGCCGGTACAAGTCGGCGGCCCACGATATCGACCGCGCAATTGAGATCGATCCGGGCCTCAAGACGGTATTGTCGGTTGAGGTGGATGAACTCAAGAACCGGCGTTGACCGGCGCCTACATCCATGTCGTCAAAAATTTACCTTAGTTTTCTCAAAGTCTTCGCGGCGGTATTGGCCGGACTATTACTCCCGGCTTCCGGTTTCGCCCAGGCGGGGATCACGGGGAACGCTTTGGGCGGCCAGGACGAGAAACTCCGGGGCCAAAGTGGGCAGTTTGACAAGGGCCTCAATTCCCAGTCCGCCTTGGAGCAGTTGGAGGAGATCACGCGCACCACCGTAGACCGCTCATCGAGCCAATCGGTAGACGATAGCGCTAGAACCGGCAATGCGACGCCACCCCGGGTGACGCAGCCGCATTTCAACGCTGACGCTGCGTTCAAGCAGGAATTGCGGATGACCGTGGCAAGCACTGTGGCTGACGTGCTGGTAGCGAGTATCTTTTCTGACGACTCCGCGCAGCAGCAGGCCGCCGCCGAAACCGCGGCCGCGGTGGCGGCCGCTCAGGCCGAGGCTCTCCGGGTGCAGCAGGAACTGGCCCGCCAAGCGCGAGTCCGGCAGGCGCAGCACTACCGGGCGGAGTGGGACTCCAGGGAGGGAGAAGTCGGGGAGCGCCTGGACGGAGCCTTCGAGGTTACTGAAGGTACGGCATTCTTCGGCAAGTCGGCCAATCCCGATGCACGGACGATCGCGGCCATCCTCGGTCAGCCGATCGGCGAACCCGAATCGGGTTCGGCTGCGGCATCCGCCGCCACCGAATCGGATGATGCTGTGGTCTATCTGCGCGGCAGTTCGCTCGTTGAGCCTCCCCAGCCAGTTCCATCTGTGCTGACTACACGACACACCTCCGTTCTGTTGGCGGCCGAACTACGCGGTATGTACGAATTGACGACGGGCGGCGAGGAGCCGACGGCAGCTTCTTCCTCCCTTTCCATTGATGACCTCCGAGCGCAAGTGCGGGAGAGATTGGAAGAGAAGGTAAAGGGAGACTTGAAGGGGAAGGCTATCGCCTTGTTCTGGGACCTGACGAAAGATGTGCCTGGACAGGCTGTGGCCAAGAATTTCTACGAGCTGAACGGGCAACGGCATGAGATAACCAACGCGTTAGCAGAACAGAACGAAGAACTTCTTTCGGGGCCGATCTTCGGCGGGGCTACGGATCTGGTGTTCGCCATGGGCAATCCCAATAGCAATGTGGTGGACCTGGTTGCTAGGCAGGACAAGGAACTGAGGGAGGAGGCCAGTAAGATGCTTCGCAATATCGGGAAACGGGTTTTTGAAGACATCGGCAGTGGGCCAACCAGACTGGAGTTGGACGAAAGGGAGACACCGCTGACGGCGCGGAGGGACGATAAGTGATCAGACACATCTTGCCGGTCCTGTGAGCGGATCGAATTGCTCAAGCCGATCTTTGCCGAACTCAAGCAGTAGCTCGCCAACTGAAAACGGTGACGTGCGTTATCACTACCTTTCCATGAAAACTATTGTACTAACCATTTCGCGATTGGCCGTAGTGGCGGCCACAATATTGCTGCTCTCCAGCTGCACTACGGTTGACGTCGGAGCACTTGTAAAAAACGTATGGAGCTACCCGCCGATACCATCACCTGTTAAGTTCGACGCCACAGTTTCACTCGTCACCACGCACAAAGTGACGCCCGGGATGCGGGCTGAATACAAATCATGGGCGTTTTCCGACGAAATGTTCGTGGCATACAGCAACGCGTTTGCTCAAGTTGTGGCGGAGGATCTCACCAATTGCGGTTTGTTCACCCACTTCGCTGGCCCGGGCGAAAAGGCAGACTACATCTTGAAGGTGGAAATCGAGGAGACGCATCCCGCCGAATACGTCTTATTGTTGACCTACGATCTGAGCGATGGCCGTAACGGGCATCAGCTCAACCGGCGGACATTGTACGAGTCGATGGGGAATGACCAGATGACTCTCAACTATCCAAAACGTCTGCCTTCGGCCATGGCGCAATTGAGGGGATCGATCATTGCCGATATTCAAGGGTACCTTCGCACGTACCAGGAAGCAGCAGCGCGGGCTGAGAGCGAGATTCTGCAGCAAAAACCTTTGGTTGAGCTGCTGGTGTCCGTAGACAATACCGTATCGTCGGCGCGTGCGCGTAATCGAGCTCTCATAGCCGCCAAGAACCGGGATCTCTCGGTTTTATTGAAAGAGAAGGAGACTGCGGGACTCGCAGAGTTGGTCACACGAGTCGAGCAGACGATCCTCGACCTGAACCACGAGAGCGAAGTTGCGAAGGACAAGGCCCAGCAGGCAGCAGCGACAAATGGCGATCCGCAGCAGTTGGACGAATGGCGCGGGCTTTCGATCAGTTATCGCGAGCGCATCGAGCTTCTGAAGCCCATCCTCGCCGCGCTTAAGGAGGAAATTGCAAACCGCGGACGGTGAGCCGATTCACAGGGGATATTTCAGTAACTCACTTTTCTTGCAGCAAAAACTGCGGCATCGGTGCCCGTCTGCGACACCTGAATACATCTGCGCCACAGGCATGATTCGGCGGCATTCGAGCGGTCCAAATTTTATAAATCCGTGAGTCGCTATTTCCTAACGACTTAAGCTGGCGTCCCCACGGGGATTCGAACCCCGGTTCTGGTGTTTCTCGATTTCATTAAGACGATGCCTTAAAAGGTATTACGGAATTGTCCAGTTTTGTTCGGATGGCATAACGGCCTATTAAGGGCACAGGCTATGCTCCATTTATTCTCCGTGAGGCGGTTTCTTGCTTCACGAGCCGATTCATAAGGGCAGTCCGGAGTTTGTTTGTCGCGATGGGTTCGACGCGGCCGACGTCTTCACATAGCCTAACATTGTGCAGTCACCATGGATGAGGATGATCTAGATATCATCGCACAGCCGATTGACAACCCTCGGCCCCACGTCGTGATTCTAGGGGCGGGTGCGAGTCGTGCGGCGTTTCCGCAAGGTGATGCTCGCGGTAGAATGCTTCCGCTCCTCAACGACCTTGTGGGAGCCGTCGGGCTGGATGAGGAATGGTCCCGACTTCTCAAGCTCGCCAACCCACCACCGGGAACCTTCGAGGAGCAATACTCGTGGTGCAAATCCAGCGGGCATTTTGTCGCCGAACTGATGACGATCGAGGAAAGAATCGTTGCATATTTCTCCACGCTCGAACTGCCACAGACGCCAACCGTCTACGATCACCTTATCCTCGGGCTTCGCCCCCAGGACATTGTCGCATCCTTCAATTGGGATCCGCTGCTCATGATGTCGTGCCACGAATTCGACGACAACAAGGTCCGACTGCATCTCTTCGTCCTGGCCTACAACCTTGGGAACTTCCTTCGACAGCTGGTCCTGCCGCGAGAGATCAAGCGCTGGACCCTGACAACGACTCGGGAGAAATTGATCAAGATTGGGGCAAAGATCGTTCGCCATGCCCGCCGGGTGGTCTTCCAGCTGGCTGAGGTGGCGGTGCCCCGGAGGTTATTCCTGGCGATCCTTTGTGCGATCGACCGCCTGAGGCTGCCGATGCCGGCCTCCCGGATGAGCCCCATTCCTCCAACCGTGCAGTTCAATCTCAAAGGCCGTGGGCGTAGTGTCCCCTATTGCCAAGGATTTCGCCGGCTGTCGCGCCAGTGGCGGCCCCAATAGCCGCAAACTACATGATGTTGGCAGTCCGGAGCACCAAAACTTGAATTGCAGCCGAGAATCGGACGGATTTTTATACGTTCACTCCACCCGATCCCACAGCTCACTCAAAACATGAATTCAAATGGGAAATCCCGATTAAGATTCGCGCATTTTAACATCAGAGTTTCCACCCCGCGGGTTTCTTCGGAGTCTGGCGTTTCTGCAGTAGACCCATCGCTTTCCTGTTGACGTCCCACAGGAGATGGGCCTCTCATGTGGTAATTCAACAGGAGCATCATGAGCAAAGACAAAATTGATTTACTACAGGGAACACTCGACTTGCTCGTTCTACAGACCTTGACCTGCATGGGGCCAATGCATGGCTACGGCATTGCCCGCCGTATCGAGCAGGTCGGAGGCGACGTACTCATTCTTAACCAAGGGACAATCTATGCAGCGCTCGTTCGCCTTCAGCAGGGCAAAATGATCAGCGCCGAATGGGGCACGTCGGAAAACAACCGGAAAGCCAAATTTTACGAAATTACAGCCCGAGGGCGCAAACGCCTGGTCGAGGAAACCGAGAACTGGCAACGCGTATCGGGTGTCGTTCACCGGATCCTTGATGCGGCTGCTGGCGAAGCTGCCACATGAATGCATTTTTTGACAGATGGGTAGCGCGCGTGCGTGCTGTATTCGCGAAACCAGCTCTCGACGCAGAGTTCGACTCTGAGTTGGCACACCATTTAGAGCAGCACGTTTCGGACCTTATCAAAGAAGGAATGATGCCGGACGAGGCCGCACGTCAGGCTCGAATTGCTCTTGGCGGAATCGAACAATTAAAAGAATTGCACCGCGACTCTCGCGGACTGCCCTTTTTGGAACAAGTGGGACGTGACCTAAGTTACGGCTTGCGGGTTTTGAACCGTGAAAGGGGCTTCGCAACGGTGGCGCTTCTGGTCCTTGCGATTGGGATCGGCCTCAACACTACAGTCTTTAGCTTGGTAAACACCGTGCTGCTGCGGCCTATTCCGTTCACGCACGCCGATCGTCTGGTCTGGATATTCAACGGGGATCCAGCCGCCTCTAGTCACGATCTGTCAGGCATCGCTTCTCAGGTCGATACATGGGAGGGGCTTCGGGAAACGAGTCGCTCGCTTGAACAGATCGAAGCCTACAATCCCTTTTCCGTTCGCCAGACCTATCGGCTTACGGGTGCCGGTGATCCCGAAACTATTCTTTCCGTCGACGTATCCTACGGATTGTTCGGCATGCTTGGCGTGAAGCCGCTCATTGGACGACTTTTCCTCCCGGAAGATGGTGTGAAGAACGCCCCAGGCCGCATAATACTTTCTCATCAGTTGTGGCAACGACGATATGGCTCCGATCCGCGAATTGTCGGCCAGACAATTCAAATTAATGGTGGTCCCGTCGAGGTCATTGGTGTCCTGCCGCCAGCGGATACTTTCACTTCGGTGTTCTTTCCCGCAGTACGCGTGGACACCTATGCCGCGCTGAGCAACGATGAGGCAAGAAACTGGGGCAACACAGTCTCGCTGATCGGCCACGCAAGACCGGGCGCAAGTATCGACCAAATAAGGTCGGACCTCCTCCTTTCTGTTGCCCAGATCAAGAAGGAATATCCAAATAGGAACCCATATTTTGCCGCCAATGTTATCTCGTTGCACGATTGGGTGGCCGGAAGTCTGAAACGGCCCCTGCAATTTCTTTGGATCGCCGCGGGGCTCGTCTTGGCAATCGTGAACTTCAATCTTGGCGGCCTCCTGCTCGCGAAGGGTGCCTCCAGGCGGAAGGAACTTGCGCTTCGCTGCGCGCTAGGGGCCGGCCGGGCGCGCATAGCCTGGCAGTTACTGACCGAATGCTTCGTACTTGTCGCCACCGGCACACTCCTTGGGGGACTGGTAGCATGGGGCTTCATTCATTTCCTAGCGGTCAGGTCATCAGTGGAGATTCCTCTCTTGAACGGCCTCCGGCTCGACGCTTCAGCGCTCAGCTTCACCGTTCTCTTGTCCGCAATTACCGTGGCGTCATGTGGAGCATTGCCAGTTTGGAAGTTAGCTCGCGTCGGCGATATTCAGAAATCGCTGAATGACGAAGGCCGCGGGTCGTCGGGCGGCCGAAATCGGTCACGGACGCGTAGCATTCTCGTAATCGCAGAGGTGGCACTTGCCTGCGTGCTCGCAGTCTCCGCGGGTTTGCTGGTGCGCAGCCTATTAAACCTGCTGGCAGTCGATCTTGGATTTCGACCTCAGAACTTGGTCGCAGTGCGCATCGATCCAGTTGGTGATGGTCCGAAAGAAAACTATCTAGAGGAAATACTTGATCATGTGCGTGCCCTACCGGGGATTGAGCACGCCGCGCTAACCGACTGTGTGCCTGTGGAACGCGACAGAAGCTGGGGCATCTATCCCGTCAATAAGGACAATCCGAAGGATCAACGTTGGACGGGCGCTCACATCCGGATCGTAAGCTCAGGCCTGTTTGCGGCCATGGGCACGACCCTTGTAGCTGGTCGCGATTTCGACCGAACGGACGCCAAAGATGCCCCCGGCGCAATCATCATAAACCAGGCTCTTGCCAACCAATTTTGGCCTGGCGAAAGCGCTGTGGGCCGCCAAGTCAACGTCAACGGAAACTTTCCAGGCGCAGTAATAGGAGTCGTTGCTAACGTCCGCCATGACGGGCCGGAAATTCCCTCTGGCAACGAAATGTATCTCTCGCTCCACCAGGTGAACGATGGGTCATCGTGGGATATGATTGTCCGGACGAAATTACCAGTTGCCGCTCTGACTGCGGGACTGCGTGACGTCCTTCGCCCCATTGATGCCACGCTCCCGCTGACCAAAGTGCGTCCAATGCAGGCGTTGGTCGACCGCACCCTCTCATCTAGGCGGCTTTTGGTTTGGTTAATTGGTGGCTTTGCCGCGATTGCCGTGGGTCTCTCGGCACTCGGCCTCTACGGCGTGATTTCCTACATGGTTTCGCAGCAAACGAAGGAAATCGGCATTCGCATGGCTCTAGGCGCAGATGCATCAACAGTCCAGCGGCACATCGTTCTCCAGACCATGAAACTTGCGTTCTGTGGATTGGCCTTTGGCATTGGGACCGCGTTTGTCGCCGGCCGCGGGCTGAATTCGATGCTATATGGCGTCTCTCCCGAGGATCCGACAAACTACTTCGTAGCCACGTTGATCCTGCTGACGTGTGCGCTATTTGCAGGCTATATCCCGGCGCGACACGCCTCACGGGTTGATCCGTTGATAGCGCTTCGGACGGACTAGATTCTCGCGCAAATCAGCGTTTTGCGGAGCAGGGACATCCCGCGATTAAGCCTCAAATTTCCAGCTCCACGGGGTTTGAAGACACTACCAGTGGATCCACGCGTCTACTGCGTCCAGCACCTTACTAAGTTCACTACCGTAGCCACGCCCCAAAGCGTCTGCAGCGCAGCGTACAGGTCTCAAAATGCGATTTCGATAGGTGGGCCGCACAGTATACGGTGAATTCCTTGAGGCCCTCGTCCCATATTTTGTCCACCGTTACATGGGGCGGAGTGCGAATGAAGTGCCGGCCGACGTCGAGGAGGTCGATGCCCGAATCACGAAACATTTCGAAGAGGGTCTCGGCCTTCCGGATCTGCTCCTGAGTAAGCCACGTGATCTTTGGCCTTGCGGCCGCCATGCCATGAATCCGTTCAGTCTCCCACTCCTCCTGACACGCTATTGCGTCGTCTAAGTTGAGAAACACCTTCTTGCGCTGCACGCCCCGGATGGTTCCTGTGACTCGATAACTCGTGCTGCCCGTCCGATTTCGGGTGGGTGTGATTGCGACGGGTTTTGAGCGACTGGGCACCCAGTCTTTATGGTCATCTGCGGACGAATACAAGGGGCCGGCAGAAGATTTTTCCAAAGCCGTAGCATAACTCGGGTATGCTCCGCTTGGCCGATTTGGCGTCGCAAGGTCTTCGTCTTGCGAGATATCTAAATGATGCCTAACAGTTTGTGGAGTCTGTTTCGCTGGCGTCCCCACGGGGATTCGAACCCCGGTTCTCACCGTGAAAGGGTGGTGTCCTGACCGGGCTAGACGATGGGGACCCAGCTCGGAATTCGGCAAGCTAGGCCGCCCGCCAGCCCAAGCAAGAGCTTTTTTCCTTCTCGACCCGCACGGGCTCTGGGGCGGATTCTGGGGCCTGATGACCTTTCCGCAGATTGAGTCGGCGCTTCCTCTAGCGGCGTTGACCTCGGTCGACGCCCCGTTCCCGAGGATCGCCTCGGGCAAGGTCCGCGAGATCTTCGACCTCGGGGACGCGCTCCTTCTGGTGGCGACCGACAGGCTCTCCGCGTTCGACGTCATCCTCCCGGATGGGATCCCGGGCAAGGGGATCCTGCTGACCCAGATGAGCCTGTGGTGGTTTGAGAGGACCAGTGGCATCATTGCGAACCACCTCCTTCCGGGCCAGGAGGCGCAATTCGACAGGAGGGGGTTGGCGGGACGCGACCTGCGCCTTCGAAGCATGGTCGTGCGCAAGCTGCGGCCCTTGCCGATTGAGTGCGTGGTCAGGGGTTACCTCGCGGGCAGCGGATGGAACTCGTACGCCAAATCGGGGGCGGTTTGCGGCATTCGCCTTCCCGCGGGCCTGCGCCAGGCAGACCGGCTGCCGGAGCCGATCTTCACACCTACCACGAAGGCCCCCAAAGGGGTCCACGACGAGGCGCTCGACGACGCGAGGGCCTCCGCCTTGGTGGGGGCTGACCTCTACCGCAGGGTAAAGGAGGCGAGCCTCGCCCTGTACCGATTGGGCCACGAGAGGGCAATGAAGGCCGGGATGACACTTGCCGACACCAAGTTCGAGTTCGGGACGGACGCCGCTGGGGGGCTTGTCCTTATTGACGAGGTCCTCACGCCGGATTCCTCGCGCTACTGGCCGACGGACAGCTACGAGCCCGGCGGCTCGCCGCCGAGCTACGACAAGCAGTTTGTCAGGGACCACCTCATGGGCCTTGGCTGGGACCAGAAGCCCCCCGGGCCGCGGCTCCCCGCTGATGTCATCCAGCGGACCCGCGAGAAGTACCTCGAGGCCCTGAGAAGGCTTACTGCATGACCCCCAGCCGCTTAGGCGATATGGTGGCGCCGCCCTGGGCGCGTACCAGCTCGCGCCGCAGCCAGTCCAGCGATGCGTTCACTGCGCGGCGCTTTATCGTGGCGCGCGGGCCCGGATAGCTGTGCTTGCGCGACCAGACGCCCTGCGGGGCATGGAGCGCCATGTGGATCGTTCCGACGGGGTTCTCGTTGGGGCCGCCGCACGACCCCGCGAAGCCCGTGATCGAGAGGCCATAGTCGGCGCCGAGCTTCTCGGCCGCCCCGGTGGCCATCGCGACGGCGGCCTCGGCGCTCACCGCGCTGTGCTGGAGCAGGAGGCACTCGGGCACGTCAAGCAGCTGGATCATCGAGTCATTCGAGTAACACACGCAGCCGCCCGAGAAGAACTTCGAGGCGCCGCACAGCCCGGTGAAGGCGTTCGCGAGCAGGCCGCCGGTCGCCGACTCCGCGACCGCCAGGAGCTTCTCCTGCGAGCGCAGCATGTCCGCGCAGACCTTGGCGAGGGAATCGTTTCCGTAGCACACAAAATCCTCGCCGAGGATGTGGGCGCACTCCGCCGCGACCGTCTCGACCTCGGCGACGCCCATCTCGCCTCCGGGCGAGCTCAGCCTGCAGTCCACATGGCCGGCGTGCGCGCAGAACGCGATCCCGAGCCGGCCCTCATGGCGGTCGAAGATGGGCTGCAGCCTTGTCTCCAGGAGCGACTCGCCGACCCCCGCCGTGCGCAGCTGGACGTAGGCCTCGCGCTCGAGAACGAGCTTCAGGCGGGCGAGCCTGGGAAGCACCTGCTCCGTGAACATCGGCTGAAGCTCGTTTGGGGGCCCGGGCAGCATGCAGAGCACCTTGCCGTCCTGCTCCACCCAGAGGCCCGGTGCGGTCCCGTTGGCGTTGCCAAGGACCTCCCCGCGCTCGAACCGCATGGCCTGCTTGAGGTTGTTCGGCGTCATCTTGCGCCCGAAGAGGGCGAAGCGCGCAAGGAGGTGCTTCTCGATCTGCGGGTCGAAGACGAGCTTCTGCCCCAGCATCCCCGCGATCGCCTCGCGGGTGCGGTCGTCGCAGGTGGGCCCGAGGCCGCCCGTGGCGATGACCACATCGGAGCGCTCCCAGCACTCGCGGAACTGCCTGGCGATGTCGTCCGCGTCGTCGGTCACCGTGACATTGCGGCGCAGCTCGACCCCGCGGGCCCCGAGCTCGGCCCCGATGAACTGAAGGTGGCCGTTGGCCGTCAGGCCCAGCAGGAGCTCGTCACCTATAGTCATCAGCTCATAGCGCGGGTGTGTGGCGCTCGCCCCTGGGCTGACTGCGGGTGTGGACGTCGAAAGCATGCTTGCGGAACCAGAAATTAGGCTAATCTCTGGAAAATGCCAGCTGTCGACTCAGATAGCGCAGTTCCGCTGACGCTCAAGGAAAAGGTGCGCAGGCTCCCCGACCGGCCTGGGGTCTATCTGATGAAGGACCGCATAGGCAGGATCATCTACGTGGGCAAGGCCAAGGCCCTCAAGAGGCGCGTCTCGTCGTACTTCCAGCCCTCGAGGGCCTTCACCCTCCACCCCAAGATCCGCGCGCTCGTCGACATGATCGCCGACTTTGACGCCATCGTCGTCAAGTCGGAGCCCGAGGCCATCCTCCTCGAGGGCAAGCTCATCAAGCAGTGGAAGCCGCGCTACAACACGGATTTCACGGACGACAAGCGCTTCCCCATGGTGCGCGTGGACATGGCGGATGAGCTCCCGCGGTTCCGCATCGTGCGCTTCAGGAAGGACGACCGCTCGCGGTACTTCGGCCCGTTCGCGCACAGCGGCCCCCTGCGAAAGGCGCTGGCGCAGCTGAGGCGCCAGTTCGGCATCCTCCTGGGCGACGGGACGCCTAAGCGGATGCCGGACGGAACCTGGCAGCTCTACGACGACGTAAGGGCGGAGATTTACGGGTTTCCCAACAGCGTGACGGCGGCCGAGTATGGGGAGCGCGTCGGGCGCGCCTGCGCCTTCCTGGAGGGCAAGTCGCGCGAGTGGCTCGAGTCGCTGCGCTCCGAGATGGCCTCGGCGGCCGGCCGGCGCGAGTACGAGAAGGCAGCGGCCCTGCGCGACGTCGTGTTCGCGCTCGAGAAGACGGCGGAGAAGCCGAGGCACTTCGAGCGCACTGACCCGACCGCCCCTGCCGCCGGGGAAACCGCGCTCGCGTCGCTTGGGGAGGCGCTCGGCCTGGGCTCGCCTCCCGCGGCCATCGAATGCTTCGACATCTCCCACATATCCGGGACCTTCGTGGTCGCATCCATGGTGAGGTTCGCCGGCGGGCGGCCCGACCGGGACAACTACCGCCGGTTCCGGATCAAGGGCTTCATCGGCAACGACGACTTCAGGGCGATGGAGGAGGTGGTCGGGCGCCGGTACAGGAGGCTCGCCAGGGAGGCCAGGCCGTTCCCCGACCTGGTGGTGATCGACGGCGGAAAGGGTCAGGTGGGGGCCGCCCTCAAGGCCTTCGTGGTCCTCGGCCTCGAGCCGCCGCCCATCATCGGCCTCGCCAAGAAGGAGGAGCTGATCGTGTTCCCGGACGCCAGGCCGGATTTGCGCGTTGCCCCGGACCACCCGGGGCTCAGGCTGCTCCAGCGCCTAAGGGACGAGGCGCACCGGTTCGCGAACACCTTCAACGCCGACCTGCGCTCGAGGCGGATCCGCGAGTCCGTGCTGGACGACCTTCCGGGGATCGGCCCCGTGCGCCGCGCGGCGCTGCTTGGGCGCTTCGGGAGCATGGAGCGCCTGCGAGGCGCGGACGTCGGGGAGATCTCCGAGGTCGCCGGTTTCGGGCCCCGGCTCGCCGCCGAAGTCCATGCATTCCTCGCCGCTGGCGGGCCCGCGGCGCGCAAAACTCCTTGAACAGCGGCCGCGTGTCGGGCCTTTTCGGGTGAACCGTATGCGCCTAGCACGCCGATTCCTCGCCCTTGCCGCGCTGCCCGCGGCCGGCGCCCTCGCCGCCCCGGAACTCGCCCCGCTTTTCAGGGACCACGCGGTCCTGCAGAGCGGCAAGCCCGTCCCGGTATGGGGAAGCGCCCTCGCTGGCGAGCACGTGAGCGTCTCGTTTGCGGGCCAGGTGGTGGGGGCGACTGCGGCCGCCGACGGGCGATGGACGGTCGTCCTCGCTGCGCTGGAGGCAAGCCCGACGGGCTCCGAGCTCGCGGCCACGGGGAAGGGGAGGGCGGTCGCCCGAGACGTGGTCGTCGGCGAGGTCTGGCTTTGCGCGGGAGGGGAGAACATGGGGGCGGCGATGGGCGGCGCGGATGCGAGGGCCGCGGTCCATCCCCTCATCCGCCAGTTCAGCGTGGGGCTCCAGGCATCGTCCGCGCCGCTGGAGAAGGCCCAAGGAGACTGGATGCTCTGGGAGCCGAAGACCGCCGGACGCTTCAGCGCCGTCGGGTACTCCTTCGCAAGCGAGGTCCAGGCGCGGCTGTCGGTGCCCGTGGGCATCGTGGTGAGCGCCTGCGCGGACGCGCCGATCGAGGGGTGGATGAGCCCCCAGGCGCTCGGCGGACCGCCTGCGGCCGGCGCCGCGGACCCGCGGGCGCCCTGCGCCATCTTCAACGGGATGATCCACCCGCTCCTGCCGTACGCGATTCGCGGCGCCATCTGGTACCAGGGCGAGGCCGACGTCGGCCGCGCCCGCGAGTACGCGGCGCGCTTCCCGGCGATGATCACCGCATGGCGCTCGCATTTCGGGCAGGGGGACTTCCCTTTCCTCTGGGTGCAGCTCGAGGGATCGCGGGCCGCCGCCAGGCCGCGGGCGGGCTCATGGGCCGAGTTCCGCGAGGCGCAGTCGCAGGCGCTCTCGCTGCCCTCGACGGGCCAGGCGGTCGCAATCGACCTCGGCTCGCCGGGCGGACT
>Ga0224555_1003608_pt1 | contig 15512 bp, 10 predicted proteins | sample 714S23034metaG_FD_180687 | JGI IMG/M metagenome (GOLD analysis project Ga0224555, IMG submission 180687) | Peat soil microbial communities from Stordalen Mire, Sweden - 717 S2 30-34 | ecosystem: Environmental > Terrestrial > Soil > Wetlands > Peat | place: Sweden: Norrbotten County, Stordalen...
AGCCAACCTGCGAGCGACGACTGCATAGGCTCGAGTTGGCCGGTAAAGAAATGATCGGCGTGAGGCAGAAGCACCAACTTTTTGGGTTCGGCGGCGATGGCAGCCACTTGTTCCAATTGCGCCGCTGACGCGTACTGGTCATTCGCTCCGCTGAGGAAGAGTTTGGGAATTGTGCAACTATGCAGATAGGGATAATGGTAATCAGTACCGCCCGCATGGGTGGGCAGGCCCAGAATGGCCAGCGCGCGCACTGTCTCCGGACTCCGGGAAGGCGAACAACAGGCGCTGAGCGCCATCATCGCCCCAAAGCTGAAGCCAACCACCACCAGCGGGCGACGATATTCGTTTTCAAGCCAATCGAGCGCCGCGAGCACATCGCCCGCCTCGGCCTTCCCGTCGTGCACTCCCTGGCTCAAGCCCATACCGCGAAAGTTGAAGCGCAAGACCGGCCAGCCCAGCCCCCACTCCGGGTCTTTGAGGGCCTTCATGGCGTGGTAAACGACCTTATTATTCATGGTCCCGCCGCCCAGCGGATGCGGATGACAAACCACCGCGGCAAACAGCGCATCGGGCGCACCTTCGTTCACCAGCGCCTCCAGCCGTCCGGCCGGACCGCGCAAATCCACACTGCGCATAGCGGCTGGCGCAGGGCTGGTTCTAGGTTGGGCGGGGGCGAATATCGTGGTCATGCCACATACCATTCTACGCGCTCAGGGCCTATCCGTCCCATTTCGAGCCAACCCGCTCTCAGGGTACAGACTGCGCTGGCCGTCCAGGGCTCCAAAGGAGGCAAACCGGCATTTGTGAGAACGTAAAAGACCCCGTACGGTATTCTGGCAGCACCATGACCGATCGCCTGCACGCTGCATCTCCCAACGAAGCAATTGACCCCATCCGTTTGACTCGCCAACTGTGCGAAATCGAGTCCACTACGTATCACGAAGGCGCGGTGGGCGATTTCCTGGCAGATTTTCTCTCCTGTCGCGGATGGGAGGTAGAAAAGACGCCTGTTGCGCAACCATCTGAGAGCTCGTCCGCCGGCCCGCGCTGGAATGTCTATGCGGGGATAGCCGGACAGACGCCCGATCTGGTGTTTTCCACGCACATCGATACAGTGCCGCCTTACATCCCGTTCACCGAAGACGATGAATTTCTTTATGGTCGCGGCGTCTGCGACGCCAAGGGCATTCTCGCCGCTCAAGCAGTTGCCGCCGAGGCTCTGCGCGAGGAGGGATTTCGGGTTGGGTTATTGTTTGTCAGCGGTGAAGAGCGCGACTCAGCCGGCGCGATGACCGCCAACTTGTCGCCCAAGGCATGCCGCTTCCTCGTCAACGGTGAGCCCACTGACAATTGCCTCGCTTTGGCCTCTAAAGGCACTCTGCGCGCAGTCATCAGGTCCACCGGCAAGATGGCCCACTCCGCCTATCCCGAGCTCGGCGACAGCGCCGTCCACAAACTCGTCACGGTACTGGGAAGGCTGATTGACCTCAACCTGCCCTTCACTGATGGCGTGGGCTCCAGTTCGCTCAACATAGGCCAGATTCATGGCGGCTACGCGCCCAATGTCATCGCTGACAAAGCCGAAGCCCAGGTGCTGGTTCGCCTGGTGGGGGACTCCGCTCCGGTGCGCGCAGCGCTGCTCGAAGCTGCCGCAGGATTGGCCGAAGTGGACTTCACTCTGGAGATTCCCTTCGTCCGTCTGCGCGCTGTCGAGGGAGTGCACACCATGATTGCCAAGTTCACCACCGACATTCCCAAGCTCTCGAATTGGGGCGAACCGTTGTTGCTCGGTCCGGGCTCAATTCACGTAGCCCACACGCCGTTTGAAAAGCTGGCGAAGAAGGAGCTGCTGGAAGCTGTTGAGCTGTATACCAAGGTGGCCAGGCAGTTGCTGGGCTGAGCCCGCAGTTAAGTAGTGTCAGGCAGTTTTTTGCTTGCCAACTGATATCCGTGCATGCGGAAGAGGCGGCTGAATAGCAAGATCGGCGACCGTCGCCGTGTTCAGCACAGCCAGCATGGCTTCCTGCGCCCGCGACCAGATGGGGTGCGCAGGGCAGTTCGCCTTCCGGCCGCACGAGGCTCCGGAGACCAGGCAAAGATTCAGAGCGATAGGGCCCTCAATGGCCTCCACCACCATGCGGATCGACGCCTTTCGGCCTGGAGGAAGAATCTCGAATCCGCCTGATTGGCCCCGCCTGGAAACCATGAATCCGGCGCGGCACAAGGCTTGCAAAACCTTGGAAAGAAAGCTCTGTGGAGCCCCCGTGGCGCGGGCCAGCGCGGGCAGCAGCGCGCGCTCATGAGCGGGCAGCGTGGCCAGGTGGATCATCACCCGAACCGCATAGTCGGCAGCCCGTGTCAGTTGCATGGATGAACCGGATTGTGCCATCGAATCGCTTTCTCCAATTTTAATAGTAACTAATCCTAACGTGGCGGACCGCCTTTTGTATGCGGATCAGTTCTCAGCGGGCAACCCTCGCAATGAGCCGTCCGGCCGCAGTGCGCTTTGCCCACGGCAACCGTAAGGGCATGAAACTCGTTGAAGAGGCGCGCCTGGTTCTCAGACGCGTCGGAGGCAAAAGCCTCACGGGTGAGGGCGGCCAGCGATTCGTAGCCTTTACGATTGCGGCCCGGCACGGACGGCAAAAGACGATGCCGTTCAATGATACGGCGCAGGTACTCGTCAGCGACCGGAACCGGATGGCCGAGGGCGTAGAGCAGGATGGCATCGGCTGTCTCGGGACCAACACCGGGCAGTGTCAGCAGACGGGTGCACAGGGTGTCTGTGGGCGTGGCGGTCAGGGTCGCAAGTGAGCCGCCAAACTCCTCGTCCACCAAGGCAACAAACGCCTTTAGCGCGGGCGCCTTGCGGGTGTGAAAGCCCGAGGGTTGGATCAGCCGCTCAAGGTCTTCCACTGCAAACGAGCGCAGTCCGTCGATGGTAAGGGCCCCAGTCCCACGCAGGTTGTCGAGCGAGCGCTCCACAGCCTTCCATGCGGTATTTTGGGTGAGGTAAGCGCCGAGGATCACTTCAAAAGCGGTTTCAGCCGGCCACCAATGCTGGGGGCCGTAGGCCTCTGCAAGCAAGTCGTGCATCCGGCGCAAGCGCTGGGCCACTGTGAGCTGGCGAAGGCCATGCTGGCAGAGTGTTCCGGCGGTGGTTGGTCTGGTCGAGGTCACGGCTCGTCTCAGGATATAGGCTGCGGCGCAAAGTTGCGGCTTGCCAGGAGCCTAAATACCTTGCACCGGTGAGCCGGATTGCGCACTCGTGTCCTCTTACCTGGGTCAGGGCAGCGGAATTTGCACGCGCATAGTGGCAATCTCGGCGTGGGTGGCCTCTGCGGCGGCGCGGCGGTCGGGGTAGACGCGCGGCTGGCCAAAGCGCACTCTGGCGGAGAAGCCGGCAACGCACATCACCTTCAGGAGATGAGTCACAAATGGCTCATCGCCATACCAGCATAGCTCCCGCTCAGGGGTACCATCTTCTAGGACGTAGCGGACGGCAGCGGCCGTAATCTGCGCTCCGGCAGCGGTGGCCGGATCGATGAGCCGGGAGTGGAAGCGAAGCATTTGGCCATCGGTGCTGGTGCCCTCGGGAAACAGCAGAACGGGAATCGGCAGCTTGAGCCTTTCGCTCATCTGGCCGGCTACGGTCATGGCGCTGGCCAGGCTTGAGCGGTCCAAAAAGATGGTTCCACCAGTGCGCGCTGCTTTGCCAAAGAAAGGCCAGGCGCCAATCTCCATCTTGGCGACAAAGAAACAGGGCATGGCCGCCGAAAGAATAAGGATGTCCAGATAGCTGAGGTGGTTGGCGACAACCAGCCCATGGGTGGCCGGAGTCCCATCGACGCTGTAGCGGACTCCCACGCCGGCCAGTATCCCGCGGCAGGTCTGCTGGACCCACAATGCGCGGCGCTCCAGCGTGATGGGGCCGCGCAGACGAAGCAGCCAGTAACGGACAATGCTGAGGGCCAAAGCCAATACCAGCGCCACAGCGCGCCGGATCGTGCGAAAGCTCATGTGGTCAGAGGAGTCAGGAAGCGATTGCGCGCCGAGGGCGAGAGCAACTTCAGATCGAGCAGCGTAAGGAAATCGATGGTGCCAAATTCCCGATCCCAGGCCGGCGGGCAGCAGACGCGCGCCCCGGTGGCCAGGTAGGTTTTCAGCAACTTGGGAACACTCGCCTGGATGGGCGCGCTGATCCGTTTCGATGGGTCTTGCTGGCAGGGCAACGGCTGTGCGTGTGCGCCCTCTTGCTCGCTGGGACATACGTAATCGGCAGTCGGTGCGGTCTCGAACTCCGGAGAAACCCGATAGTGCTCAAGCTGGCGATACACCTGCCAGCCTTCAGTCGGGTCTTTCGAAGTCAACGATGAGCAGCCGATCAGGTAACGCAGCCCCATGGTGGAAGCATACTGTGCGATACCTCTCCATAACAAGGTCAGCACTTCCGGAGTTCGATGGTCGCGATCGATGGAGGCGCGGCCCAGCTCCAGTATGTCCGCCCGTAGCGGCTCATACGGGGCAAATTCAAACTCCTGTTCGGAGTAGTAGCCCAGGTTGCGCGCGGCGGTCGCGCCGGATTGCATCCGATAAGTGCCCACGACACGCCCGGTGAGCTTGTCCTCCACCAGCAGGTGTTCGCAGAAGATGTCGAATTGGTCGGTATCCAATCCGGTTTGGTAGGAGCTTTCCAGCCCTTCGCCCAATTCAAGGTTGAAAACCTTGAAACGGAGCCGGCAAGCAGCATCGCGATCTTCGACGTTCTCGGCCAGCCGCAGCCGGTAACGCCCAACCTCGGCATGAATGAGCGGTTTCGCCGAAGGCGGGGGCGGAGACAGAAGATAAGAGGAAAATCCAAGTTCCACCAGAGGAGTGGAACCAACGGCCAGCTTCAGCGGAACCTTGTGCCCAGAGTGTGCGATCACCAGAGCAGTATCCGCCGGAAACTATGAAAGAACGGTCAAGCCCCTGCGAATACAGCGCAAAAACATTGCTCAGGCTGTAACTCGGCAGTCACACAAGAGGCTTTGCCGGCAGGAGATCCTCTGAGTAACCGCAGTAACTCGGATTGTTAGAAGTCACCTTCATCCGCCGGCGATGGAAGGAATCACCAGCACCTCATCACCCTCTTGAAAAGCGTACTTTTCATTGCCCAGGAAGCGGATGTCTTCCTCGTTGACATAAAAATTAATGAAGCGCCGAATCTGCCCGTCCTCACCGCGCAGGTGCTTGCGCAGCGCCGGAAAACGGCTCTCAATTTCGGTAATCAGTTCGGGCAGATTAGCCGCGCTGCTGGCTATCTCGCGTGTGTTATTTGTGTGTTTCTGAAAGGCGTTGGGCAACAGAACTCTAACGGCCATTGGATTCTCCCGCCAGCACCAAATCCTGATTCAGTCTTGGGCCGCTTTCGTTGTGTTCTTCCACAAAGGCTTCAAAATCGCCAATCCGCGGACGGATGGCGGGGCTCCGGTCGTATGCGCCGTTCAGGCAATCGGTCGTCTTCAAACCATTGCCTGTGATGCAGGTAACGGTCAGCTCATCAGGCCGGATGCGGCCATGAGCATAGAGCCGCGCTGTAACCGCAGTGGTCACGCCGCCGGCTGTCTCGGTGAAGATACCCTCGGTCTCAGCCAGTTCCTGCATGGCCGAAACAATTTCCACGTCTGAGACATCCTCGGCCCATCCGCCCGTAGCGCGGATGGCGCGCGCCGCATAAAGGCCGTCTGCCGGGTTGCCAATGGCCAGCGACCGCGCGATGGTGTTGGGCCGCTGCGGCTCAATCACGTCTGTCCCGTTTTTGACCGCCTTGGCGATAGGCGAGCAGCCGGTAGCCTGTGCGCCGAAGAAACGCACCTGCTTGTCCTCGACCAGGCCGAGCGCAACCAACTCGTTGAAAGCCTTGCGAATCTTCGTAATCAGCGATCCGCCGGCCATGGGGCAAACAATATTGTCCGGCAGCCGCCAGCCCAGTTGCTCGGCGATTTCAAAGCCCATCGTCTTCGAGCCTTCGGCGTAGTAGGGGCGCAGGTTCACGTTCACAAAGCCCCAGTTGTAGCGGTCGGCAATCTGCGACGAGAGGCGGTTAACGTGGTCGTAGCTGCCTTCGACGCGCACCAGCGTAGCGCCATATACCTGGGTGTTGATAATCTTGGCCGGCTCCAGATCAGCCGGAACCAGGATGAAGGTCTTCAGGCCCAGCCGCGCGGCCTGCGATGCCACGGCGTTGGCCAGATTGCCGGTGGACGAGCAGCCAACCGTATCGAAGCCGAAGGCTTGCGCGTTGGCAAGGGCCACGGCCACTACGCGATCTTTGAAGCTGAGTGTGGGCAGGCAAACGGCGTCATTCTTGATGTAGAGATTGCTTGCGCCGATATGCGCGCCCAGCCGGGGAGCCTTCATCAGCGGGGTCAACCCCACCGGAGTCTGCGGCTCGTAACTGTCGGCTACCGGCAGCAGCGCGCGATAGCGCCACATATTCAGCGGTCCCTGTTGGATGGCTTCGCGGGTAAACCGGGTGCGGGCGTACTCGAGGTCGAAAACAACCTCGAGCGGAGAAAAACACTCGTCACAGATGGAAAGCGGCTGAATCCCGTAGGACTTGCCACATTCCCGACATCGCAAATCATAAGCAATCGTCACAGTTCCCTCGCTATGTGCGAGAGGGACCGCGGATACACGAGCGCGTGACCGGCTCAGAAAGAGCGAACGTGAAGTGACTCGAAGTACCGTGCGAGACGCCTCGGTCAAGAGTGCTGAGGCGACCCCCGAATCTCATGTTCCCCGTTACCGGGCGAGAGTTGACACCATACTCCTGGTTTGCCCAGGCAGGTTGTCGTGGCGTCACAGGGCTCGTCCCTCAGCCACTCTGCATGAAATCCAGGCTTGCCCTTTGGGGGCAAACTGGAATGTTTAGTTTGTACCACAGGGGGAATCTGAAATCAAGCCGGAAAGCAGCAAGCGGCGTCCAGCAGCGTTCCAATGGTCATCCGCGGCATCCGAAGCGCAAAACTGCTCAACAAGATAGGATTGGCTCCGAATACATGGCAAATCACAAAAAGATGGCAGACACAGGATCGTGTCTGCCTGAGGAGGTGGAGCCGAGGTTCAGCGTCAATTCACCGGAAAGCAAAAAATCAGAAGGTGAACCGCGATCCAAACTGGAACTGGCGCGGCGAATTGCTGGTTGCCGAAATCTGGCCGAAGGGAGTGTTGTCATAGGGGTTGTTGGTGGTGTCGAGAGGATATGCCGAAACCACGCTCGGCGGCGCAAATTGCGCCTTGTTGGCGACGTTGAAGGCAGATACGTCAAAACGGAGATCCCGCTCCTTTCCCATGTGGAAGCTTTTGGAGAGGGTGAGATCCAAATCGTCGGCTCCCATGGTGCGGACATGGTCAAGATAGGCCGGCGCATTCCCGGCAACAAATGGGCTCTGATTGTCGGCGGGCACTGAAAAGCAGCTCGCTGTGAACCATTGCGCTGCCGTATGCGGCGCACCTTTGCTGGGATCGCAGGTCATATTGGGCCGCTGATTGAAGTAAGAGACCGGCGCGTTTACTACCGGCGAATTGATGGGAATGCCGCTGCTTAGATAGAAAACGGTGTTGGCCGTCCAGCCGCCCAGAATGATATTCATCGGGCCACTCAGATTGAGTGCCCTGCCCCTGCCCACGGGCAGATCGTAGGATGCCTGCCAGGTGAACTGGTACTTCACATCCTGCGGGCTGATGGAGTGCTCCAGATTCATGTTCTTCGCGTCCTGGGGCGCCCCACCATGAGAACCGACGAACCCCAGCGGAGGATTGCCGTCGTCCGTCATGATCTTGCCCCAGGTAAAGGAGGCCAGTGTGGTGAAGTGCTTGGTCATGCGCTTCTGCACCTTGGTCTGCAGAGAGCTGTATTCGGAATCGCCGCCCGGATAGCCATGTACATTGACACCATTGCCCGAGCCATAGCCGCCGTTGCCGAATTGCGGGTACTGCTGCAAGCTCACCCACAGCGGGACTTGGGACTGACCGTAGTTGGCATTGGTGGCCGGCTGGATATTCGCCCACGTATTGCTCACCATTTGGCAGTTCGGATTCGAGGTGTCAACGCACAATGCGTAGTTGTTCGACGCGATGACGCTCAAGGGAAGCTGGTTCAGATCAAGACTTCCCAGCGGAAGAAAGAGGCCCCTGCTGCCCACATATCCGGCGCTGAGAACGACGGCGTGCGGAAATTCGTACTCGACGCCGAAGTTGAAGTTATAGGTTTCCTGCGTGCGCTGCGAGTGCAGCATCGTGTTCAGCGTTGTGCCCAGGTTGTTCCCCAGCCCTGCCGGCGAACTGATGAGCGGAACAACACCCGTTGGGAACGGATCGGTCAACGAGTAGATGCCCGTCATGCTCGGCGCTGGACTCCCTTCTGCCGCGCCTACACATTGGTTGGTGCCGTTGTACACCGTATTGCCATCGGCGTTGTAGCAGGTGGCGTTCCAGTTGGTCACCGAAGAGAATCCATCACTGTCCAGACTGGCGCTGCCGACCATCTGCGCACTCGGACCAAAGTAGAAACCACCGCCGCCGCGCACGACCAAATGGTTCGCCGGTTGCCACGAGACACCGAGGCGCGGGCCGAAATTTGTCAGGTTGGTAGTAAACGGAGAGCGGTTGCCGCTGGTAACGTAGGCTTCGGCCCCGGTAAAGGCTACGCCGCTGACGGTATCCGTAGCATTCGGATCAAAGTACTCCAGGCGGTTATGGCGTTCCGTCTTACCGCCAAAGATGTCCCAGCGAAGCCCTGCGGTAATGGTGAGAGCGTGGTTGGCATGGTACGTGTCTTCAACGAAGGCCGCGTAATAGGGGCTGGCTTCCGCGACGAAGAGATCCTTGGTAAAGTTATACGACTCACTGCCTGGCGCTGTTCCCATTCCTACAAGGAACGAAGCGAAGTCACTGCCGCCACCGCCATTGGCCGTAGATTGGTCGGTAGCGGAGACGTTGAAAGCGTACGCGCCAGAAGGCGCGGGCGGCTGGCCTACATTCAAGAACCTCTTCATATACTCGCCGCCGGCGCTGATCTCGTGCTTGCCCCAACTCTTGGTAAGGGTAGCGATCACGTCGTGGTTCTCGCTGGCATAGATGAACGTGTTGTAGTTTGCCGTGCCGCCGATGCCGCCTCCCACGTCGCCGAAATTCACGTAGGGAAGGGTCTTGTAGACTTCATCCGCGGCAGTAGGCGTGGTAAATCCGAGAGTGGCAAGATTGTCAATTGCGGCCTGGCCTGGATCGCCACCCTGATTCTCGTAATGGCGCGTGAAGGAGTACCGCAACTGCAACACCGTGGTGGGGCTGATGGTGTAGTCGTCCCCAATAATGAAATTGCGGCCGTTGGTAATGTTTTGCGCGTAGTCCAGATCCCATGGGTTATTGAAAGCGTTGACGCCCGAAGTGAACAGCCGGTCGAAGGAGAAGCGCGCAAAGAGGCGCTGCTTTTCGCTCGCGTAATAGTCCATGCGAACGTCGAACTTCTGCGCGGTTGTGGGGTCCAGGCCCGGAAGATAAAGGTTGTATCCGGACGCTCCTCCGTCCGTGGCAGCATCGCACGTCGAAGCGTTGGGATAATTGCACTTGGGAAACTCGGAGAGAAACTTCAACGCGATGGGATTCGGGTTGGCAATCTTGTTGCCGGCAAACGGCTGCCGCGTCCCGTCTGGATTATCGAGCTGGGTCGGGTCATAGATCGTAAAGTTGTCGGCCGAAAAGTCGCCGGTCCGTTCCGCGGTGGTGGGAACGGTAAAGGTGTTTGAACCGTCAAAGGCTTGCTGCTGTGTGGCTTCATAATCGCCAAAGAAGAAGAGCTTCTTGTGCAGAATGGGGCCGCTGATCGAGCCGCCTTCCTGGTAGCGGTGAAAGGCGGGCGACTGGTTGGACTCGCTGTTCAACAATTGGCTTTGCTTATTGAAGTATTCGTTCGCGGCCAGGACATTGGGCCGAAGAACCACGAACGCGTCCCCATGGAACTGATTGCCGCCGGACTTGCTGACCAAGCTGATGACGCCCGCGCCGCCGCTCTGATAGGAGGCCGGAGTGTTCTGGGTTTCGACGCGGTACTCATCCACGCCATCCTCTGGAATCTGAAGCGCCGGGATGATGGCTGCGGCATTATTCTCGGCAATCCCCAGCGGGCTGCCGTCGAGCATGTAGTACACCGAACCAAGAATCGCGCCATTGATAGTGTACGACGAGACATCGACTCCCGGACGCCCGCTCGAAATGTTGATGATGGCATTCGAACTGGAAGAGTTGGGCGAGCCATTGGCCGGGGTCACGCCAGCGCTCAGTTGCACCAGATCAAAGACATTGCGTGTGAGCAGCGGGACGCGGTCGATGGTCTCCGCCGAGATGAGCTGGCCGACAGTGGAGTTGCTCGCCTCCACCAGGGACGTGGATTCCGTCACCGTAACCACTTCGTTCACGCTGCCAACGCGGAGCGTGATGTTGACGGTACTGACCTGATCCACAGTCACATTCACGTTGTCCTGGGCAACGCTTTCAAAGCCCTTCAAGCTGGCCGTCACTTCATAGACGCCGGGATTAAGCGACACAAAGCTGTAGAGGCCCGCTGTGGTTGTAACGGTATGCAGCGCAACCCCCGTTGCGTGGTTGAGTAAGGTGATCTTGGCGCCTGGAACGATGGCTCCGGTTGGGTCGGAGACCAGGCCGCTGATACTGCCCCTGCCGGCCTGGGCGAGTGCGGCAGTAGCCGCGCAAAGAAAGACAACGCATACAAAGAGGAAGCTGCCCATCGTTGTGGCGCTGGCTTTCCTGTTTTTCATGGAAAATTTCATGGACAGCCTCCAAAGAATCGTTGATATTCAAACGTTTGAATATCCGAGAGAAATGTAAGACATGCTCTCCCTACTGTCAAGCAAAAAATTCGCGCTCCGCAAATTATTTCTTTGCTCTGCTGCATTTCCTGTCCAATATACGCGCCTGTAACAATGGGCCGGATGCAGCCGATTCGGTGTAGCCTCGATAGCGTGGTAGATATCTTGCAATCAACAAGATGCACCCTGCATATCCTTCCGGCAGGCGGGCTCTTGAACCGGGCCCCAGAACCGATGGCGGAGATTCTGTCGTCGTCGCTAAAAATGCTGGAGGCAAAACGCGGACTCCGGCCGCTGTGGCAGAATAACGCTGAGCCGCCGGACCCTGAGCAGTGACAGGGCGGCAGCTACGCAAGGGGGGGAAGTGGTCCAGCGAAAATCCGGACATGTCACGTTGCTCGATGTTGCCCGCGCCTGTGGGTTCTCTGTGTCCACCGTATCGATTGTGCTCAGCGAGGCACCGCTTTCGCAGAACGTGGCAGCCGCCACGCGCCAGCAGGTCCGGGCCATGGCACAGCAGCTTGGATACCACCCCGACGCCTTCGCCCGTTCCCTGCGCCGCCGCCGCTCGCAGACCATCGGTGTATTAGCCTACGATCTTTCTGACCCGTACTGCATCCCAATCGTGCGCGGGATTCAGGCGGGTTTGCAGCCGGCCAGCTATCTTCCCCTCGTGATGGACGCGCAGACCCAACGCGGGCTCTTCGACAACTACCTGCAGATGATCCTGGAGAGGCGAGCCGAGGGTGTGATCGTGATCGCAAGTTGGGTATTCGACGAAACCAACTTGCTGAGCGACATCGAAAAGAACAATGTACCGATCGTGATAGTGAGCCGCGATTTAACCAAGCGTGGGGTCAGTTCCCTGCTGGTGGACAACGAAGCGGGAGGCATATTGGCGATGCGCCACCTGGTCGAACTGGGCCATCGCCGGATCGCGGTCATCCGCGGTCCGGAAGAACTTTTCGACAGCGCGCCGCGCTGGGCAGGGGTGCAGCAGGCCGCTGCCAAGGCCGGCATCAAGTTGGATAAAGAACTGGTGCTTCAACTGCCCAGTCTCGTAGACCCAGCCTCGGGATTTGAGGGAGGGCTGGACTGCGCGCGGCGAATGTTGGCCTCGGGTAAACCCTTCACGGCAGTCCTCGCCTTCGACGATCTGACCGCCCTGGGCGTGGTGCGTGGTCTCACCGAAGCCGGTCTGCGTGTACCGGAGGATTGTTCGGTGCTGGGCTTTGACGATGTGCTGCCAGCCGCTGTCGCGACTCCCGGCATCACCACCATCCGCCAGCCGCTGAAGGAGATGGGACTGCTGGCGGCCGAATGGATGCTCGAGGCATTGGAGGAACGGGAGCACGGAACTCCTCAAAAACCAAAATTGCACAAAGCGCAGCCGGAGTTGGTTCGGCGGATGTCGACTGCCCGCGCGGCGAAAGAGCGAAGAAAAGACGGGAAAGCGCGGAAGAACACTTGACAAAGCAGAGCAAGATAGAGAATATTTGCACTATTCAAACGATTGAAACGCAGGAAATCGACTACGCGTTTCAATTGGCACGTTTTCTGTTTTGCTCTACGTTTTCTGTTTTGCTCTAAGGAGTTCCGGTGGTCATACAAAAGTTGCTTGCGCCTCTTTTCCTGCTGTCGCTTGCCTTGCCTGCTGTGCTCCAGGCTGAAACCGTAACTCCGCTTCGCGACGGATGGCATCTACAGTCGGCCTGCTCGCTCCAGGCTCAGGGCGAATCGATTGCTTCGGAAGGATTTGCCACCGAGGATTGGTTGAAGACTGCTGTCCCCAGTACTGTGCTGGCCGCGCAAGTCGCCGATGGAAAATTTCCCGACCCCTACTTCGGAATGAATCTGCGCCAGATCCCCGGCACAAGCTATCCCGTCGGCCATATCTTTTCCAACCTGCCCATGCCGCAGGACAGCCCATACCGCTGTGGCTGGTGGTACCGCAATGAGTTCTCCGCGCCGGCCACATCGCAAAAAGAGGAGCGATTCTGGCTGCACTTCGCGGGTATCAATTACCGCGCCGAAATCTGGCTGAACGGCCACAAAATCGCGGATTCGACACAGGTCGCCGGAGCCTATCGCACCTATGACTTCGATGTGACTGAGTTTCTGAAACCCGGCAAGACGAATGTGCTGGCAGTGGAGACATTCGCGCCCACGGAAAAGGATCTGGGCATCAATTGGGTTGATTGGAATCCCTCCCCGCCCGACAAGGATATGGGCCTGTGGGGCGGGGTTGATCTGGTCGCGTCCGGCGCGGTCACCTTGCGCTCGCCGCTGGCCGTCACGCACTTCCCTGGGCCCGCGCTCGACACGGCCGACCTGACCGTCTACGCCGAGCTGCACAACGCCACGGACCACTCAGTGAAGGGTATGGTCGCAGGCTCGGCTGCCGGAGTTCGCTTCGAGCAGCCGGTCGAGCTGGCGCCGCATGAGGACCGCGAAGTGGTCTTCACTCCCGAGCAGTTTCCGCAGTTGCACATTCGCAATCCCAGGCTCTGGTGGCCTCGCCAGATGGGCGAGCCGCATCTGGAGCGTCTCACCATGAGCTTCAGTGTTCAGGGCAAAGCGACCGATGAGCAAAGCGTGGACTTCGGATTCCGCGAGGTCACATCCGAACTCACGGCCAGCGGCAGCCGTCTCTTCCGTGTGAACGGCAAGCGCATTCTGATTCGTGGCGGCGGATGGTCGCAGGATATGCTGCTGCGCACGGATGACAACCGCCTGCGCGACCAGTTCCGTCTCGTGCGCGATCTAAACCTGAACACCATTCGTCTCGAGGGCAAGCTCGAAACCGATGAGTTCTTTCATCTTGCAGATCAGCAAGGCATCCTGGTGATGCTCGGCTGGTGCTGTTGCGACCACTGGGAGCATTGGAAGGACTGGACTTCGGACGATCTGACCATCGCCACTGCCTCCTTGCGAGCGCAGATGCTGCGTTTGCGCCATCATGCCAGCCTGCTTGTGTGGCTCAACGGCAGCGATAATCCCCCGCCGGCCAACGTCGAGAGCGCCTACCTGAAGGTCGAATCCGAAACCCACTGGCCCAACCCCGTGCTTTCTTCGGCCACGGCTGCGCCCACTTCCGTGACAGGCGAAAGTGGCGTGAAGATGAGCGGCCCCTACGATTATGTCGCGCCAAGTTACTGGTATGTTGACCGGCAGCACGGCGGGGCTTTCGGATTCAACACTGAAACCAGCCCTGGACCGGCTATACCCTCGCTGGCCAGCAGGCAAAAGTTTCTGCCCGACCCCGAGGCATTTCCGCCATCCGCCACCTGGAGCTATCACGACGGCAGCGGTGAATTCGCCAACCTCAAGGTCCTCGACCAGGCCATGGAAGCCGTCTACGCCAAGCCCCATTCAGCCGCCGAGTATGAGCGCCTGGCTGGAGCTATGGAGTACGACTCCGAGCGCGCCATGTTCGAGGCCTACAGCAAAAATAAGTACACCTCCACCGGCGTTGTTCAATGGATGCTCAACAACGCGTGGCCCTCCATGATCTGGCACCTCTACGACTACTACCTTGATGCCGGAGCCGGATACTTCGGGACCAAAAAAGCCTGCGAGCCGTTGCACATCCAGTACTCATACGACGATCTCTCGGTCGTGGTGGTCAACAGCACTTATGAGCCCGTTGCCGGACTCCATGCCAGCGTTCATGTTCACAACCTCGCGTGGAAGGAGTTGTACAGTTCCGAGGCCGCGCTCAATGCGGGCGCTGACAGCGCACAGCGTGTTTTCTTCATACCGGAGAGCCTTTATGAAGGTGCCGATAGAATCTTTTTCATCGATTTGATCTTGTCGGACGCCACTGGAACGGTCGTGAGCCGTAACTTTTACTGGGTGCCCACCACACTCACCTCCTTCGACTGGCCGAAAACCGAATATACGCATACGCCCGCCGCGCGCCACGAAGATCTGACCGCGCTGACCAATCTGCCTCCGGCTAAAGTTAGCGCCAGCGCGGAGATTGAGACGACACCGCGCGGCCGCGAATTGCACGTACACCTCGACAACGGTTCCGGCGTTTTAGCCTTTCAGATTAGCGCGGCCATCCGTACTCCTTCCGGAGGGCTCATCGCGCCTGTCTTCTGGTCCGACAACTGGATTGAGCTCGTACCCGGAGAGTCGCGCACCCTGACCGCGCTCTTGCCGGACTCTGCTCCCGGCGATACCATCATGCAGATCCAAGGCTGGAATATCGCCTCGGAGACCATCACACCCGCGGCTGTCATCGCACCGCGCTAAGGACATTCATGGCGCCCGCCGCGGAAAATTCTCAACCAAAGGCCATCGGCCTCAATCGCACGCTTGGCCTTTGGAACCTCATCATCATCGGCATGGTCATCATCCAGCCGACCGCGCCTATGGGCATCTACGGCGTCATCAGCAACAAGGCCCATGGTCACGTCGTCACCACCATCCTCCTCGCCATGATCGCCATGCTATTCACGGCCATCAGCTATGGCCGCATGGCGAGGGTCTATCCCAGCGCTGGCTCGGCTTACACTTACGTCGGCCAGGAGATGCACTCCGCCCTCGGCTATGTTGTCGGCTGGGGCATGGTGATGGATTATCTGATTAATCCGCTCATCTGCACCGCCTTCTGCGCCAAGGCCGCCATGAATA
>Ga0224555_1003609_pt1 | contig 15507 bp, 7 predicted proteins | sample 714S23034metaG_FD_180687 | JGI IMG/M metagenome (GOLD analysis project Ga0224555, IMG submission 180687) | Peat soil microbial communities from Stordalen Mire, Sweden - 717 S2 30-34 | ecosystem: Environmental > Terrestrial > Soil > Wetlands > Peat | place: Sweden: Norrbotten County, Stordalen...
AATTGGCAGCTTGCCGCCGCTCGTCAATTCGAGCAGGCAGCCCGCGCTGCTTTCCTCAGCGCCGGACACTGTGCCTGTTGCCAGCAAGTCGCCCGGCAACAGGTTGCAGCCGTTGCTGGTGTGGTGGGCGATCATCTGCGCCGGCGTCCAATACAAATCGCGCAGATTGGCGCTGCTCAGCCGGTAGGGCCCATCACCCGCGGCGCGCATTGCTGTTGTGATCAGCAACGCTTCAAGCGTCAGGTTGATTGCTCCGCGTGCTTGATCCGCTTCGTCGAAGAGATATGGAAGCGGCGCGGGGTCGCCGGCTGCGCGTTCCGCGACCGGCACGCGGAACGGTTCGAGCGCGGCCATTGGCGCCACCCACGGTGAAACGCTGGTCGCAAAGCTCTTCCCCAGGAACGGCCCCAGCGGCTGATACTCCCACGACTGCACATCGCGCGCCGACCAGTCGTTCACCAGTGAAAGTCCAAAGATGCGTTCCCCCGCACGATCAATGCCCACAGGCGTTCCGAGCGAATTACCTCCAGCTATGTACACGCCAACCTCGACTTCATAATCGAGAAACTTTGTGGGGCAAAAGCTGGGAACGCCGCCGTCAACCGGCTTGGTCTGGCCATGCGGCCTGCGCACCGGCGTCCCGCCTACGACAAGCGATGAAGCCCGCCCATGGTAGCCGATGGGGACGAATTTGTAGTTGGGCAGCAGCGGCTGTTCGGGTCGAAAGAGCCGTCCCACGCGGGTCGCGTGATGAATCGATGCGTAAAAGTCGGTGTAGTTGGCGGCCTCCACAGGCTTCAGCAGCGTTGCTTCAACGATTGGCGTGAGCGCCAGGCCAACCGCCTCGCGAGTGGCCCCGTCTACGCCCGCATCGAGCAGGTCCATCAACCGCCTGCGCAGCGAAGCGTGTGCAGCCGCATCGCATGTCATCAATGCATTGAGAGAGCGCTCTGTCGAAGCCGCCTGAACCTCTGACGGAATTCCCTCAAAAAGGCCGCCGCGGGCGCAATGTTGCAGGTCGAGCACGAATGCGCCGATCCCCACACCTATGCGCGCGTGTCCGTCCTTCGCCGCATAAACGCAGTAGGGAAGCGACTGCAGCGGGAATCCGCACACGGCGTCGTTCGCCGAATCGATCCAGCTCGTTCTGGCCCACTCTTCGATCAACGATCGCGATCTCAATTCCGACTCACGACGGGAAATGTTTGCTCTCGATTCGATTATGATGCCCCGTGGAAGTTTTTCTTCAGGCTCTGCCAGCATTCGTAGTATTCGTGCTGCAGGATCTTCTCTTCCAGCGCAAACCGCGTGGGCCGCACCGGCAGCCGGGTCTCAAACATGAAGGCCAGCGTGCCGTCGATGTAATGCGGCTTCAATTCGGCGTTGCTGGCGCGCTCAAAGGTCTCCGCGTCCGGTCCATGGCCCGACATGCAGTTGTGCAGACTGGCGCCACCAGGTAAAAATCCCTCCGCCTTCGCGTCGTACTGACCGAGGATTAGCCCCATGAATTCATTCATCATGTTGCGGTGAAACCAAGGCGGACGGAAGGTGTGTTCGGCCACCATCCATCGCGGCGGGAAAATCGCAAAGTCCACATTAGCCGTGCCCGGCAAACCCGATGGTGCAGTCAGCACAGTGAAGATGGACGGATCGGGATGATCGAAGCTGACTGTGTTGATGCAGTTGAAGAGCGCCATGTCGTACTTGTACGGCGCGTAGTTGCCGTGCCACGCCACCACGTCCAGCGGCGAGTGGTCAATCTCCGCACGCCACAGCTTGCCGAGGAACTTTGCGATCACCTCGAAAGAACCTTCGCGATCCTCATAGGCTGCGACCGGCGTGAGAAAATCGCGCGTATTTGCCAAACCGTTGGCCCCGATCGGACCCAGTTCAGGCAAACGGAACGTCTGCCCATAGTTCTCGCAGATGTAACCGCGCGCCGTCCCGTCGGGCAGCTCCGCGCGAAACTTTATGCCCCGCGGAATCACCGCTAACTCGCCCGGCGCAACGTCCAGAATGCCGAGTTCGGTGCGCAGCAACAGCCTGCCCTGTTGCGGCAGAATCAACATCTCGCCATCGGCGTTGTAGAAGAAGCGATTGTGCATGGAAGCGTTGGACCCATAAAGATGAATACCAACGCCATCCTGCATCGCCGGGTCGCCGTTTCCGCCCAGCGTCGCCAAACCCTCCACTAGGTCGGTTTCGCTATCCGGAATGGAAAGCGGGTTCCAGCGCATCTGGTTGGGCGGCGTGGGCGCCTCGCTAAACGGGCCGCTGCGCAGCAGTGTGGACTGCGGAAACTCGTGGTACGGCTCGTGCATCACCGAGGGCCGGATGCGGTAACTCCAGGTGCGGCGGTTGAGCGCGCGCGGAGCGGTGAATGCCGTGCCGCTGATCTGTTCCGTGTAAAGCCCAAGCGGCGCATGCTGCGGCGTGTTCTGTCCCTGCGGCAGCGCACCGGCAACGGCTTCGGTGGCGAACTCGTTTCCAAATCCGGTCTGATATCCGGTCTCACTTTTGTGTTGAGCCATGGGGAAGCTCCATCTTCTACTCGCGTTCGGCAGTATCGCATCCGCCCGCATCCGCAGGCAATTCGATTCGATGGCGATCTGCCGGTAGTCGATTTACATTCTTAAGAAAAAACTGGTAATGTCCTTTCAATCGAAGGAGAGAATGCATGATACCGAACCGATACAGCCAGCGCACCGAGACCGCCGAACTGGATCGCATCGATTGGAAGATTATTGAAGAGCTGCAGCAGGACGCGCGGCTCTCATGGGCTGAACTGGGCCGGCGCGTCGGACTGACCACCCCGGCCGTCGCCGAACGCGTTCACCGGCTCGAGAAACATGGTGTCATCCGCGGCTTTCACGCTGACATCAGCCTGGAGCGGTTGGGCATGCCCATCCAGATATTCGTGCGCCTCTCCATGGCAGGCCCCGAATCGCTGGTGCGCACCTTTCAGCAGCACGTAAAGACCTGGGAAGAGGTTCTCGAATGCCATCGCGTCACCGGTTCCGACTCCTTCATCGTCAAGGCGCGCGTGGTCTCGGTCGTGCACCTTGAAGCCTTTCTCGACAAGATGGGACACTACGGCACCACATCGACAGCCACCGTGCTTTCGTCCCCGGTATTGCAACGCACAATCACCGAAAAGATCGTCGCCAAATTCCACACCGGCAAGTAAATTCCTGGTGCCCTGAAGCCTGTCCCGAGCTTGCCGATGGATCTCGATTTAGTGACCTGGGAACGCGCACCTCAACTATCCGCAACTGTCCGAAAACGGACAATCGACTTCGTGATCGGTCACCTCGTACCTCGACACCTGCCAAGCATCCAGCCAGAAGCCCTTTCTTTTCAACATCATTGAAAGACCCATCTTTGGCACGGCAACTGCTATACACAGTGCGTGATGGATATTGCGCGCCCTGATTTAAGGAAGAAGAAGATACGCCAGTACATAACCTGGGCTGGCATCGGAGCGGTCTTGTTGACCGTAGCCATAGTTGCAGTTTCGCGGCTCAAGCCGGCCGCTCCCACGGTCGATCGCTCCACAATCTGGCCGGATACGGTGAAGCGCGGAAACATGATCCGCCAGGTCCGCGGTTCAACCGGCAGCCTGGTGCCGCGCGAGGATTCGATCGAACTGATCCCCGCGCAGACCGACGCCACGGTTGTGCGCATCATCGCCCTGCCCGGCGCCAAGGTAACGCCCGACACAGTCGTGATGGACATGAGCGATCCTCAGCTTGAACAGCAGTTGCTCAGTGCGCAATCGGCGCTCAAGGGAGCGCAGGCTGACTACAAGAGTTTGAACGCCACGCTGCAAAGCACGTTGATGGATAAGAAAATCGCCGCGGCGCAGGTGAACTCCTCCTATGCAACGGACCTGCGGCAGGCGCAGACGGACGAACAACTTTACAAGCTGGGTGTGGTTTCCGGCGTGGTTGCAGGCGCGTCGAAGAATACCGCTGAGCAGTTAACCGCGCAGAAAAGGCTCTCAGAGGAGCAACTCGACGTAAATGCGAAGGCGATCGAGGTGCAACTGTCATCCGCCCAAACCAAAGTGGAACAGGCCAAGGCCCAACTTGATCTCTATCAGAAGCAATCGGAAGCGCTTCACGTGAGGGCCGGAATCTCCGGAGTGCTGGCTCAGCTCCCTGTTCCCTTGCAGGTGGGCCAGCACGTGACCGCGGGAACGTCGGTGGCCAAGGTGATTCAGTTGGACAAATTGAAGGCCGCTCTACAGATCGCCGAGACCCAGGCGCGCGACATCCAAATTGGCCAACCTGCCTCGATTGACACCCACAACGGTATTATTCCGGGGCACGTTTCCAGAATCGATCCATCCGTATTGAACGGAACGGTCACCGTTGACGTAGCTCTTGATGGACCATTGCCGCCTGGGGCGCGGCCTGACCTGAGCGTCGACGGAACCATCGATCTGCAGCGGCTCAACGATGTGCTCTATGTGGGCCGGCCGGCCCTGGGCAATGAGAACTCCACGCTGAGCCTCTTCAAGATCGATCCCGACGGCAAAGGCGCGACGCGCGTTCCGGTTAAGGTTGGCCGCGAGTCGGTGAACGAGATCCAGGTGCTCGAAGGTTTGAAGGAAGGCGATACAGTGATCCTCTCCGATATGTCGCGGGAGGATGGTGTGGACCGGATACGGCTGGAATAGGAACAAGTTGTCAGATTTCAGTTGTAAGTTGTCAGCAACAAAGTCGATCTCAGGCAGCGGCTGACAACTGAAAACTGACAACGGACAACTGATAACTGATAACTGACAACTAACAAGGGGGACAGGATGGCGAACGACAAGCTGATTGAAATCGAGGACCTGACCAAGGTCTTCTACACCGACGAAGTGGAGACGCACGCGCTCTCCGGCATTCACCTCACCATCTCGCGGGGCGAGTACGTGGCCATGTCCGGACCTTCGGGCTGCGGCAAATCCACGCTGCTCTCCATTCTCGGCCTGCTCGATACGCCCACCGGCGGCAAGTACCTGCTCAACAGCAAGCCTGTTGAAAACCTGAGCTTCGGCGACCGCTCGCGCATCCGCAACCAGGAAATCGGATTCATCTTTCAGAGCTTCAATCTCATCGGCGACCTCACCGTTGAAGAGAATGTCGAGCTCCCGCTCACCTATCGCGCCGGCATGCCCTCGCAGGAGCGCAAGGGCCGCGTCAAAGACGCGCTTGAGCGCGTCAACATGGCACATCGCATGCGCCACTATCCAGCGCAGCTCTCCGGTGGTCAGCAGCAGCGTGTGGCCGTGGCCCGCGCCTTGGCTGGCTCGCCCTCCATCCTGCTGGCCGACGAACCCACCGGCAACCTGGACTCGAAAAATGGCGAAGCCGTGATGCACTTGCTTGCCGACCTGCACCGCGAGGGCTCGACCATCTGCATGGTCACGCACGATCCGCGCTTTGCCAAGCATGCCCAGCGCGAAGTGCATCTCTTCGACGGCAAGGTGGTTTCGGAGGACGAGCTCAAAAAGCTTACCGAAGAAGTGGAAGCGTAGCCATGCTGCTTTGGGATGTGCGATCCGCGCCGAGGACGATGCGGCGCGCGCGAGGCTTTGCGTTCACGTCGCCCTCAACGTGCGCGAAATGCGCTCAAACCCCGAAGAACTTGCGAGGGGAATGATCGATTGACGCGCAACGGTGACGGCATCCCACGAAAAACGGAGAAGACGCGCAATGAACAACCTGAGCCTCGACATTCGCTTCGCATTGCGCCAACTACGCAAGTCGCCAGGCTTCGCGTTGACCGCGGTGCTGACGCTGGCCTTTGGCATCGGCGCCACCACCGCCATCTTCTCCATCGTTGAAGCAGTGCTGCTGCGCCCGCTGCCGTTTGCCGATCCTGCGCGCCTCATCAGATTGGGCGACAAGTTGGCGGGCGTGGACTATGGCGACGACACTCCCGGCGTCACCGCGCCCGGCGTAGGCACCTATATCCGCGACACGCACGCGTTTTTGAGCATGGGCGCGTACACCAACTCCACCTATGAACTCTCCGGTCTCGGCAACCCTGAACAGATCAACGCCGCGCGGCTCACCGCCGGCATCTTTCCCACGCTCGGCATCTCTCCGCTGATGGGCCGCGCATTTACTCCGCGCGAAGATGAAGGCGCGCAGCAGGTAGCTGTTCTCAGTTACCAGACCTGGCGCAGCCGCTTCCACGGCGATCCGAATGTTCTCGGCCAGAAACTGCTTCTCGACCGCAAGCCTTACGAGATCATCGGAGTCATGCCGCGCGATTTCGAGTTTCCGCTGGTTCCCGGCCAGTTGAACCGCGCCGAGCTTTGGGTTCCGATGAGCTTCACACAAACGGAACTGGTTCAGGGCGCGGGGGCCTGGGCTTACTCCCTGATTGGCCGGCTCAAGCCGGGCATTACCCCCGCGCAGGCGCAGCAGGACGCAGTGTCCGCCGCGCAGGAGATCATGCGCAATTTCCCGCCTGCGCTCCGCAGCCGCCACATCCAGCCGTTTGTTCGTCCTCTTGAAGAGAGCACGGTGGTGCAAGCCCGCCCGCTTGTGCGCACGCTGTTCTTTGCGGTTTCGGTGGTGTTGTTTATTGCCTGCGCAAACCTCGCCGGATTGCTGCTGGTGCGTGTGATTCGCCGCCGCCGTGAGATCTCCGTTCGACTTGCGTTGGGCGCCAGCGCAGCCGATGTTGTGCGTCAATCGCTCGTCGAGGCGCTCCTGCTCAGCATTGGTGGCGGGTTGCTGGGACTCGCTCTGGCAGCGCTGGGGTTGCGCATTGGCGTCAGCTTTCTTCCCGAAACCCTTCCCCGTGTGAGTTCCATCAGTCTCGACGGATCGGTCGTCGCTTTCGCTCTCGGCCTCGCTGTTCTCACAGGCCTGGTCTGCGGCCTGATCCCGGCTTTCGCCGCCGCACGCACCAGCGTGAACGATGCATTGAAGGAAGGCGGTCGCACCGGTACCTCCGGCAGCGGACATGCGCGCCTCCGTTCCGCATTGGTGATTGCGGAACTCGCTGTCGCACTCGTGCTGCTCACCGCTTCCGGCCTGTTGCTGCGCAGCTTTCAGCGGATGCGCTCGGTCGATCTCGGCTTCCGCGCCGATCACACGTTGACCGCTTCCTTGAGCCTGCCTCGTCAGCAATACACCACGCAGGCCGCGATCGATGCGTTCAATCGCGCGCTTCGCGGCAAACTCGAACAGTTGCCGGGAGTGACGGCAGTCGGACAGACAACCATGCTTCCCGCGTCTGACTTCGGATACCAGGCCACTTTCACTCCCGAGGGTTACGTGCCTCCGAAAGGCGCGGGATTGAACCTGGCCTGGGTGCCGCAGGTGATGGGCAATTACTTCCAGGCGCAGGGCGTTCCCATCATTCGCGGGCGCGACTTTACCCCGGCCGACACACCAGACGCGCCGCTGGTCATCATCGTCAATCGCACTCTCGCGGAACATTACTGGCCCGGACAGGATCCCATCGGGAAACGCCTGCACCGCGGCCCGGCTGAGGCGGTGACGTTACCCTGGTTGACCGTCGTGGGAGAAATCGGCGACGTCAAAGAGCTTGCCGCCGATGCGCCCACGCAAAACCAGTTCTACCTGCCCTCCAGCCAAACCAAAGCCGACGCTGGATCTTTCGCGTCGCCCACGATGTTGACAGGCAACACCGGCTCCATCGTTCTGCGCTCCTCCATGCCGCCTGAGCAGATGGCCGGCGCACTCCGCTCGGTGGTGCGCTCAATTGATCCGCAGCTTCCGCTCACCAATGTCGAATCGATGGATCGCGTGGTGTCGGAGGGTCAGGCGCCGCGCCGCTTCAACACCGCGTTGATCTCCAGCTTTGCCGCGGCCGCCGTCCTGCTTTCTCTGCTCGGCATTTACAGCGTCATCGCCTTCTCCACCGCGCTGCGCACACAGGAGATGGCGATTCGTCTCGCTCTCGGTTCGCAACGCTCCACCGTGATGCGCCTCATCGTTTTCTCCGGCGCCAGGATGGCATTGATCGGATGCGGCATTGGCGCCGTCGCCGCGGTCTTTGCCACGCGACTTTTACGCTCCATGCTCTTTGAAGTGGATCCGCTTGATCCGGCGGTGATTATGTTTGCGGCAATATCCATCTTCCTGCTCGCGCTGGCAGCCTCGGTCATCCCCGCCCGGCGCGCGGCATCCATTGAACCCGTGCAGGCTTTGAGAACCGAGTAATTCAACCAGGAGTCGATGCCGATGACGGTTTTGCTTCAGGATTTTCGCTACGCGCTCCGCCAGTTGCGCCAGTCACCGGGGTTTGCGCTGACGGCAATCCTCACGCTGGCTTTGGGGATCGGCGCCAATACAGCCATATTCTCACTGGTCCACGCCATGCTGCTGCGCTCTCTGCCGGTTTCCAACCCCGCGCAGCTCTATCGCATCGGCGACACAGCCGACTGCTGCGTGGACGGCGGCTTTCCCGGCGACGCAAGCGATACCGGGGATTACTCCATCTTCTCTTACGACCTCTACCAGCATCTAAGGAACTCAGCACCGGAGTTCGAACAGTTGGCCGCCGTCCAGGCTGGACGAGACCCATGGTCCGTCCGTCGCGGCAACGCGCTGTCCAAACCCCTGACCGGCGAGTTTGTCTCCGGCAACTATTTCTCTACGCTCGGCATTGGCGCATACGCAGGCCGCGTGCTAGGTGAAAACGACGACACTCCGGCCTCTGCGCCCGCAACTGTGCTGAGCTACAAGACCTGGCAAGGCGAGTACGCCTCAGATCCATCGATTGTCGGCTCCACCATCTTTATTCAGGCCAAGCCCTTCACCGTCGTGGGTATCGCTCCTTCAGGATTCTTCGGCGATCGCCTCTCCGACAATCCCCCCGATTTATGGGTTCCGATCCAGACCGAGCCCTATTTACACGGAGACAGCGCCATCCTGCATCATGCCGAGTCCAACTGGCTCTATCCGCTCGGCAGAGTCCGCCCCGGAACCAACATCGGCGCACTGCAAACCAAACTTTCCGTCGCACTGCGTCAGTGGCTCTTCACGCGCCCTATCCTTACCGCAAATGGCGGAGCGGCCATCATCCCCAAAATGCATGTGGTCATCGCGCCCGGCGGCGGTGGCATCCAGCAATTGCAGAGCTATGTGGGCGACGGCCTGAAGATGCTGATGATCCTCTCTTCGGTCGTGCTGCTCATCGCCTGCGCCAACATCGCCAACCTGATGCTGGCCCGCGCCACCACCCGGCGCGCCGACGTGGCCGTGCGCATGGCTCTGGGTGCGGGCCGCCGCCGCGTTGTTCGCCAGATCCTTACCGAGAGCGTGCTCCTGAGCATCTTCGGCGGGCTTGCCGGCCTGGCGGTTGCCTATGCCGGAACGCGCACCATCCTCTCCCTCGCCTTCCCCGAGGCCCGCAATATGCCCATCGATGCCACCCCCTCCCTGCCTGTGCTCGGGTTCGCCTTCCTCGTCTCGCTTCTCACCGGCATTTTCTTCGGCGTCGGACCCTCGTGGCTGTCGTCTCACGCGCAACCGGCCGAAGTGCTGCGCGGCGTCAACCGTTCCACCCGCGACCGCTCTTCTCTCCCGCAAAAAGCCCTCGTCGTCTTCCAGGCGGCCTTGTCGCTCGTGCTCATCGCGGGAGCCATTCTGATGACCAAGTCCCTCACCAATCTGGAGCACCAGAACCTCGGCATTGCCACCTCCAACCGCTACGTGTTGCATTTCGACCCGGCCGGCGCGGGGTACACCATTGACCGCGTGCCCGCGCTCTATCGACAGATCGAAGATCGCTTCGCCGCGTTGCCCGGTGTTACTCACGTCGGCCTCGCGCTCTATAGTCCGCTTGAAGGCGACAACTGGGGCGAATGCGTCATCCAGCAGGGCCATCCCGCTCCGCGCCCCGGCGACAGATGCGGCGCCACCTGGGATCGCGTGAGCACAGGCTTCCTCGATTCCATTGGCGTGCCCATGGTGCGCGGCCGAGGCTTCACCGCGCAGGACACGGCCACTTCGCCGCAGGTCGTCCTCGTCAATGAAACCTTCGTGAAGCGCTTCTTTCCCAACCAGGACCCGGTGGGCCAGCACTTCGGCATCGACGACGTGAAGTATTCAGGAAGCTGGGAGATCGTTGGCGTCTTTGCCGACTTCAAAATGAACGACCCGCGCTCGCCCACGCATCCCGTCTATCTGCGTCCTCTCACTCAGCGGTTTTCAGGTTACAAAGAGCCTGAGATGACCTCCGGCGAAACCGAATCCATGTTCATCAATTCGATGATCCTCAATTTCAATTCGCCGCAGCCTGGCGCAGACTCGCTCATCCGTCATACGCTCGCCGGCATTGATCCAAACCTCACTGTCGCTCAGTTGCAGACACTCGATCAGCAGGTGGCTGTCAACTTCGACGAGGACCGTCTGATCGCACGCCTCACCAGCCTCTTCGGCATCCTGGCATTAACGCTCGCTTCGGTCGGTCTTTACGGCGTCATGTCCTACTTCGTCGCCCGCCGCACCAGCGAGATCGGCATTCGAATGGCTCTCGGTGCGACGCGTTCGAGCGTAGTATCCATGGTCCTCCGCGGCGCGCTCTGGCAGATTCTCATCGGGCTCGCCCTCGGGATTCCCGCCGCTCTCTATTGCGGCTACCTCATGAAGAGCCTGCTTTACAACGTCTCAACCTACGATCCGCTGGCCCTCGCCGGCGCAACCCTGGTGCTTGGTCTCTGCGCCACTGCGGCCGGCTTCATTCCCGCCCGCCGCGCCGCTTCCGTTGAACCCATGAAGGCACTGCGCACCGAATAGCTTCACTTCGAGGAGGATCACGATGAGGACTCTGCTTTACGACGTTCGTTACGCGCTCCGCCAGTTGCGCAAGTCGCCGGGCTTTGCGCTCACCGCGGTGCTCACCCTGGCGCTCGGCATCGGAGCGCTCACGACGGTAGCCACATGGACCAATGCCGTGCTCTACAATCCCTGGCCGCACGTAACTGCACCGCGCGACCTTCGCTTCGTGGATGCCACAGTCCTTGGATACGAAGGCTACTCGGTCCACTATGACCAGTTTCGCTTCCTGCGCGAACAAGGCCACTCTTTTAGCGATGCCGCGGCATTCGACCTGACCATGGTGAACCTCGCCAGTGCCAACCAGCAGCCGAGAGCGATTCCCGCCGGAATCGTCTCTTCCAATTATTTCCAATTCCTCGGTATTCAGCCGCAGGTCGGCCGTTTCTTTCAGCCCGTCACCAATGACCGTGCATACGGCGCAAGCGATGAAGTCGTGCTTTCCAATGGTCTTTGGCGCGAGCGTTTCGCCGCCGACTCCAGCATCGTTGGCCGTACTGTTGAAATCAATCACCACCTGTTCACGGTCATTGGCGTGGCTCCGGCGGAGTTTGCCGGGATCTACGGCGGCCTTGCCGAGGCCGCCTGGCTCCCGCTCTCCGCCGTTCGCGATCTGTCCGCCGATCCCGTGCCCGACCCGCTCCTTCATTACGGACTCCAGGCGGTTGTTCGCCTTCGTCCGGCCGTCACCGATCGCACTGCTGCTGCGGAATTGCACACGCTTGCCCACGCCTTCGCTCTCCAGCAGCACCGCACCAGCTACAACGGATGGGATTTAAACCTCCGCGACTCCGCTCATTTTGAACGCGGCCTCTTCGGCACCATCGGCGAGATGATTCCGATACTCTTTGGCGCTTCCGTCCTTCTCATGCTCCTGGTATGCATCAACATCGCTTCGTTGCTTGGCCAGCACGCGGCGCAACGCCGTCGCGAGGTCGCAATTCGCACTGCGCTCGGAGCCACCCCCGTCCGCATCGCCGCCCAGGTGTTAGCCGAGACCGGCGTCCTGGCGCTTGCTGGATCGCTTGCCGGATGGGCCGCGAGCACCGGAATTTCCAAGGCGCTGTATGTGCTATTGCCTGACTTCGGTATGCCGCTGGCCTTCAACCTCCACACCGACATGCGTCTTCTCTCCTTCGTCACGGCGGTCACGGTTCTGGTCACGCTGGCCTGTGGCATGTATCCCATTCGCCAGTCGCTGCGCGTCTCTCAGAAGGAGGCATTGCATGAGGGCGGCGCGGCCGTGGCTGGAGGCTCGCGAAAAAGAATCGGACAACGCATTCTCCTTGGCCTTCAGCTCGGTGTCTGCTTCGTCGTGCTGGTCTGCTGCGGACTCCTGACGCGGACAGCGTTCAATGTCATCAACCAGGACACAGGCTTCAATCGCGCCAATTGCCTGACGGCAAGCATCGATCTATCCCGTTCGGGATACACCAAAGAACGCGGATTAGCTTTTGAGGCCGCGCTCCTCGATAAACTGCGCAACTCGCCCGGCGTCTCCGCAGCCACGCTCACTTCGCACCTTCCCATGGGCGACAGCGGTGCCGGCAATACGCAGGATTTCAAGATTTCCGGCTACGTTCCGGCCAAGGGCGAAGCTATGGAAGTGGTGACTGACTTCGAGGGCCCCGGCTTCTTTCACGCTATGGAAATTCCAATGAACGAGGGGCGGGATTTCGATGTGCATGACAATGCGTCCTCGCCCGATGTTGCCATCGTCAACGAGCCAATGGCGCAGCGCTACTGGCCTAAGGGCGACGCCATCGGGCACAGTGTCGTGGTTGGCGACAGGCCCCGCCAGATCGTGGGCTTTGTCCGCAACTATACCTATTACAACCCACAGAACACTGACTCGGACCCGGTGCTCTACCTTCCGTTGGCTCAGCATTATGAGAGCGCTGTTTTCATCGCGGTTCGATCGCGCACCACGGCATCCGCGGTCGCCACCCAGATGCGCCAGGCCGTCGCTGACCTCGATAGTTCGCTGCCAATTGAAAACATGCAATCGCTCGAAGAGGTTGCCGGCACGCGCTACCAATTCTCGCGAATTCCAGCCGAGTTACTCGGGGTCTATGCGCTATCGAGTGTGCTGGTAGCCATGCTCGGCTTGTATGCCGTGATGGCCTACGCAGTCATTGAGCGCAAACGCGAGTTTGCACTCCGCATGGCCCTCGGCTCAACCCGCGCTGCCATCTTCCGCCTGGTGCTTGCCGGCACCTTTTGGACAGCCGCTGTCGGTCTGCTTGTCGGCGGCATGGGCTCCATCGCCGCCGTGCGCCTCCTGCGTGCTGCGTTGTTTGGTGTCCCGCCCTTCGATCCCATCAGTTATTGCGCCGCCGCGGTCTGCTTGCTGCTCACCGTTTTTGTGTCCGGCCTTGCACCAGCCCGCCGCGCCGCTTCCATCGAACCCATGCAGGCTTTGCGTACCGAATAGATTTCCCCGAGGTGATCCAGGAATGAACACGCTGCTTCAAGACATTCGCTACGCGCTTCGCCAACTGCGCAAGTCCCCAGCCTTCACGCTCACCGTGATCGTTACGCTGGCGCTTGGCATCGGCGCCAATGCCGCCATCTTTACGCTCTTCGACCAGGTGCTTTTGCGCATGTTACCCGTCGAACGGCCGCAAGAACTCGTCCGCTTCGAGTGGACAGGCAGCTTCTCCGGTTCGGCGAGCAGTTTTGGCGGCGACCCGCATAACTATTTCTCCTATCCCATGTATAAGGACCTGCGCGATCACAATCAGGTCTTTTCCGATGTGATCGCGGCCGACCGCGCCCAAACCGGCGTAAGCTGGCACAACCAGGCCGAGAACAAAGAGACTGAGATCGTTTCTGGCAATTACTTCCAGATGTTCGGACTCAAGCCCGCTGTCGGCAGGCTTTTAACCCCGCAGGACGACACCGCCAGGAATGCCAACCCGGTAGCGGTTCTCAGCTACGACTATTGGAAAGCGCGCTTCGCCGCTTCGCCCGATGTGGTCGGTCAGACCCTGCTCATCAATGGCCATCCGTTCACCATCCTCGGCGTAGCGCCAAAGAACTTCAGTTCAGCCATCGGCGGCTATCGCCCCGGCGTGTTCATTCCCATCAGCATGGTGGATGTTGCCATTCCCTGGGCTGTTACGGGCCACAGGCTCGATAATCACCAAAGCATCTGGCTCACGCTCGTAGCGCGTCTCAAACCCGGCGTTCCCATCTCGCAGGCGGAAGCGAGTCTCGGCCCCTTGTGGCATTCGCTGCGGGCGTATGAACTGACGCTTTACAAGTCGAGATCGGAACGTTTCAAGAAGGGTTTTCTCGACAATTCGCAGCTCAAGGTCAAGGACGATTCCACCGGTTTTTCCCCCGGCCGTATGCAGTTGAAGACGCCCCTCGTTATTCTCATGAGCATGGCCGGTTTGCTCGTTGCTCTGTGCGCCATCAATGTGGCCACACTGTTGCTCCTGCGCGCCTCGGGACGTGCGCGTGAGATGTCAATGCGCTATGCGCTCGGAGCAAAGCGTTCGCGCATCATCTCGCAACTGCTGGTTGAAGGCGGCCTGCTCGGTATCGCCGGTGCAGCCGCGGGCCTTGCCCTTGCGCCGGTGGTGGCAACCACGCTGGTGCGCTGGATGACCAATGCCGACCCGGGCAACGAGCCTTATTCCACCTCGATGGATGCGCGTGTCCTCCTGTTCACGCTGGGGCTTTCGATTCTCGCCAGCCTGCTTTTCGGCATTGCGCCAGTGCTCCACTTCATGCGGCCCGATCTCGCCGCTTCGCTGCGCCAGAACTCGGGCACGGCATCCAAGCAATCGCAGCGCTTCCGCAAGATCGCCGTCGGCGCACAAATCACCCTCAGTGTCTTATTGCTCGGCGGCGCAGGCCTATTCGTCCGCACCCTCGACAATCTTCGCCATCAGCCGGTCGGCTTCGAGACCGCAAAGCTCGCCACCTTCAACCTTGATCCCACCAGTTCCGGTTACGGTGAAGACCGCACGCCTCAAATCGTCACCAGCGCGCTTGAAGCCGTCTCCCGTATTCCCGGCGTCGTCCAGGCCGCGGGCAACACCGATCCCGACCTGACCGGCAACGGAAACGCTTCAAACTTCACGGTCGAAGGCCACAAAGCCACCGAAGACGAAGACATGGATTTCCAAACGCCGTTTGTCACGCCGGGCTTCTTCGCCACCATGAAGCAGCCTCTGCTCGTGGGCCGTGAATTTACGGCCGCGGATACAAAAGGCGCCCCTAAGGTCGCGGTGATCAATCTGACCACGGCCAAACGCTTCTACGGTTCAGCACAGAATGCGTTGGGCCGCCTGATTGCCGAGGGCGGTGGCGACAGCATCAAGCTCGATACCACCGTTGTCGGCGTGGTTGGCGATGTGAAGCACCAGGACCTGCGCACCGACATGGGGCCTGCAGCCTATCGTCCGTATGCGCAAATGGAACATCCTATTGGCGTGCAGATTTACGCGCGCTCCGAAGGTCCGCCGGAGACGATTGAGCCCGCCATTCGCGTAGCGATGCATCAACTCGATTCCACGCTGGTCGTCGACGGCCTTCGCACCATGGAGGCGCAGGTGGATTCAAGCGCTGCCGACGAGCGCGCGCTTGCGTTCCTTGCCGTTGGCTTCTCGGTGCTGGCCATGGTGCTGGCGGCCGTTGGGCTTTACGGAGTGCTGGCCTACTCCACCGAGCAGCGGACTCG
>Ga0224555_1003610_pt1 | contig 15503 bp, 14 predicted proteins | sample 714S23034metaG_FD_180687 | JGI IMG/M metagenome (GOLD analysis project Ga0224555, IMG submission 180687) | Peat soil microbial communities from Stordalen Mire, Sweden - 717 S2 30-34 | ecosystem: Environmental > Terrestrial > Soil > Wetlands > Peat | place: Sweden: Norrbotten County, Stordalen...
CCACCTCGCCATTGGAAGTCAACACCGCCTCGATCGCGGTGACGTCGATGTCGGACGGCGCGACCCGCCCAGCGCCCAGCACAAAGCCCGCCGACGACGCGTTGTCGGCGATGGTGTCGCACAGCGCGATCTTCCAGTCGGTGATCCTGCTGTCGATCAGCTCGATGGACGGCACCAGCGCTTCGGTCGCGGCCAGCACATCGTCTTCGGTGCAGTTCGCACCGGGCAGGTCATGCGCCAGGATGAAACCGACCTCGACTTCCACCCGCGGGTAGAGATACTTGTCCGCTTTGACCGGGATGTCCTCGAACACCTGCATCTCGTTGAGCAGGTGTCCGTAGTCCGGCTCGTCGACGCCCATCATCTGCTGCATCGCCAACGACGACAGGCCCACCTTGTGGCCCACCACCCGGGCACCCTCGGCGACCCGCTGGCGGATGTTGATCAGCTGGATCTCGTAGGCGTCGACGACGTCGATCTCAGGATGGCCGGCCGTCAACGGCGCGATCGGCTGACGGCTCCGCTCGGCCTGCGCGAGATCGGCGGCCAGCGCAACACGGGTGGCTGACGGGATCATGTAGCCGAAGTCCCCTCACTCGTGTGACCGGGGCAGTAGCGCCCGGCCCCGGCAATTCTATAACGTGTTCTACATGACAGCTCAGGAGTTCGACGTCGTCGTGGTCGGAAGCGGCGGCGCCGGCATGGTTGCTGCCCTCGCTGCTGCCCACCGGGGTCTCTCAACAATAGTCATCGAGAAGGCCGCACACTACGGCGGCTCCACCGCACGTTCGGGCGGCGGCGTGTGGATTCCCAACAACGAGGTCCTCAAGCGGGACGGCGTCAAGGACACGCCACAGGCGGCCCGCACGTACCTGCACGGGATCGTGGGCGACGTCGTGGAAGCGACGCGCATCGACACCTATCTCGAGCGTGGACCCGAGATGCTGTCGTTCGTGCTCAAGCACACGCCCCTGAAGATGTGCTGGGTGCCGCAATACGCCGACTACTATCCCGAGGCCCCGGGCGGGCGCCCCGGCGGCCGCTCCATCGAGCCGAAGCCGTTCAATGCCAAGAAGCTCGGTCCCGATCTGCCCGGGCTGGAACCGCCGTACGGCAAGGTGCCGCTCAACGTCGTTGTGATGCAACAGGACTACGTCCGACTGAACCAGCTCAAGCGTCATCCGCGCGGCGTGCTGCGCAGCCTCAAAGTGGGCGCACGCACCATATGGGCGAAGGCGACCGGACAAAACCTTGTCGGCATGGGACGCGCACTGATCGCGCCGCTTCGGATTGGGCTACAAAAGGCCGGCGTCCCGGTGCTGCTCAATACTGCGCTGACCGACCTCTACGTCGAGGACGGCGCGGTCCGCGGCATCTACGTGCGCGACACCGAGAAGCCAGAAGCCGTTGAACCACAACTGATCCGGGCTCGAAAAGGAGTGATCCTCGGTAGCGGCGGATTCGAACACAACGAGCAGATGCGGGTCAAATATCAGCGCGCGCCGATCACCACCGCGTGGACGGTCGGCGCGAAGGCCAACACCGGCGACGGCATCGTCGCAGCCGAAAAACTCGGCGCGGCGCTCGATGTCATGGAAGACGCATGGTGGGGGCCGACCGTCCCACTGGTCGGCGCACCATGGTTCGCGTTGTCGGAACGCAACTCACCGGGCTCCATCATCGTCAACATGTCCGGTAATCGATTCATGAACGAATCCATGCCCTACGTCGAGGCGTGCCACCATATGTATGGCGGCAAGTACGGCCAGGGGCCGGGTCCGGGTGAAAACATTCCGGCCTGGCTGGTGTTCGACCAGCAATACCGTGACCGCTATATCTTCGCGGGATTGCAACCAGGACAACGTATCCCGCGCAAGTGGATGGAATCCGGCGTGATCGTGCAGGCGGACGCGTTGGGCGAGTTGGCCAGCAAGGCCGGCCTACCCGTCGACGAGTTCCCCGCGACCGTTCAGCGTTTCAACGGCTTCGCCCGCTCAGGTGTCGACACCGACTATCACCGCGGCGAGAGCGCCTACGACAGGTACTACGGCGACCCGACCAACAAGCCGAACCCGAATCTCGGCGAGATCAGCCATCCGCCGTACTTCGCCGCCAAGATGGTCCCGGGCGACCTGGGCACCAAAGGCGGTGTCCGCACCGATGTGCACGGCTGCGCGCTGCGCGACGACGGCACTGTCATCGAAGGCTTGTACGCGGCAGGCAATGTCAGCGCCCCGGTGATGGGACATACCTATCCCGGCCCGGGCGGCACCATCGGCCCCGCGATGACCTTCGGCTACCTGGCCGCACTGCATATCGCCGGGGAGCGATGACATGCCGATCAATCCGGAAGTTGCGCTTGCCGCTGAGCTGGAGCCAATCGAATTCGCCTGGAGCAGCAGCGATGTGCAGCTCTATCACTTAGGACTGGGTGCAGGCGCCGACCCCATGGACCCACATGAGCTGCGCTACCTCATCGACGACACTCCGCAAGTGCTGCCGACCTTCGGCAACGTCGCAGCGACCTTCCACGCCACCAAGCCACCGACCGTGCAGTTTCCCGGCATCGACATCGAGCTGAGCAAGGTCCTGCATGCCAGCGAGCAGGTGAGCGCGCCGGCGCCGCTGCCACCGTCGGGTTCGGCGAAGGCAGTCACCCGGTTCACCGACATCTGGGACAAGGGCAAGGCCGCAGTGATCTGGTCCGAGACCCAGGTGACCGCGCCGGACGGGACGCTGCTGTGGACACAGCGGCGTTCGATCTTCGCCCGCGGCGAAGGCGGGTTCGGCGGCGAGCGTGGGCCTTCAACCTCCACGGCCGCGCCGGACCGGGCGCCGGATCTCGAGCTCGACATACCCGTGCTGCCGCAGCAGGCGTTGCTCTACCGACTCTGCGGCGATCGCAACCCACTGCACTCCGATCCCGAATTCGCCGCTGCGGCAGGGTTTCCGCGACCCATCCTGCATGGCCTCTGCACCTACGGCATGACCTGCAAGGCACTGGTGGACGCGGTCCTCGACGCTGACGCCGCTGCCGTCGGGACCTACGGCGCGCGGTTCACCGGCGTGGCCTACCCGGGCGAGACCCTGAAGGCTGCCGTCTGGAAAGAAGACGGCCGGTTCCTCGGCACCGTCACCGCGCCTGCTCGCGAGAACGCGGTTGTACTGACCGGGGTGAAACTAATCCCGGCCTAGCCGACTTTGCACCCAGCGTCACGCTAGCGTGGCTCAGGCCGTCGAGTGCTGCGCTAGCGTGACGCTCGCCGAGCCAGTGCAGACCGAACGCGCCGGATAACGTCAGCCGACTTATCCCCGGCGACCACTCGAACGACGATCCAGCCAAGACTTTCGACATGCTCCAATCGCCGGATGTCCCAGGTATATTGCCGCCGATCGCTTCGGTGATGGTCGCCGTCGTATTCGACCGCGACCTTCATGTCTTCCCAGCCCATATCGAGATAGGCAATTACGGCGCCGAATTCGCCGCAGATAGGGATTTGTGTCTGTGGTCGAGGCAGGCCCGCCTGAATCAGCAGCAGTCGAAGCCACGTCTCTTTTGGCGACTGGGCTCCTGCGTCCACAAGACCGAGCGTGGCGCGGGCTTGCCGGATACCGCGCCGCCCAGGATAGCGCCCTACCAGTAGATCAACGTCTGGCATTTTCAGGTCGGTAGCACGAGCTAGGGCGTCAATCGCTGCCACCGCTTCGCTTCTCGGATACCAGCATCCGAGATCGAGCGCGGTTCGAGAGGGGGTTGTCGCCGGAACACCTTTGATGACGACAACCTCGTCCTCACCTATGGCATCACCGTGGATCCGTATACCGGGCAGTGGGTTTCGGTTGGCGTGGATAATTTCCAGTGGTGCGGTTAGGTCGACCCATTTCGCACCTTGAAGTGCGGATGCCGACAATCCCGCAACGATGCCGCGGCGCCGCGACCAAAGCCATCCGGCATATGCGCGAAGGCGTGGTGTCATTTCAACGTCCGGACTGACATAAACGTCACGAAACAACCTCGTGTACTGCGTCCGCAGAGCACTCTTGACGAGGATGCCGCTTGCGACGGCCTCGCTCCCGATGAATGGCTCCGCCATGGCGGCAGCCTGCCACCGAGCAGAACTGCCGTCACATCAGTCGAACGCGATCATCCACAGCGTCACTCCAGCGCGACGCTCGAGCTCGACTGCCACGCTCGCGTGACGCTCGACGCGCTGAGCCGACCTAGAGGGTTGTTTTCTCAGAAATTCTTAGGCAGAGTCAAGCGGTCACTCATCTTAGGAGTCGCCGTGGGACTCAATCGGCCGGCTGGCCGTTATCTGATCATTGCCCTGTTCGCCGCCGTTTCGACGACGTTTTTGGCGCTGATGTCGATGATCTCGGCCCCGATCTCCCGGGCGGACGATCCGGACGACGCGTTGACCGCGTTGATGATGGGTGGCTCGGGAATGCCGACGCCCAGCGAGTTCTGGCAAAACGGCATCATCACCGACTACATCGACCCGGCCACCGGCGGCAACTACACCCCGGTGCTCGTCCCCACGCCCGAATCGTTCGCCAGCACCTCGGTTCCGACCGGTCTGGCCGACCTTCAGGCCGCGATGGGTCAGCAGGCAGCCGACCAGCCGTACCTCGTCGAGGGTTATTCGCAGAGTGCGGTGATCGCAATCGATGAAGAACTCCAGCTCATACAGTCCGGGCAGGCCCCGCCGGATGCGACTTTTCTGCTGCTGGGCTCGCTGAACCGGCCCGACGGAGGTATTTTCGAGCGGTTCCCCGGTCTAATCATCCCGGGGACAGCAGGATTCGACTTCAACGGCGCGGAGCCGACCGATGCCGGCATTCCGACCATCGACATTGCGAACCAGTACGACTTCTTCGCCGATTTCCCGCAATATCCCATCAACGGGTTGGCCGACCTGAACGCCCTGTTCGGCATCATCTACGCCCATGCCGCTTACGGGAATGGTCCACTGCCCGAAGAGGTTCCCTCTGTTTGGCCGCCCTCGGAGCCGCTGACCGGGCCTTACGCCAGCGAATACGTTCTCGGGTCAACCGAAATCGTCAAACAGGTCGACGGCGACACCACCTTTTATTTCGTACCGACCACCGAACTGCCCCTGCTCGACCCGCTGCAAAGCCTGGGCGTGCCTGAATCGGTGCTCAACATCTTCCAGCCGGCCCTGCAGGTGATCGTCGAAGCCGGCTACGACAGATCCATCCCATTCGGCGACCCGACACCGGCCGAGCTCATTCCCACCATCGACCCGGTGACGTTCAGCCTGGAACTCGACAACGCCCTCGTCCAAGGCGCCAACAACGCGTTCGACCTCTTCGGCGCCCAACTGCCCGGAGCCACCGAGCTGGAAAGCGCTCTGACGTCGGACGAAGCGTGGTCAGAACAGGCCATCGGGGTGCCTTACGACCAAGTCGTGACCGAACTCAACAACTCCTTCGACCCCTTCACGCTCTTCACCGATATCGAGGGGCCGATAGGTCAGGACATCGAAAACCTGTTGGAGCAGACCGATATTCAGCAGGCGGTTATCGACCCCATCCTCGGGCTGTTCGGACCCCTCGCCGGGATCTTCACCACGTGACTCCCGTTCGGAGTGCCTAGCCCAGGATCACGCCGGAGGTCGGGACGCCGGTGCCGGCGGTGACGAGCACATGCTCGACATCGGGCACCGGGTTCACCGAGGTACCCCGCAGTTGGCGGACTCCCTCCGCGATGCCGTTCATGCCGTGAATGTAGGCCTCGCCGAGCTGCCCACCGTGGGTGTTGATCGGCAGCCGCCCACCGATTTCGATGGCACCGTCGGCGATGAATTCTTTGGCTTCTCCCCAGCCGCAGAATCCCAACTCTTCCAACTGGATAAGCGTGAACGGTGTGAAGTGGTCATAGAGAATCGCGGTCTGGATATCCGTCGGCCGCAGGCCCGATTGCGCCCACAGTTGCCTGCCCACCAAGCCCATCTCCGGCAAACCGTCGAGCTCGGGCCGGTAATAGCTGACCATCGAGTACTGGTCCGGGCTCGAACCCTGGGCCGCCGCCTCGATGACCGCCGGCCGGTTTTTCAGATCCTTCGCCCGCTCCGCCGACGTGACGACGAGCGCCACCGCGCCGTCGGTCTCCTGGCAGCAGTCCAGCAGCCGCAACGGCTCGGCGATCCACCGTGAATTCTGGTGATCCTCAATCGTTATCGGCTTCTCGTAGAAATACGCCTTCGGATTGTTGGCGGCGTGTTTGCGATCGGCCACCGAGATGGCGCCGAAGTCCCGGCTGGTCGCCCCGGACAAATGCATGTAGCGCTTGGCGATCATGGCTACCTGCGCGGCCGGAGTAGACAGACCGTGCGGATACGAGAATGAGTTGTCCACGCCGGTCGAGTCGGCGTTCTCCACCAACCGAGTCTGGACCTGGCCGAACCGCATACCCGAGCGTTCGTTGAAAGCCCGATATGCCACAACGCAATCCGCGACACCGGTCGCTACCGCGATGGCCGCCTGCTGGATGGTGGCACAGGCCGCGCCACCGCCATGATGGATCTTGGAGAAGAACTTCAGCTCCCCGATGCCGGTGGCACGTGCGATGGCCACCTCGGTATTGGAGTCCATCGTGAAGGTGACCATGCCGTCCACGTCACCCGGTGTGAGACCGGCATCGTCGAGCGCGTCCAGGACGGCCTCGGACGCGAGTCGAAGCTCGCTGCGGCCGGAGTTCTTGGAGAAGTCCGTCGCACCGATGCCGACGATCGCCGCCTTGCCGGACAGTTCTCCGGCCATCAGCGTCCCCCGATGGTCAACGTCGCGTTCGCGATCACGTGATCGCCAAGGCTGTTGCTGCCAACGATTTTCAACGTGATCAACCCGTCTTCGACCGCGGTCACCTCGCCTTTGAAGGTCACCGTGTCATAGGCGTACCACGGCACGCCCAGCCGTAGCCCGATCGACTTGATGATCGCCGACGGGCCGGCCCAGTCGGTGATGTAACGCTGGACCAGGCCGGTGTCGCTGAGGATGTTCACGAAGATGTCCTTGGACCCCTTGGCCTGCGCCTTGTCCCGGTCGTGGTGGACGTCTTGGTAGTCGCGGGTGGCGATCGCCGTGGAGATGATGAACGTGGGGTCGCCGTACAACGACAGCTCCGGCAGCTTGGTGCCGACCTCCACCGTCGGGGCGCTCATGCGTCCGGCTCCCACGCGTACAGCGTCCAGGCCGGGCCGATGTCATTGGCAGGGAAGTCGATATACGTTGCGCGAACCGGCATTCCAATCTCCACGGTCGCGGGGTCGACGTTGCGCAGCTCACCGAGCATCCGCACCCCCTCTTCCAGCTCCACGAGCGCGATGACGAACGGCAGTGTGCGGCCGGGCACTTTCGGCGCGTGATGCACCACGAAGCTGAATACCGTGCCTTTACCGCTGGCAACCAGATAATCGGAAGGCACTACTTCCTTTTTTGCGTCCTGCCACAGCGCCGGCACCGGGGGGTGCTGCAGGCTGCCGTCGGGCCGCTTTTGGAGCCGCAGCTCGTGCGCCTTGACACCATCCCAGAAGAACTTGGTGTCCTTCGATTCCGACGGGCGCATCATGGCGTCAGCGTCCAGGTCCTCGGGCACCAAGCTCGTCGTGTCCTGCGACTCGCGCGGCTTGAATTTGAGAATGCGCCAGTTCATTTCGGCGACATCCTCATCGCCGACCCGCCAGACGATGTGCTGGTTGATGAACCAGCCCTCACCGAGACCGGTCTGCTTGGGCCCGATGACGTCGCCCATCTCCGACGCGATGCTGACTTGCTCGCCGGGTTGCAGGTACCGGTGATAGGTCTGCTCGCAGTTCGTCGCGACCACACCGATGTAGCCGTTGTCGTCGAACAACTTCATGATCGGACCCATGGGGTCGTCGGTCGGGCGTTCCCCATCCAGTCCGAACATCGTCCAGACCTGAATCATGGCCGGCGGAGCGACAATCCCCGGGTGACCGACGGCGCGCGCTGCGCCCTCATCCACATAGATGGGGTTGCTGTCCCCGATGGCTTCGACCCAGCTGTTGATCATCGGCTGATTCACCGGATCCCGGCCCGCACGCGGCTTGGCGCCGCCGGCGGCCTTGATCTCGTCGAGCGCTTCGTGGATGTCTGTCATCGAGGCACCCTCGGCACTTTGAGGCCGGACGCCGCGATCATCTCACGCATCACTTCGTTCACGCCTCCGCCGAAGGTAATCACCAGATTGCGCTTGGTCTGCGAGTCCAACCAGTCCAGCAGCTCGGCGGTTTCAGCCTCGGCGGGGTTGCCGTACTTGCCGACGATCTCCTCGGCCAGTCGTCCGATGTACTGAATGGTCTCGGTGCCAAAGACTTTCGTCGACGCAGCGTCAGCCACGTTGATGTCCTCGCCTGCGGCGGCCACCTGCCAGTTCAGCAACTCGTTGATCCGCCACATCGAATAGATCTCACCGAGCGCCCGCTTGACGTCGTCGTGGTCGATGGGCGTGACGCCGTCAGCACCGGGCTTGGACGCCCAGGCGTGCACCCGGTCGTAGATACCGGCGGTCCGGCCGGCCGGACCGAGCATCACGCGCTCGTTGTTCAGCTGCGTGGTGATCAGCCGCCACCCGCCGTTCTCTTCGCCGACCAGCATGTCGACGGGTACGCGGACGTCGTTGTAGTACGTGGCATTGGTGTGGTGGGCGCCGTCGGACAAGATGATCGGCGTCCAGGAATACCCAGGATCCTTGGTGTCGACGATCAGAATCGAAATGCCTTTGTGCTTCACAGCTTCCGGGTCGGTGCGGCAGGCCAGCCAGACGTAGTCGGCATCGTGCCCGCCGGTGGTCCACATCTTTTGGCCGTTGACGATGTATTCGTCGCCATGGCGCACGGCGGTGGTACGCAACGACGCCAGGTCGGTTCCGGCCTCGGGTTCGCTATAGCCGATCGCGAAGTGGAGCTCACCGGCCAGGATCGCGGGCAGGAACTTCTTCTTCTGCAGCTCGCTGCCGAACTGCTGCAGCACCGGACCGACCGTCTGCAGCGTCACCGCCGGCAGTGGCACATCGGCCCGATGCGCCTCATTGACGAAGATCGATTGTTCGATCGGACCGAAGCCCAAGCCGCCGAACTCTTTTGGCCATCCCACGCCGAGCTTGCCATCTTGGCCCATCCGCTTGATCACCGCGCGGTAAGCCTCGTTATGCCGGTCCTTCTCCATCGCCTTCATCTCGTCGGACGAGATGAGGTTGGAAAAGTATTGCCGCAGTTCGGCTTGCAGCTGACGCTGCTCCGGAGTCAGGTCAATGAACATTGCGCTCCCACCAGGTCGAGACGATGCGACGGCCCGCCCAATAGCCGGGTCAAATCCTTGATCGTGGAGTAGTACCGGTGCATCGGGTAGGTGATGTCCATCCCCATGCCGCCATGCAGGTGGTGGCAGATTTGCATCACCCGCGGCGCCTGCGACGTAATCCAGTACCCGAGCACGTCGAGGTCGTTATCGGCGTCGCGTCCTTCGGCCAGCCGCCAGATCACCGATGTCGACGCCAGATCAATCGTCCGCGAAGCGATGTAGACCTCGGCGAGCTGCGCGGCGACGGTCTGAAAGGTCGACAGCGGCCTGCCGAACTGGTGCCTGTTCGCCACGTAGTCGGCGGTCAACCGCAACGCGCCGGCGACCAGGCCGGCGGTATAGGCGCCGATCGCCGCCAACGCCAACTGGTTCACCCGCTGCGCCGTCGCCCCGGTCAGCACGTCCTCCTCGGCCACCGCGACATCGGTGAACGTGACCACGTACTCGTCGGATCCGCTGGATGTCGGGGTTTTCGCAAGTTGCACACCGTCGGCCTTGGGTGACACGACGACCACAGCGCTGTCCGTCGTGACGATCATCCTCTCCGCGTTGTCGGCATAGCCGACACCGATTTTGGTTCCGGAAAGCCGACTGTGCACAAAGGCCGTCGCAGGCCGCTCCGGTAAGGCCGAGCCGGGCTCATTGAGCGCCGCGCTGAGCAGCGATCCCTTGGCCAGGCCGCCGAAATAGCGGTCCTGCTGCTCATCGGAGGCCAAGTCCAGCAGCGGTAACGCACCGAGCCCGAGGGTGGCCAGCGCCGGACCGATCAAGCCGTGTCGACCGATCTCGGTGAGCGCTGTCGCGATCTCGGGCAGGCCTACGCCGTCACCGCCCAACCGTTCGGGCACCGGCAGCGCCGTCACACCACCGGTGACGAGCGCCTCCCACGAGTTGTCCCGGTCCAGCACCGACGTGACGACATCGGCGACAGCTTGCTGCGCCGGGTCCGGGGTGAAATCCATTAGCGCGCCACCGTGCGGTTGCCGGCGTAGTCGACCTGCCAGTGCTTGATGCCATTGAGCCAACCCGACCGCAACCGCTCGGGTTTCGAGATCGGTTTGAGGTCGGGCATATGGTCGGCGACCGCGTTGAAAATCAAATTGATCGTCATCCGCGCCAGGTTGGCGCCGATGCAATAGTGCGCGCCGGTGCCGCCGAATCCGACGTGGGGATTCGGGTCGCGCAGGATGTTGAACGAATAGGGGTCATCGAAGACCTCTTCGTCGAAGTTGGCCGAGCGGTAGGACATCACCAGCCGCTGACCCTTCTTGATCTGGACGCCGCCCAGCTCGGTGTCCTCGTTGGCGGTGCGCTGGAATGCCGTGACCGGAGTCGCCCAGCGGACGATCTCGTCGGCCGCTGTCGACGGACGTTCCTTCTTGTAGAGCTCCCACTGATCCGGGTTGTTCGCGAAGGCGATCATTCCGTGGGTGATCGAGTTGCGGGTCGTCTCGTTACCCGCCACCGCCAGCATGATGACGAAGAAGCCGAACTCGTCGTCGGAGAGCTTCTCCCCGTCGATGTCGGCCTCGATCAAGGTCGTGACGATGTCGTCGGTCGGGTTTTTGCCCCGCTCGTCGGCCATCGCCATCGCGTACATGATCAGTTCCATCGACGACTGCGCCGGATCGACGTCGGCGTATTCGGGATCCTCACCGCCGGTCATCTCGTTGGACCAGCGGAACAGCTTGTCGCGGTCCTGCTGCGGCACTCCGAGCAAACCGGCGATGGCCTGCAGCGGCAGCTCGCACGAGACCTGCTCGACGAAGTCGCCCGAACCTGCGGCGGCGGCGTTCTTGGCGATGTTCTGGGCACGCTGGGCGAGCTCCTGCTCCAGCCGCCCGATGGCGCGCGGGGTGAAGCCGCGGGAGATGATCTTGCGCAGCCGGGTGTGATGTGGGGCGTCCATGTTGAGCATGACGTTGCGCTGCAGTTCCACGGACTCCCGCGTCATCTCCTTGGGCCAGGTCGGGATGGCGCCGTTCTGCCAGCTGGAGAAGACGTCGCTGCGGCGCGACACCTCCTTGACGTCGGCGTGCTTGGCAAGGAGCCAGTAGCCGTTGTCCTCAAAGCCTCCGCAGCCATCGGGCACGTCGACCCAGTGGATCGGTTCGGACGTGCGGAGGTGGGCGAGTTCCGCGACGGGGAGTCCGACCAGGTTGACGTCGGGATCGAGGAAGTCGAAGTCGGCCGAGATAATTGGGGGTGCCATTAGGGTGCTCTCCTGAATTGCAACGTGTTCTAGTGCCAGTAAAACATGCCTCCACCGCAGACAAAAGGCGGTCCGGCATCCTCGCTTGTCAGAGTAATGAAACGTGTTCTAGCCTGACCGCATGGGTAACCCGGTAATCGTTGAAGCCACCCGCAGCCCCATCGGCAAACGCAAGGGATGGCTGTCAGGACTACACGCCACCGAGCTGCTGGGCGCGGTGCAGAAGGCCGTCGTGGACAAGGCCGGTATCGACGCCGGCGATGTCGAACAGGTCATCGGTGGCTGCGTGACCCAGTACGGCGAGCAGTCCAACAACATCACCCGGATGAGCTGGCTCGTCGCCGGGCTGCCGGAGCAGGTTGGCGCCATGACCGTGGATTGCCAGTGCGGCAGCAGCCAGCAGGCCAACGGCCTCGTCGCCGGCCTGATCGCGGCGGGTGCTATCGACATCGGCATCGCGTGCGGGATCGAGGCGATGAGCCGGGTCGGCCTCGGCGCCAATGCGGGTCCCGACCGCAGCATCCTGCGGCCCGCGTCGTGGGACATCGATCTGCCCGATCAGTTCACCGCCGCCGAGCGGATCGCCAAGCGACGGGGCATCACCCGCGAGGACATCGACGCGTTCGGCTTGGCCTCGCAGCAACACGCCAAGCGCGCCTGGGATGAAGGCCGCTTCGACCGGGAGATCTCACCGATCGAGGCACCGATCCTTGATGAACATAAGCAACCTACCCGCGAGCGGCACATGGTCAGCCGCGACCAGGGCCTGCGCGAAACCACGCTGGAAGGGTTGAGCCAGCTCAAGCCGGTGCTGGAAGGCGGGATCCACACCGCGGGTACGTCATCGCAGATCTCCGACGGTGCGGCGGCGGTCTTGTGGATGGACGAGGACAAGGCCAAAGCGTTGGGACTGAAGCCGCGCGCCCGGATCGTCAGCCAGGCGCTGGTCGGTGCGGAGCCCTACTACCATCTGGACGGCCCGGTGCAGTCCACGGCGAAGGTGCTGGAGAAGGCCGGGATGAAGATCGGCGACATCGACATCGTCGAGATCAATGAGGCTTTCGCATCGGTGGTGCTGTCCTGGGCGCGGGTCCATGAGCCCGACATGGCCAAGGTGAACGTCAACGGCGGCGCGATCGCGCTGGGCCACCCGGTGGGCAGCACCGGCAGCCGTCTGATCACCACCGCGCTGCACGAGCTGGAGCGCACCGACCAGAGCACGGCGCTGATCACCATGTGCGCCGGTGGTGCGCTCTCGACCGGCACCATCATCGAGCGCATCTAGGTGGCGGTCTCCGACGCGGACCGTATCGCCGCGGCGCAGTCCTACATCGACGCGCTGGCGAACCATCATGGTGACGCGGTCCCGTTCGCACCGGACTGCGTGCGGATCGAGCAGGGCATCAAGACTGGCTTCTCTGGAAATCATTTGCGGCGCAGCCTGAATCGCGGACCGCAGTTCCGGATCATCGCGGCGACCACGCCGCCGGAGTTCACTGTCGATGGCGACTGGGTGCGAGCGCAGTTCGACGTCATCACCAAACCGTCGCTCGCCGGGCGGCGGGTGTGTGCGCACATCGACGAGACATTTCTCATCCCGGATGGCACGATCCGCCACATCCGGGCTCAGCTCCGCCCGTTCATTCAGCGAACTTAGGATCAGTGTCATGGCTCAGAAATCACGACCGCGATTTCTGAATTCGCCGTTCACCGACGTCCTCCTCAAATGGATGTCCCGAATCAACACCTTCTTCTATCGTCGCGGCGGCGGAGAAGGACTGGGCAGCACCTTCCAGAAGATTCCGGTTGCCCTATTGACCACGACGGGCCGTAAGTCCGGACAGCCGCGGGTGTCCCCGTTGTATTTTCTGCGCGACGGTGATCGGGTGATCGTCGCCGCGTCGAAGGGCGGCGGCGAGAAGAACCCGATGTGGTACCTCAACCTCAAGGCCAATCCCAAGGTTTCGGTCCAGATCAAGAAAGAAGTGCTCGACCTGACCGCTCGCGACGCCACCGACGAGGAGCGCGCCAACTACGGGCCGCAACTGGTCAAGATGTATCCCTCGTACGACGACTACCAATCCTGGACCGACCCGACCATCCCGATCGTCATCTGCGACCCACCGCGCTGTGACGTGACCCAGCGGCGATGGATTCGTAATTCGCGGTTCCTCGCTGTATTGCTCAAATACTTTGCCCGCGGGCATATCTGGGTGTACCGCCGTACCAACGGCCGCCTTGGCGCCAGGCTGCTCTGGTTTCCGGCTGCCTTGCTGACCACGACCGGACGCAAATCGGGTGAGCCGCGGACGACACCGACGCTGTACTTGCGCGACGGCGACCGGGTGATCCTGCCGGCATCCTTCGGCGGCCGCGCCGGAAACCCGACCTGGTATCTCAACCTCAAAGCCAACCCCACGGTCGAGGTGCAGATCCGCGCCGAGCGGCTGCAGCTGTCCGCCCGCGCCGCTTCGGACGCGGAGCGCAATCGCTATTGGCCGCCGCTGATCAAGATGTATCCGCCGTATCGCGGATACCGTGAGGCGACCGACCGGGTCATCCCGCTGGTGGTGTGCGAGCCCGCTTAGATCTGCCTGCGCATTCCCGCAAACGTGGAGGTCCGCTGCGGTAAATTGCCCTTGCGCTGCCACGCACTGCCGCGAACGGGGGAAGTGATGCGCAATCGGCTCCGCTACGTTGCCGTCGGGCTGCTGTCGGCGGCCCTGATGTCCGTCGGATCGGCGCTGGCCTGGGCCGACGAGTCGATCATCCTGGACTTCGTCCGGCACGGTCAATCGGTAGACAACGCGGCGGGCATCATCGACACGAACCCGCCCGGAACTGAACTCGACGCGACTGGCCTTAGCGAGGCGAACACCGTCGCGCAGGCAATCCAGAACGAGTACGGGAACAGCGTCGCCGGGATCTTCGCGTCGGAAGAAGTCAGGACGCAGGAGACCGCAGCGCAATTGGTCGATGCGCTCAACAGCTCCAACTTGACTGCCCAGATCTTGCCCGGGCTCAACGAGATCCCCGCAGGTACGTTCGAGGGCGATCCGACGAACAGCCTCGAGGGCATCCTGTACTTTCTGGGCCCGCTGTCGTGGGCGTTCGGCTTGGACCTGATGCCGGACTTGGGCGACCCCAGCATCAACGGAGTCACGTTCGACGAAGGCTTCAGCAATGCCGTCCAAACCATCTACGACGGGACCGTCGGAAGCGCTGTCAGCAGCCCGACCGATATCGCTTACTCGAGCGAAGGGGCGATCGCCGTCTGGACACTGATGAACGTCAACAACCCCGATTTCTCAGTGCTCCTGCAGGAGATCGCCAAGACGGGCGGTTTCCTTTCCAACACAGGCCAAGTCGTAATCCAAGGCGAGCCCGGGGATTGGACGCTGGTCAGCTACGACGGGACAGCCGTGCCGCAGGATCCGGGCTTGGGCACGGAACTGTTCGTCGACTTCCGCAACCTGACCGAGGCACCGCAATTCGCCGGCTACGACATCTATGAGGCTCTGCTCACCGGCAATTCGGCGACGATTGGCAGCGCGATTCAGACTGGCGTCGGCCAAGTCGACTCGGCGCTCGCCCAATTCCCGGTCGCGGTGTTCGATGACATCGTCAGCGCTTTGACCGGCAGCACCGCGGCGTTGTGACCTCACTCCGGTACACAACGATTGGGCTGCTGTCGGCCGCCTTGGTGTCCATCGGGGCGGCGACGGCCCGGGCCGACGACGGGTCTATCGTCCTGGACTTCGTGCGGCACGGAGAATCCGGCGACATGACCGCGATCAACACCTTGGTGCCCGGACCGGAACTCACCGACACCGGCGAGCAACAGGCCCAGGCCCTCGTTAATGTGCTGTCGGGCAACGGCATCGACGACATCTACGCATCGACGATGATCAGGTCACAGGAAACCGCGACGCCGTTGGCCGACGCG
>Ga0224555_1003611_pt1 | contig 15499 bp, 9 predicted proteins | sample 714S23034metaG_FD_180687 | JGI IMG/M metagenome (GOLD analysis project Ga0224555, IMG submission 180687) | Peat soil microbial communities from Stordalen Mire, Sweden - 717 S2 30-34 | ecosystem: Environmental > Terrestrial > Soil > Wetlands > Peat | place: Sweden: Norrbotten County, Stordalen...
CCTATGACTTCTACGCCGCCTTCAGGGGAACGGAAGAATTCGTGATCCGCGACGGCAATGAAGACATCGGCAACCTCCCAGCCAATCGCATTCCGCCAGTGGGGGAACACATCATCTTGGCCGGTCGTCGTTGGAAAATCGAGGAGATTGACGCGGCCGCAAAGACGGTGTTTGTCTCCTCGGCCCGAGGCGGCAAGGCCCCGGAGTTTCTCGGCGCCGGAGGAGAACTCCACACTCGGGTTCTACAGGAAATGCGGGCAGTGCTGTGCGAAAACGGCGAACCGCCTTGGTTGAACGAAAATGCTAAACTGCTCCTGCGCGCGGCCAGAAACACTGGGCTGAAATGCGGGGTTGTCCAACAGGATGTCTTGTTTATGCCCCACCGCGCACAATGGTTTCCTTGGGTGGGTAGTCGGGGTTTTCTCACGCTCAAAGTTTATGCAAACGCGATGTCCGTTGCCCATGAACATGATAAACTCTCGATCACTTACCATGTGGATTCGCCAGAAGCATTCTTCAATCACCTGAAGGAAATAGCCAATTCGTCTGCTCAAGACAGTGAACTCGCACGATTCATCCCGGTGAAGGCAATCCAGAAATATGACGATCTGTTGCCAGACCATTTATTGGACCTGGCGAACGGCCACGACTACCTCGATTTGAACGAAGCAAAAGGTGTTGCCAGACAAGCCCTCCTTGCCCGCCCATAGGCCGTAGGGCCGATTGATGCTGTTATGTTCGGAGGAGGGGTTGCCCCAGGCGGCACTGCCTCCACTGGATCCTCCGCATCATTCGTGGCAACTCTCTCTATTTCAATGTTCTCGGTCCACATATGGACTGCCCGGAAATCGTTGACTGCGTCCTCTTCGCGCCGGAATCGGGTGTCTGTAGGAAAGACTGGCGCAAATCTTAATCCTGAACTCAGCATCCGACTTCGACATGTCACGTCCTCGCGCATTCACACTTATCTCGTGAAGAGTTTTCGACCCGCTGTTTTCCGGGGCGCTGGTGACGCCGCCAGACGGTCTGGAGGCGATTTTCCGGCCTATGGGGAAATGTCCTTCCACTCAGAAAAATGGGGTCTTTGGGGGTGAAAACCACAAGGAGGGTTATATCGTCTCAATTATTGTCATCGTCGGGCTGCCAGATGCGGCGGTGATGGAATCGCGCGACCCCGCCAGCACGACGCTGGCCAATTCCGGGTTCAAAATTCCATGGGCAGCACCACGATCAACCTCGCGCTGGCGGATGTCAAGAAGGAGAGGCCGAGTTTTGATCTGCCCATCGCCATCGGCATGCTCGCGGGCAATGACCAACTGATGTCTGATCAACCGGACAATTCCGTCGTGGTCGGCAAATTGGCGTTGACCGGCTCGGCCAGCATCCTCAAAGCCAAGTTGTCGATCGCCCAATTGCCCAGAACGATGGAAGTTTCGCCCCAGCTGACAATATTCAGTGTTGTGTCCGTCATCGTCCGCCCTTACTCTTTGTCAGATAGGATTTATGATCTCGAACGAACGTCCCTCACCCTTTGGACACCGTCCGTATAGCGACGGGCCGCCCAAACCACGGGTTGAAGAGGACACCTTAAAAACCGAAACTATTCAGGTCGAACGAAAGACCTTCATCTTTACATTGAAAGAGAATCCGCGCGGCCGCTTCCTGCGCATCTCCGAGGTTGTGAACGGCCGTCGTGACAATGTGATCATCCCTGCCACCGGATTGAAAGATTTCCTCAAGATCGCGGAAGAGATGGTGAAGGCAGCCGCTGAACTCCCCGGCAAGGACCAATAAATCAGTGATTCGTTCTGCTGTCGGATCGGGGGGAATTTGTCTTCATCCAAAATAATGATTTTGTAGAATTCGTAGAATCATCTCGAAACGGAAATAGCGCACGGCTGGCGTATGAGGATTGGAACTGCCGTGGCCGGCTACCGGTTGACAAGCCAGGAGTGATTTCCACTGCCCAATTCTGACAGAGCGGGACGATCTCCGTAATATGAGGGGTCGGCAAATTGGCCTTCCAAATCAAGTTCCATGAAGCGCGGCATGCCACCGCCTCCGGAGCAAAGTCAACGTGCGCGAACGGCGGATCGAGGCCGACCGTTGCTTCAGGAAACGACCAAGACCTTGAAGTGGATTGCCCCACGATTAAACGATTGTAAACAATGGCGATTCGGCTTGCGCCCATTGTCTCTCTGTTTATGCTCGACTCCATGAAGCGCAGTGTGGCGGCACAGCCCCCAATACATTGGAAGCGCTCCGGTCAGTTATCATCGAAGCGGGACCTTCTGAATCAGGGTCGGACGGAGCCCTTCTTTAACGTGCTGTTAAAGAGATGGGGATGCTGCACTGGGCATATTATCGCCGCAGGTATTACAAATAATTTTCAAATTAATTATGGGTTTTCGTTTCAGCCGTCATGTTAGTATCCTGCCAGGGCTGAAGTTGAACTTGAGCGGCAGCGGCGTCTCCCTTTCTGCTGGCGTTCGCGGAGCCCACATCAACCTCGGCCCACGCGGTGTTTATGGTTCCGCCGGCATCCCGGGGACGGGCCTGTCCTACCGGCAGCGTTTGGACAGTTCCTCCCGGAGTTACGATCGTCCGGCGGTGGAACGTCGCCTTTCCACCCGCCAGTGGGAGGCCTTGCAACGGCGTCAGGAGCAGGAAGAGAAGGCGAAGGAGGCGCAGCAAGCGATTGATGACCAGTGGGAGCAGTACCAGCGGATGCTCCACTTCTGGAAGCCACTCCCTGAAATTCCCAGCCTGGAAAACTTCCTCCAAGCCCAAACCCTGCGGGCGTTTGAATCCACGCAGCAATCTCCGCCGGAGCCGGTCTGGCCGGAGGAGGAGACCAAATGCCTCAACGAGCTGACTGAGTCCGTGAAATCCCAAGCCTCGTATCGGTTGCTGCCGGCGTTGTTCGCCCAGAAACACGCGAAGACGCTGTTCCCGGCCGTGTGGCAGGAACGGCAACCTGAAATCCAGCAACGCTATCAGGAGTCGCTGGCCGACTTCGAGCAGCAGTTTAAGACGGCACAGGCGGAATGGGAGGCCCGGGAGACGGAGCGCATTGCCTGGCTACAGCGGTTGACGGCCGGCGATCTTGAGGAGATTAAACACACGCTCACGGAGATCTTCACCGGCCTGCACCTTCCATTCCAGGACGCAACCCAGTGCGGTTTGTTCTTCGACACGGCGGATCTGATTTCGCTGAATCTGGACTTGCCCGAGATGGAGCAGGTCATTCTGTTCACGCGGAAAAAGCTGCTCAAAAACGGTGAGATCCGGGAGGTGGCGCGTGACAAGGTGGAACGCAACCGCGATTACTTTGAACTGGTGACCGCGGAATGCGCCTTCATCGCGGCGGAGGTTTTTTCCTACCTGCCGTTGTGCCAGACCATCCGGCTGGCGGCTTACACCCAGCGCGCCAAGGCGCGGGAAACCGACCCCATCGACACCTACATCCTGGACCTGAAATTCACGCGGGAGGAGTTGAAGTCGTTCAACCCGGAGACCACCTCGATTCACCCGTTCCTGGTTCAGTCCGGGGCCCGGTTCCAGATGGCGGCGGATTATCAACTGGAGCGGATCGAGCCGCCGTCCTGGCTGAACCACGAAGACATCCAGAACGCCCAGTCGAGTAAATGTTGATGGGTCATTCCCGATACATCGCCCCCTCGATGTCTGGGCGTCACTGTCATTTTGGGAAGCCCCTTCGCCGTGAAGCTGAATGAGTCGCGCTGGGATGCCGTTCGGGGCCTTAGAAACTCGACTTCGCATCCGAGCCGACAGATGATATTGGACCCAGCACAGGCAAAGGGGATTTTGGAGACTGCTGTGGAATTACTGAACGACCTGTTTTCCTAGCCAATAAGAGCCGTGCCGACCATCACGAGACTGACGCATAATGTCAACCAACTACTTGCGCGAAAAACCGTCGTCGTCTCACCGCCGCGCGTGTCGGAGGTCTGCCGACAGGCCAGATTCACTTGGGAAATGGACGGGCAGGCGAACTATCAACGTCCCGCATAAGCCTCTGAATGCATCAGATGATTCCGCCAATTCTCGGCGTATTTTGCCGCGAGCGGAGCATCCTGAATCACCAAAAGGTTTTCCGCATTCTTTTCCTCCGCCGCCTTGGTAAAATTGAATGAACCGGTCAGGATTTCATACCCGTCAATCACCATGATTTTATTGTGCGCAATTGCATGCTTCGCGTCGATATACGTCGGGATTCCGGCATGGGCCACAAAATCGGCCGATGAGTATTTCTCGGTGCGCTGGCTTTTGTCCAAAATGACTTGGACCTTCACGCCGCGCTTGTGAGCGTCAACGAGAGCCCTCGCGATCGGCGCACTGGTGAAAGAATATGCCTGCACCAAGACGCTGTTCGTCGCGTGATCCAGCGCCTTCACCACTGCTTCAGTGCAACCGCCTTGGGGCGAAAAAAAGACCTCGATGTTGGGTTGTGCGCCGGCCCAGGATTGAGAACCGCCGGTTACCAGCACACACGCCAAAAGTACTGAGAGGATTACGCGTTTCATGTTTCTGAGACTACGACAGTCCGGCTTGCGATTCAAATCCCCCCGATTTCCTCCCAAAACTTCTCCAAGTCCGGGTCCTCCAAAGCCATCAGCTTTAATTTCTTCGCATCACCCAAATCGAAAGCAGATTCCAGCCATTTCCACGCCTCCCCTCGGTTGCCAAGCTGGCATTCGTAACAGGCCAGATTGTACGCAATGATTGCTTCGTTTGGGAAAAGTTGTTGCGCCTCGACAAGCACTTTCTTCGCGGCCGCAACTCCGCCGCCGGATTTGCGGCGCATCGCATAGGAAAGCGCAATCCATACACCCGGCTCATCCGGATTTATTTTTCTGATCGCGGTTGCAAGTTCGGCTGCCAAATCCCACTTTCCAGCTTTGGCGTAAACCTCGTGCCTGACCAGCAGGACAGACGGATGAGCACGCAATTCAGGGGCAATGTTCTCAAGCTCCTCGTTTGCCTCCTGCCAGTTGCCCAAGCCAAGCCAACCGATGGCGGCAGAGAGGTGGTGGCTGTTGGGCGGTTTTAGCGATTTCATCTGCGGGTTTTCGTCATGGCTCGTCTTTCTGTCATCAGGATATATCACATAGTGCCAACATGGAAAAGACGATAACGCATTCCTTCTGAATTGCGAAGCGGTCCGACGCCATCACCAGCCACATTCTGGCAGCTAACCGGGCGAATTCTCTCTGAACATCCGCCACCGGGATTTCCCACTCTGACACCTGGATCGTTCGCGCCTGGTTTGTTCCACGTCCTGTTCGGCGGTCCGGCAAACCATGGCCAGAACCCGAATGTCATGGACAGCCCAAGCCGCTTTCGCTGTGCGCGAAAGACGGGCGACACACACGTCGGTCCCGTCAAAAAGACCAATGCCATTCCCCTTCAAATTGTGAGCCATCTGCTTCATCCATGGCCCAGTGGGTTCCGGGATGATGCCGGCCATATGTGCAGCGTTCCGATTTCTGCCAAACACCATTCCGATTCGTATCGGATAGCGTTCTGGGCTGATGTCGGACAGTTTTGGGGGGCATTGGAATGGTGTCTGAGATGGCCCGGAACCGCGTCCGACAGAGGCCGGAATCCAGGGTCGGCCACGGATGTGAAGCGAATCAGTGACAAAGGGTTTGGAGGTCGAAAAACTTTGCTTCTTCCAGCCCCCGATAACGCTCAGGGTGACACGTCAGAATCACGATTTGAAGGCGGTCAGCACATTCCTCCAAGAGGGTGAGCACACGGGCGAGACGGCCCGTGTCGGTGGCATTGAGCACATCGTCGAGCACGACAAGCTGGCGTTCCTCCTTAGCCAGCACCAGGCCGAGCGCGAGGCGAATAATGAGGAATAGTTGTTCCTGTTCTCCTCCGGAAAGGTTGGTCAATTCCACCGGTCCTGCGGCGATTTCCGGCCGGACACCCGCAGGAACAAAGTTTTCAGTCAGACAAATGGTCCCCAAACGGGGACCGGCGATACGACTAAGCATGTGGGTGGCCGTGCGCTCGACTGGTGCCGCCACCGCGGCGACAACAGCCGCCTTGCAGGCGGCGACGGTATCGTAAAGCAGCCTGGTCGCATCCATGCGGAGTTTCTCCCGGCAGATGCGCATATTGAGGTCCGCTAGTTTCTCCTCGCAAGCGACCAATTTTGAGTAGGCCCCTTCGCCAGCTAGATTTTGCAATCGGCCTTCGGCTTGGTTTTCCTCGTCGCGAGCCTTGGCTTCTGTTTCCTCCAGCGCGGCGAGCTGGCGTTCGAGCTTTTGTAAAGTCTTCTGCGGGTCGCCGGGAATCTCGTTGAGCTTGGTTTCGCAATCTTTGGCTTTCACCTTAGCGGCTTCCCACGCCATGAGGGTCTCTTGACGGTCGTGTGCCCATGTTTGATCGGATCGGCCATCTTTGGTTAGGTCGCTGAGCCGAACCTTCGCAGCATCAAGGTTTAGGCGGGCGTTCTTTAGCTCGGAGTCGGCTTGGCCCTGACGTTTCTGCTCGGCTTGGGCAAAAGACTGCGCCTTGTCGAAAGCATCCTCGGTCGTTTCAATCGCAGTTTCGATGGCTTTGCGCTGCTTCTCCAAGGAGGAGCGCAGGTCACTTATAATTGGAGGTTGGTTTTTCCAAGCTGGGAATCGTCCCAGCCGTTCCTGGATGCGGGCATTGAGCTCAGCCAGTTGCGGGTTCAGATCGTCCGCACTCTCGTCATCGAGGAGGTCGGCAATCTTGTTCTCCAACTGTTCGATCCTCAGGTCAAACTCGTTGGCCTGGTCGCGCACAACTTGGAGACGATCCGGGTCTTGTGTGCCATAGGGTTGGGTGAGTTTTGCAAGCTTCTTTTCGGCCTCCTGTAAGGCCTCTTGATGAGTTTCGGCGTCGCCTTCGGGCCTGGACGCGTGAATTGTTCCGAATCCTTTGATTTCGATCCTGACATCAGGAGAACCCGAAAACGTGGCTTTTTCTCCGGGCATGACGGTCTGGGATTCATCGGGCGACTTACGGTTGATGGTGGTCTTTTTCTTCAGTTGAACCGTGAGATGGATGAGCGATGCCCGCAGGGCAGCTTTGGCCACTTCGGTTGCCGCCAAACATTTCCGCACCGCATGAATGGTCTTGTCATCCGGCGCCACCAGCGCTGCCCGTTGCTCTCTGCCCTTTTTCAGGTCGGCTTCGAACTGCTTCAGTTTCTCGACTCTGGCCGCAAGTGACTGATGAGCTTTGCTATCTTCCACGAATGCGCAGGCATCCTCGACCTCAGCCGTGCGCGCGTCTAAGGGTGAACGTTGACGACGAACCTCGTCTCGCTTGCCACGAGCCGCGTCCACTGCGTCTGTCGTTTTTTGCAATTCGACTGCAAGTTCAGCCACCAACGTTTCGCCACTTTGAATGGTGCTTTGAAGCTGGCCAATTTCATCGCGGGCCTTGCCGATCAGTTCCAAGGTCCTGCCGATGGCATCAAAGCGTTCCTTGGCGGCCTGCTCCGTTAGCCGTTTTTGCTCCAGTTCCCTTTGAAGACGGAGGTAGGTTTCGGCCTGTTGACTGGTTTGAGCAACAGATTCGCGGATGGCGTCAGCCTCAAATCTGGCTTGACCGCGTTTCTGGCGGGCGTCCTCGACCGCACGGCTCGTTTCCTCGAATCGCTGCTGATATTCGAGCCGCTGCTGCCGCTCGGCGGCGGTGGTTTCGTGTTCCGATTCCAATGCGAGGATCGGCGCAGCCTGCTTGCCGGTGCGCGGTTTGCCGCCTTTGGTGAAATAGGTCTGAAAGCGTTCTTCGAGCAACTCCTCCAGGCGGGTGCCGCTCTCGCCTGTCAACTGCACGCCGAGCGCGGCGCGGAGATTCTCGGTGGCACTGGAAGAAAGGGAATCCAGGTGGAGCGCACCTTGCGGCGCCCACAAGACTTCAGCCAGCCCCCAATGTTCGTGTTTGGATAGCCCGCGACCCGGAGCATCGGACGCTACGATGATGTCTCGCAATTTGGTGTCGGCATTACGGCTGTCAGCCAACGGCTGGAATTTTCCGTTCTCGAAGCGGAACAAGTTTGCGGACGCTCCATCGAGAAAGGTTTTCTCTGCCCGATAACGGACGCCCGACTGGGTGAATTCTACTTGAACTTGTGGCGCCAAAGACCGTCCCCATGTGCGCACTGCTTCAATCTCCTCGCCAGAAACCTGGTGCGCATCAAACAGGCCCCGGCGCATCGCCTCAAACAGGGAGGACTTGCCGGTGCCGTTGGGCGCATGGATGACATTGAGTCGATCGCTGAGAGGTCCCAATTCCACCGAAGTGAGCAAACTCCGCCAGTTGGCCACGCTCAGGCTGTGAAGAATCATGCGCGGCTCCTTTCGTGGAGTTCAAAAAGCTGGAGAAGAGCCTGCGTGGCTACGGCACGTTGTTCAGGGTTGGCTGATTGCGCCGCCTGGGAACGCAGTTGGACGGCGGCCTCGCGAAAAGAACCGGACGCCAGCGACTCAATCCAACCTTCGCCATCCGGGGCTGGGATGAGAGAGCTTGTATCGAGCGAGCCGAAAAGAAATCGGCTGGCGAGAAGTTCTTCGATGCGGACCAGGGGATGACGGTCTTCTGGAAACAGAACTCCGGCGAGGAAAACACGCACCAAAGTCACGTCGGGCGGGTCAAGCTTGCCGAGCTCTTGAACGAGCGCCTCCAGCGAGTGAGGTTGATCGATCTTGCGTTCGACCGTGCGCCAATCAAGTCGGCCCGTTTTGATTCGGGTCAGTTTTGGTGGTGAACCACGCTGCGCAATTTCCACAACGACCGCGTTGCCGCTGTCGCGTTCGCCAAACTTGGTCGTTTCATGAGTGCCGGCGTAGGCCATGCGACAGAGACCGTCGTCCGTATCATAGCGAGCAAAAGAATGCCAATGACCGAGCGCCAAGTAGTCCAGGCCCAGCCGGTTGGCAGCATCACGAGGGATCGGGTAATCAGGTTCACCATTCGGAATCCCCTCGACGTTCCCGTGAGCCAGTCCAATCGCCGGCTTGGTGGCATCCTTGGCATTGATCCATGAGGTCGGATTTTTCGTCGAATATTTCCCATGCAGCGGGCAAGGAAAAAGAATGCAGCCAGCCAGTTCGACGGGCTCGGACTTGCTGAAAACGTTGATGTTAGCGGCATCCTTCCAGACGCTGTGTTCCCAAACGGAGCCAGGGATGAGCGGGTCGTGATTGCCGGGAATGATGTAAACTGGACCAGGAAACGCGCGAAGGATTTCGCCGATTTTGCGAACGAGGAGGCGGTCCACTGCGTTGTCCTCGAACACGTCGCCAGTAAGCACGATCATTTCGGCTCCATTGTCCCGGGCGGCTTGGACCACCCGTTTCGCCGCCTCCAACCGTTCCTCTCGGACGCGCTCGGCCATGCGGCCGACCGATTCGGCTTTCATCCCGATCTGCCAATCAGAGGTGTGGAGGAATTTCATTGGTTGGCTTTGTCCGTTCGCAAAGGCGTTACTCCATCACGAGGCGGACTTTGCTGGCATGGCGGCCCTTGACGACTTGTTCCAAATATTCGTCATTAGGCCGTCTCCAGGTGCGGGCGGTGTTGGGGCCTATCCAGGCAAGGAGGGGCGTCAGCGGTAGCACCGGCTGGCCAAACAGATTTCAACAATTGCGCACGAGCCATAACAAAAGTCTGGTGATCCTGCGACGGTTAGAGAGAAATAGCACGCAAATTCAATTGAGGGATCGGGGTTGCGGACCAGTTCAGACAGGGCTGTGAGCTGGAGCAAAAATGCGGGATGCATCGAAGAGTAAATTATGGACTTTCCAAAATGCAAGAAATGCTTGGAGCAAGCCGGTTTTGGGAAGAGGTTACCGCGGCACTTTAGGTATGCCGGGGTGCGAACACGCGCCGGCCTGAGCCGCTGGACTCGCTCTTGGAAATGCTGGTGAAGCGATGTGAAATTCCGCCCGAGTTTAACGTGAGCAAGTTCAGGACGGATGATCTGAAGGTTTCGGTTTTGTTGTACCCAGATTTTCTGTCGGATGCGCACCCTGGCCTGAAGGCATGCGATCACGGTTGACTGGCACCTGGTTTCCCACGGTTTCGGCCTGATGGGCCAGCCAGGGTTAGCTCCTCGCCGCGCTCTTGCTGCTCGCGCTCGACCTTCGCCTAATCTTCAAGAAACGAATGGGCTGTTGCACGCCGATTTTCGGCGCGAGTCCATTCTTGGAGTTCCTTCTCCGGCTAGTGCAGCCGCAGCCCGATTGGCAAGGTGTCTCCCAGCGCTCGCGCCTCATCGGCGGTTTCGAGGGCGGCAACTTCACTGAGCATCCGCAACCAAGCTTCCGGTGCGCCAGCGGACTTGAGCGCAGCAACCGCTCGCGCGCGAATCTCGTCGTTCAGATCGCGGGTTCGGTCGCCGGTCAGGCGCGCCAGCTGCGCGGCGGCGAATGCCGTGCCGTCAATGCGCCGTAGCCCCGCGTCCAGCAGCAGTGACAGCCACGTCGTCGCTTGCTCCGCGTCCACGGTCTTGTGACTGCTTCCGTAGAGTGGAACGCGCAAGCCAAGCCGGCCCAACGCCCAGGCCCACGGACCGGCCGCAGTCTCAGGGGTTTTCAGCCGTTCAGTGATCCAGTTGCCGAGAACGACTTTGTCTGCCGGATTAAGGTGTTCCAGCGACGCCGCGGCGCGCACCATTTCGTCAAGACCTTCCGGCTGGATGCCTTTTGGCTTTGCGCTGCCCTTTGATGATTCCAAGGGAATGCGGCGGGCCAGATGCGGTTTGAGATAGTTCCACAACTCTTGTTGTTGAACCTCGGCCAGCCCGCCGGCGAGGCGGCGCCACATCACCCAAAACTCGCTCCAGCTCGGTTGCTCGTCGTGAAATTTTACGTTGTCCCTAAACAGGAGAAACATCTGCTCGCAACGCCACTCGTCCAGCGGATAACCGAATCCCGGACGCAAGCTGTAGCCGGCGAGCTGGAAAAACACCCGCTCGTGATCGGCGGACCGGCGGCGGCGGTTTGCGCCCGCGTAAAGGTCGCTCCACAATTCACGCAACAACGGCAGCCTCCACCCTTCGCGCGGGCCGATGGTTTTTTCCAAAGCGCGACCGAGCTGCTTCGCTTCCTTGGAACCGACCGGTAGCGGCTGGTTGCCGAACACGCGTTCGACGACCGCGCGCACTTCGTCAAACCGGGCCGGCATGGATTCGGTCACCGTGGCCGCGGTGTGCGCCGTGGTGCCGCGCAGCTCGAACTCCAGCCGCCAGCGTTCGTCGCCATCGTTGGACACGCACCACAACTCCAGCGTGCCCAGTTCCGTCAGCGTGGCGCGCAGGTGGACTGGCACTGTCGTTTTCTTGGATCTCGCATCTTTGAACAGAGTGTGAATGGGCGGGAGCGCGCGAAACTCATCGCCGATTTCCAGGACATCACCTGGCCGGTCAATCCGATCCGAGGTGGTCGAGAACAAGGGGAATTGCACGGGCCGGCCGAGCATTAACTCGAACGAACGGCTCTTGAGATCCACCGGCTGACCTTCTTCGTGACCGCGGGGAATCAGGCAGATGGCGCGGGGCGCGGCAGTTTCCTGTTCAGCGGCCAGACCGACATACAGTGCGTGCGCCGATCCGCCGCCGATGCGCCGTCCCAGGCCGCGCCGAGCCAGACCATAGCAGGCCGCGCCGCGAGCGACGGCAAATTCAAGTGACTTGTGCGGCAACAAGCGAATGGGGGGCGCATCCGGCCACCAGGACGAAATCGCTTCAATCAGTCGTTGGGAAATCTTTGGCGAGTTGAAGACCCCGCCGTTGAACAGAATCGCATCCGGTCGCGCCAACGCCTTCCCGCCCGGTTCCTGATGGAGCGCGGTGAAACCCGCGGCGGCATGGTGGCGCAGAAACGCGGCGAGATGGCGCGTGATGGCGGGGTCTTGCGCGTAAGGCAGTCCCAATTCCTGCAACGCCGTTCGTGCGGCGCGGCGCGGGGTTTCGACGGGAGCGCAGAAGGGGAAGAAGCCTTCGAGAATCAATCGCCCCGCTTCGGCGCCCTGAATTTCAGCCGAGAGCGTGCCGCGCAACAGCCGGCTGCCTTCGGCCACCACGGCAATGCCGTGCCGTTCCGGAGCGTTGTCGCCCAGCAGCGATTCCTTCGCCGCGCGCGCGGCCTGCACGAGTTGTGTCCATTGCGTAGCGCTTAGTTTCCGGCCGCCGGCCAACAGCCGTTCCTCGACATGCCGCGCCAGCGCGGCGTCCATGTTGTCGCCGCCGAGCATCAGATGATCCCCGACCGCGATGCGCCGCAAGGCCGGGCCGTCGGACGCAACCCCCGTCTGAATGAGCGTGAAATCCGTCGTGCCGCCGCCCACGTCCACCACCAGCACCAGCCTCACGTCGTTCAGCACATGGGCCAGATCGTGGCGATGATGCGCGGTGAAGTCATAGAACGCGGCCTGCGGCTCTTCGACGAGCGTAAACTTTTCAAGGCCGGCCTGGTGCGCGGCCTTCACCGTCAACGCGCGCGCGACTTCGTCGAACGAGGCGGGCACGGTGATCACCACTTCCTGCTGAGCCATCTGCGCATCAGGATGCGCGGCATTCCACGCCGCGGCCATGTGTGAGAGCAACAGCGCTGAAGCTTCCACCGGCGAAACCTTGACGACCCCGGTTGGCGCGCCCCACGGCAGAATCGGCGCGGAGCGGTCCACGCCCGAGTGACAGAGCCAGCTTTTCGCTGAGGCCACCAATCGCCCGGGCACGCGCGCTCCCTGCCAGCGCGCGAACGCCCCCACGATCAGCTGGGGCGACCCGCCCCACGGCAACTGGGTCGAGCCGGGCGGCAATTCGTGGTCGCCAGGAACGTAGAGACAGGACGGCAGCAGCGGCATCACCGCAACCTCGCCTGGCCGTTGCAACTGCGGTATGGGGAAGTCAATGACCGGTGAGTCCACACCTTGCGCCGGATCCACGAAAGCGACGGCGCAATTCGTGGTGCCGAGGTCAATGCCGATGATGTAGGAAGGTGAAGGCATTGGGACTATGGAGTGATGAAGTGATGGGCGGTCCATGGAGCCGGCGCTCCTCCATTCCTTGGGTTCGCGCTACTCCTTCATCCGCACATTCAATTCGAGTTTCCACTTGCCCGGGCCGCCTTTCTGGAGACAGCGCAGTTCGAGTGTTCCGATTTCCGTGACGATGGCTTGCAGGTTGACCGGCACCAGTTTGCCTTCGTTACCTTCTTTGGCCGGCAGCGTGGTTTCGATGGGGGCGACTTCTTCGAGTTCGTCGTTGCCGGCGACGTCCTCGATCATCGTGCCGACGCGGTCGTCGCGGCGAAGGGAACTGGCGAAGAAACGGAAGCGTGTGGGTTCGCCGACGACCAGACCAAACTCCTGCGGTGGCACGTCGGCCTGCGTGCCTTCCTCCATGCCGAACGGCGCGACGCAAAGGGCTTTGACCGGCGGTTCCATGCCGGGCACGGCGGGCATCGCCGTCTCGACCCCGACATAGTAAGCGCGGGCGGTGCCGCCACGAATCCGCAGACCGTGGCCATGGCGCACCCAGCCGTAGTAGGCCGCGCCCCGCGCGACGGCAAGGTCGAGTTCGGCGCCTTCCAGTTCCTTGGCGGGTTGACCGCCGTCCGCCGCGAGCCAGTCGTTGAGGACTTCGATCACGCGATCTTTGAACGTCGCGGCCTTGAACGCGCCGCCATTGAACAGCACGGCGGTCGGATGCACGAACGTCTTGCCTTCCACCTTCACCGGCGCGTCGTCCGCGGTCGCCATTGCGCGGGCCTGGCGCGTCAGGAAGGCGGCGAGGTGGCGCGTGACGCCGGCGTCTTGGGCGTAGGGCAGCGCCATTTGCGCGAGGCCGGTGCGACGCGCGATTTGCGGCAGGTCCGTGATGGCTGACTTCGGAAAAAATCCATCGGTCAGCACACGGCTCAGTTCATCCCGGCTCAATTCGGCCTTAATCGTGCCGCCCACCAGAGACGAACCTCTGCCTGGGACGACGAGCGGGCATTTCTTGAGTTTTCCATCCGCAAACATGTTTTCCTTGGCCTGGCGGCAGGCGAAGGTCAGGGCGTTGAATTGCCAGGTATCGAGTCTCTTGCCTTCGCCAGCGAGCCGTTGATTGACCGTGTGTGCGAGCGCGAGATCCATGTTGTCGCCACCCAGCAGGATGTGGTCGCCGACGGCAACACGAGTGAGCGCCACGTCACCGTCTTTGGAGGTCACAGCAATGAGCGAAAAATCGGTGGTGCCACCGCCGACGTCCACAACCAGCACCACGTCGCCGGGCTTGACTTGTTTGCGAAAGCCTTCGCCCATCTGCTCAAGCCACGCGTAGAATGCCGCCTGCGGTTCTTCAATCAGCGTGATGTTTGGCAAGCCAGCCTGTTGCGCGGCTTTCAGCGTGAGGTCGCGCGCGGCGGCATCGAACGACGCTGGCACGGTTAGAACAACATCCTGCTTGGCGAGGACATCATCCTGAAACTGGTGATCCCAGGCTTCGCGCAAGTGGGACAGATACCGCGCCGCCGCATCCAGTGGCGAGACGCGCTGGACGTCTTCGGGCGCCTGCCACGGAAGGATCGCGCTCAAGCGGTCCACGCCGGGGTGACAGAGCCAGCTTTTCGCGGAGGCGACAAGTCGCACCGGGACTTTGCTGCCGTGCGACCGCGCGAATTCACCGACGACTCCGTCTTTGCGCTTCTTGTCCCACGGCAATGCGAGACTCCCGGCGGGAAATTCCTGTTCGTTGGGCAGATAAAGGAACGAAGGCAGCAACAGCTTTTCTTCGACGGTGCCGACGGACGTAATTTGCGGGATGGCGAGCATGGTCTGCGCCCGGCCGCGGGCTTCGGCTTCAGCGAGTTTGAAATAAGAGACCGCGCTGTTGGTGGTGCCGAGGTCAATACCGATGGAGTAAGTGGACATGAGACAATTGTTAAGTCGTTTATGGTAAAGTGAAAGGCGTCATGCGGATTACAGCTCGACTTCGGCCGCCGCGAGCACGCGCGGGTCCAGCATCTCCGAAACGGCCGGCAGGCGCACCGCCGTGACCACCCAGCCATGGTGTTTGAGAGTCCCGCGAAACGGCGGTTGGCCGGCGATATTGCCGGTCAGGCGGATGCGTTGCGCGTCGAAGCCCGCGGGCACCTGGATCGTCGCGCCCTCGGTGTCTTTGAGCGCCGGTTCGATGGCGAAATATTCGGAGAGCACTTTACGGCAGCCCGCATGGACGACCCGCGCGGCCGCGCCGATCTCGGCGTCCGAAAATGCCGCCATGTCCTCCTTGAGAAAATCAATCAGCCGGCCCTCGCGCTGGAGCATGGAAACGACGGCCAGCCCGGAGGCATGCACACGTTCCGGTGGCAACTCGACGGGCTTTGGTCTGGCCTGAGGTTGTGACGGGCGCAGCAGTTCGGTGGCCTGGCGGCAAAAGTCAGGATTGGCGAGGGCACGGTTAAAGCACGACAGCGCCGTGCGCAGGCGCGCCAAGAAC